>Ga0137397_10000678_pt1 | contig 23592 bp, 23 predicted proteins | sample czorhiz116metaG_FD_106658 | JGI IMG/M metagenome (GOLD analysis project Ga0137397, IMG submission 106658) | Vadose zone soil microbial communities from Angelo Coast Range Reserve, California, USA - czorhiz1.16 metaG | ecosystem: Environmental > Terrestrial > Soil > Vadose zone | place: USA... | reverse complement strand
TCTCCACCCGGGAGCGGCGATACGCGATCACCGGGCAGCCGGTGTTCCGCGCCCGCTTCCGCAATCCGGGCCCCGAGGTGCGGCCGCTGCGGACGGACCGGACGGGGCGCGACTGGCGCGACGTCCGGCGGAAGTAAGATGCGCCGCCCGAGGCGGTGGAATCTTCCTCTCGCTCGGCGCGTGGTCGCGCCGGCTGTCCCGCAGCGCCGCGGTGGTCCGCGCGCTGCCTTGGGAGACACGCTAGAGTGCGCCGCCATGTTCCTGGCCTTCCTGATCGCGGTCGATGCGGCGCTGCAGCCGTTCGTGAAGGTCGATGCAAAGGCCGTCGTGCTCGAGCACGTCCGCGTCATCGACGGGACCGGGGCGGCGTCCAAGGAAGACCAGACGCTCGCGATCGTGGACGGCAAGATCGCCGCGCAGGCGCCGGCGAACGCGCAGAAGCTCGACCTGACCGGGCGGACGGTGATGCCGGGCCTGGTCGGCATGCACGACCATCTCTTCTACCCGATGGGCGGCGCGATCTTCGGCGAGATGGCCTACAGCTTCCCCCGCCTGTACCTGGCGGCGGGCGTCACCACCATCCGCACGGCGGGCAGCATCGAGCCCTACACGGACATCCAGATCAAGGACGCGATCGACTCCGGCAAGGCTCCAGGTCCCAGCATCTTCATCTCCGGCCCCTATCTCGAAGGGCCGGGCTCCTTCGCCCTGCAGATGCACGCGCTCAAGAGCTCCGACGATGCGCGCGACTTCGTGAACTTCTGGGCCGACCAGGGCGCCACCTCGTTCAAGGCCTACAACACGCTCACCCGGGCCGAGCTCTCGGCGGCCATCCGGGCGGCGCACAAGCGCGGGCTCAGGGTCACGGCGCACCTGTGCTCGATCGGATTCACCGAAGCGGCGAAGCTGGGCATCGACGACCTCGAGCACGGCCTCCTGGTCGACACGGAGTTCTTCCCGGGCAAGAAGCCCGACCAGTGTCCGCCGCCTCGCGAGGCCGCCGTGGACCTGGCGAAGATGTCGCCCCAGGATCCCCGCCTCGCTGGACTGATTGCCGAATTGGTGAAGCGCAAGGTCGCCATCACCTCCACGCTCGCGGTGTTCGACGCATTCACCGAGGAGGGATTCCGCAAGGCGCTCACGCCCGAGCTGCTGGATGCGGTCTCGGCCGACACGCGGGCGCGGCTGCTCCAGGCCCACATCTCGCGCGACCCGTCGATCTGGCCGGGGCTGGTGAAGCTCGAGATGGCCTTCGAGCGCGCGTTCGTGCAGGCGGGCGGGTTGTTGATCGCGGGCTGCGATCCGACCGGCAACGGCGCGGTGCTGGCCGGCTACGGCGACTGGCGCGACGTGGAGCTCCTGGTCGACGCCGGGTTCTCGCCGCTGGAGGCGCTGAAGATCCACTCCTTGAATGGCGCCGTCTGGCTCGGCCAGGAGGACCGGATCGGGACCATCGCGCCCGGCAAGGACGCTGACCTGGTGGTGGTCGAAGGAGATCCCTCGAAGAACATCGCGGACCTCCGCAAGGTCGAGATCGTCTTCAAGCGGGGCGTCGGATGGGATTCGCGCAAGCTGATCGAGTCCGTGCGCGGCGTGGTGGGGATGCGATGAGACGGCTGCTGCTCATCACCGCGCTCGTCTGTTGCGCTTCGCCGCAGCCGCCTCCGGGCAGCGCCGGGCCGGCCGAAGCCGTGAAGGAGTTCGCCACCGCGGCGCAGAAGGGAGACGCCGCGACCGCGTGGTCGCTGCTCTCCTCCCGCACGCAGCAGCGGGCCGAAGCGCTCGCCACGCGCGCCCGGGCCGCGTCGGGCGACGGCAAGCCCGAGTCCGGCCGCGCGATGCTCTTCGGCAGCGCGCTGCCCGGCAAGCCGATCGAGGCGCGCGTGGTGTCGCAGGAGGGAGATACCGCGCAGGTGCGGACCAACCAGGAGGGCGGGCGCGTCTATCGCGTGCTGCGCGAGGGCGACCGCTGGCGCGTCGACCTCGACCTGCCCGATTGATATCTTGCAAGCCCAAGGAGACGTGCATGGCAGACCTCTTGCACCCGACCGGACCGGACGCGGAAGAACCCGAGGAGACGCCGGAGGACCCCGGCGAGTTCGAGCTCGCGATCACCGCCGAGGACCAGCTCGAAGCGCAGCTCCTGGTCGCGGCCTGCGAGGAGGCGGGCATCCAGGTCATCCTCCATTCGAAGCGCGGCGGCACGGTCGGGACGCTGGCCTCGCCGGTGGACGGGTTCGACATCCTCGTGCCGCGCAAGGACCTCGAGCGGGCCCGCCTCGTGCTGGAGGAGCGCAAGCTGGCGCTGGAGGCCGACCCGGACGGGGCGGCGCGCGCCGCCGAGGACGAGGAAGCGAAGTCCGAGCAGGCCTGACCGCCTCCGGGATCGTCCGTCCCGTCGAATCGTTAGCGCGCCGCCGTCTTGATCTGCGAGACCCGCGACCGCGCCTCGAGCGGCCTCGCCAGCGCCACCCCCACGACCTTCCACTTCTTGTACTCCGTCTGCCGCAGCATGAACGCGTCGTACGGCTCGTCCAGCACCGCCCGGTCCTTCCCCGTGCTGGCGTGCCGCACCACCTTCCCGCCGTCCTTCGCGATCACGAACCCCATGTGCGAGATGCGCACCACCCGGGCCGGGTCGCTCTCGCGCACCACCATCACGATGGTGCCCGGCGCGACGTCCTTCTCCCGCTTGCGCGCCTCCTCCAGCGGCAAATAGCGCACCTGGTACTTCCCGTCCGGCACGTTGGCCTCGATCAGCCGCTTCAGCCCCGGCACCTGCGTCCACTCCGACTTCACCAGGGTCAAGGTCTCCGCCGGCGCGCGCCGATCGATGCCCGGGACGGCGTCCTTCAGGTAGCCCTTGTGGGAGTTCGCCGGCAGCCACTGCGCCTCGGTGAAGTGGTTGCGCGACTGGAAGCTGGGCTTGCCGTCCGCGTAGCGGATGTCGGTGAGCACCGCCTTGGCCTGGTCCAGGCTGCGGGCGTTGGCCATCGCCAGCACCGTCTCGACGTACGTCTGGCAGTCCACGCCGTCGGTCCGGAACAGCGGGCCGGGCTCGGGGCCGGAGTCGCCGTCACCGAGGGGGAAGTCGGTGTAAGGCACACCCAGGAACAGGCTGCTCAAGGCGTCGATCCGGGCGGAGAATGGCAGCCGGTGCGCCTCGGCGATCTTCGCGTCCAGATCCGCCTCCGAAAGCGAGAGGATGGGAGAGGCGGCGACCAGGGCGGCGGCGAGGGTGGCAAGCATCGGCAAGGAATGTACGGGGAGGGAGCCGGCCGTTCAAGGAAACCGCGGTCGTTGTTTTGACAGGTCCCCGGACCCAAGGGATACAAAAAAACGTTGGCACGGCGCGGCACAATCCTGGCCTGCCTGCTCCTGGGCTGCGGGCCTCTGACGGCGACCAGCGCGATCGACGACGCGGATCGCGCCCTGGTGCGCGCGCGCGCCGCGGACTCGGAGCGGTACGCCGCCTATGAGACCGCGCTCGCCGAGCTCTACCTCGCCAAGGCCCGCGAGGAGCAGGGATACGCGCAATACGGCGAGGCACGCTCGCTCGCTTCCGAGGCCCAGCGCTTCGCCAACGCGGCCAGCCGGAAGGTGGCGGACCGCGGCGGCGAGCCGGCCTCGCAGTCGCCCAAGAGAACCGCGGTGCAGCAGCGGTGACCCGCGCGCGGATCGCCGCCTGCTGCTGCCTCTTGGTCGCGTGTGCCGCCGGACAGGCTTCGCGAAAGCGGGCTGACGCCGTCGCCGCGGACATCCGGGCCGCGCGGGAGCAGAACGCCGAGGCCTGCGCACCTCAGGAATTGGCGGTCGCCGAGGCGAACCTCCGCTTCGCCCAGACCGCGCTCGACCGAGGCGACTCCCGCCGTGCCGACGCGCACCTGGAAAGCGCGGCGCCCGCGGCACGGGACGCCCTGGCCAAGGCGAAGACCTGCGCCAGGCCAGCGGTAGCCCAGGCCGAGCCGGCACCCGCGCCGCGCGTGTCCACCACCGACGCCGACGGCGATGGCATTCCCGACGTGGACGATCTCTGCCCCGACGTGCCCGGGTCCCCGGAGCGGCGCGGCTGCCCCCTGCTCACGGATCGGGATCGCGACGGCGTCTCCGACGACATCGACCGCTGCCCCGACACACCCGGCGCGAGGGACAACTTCGGCTGCCCCTGGCCGGACCGCGACGCGGACGGCGTGGCGGACAAGGACGACCGCTGCCCGGACGAGCCCGGATCTCCCGAGAACCAGGGCTGCCCGCAGAAGGTGCTGATCGTCGTCCGCAAGGACCGCATCGAGCTCAAGCAGCAGATCCACTTCCAGCCGAACCGCGCGGTGATCCTCTCCGACAGCTACGACGTGCTCGGCCAGGTGGCGCAGGCCATCGAGGCGGCGAACGTCGCCATCCGGATCGAGGGCCACACCGACAACGTCGGCAAGCGGAAGGAGAACCTCAAGCTTTCGCAGGCGCGCGCGGACGCCGTGAAGGAGTACCTGGTCCAGCAGGGCTGCGAGGCCACCAAGCTGAAGGCCGTCGGATTCGGTCAGAAGCGCCCCATCGCCTCCAACTCCACCCGCGCGGGCAGGACGCTCAACCGCCGCGTCGAGTTCCGGATGGAGGAGCGCAAGAATTGACGCCTGTGGTGCGGGCCGGCACCGCCACCGCGCCCGACGGAGCGATCCTGGCCTGGCGGGCCGAAGGATCGGGCCCGCGCGCGCTGATCGCCTGCAACGGCATCGGCGTCTCCACCTTCTTCTGGCGCCACCTCGCGCAGCACTTCGCGCGGCTCGGTTCTTACACGTTCGTGATCTGGGACTACCGAGGGCACGGGCGCAGCCCGGTGGCCGAGCATCCCGAGAGCATGACCGTGGCCGGCTGCGCCAGCGACCTCTGGACCGTGGCCGACTCGGTGGGGATCGGCCAGGCGGTGCTGCTCGGGCATTCGATGGGTTCGCAGGTGATCCTCGAGGCTCTGCGGCAGCAGCCGGACCGCGTGCTGGCGCTGTCGCCGATGATGGGCGCCGCGGGCAAGGTGGTGGACAGCTTCCTCGGCGGCGCGCTGCTCCCTTCGATGCGGCTCCTGGTGGAGCTGGGGGCGGCGAACGCCGCGCTGGCGCAGCGCGTGCTGCGCGCGGTCCTGCGGCTTCCCGGCGTCTGGGAAGCGGTCCGGGCACTGGGCATCGTCCATCCGGACCTCTGCCCCAGGGAGGAGTTCGAGCCCTACTTCGAGCACCTCTCGCAGCTCGACCTGCGCGGCTACTTCGCGCTCGCCCGGGATCTGCTCTCGCACGACGCGAGCGATCTGCTCGGACAGGTTCGCGTGCCCACGCTGGTGGTCGCGGCGGAGCGCGACCTGTTCGCGCCCGCGGCGCGCTCGAGGGAGATGGCGGCGAAGATCGAGGGAGCGGAGCTGCTGGTCCTGCGCGAGGGCAGCCACGCCGCGCTGGTCGAGCAGCCGGAGCTGGTCGCGCTGACCCTCGAGAAGTTCCTGGGCGCGGTGGCCCAAGGCCGCCTGGCGCCTATTTCTGCCGGTAGGTGATCCGCCCGCGCGTCAGGTCGTAGGGCGAGAGCTCGAGCTTCACGCGATCGCCGGGCAGGATGCGGATGCGGAACTTGCGCATCTTCCCGCTCGCGTACGCGAGCACCGAGTGCTTGTTGTCGAGCTCGACGCGGTAGTTCCCGCCCGCGAGCTCTTCGCGCACCGTTCCTTCGACTTCGATGCCAGCTTCCTTCTCGGACATTTTCTCCCGCCAAAGCCGTGGGACGCGCCCTTTTATCCCGGCTTGGGCGCGGCTGCCAATACTTCCGGTTTGGCCTGGTCCGCGAACTGCTTGAAGTTCTCCAAGAACAGCTTGGCCAGGTGCCGGGCCTTCTCGTCGTACGCCGCCTTGTCCGCCCAGGTCTCGCGGGGGTTCAGCACCTGCGCCGGAACCCCGGGAGCGTCCGTGGGAACCTCGAACCCGAACACCGGGTCGCGGGCGTACTTCACGTTGTCCAGCTTGCCGTCGAGCGCCGCGTTGAGCAGCGCCCGGGTGTGCTGGATGGACATCCGCTTGCCCACCCCGTACGGGCCACCGGTGAACCCGGTGTTCATCAGCCAGACCCGGGTGCCGTCCCGGGCGATGTTCTCGGTCAACAGCTTGCTGTACACGGTCGGGTGCAGGGGCATGAACGGCGCGCCGAAGCAGGTGGAGAAGGTCGCCTGCGGCTCCTTCACGCCGATCTCCGTGCCCGCCACCTTGGCCGTGTAACCCGAGAGGAAGTAGTAGGCCGCCTGCGACGGGCTCAGGCGCGCGATCGGCGGCAGCACCCCGAACGCGTCGTAGGTGAGCATCACCACGTTCTTGGGCTGGCCGCCCATGCCCGACTTGGAGGCGTTGGGGATGTACTGGATCGGGTAGCAGGCGCGGGTGTTCTCGGCGAGCGAGGCGTCGTCGAAGTCCACCTCACGGCTCACCGGATCCATCACCACGTTCTCCAGCACGGTCGCGAACATCCTGGTGGTCGCGTAGATCTCCGGCTCCGCTTGCGGCGACAACCGGATCACCTTGGCGTAGCACCCGCCCTCGAAGTTGAAGACGCCCCCGGAGCCCCAGCCGTGCTCGTCGTCGCCGATCAGGGTGCGGCGCGAGTCGGCGGACAGCGTGGTCTTGCCCGTCCCGGAGAGCCCGAAGAACACCGCCGTGTCGCCCGCTGGGCCGATGTTGGCGCTGGCGTGCATCGGCATGGTGCCCTTGGCCGGCAGCACGAAGTTCATCAGCGAGAAGGCGCTCTTCTTCATCTCGCCGCCGTACTCGGTGTTGGCGATCAGCGTGAGCCTCTTCTGGAAGTCGACCAGGATGGCGGTGGGCCCGTTGGTGCCGTCCTCGTCCTTGGAGGTCTGGAAGCCGGGCAGATCGATGATGGTGAAGGGATCGGTGACGTTGGCGTACTCGCCCGACTTGGCCGGCAGGAGCATCGTCCGGATGAAGAGGTTGTGCCAGGCGTACTGCGTGATCACCCGGACAGGAATGCGGTGATCGGGATGCGTGCCGACGAACGCGTCGAGGACGAACACCTCTTTGTCCTCGAGGAACTTCTTCATCTTCCCGAAAACCAGGTCGAACTTCTCCTGCGGGAACGGCTTGTTGACCTTGCCCCACCACACGCTCTTGTCAGTGAGCGCGTTGCGGACGATGAACTTGTCGTTGGCCGCGCGCCCGGTGTACTTGCCGGTAGCCACGGACAGGGCGCCTCCGGCGGCGACCTTGCCTTCCCCGCGCCGCACCGCCTCCTCGAAGAGGACGGCCGAAGGAAGGTTCCAGTTCGCCTTCTTCACGCGGATGGAACCGATCTGGTTCTGTTCGGGCATGGTCGGACCTCGAGTCTCGCGCGGGGCGGGTGGAAGTAGCATACGGTGCGACGAATCGGCAATCGGGGCAACCTGGACCCCTGTCCCGTTGTGCGAAATCAATAGGGTAACTGCCCGACTTCCACGGGCTTCCTGCCGGGTTTCGATAGCGAAAAGCTGCCCAGGAGATCGCGCGGATCGCAGGCCTCCGGCGCGTCCAGGCCCGAGAGCCGGGCCAGGTGCGCGACCACCTGGCGCGGGTCTGCGCCGCGGGCGCGCAACGCGGACAAGGACAGCGATTGATCGCGCTTCGAAAGCCGCTCGCCATTGTCGGCAAACAGGAGCGGAGCGTGCGCCCAGCGCGGCTCGGGGTGGCCGAGCAGCCGGTGCAGCAGGATCTGCCTCGAGGTCGAGGGCAGCAGATCCGCTCCCCGCAGCACCTGCGTGACGCCCATCTCCGCGTCGTCCACCACCACCGCGAGCTGGTAGGCGAAGACGCCGTCCGCGCGCCGCAGCACGAAGTCGCCGACCAGCCGCTGTGTGTCGAAGGCTTGCTCGCCGAAGATGGCGTCGTGGAACGACAGCGGTCCCTCCGGAACGCGCAGCCGGATGGACGGCGTGCGCGTCCGGCGCCGCTGCGCGCGCTGCGCGCGCGTCAGGCTCGCGCAGGTTCCCGGATAGCGCGGGCCTTCGTCGCCCTGCGGGGCGCTGGCCGCCGCGATCTCCGCGCGCGAACAAAAGCATTCGTAAATGTGCCCGTTTAGCCTGCTCAAAGTGTCTACGTACCGTGCGGTTCGCTCCGATTGAAAGACCGGCTCTCCATCCCAATCGAGCCCCAGCCATCCCAATTCGTCCAGCTGTTGTCGAGCCATCCCGGGCCGCACCCGGGGCCGGTCGATGTCTTCCACGCGCACGCGCCAGGCGCCCGTTTCCTGGCGGGCCCATAGCCAGGAAAGCAGCGCCGTGCGCGCGTTGCCGAGGTGCAGCTCGCCCGTCGGGCTCGGTGCGAATCGTCCTGTCTCAGCCACTCTCTATTCGCTCGTAACGCTCAGTCCGCGGAGCAGGAGAAGTATGAACACGGACGTTCTATCGACGCGACAGGTCGCAACGCTGCTCGGAGTTGGGGAGGCCACCGTCAAGCGGTGGGCCGATGCCGGAGAGATCGATTGCTTCCGGACCCCGGGCGGTCACCGGAAGTTCCGCCTGCGCGACGTGACGGCGTTCGTGCAGAGGCGGCAGTACGAGGCGGCGGGTCCTTTGCCGATGGCCGTCGCGCAAGGAGCGGTAGAGGTCGGCGAGGAGGCCATCCAGCACTTCCTGGACGCCTCGCTGCGCGGTGATGCCGCCGCCCTGGTCGCCCAGCTGGCCGGCCTGCGGCTGCGCGGGCACTCGCTCGCAGAGCTGTTCGACGAGGTGGCGACGCCGGCGCTGCAGCGGATCGGCGAGCAGTGGGCGCAGGCGAAGCTCTCGGTGGCCGAGGAGCACGTCAGCTCGCAGTCGGTGATCGACGCCCTGGCGCGAGCGCAGCCGCTGGCCGAGCCACCGGGAGAGCCGGTCCGGCCCGATCGCGGCACCGCCATCGTCGCGGCGGTCGCGGGCGAGCTGCACGACATCGGGGCGCGTATGTGCGCCTGCCTCTTGCGTGCACAGGGCTTCGAAGTGCTGGCTCCGCTGGCCCAGACCCCGGCGCGCGATCTGCACGATCTGATCCTCCGCTCGCGCGCGTCGGTCGTGGCCTTGAGCAGCACGATGGACGCGGACGTCGGCGAGCAGCTCGCGATGTCCATCGCCGCCACCCAGCAGACCGGCGGGCGCGTACTGGTCGGTGGCGAGGGGATGCGGAAAGCGCGGCTGCCGGACGAAGTGAAGCTGCTCGCCTCGCTGCGCGAGCTGGAGGCGGAGTCGCAGACGGCGGGGCGCAGGCGCGCGCGGGCCTGATGGTTTTTGCTCTGTGGGGCTTGGGGACACGAATCGCGGCTGCGCCGCTCATCATGTCCCCTGCTTTGTTTCAAGCTGCACGTCGTCGTACAGCACGCTGCCGGCGTAGAAGTTCTCGTGCGGGTCGCCGAACATGAACCAGTCCGGCCAGGTCCCGTCCGCCGGCCAGTACGGGTATGCCGTCCCCAAGCCCGCGGACGAGCGCGGATTGGCACACGCCGCCGACGCTTCGTCGGGCGTGCGATCGTAGTGCCAGACGCAGCGGGCGGCCGCGTCGATCGAGGCGCGGTACGTGCGCTGCCCGCCGTACTGGAAGCGCCCCGACACCTCGAGCGTGTAGCGCGTCCCGTCCCGCTCGACCGACGCGCGGTACCACTCGCCCGGCAGGTACGAATCCACCGCGCGGATGGTGCCCGAGGGCTGCCAGTCGCCCCCCGCGTAGGAGAGGAACGGCGGACCGTAGAGATCCTGCGGATCCTGCGCGCCGTCGAGCGCGAACATCATCAAGGGATGCCGTCCGTCGACCCGGAAGGCGGTTCCGTCGAAGATCTCCATCCACGGCGGGACGTTGTTGTCCGAGTCCATCACCACCTTGCGGTGGTGGTGGATCCAGACGTTGTTGTGCGGGCGCGGCATCGCGTCGAGGATCGCCAGCCAGTAGAAGCCGTTCTGTCCGGTCGCGGAGTCGGGCAACCACGGCTCGGCGGTCTCCCCGCCCTTGTAGCCGTTCAGGCCCGGGTTCCCGTCGCCGAAGTCGGCGAATCCCACGCGCAGGGAGACCCGGTACTTCGCAGGGAGGGGCTGCGAGGGGCGGATCACGGTGGCGTCGGTGTGCGCCGGCGATCGCAGGCGCAGCGCGCGGTTGGACGGATCGGCCGGATCCTGCACCACCGCGAACCGATCCTCGAACGCGGCCGCGGCCGATCGCGTGTACGACTCCGCGGTCAGCCATCCCGACGCGCCGAACGGGACCGTCGCCCGATACGCGCGGGGCGGCACGACGCCCTGCCGCTGGAAGAAGATGCCGTTGTCCGAGTAAGGCCCGTCGTCCGGTATCGGGTCCGCTTGCCAGGAAGCGGAGGGAGCCGCGAGCGCCTCGAAGTCCTCCCTCCAGGCGACCGTCCAGCCCCCGGCCTGCGTCCCGGCATCCGGAGCCGGCGTCGCGCCGGCGTCGGCGGGCGCGCTGCCCCCATCGCTCGAGCCGCTTCCGACTGCCGTCGGCAGGTCGGAGTGCGATCCGCAGCGGAGCAGACCGGCGAGGGACAGCAGGGCGGCGAGGGCGACGCGACTCATGGGGGATCAACGCTCCGGCGAGGATACGCATTGCCGGAATCGGCAGCCCGCCCGCATCGAGCCGCGGGCCGGGGTGTGGTATGACGCGCCGCCCGCGTTCTCGCGGGAACAAGGCGATCGATGAGCGACAAGCCGGATGAGCAGCAGCAGGGGCAAGGTTCGCGCAAGCACCAGCCGTCCTTCGAGGAAGTGTTGCAAGGCCTCTCGGTGGAGGAGAAGAAGCCGGAGGCCCCTCCGAAGAGGAGCGCGCAGCCGACCTTCGAGGAGATCCTCGCCGGAGCGCAGGCCGCGAACGTACCGGCCCGGCCGCCGCCGCCGGAGCGGAAGAGCCGTCCTCCGCGTCCCAAGGAGGAGCGGAAGATGCCCATCGTCGTGCGCAAGCCGGCGCTGGGCGTGCCCGCGGCCGCCGAGTCGCAGCCCGCGGCGCCTGCCGCGGAAGCGCCGGCGTCGAGGCCGCCGGAGGACCCCGGCTCGGTGTTCGCGCAGCCCTCCGCGGAAGAGAGCGCCGACTTCGCCGCGATGTTCGCGGAGTCCGAGCCGCAGAAGGCCGGGAGGCTGCGATCCGGTCAAAAGATAACCGCGCGCATCGCGCACCTCGGCGGCGAGGTGGCGTTCCTGGATCTGGGCGGCAAGGGCGAGGGGATCATCGATCTGCACGAGCTGCGCAATGACGCCGGAGATCTGCTCGTCCACGTGGGCGAGACCCTCGAGGGATACGTGCTCTCAATCAGCGAGGGCAACGTGGTGGTCACCCGGTCGGTCCCGAAGGGCGCCGGGCGCGAGGTGGTCCAGCAGGCGCTGGACTCGAGGATCCCCATCGAAGGCCTGGTCACCGGACAGAACAAGGGCGGGCTCGAGGTAGACCTCGGAGGGCTGCGCGGCTTCGTGCCGGCCTCGCAGGTGGACATCCGGTTCGTGGAGGACCAGTCGCAGTTCGTCGGCCAGCGGCTGAAGTTCCGGGTCACCGAGATCCGCGGCGGCAACGCCATCCTCTCCCGCCGGGCGCTCCTGGAAGAGGAGCGGGCCGTGCAGGCCGCCGAGCTGCGCAAGCGGCTGGAGGTCGGCGCGCAGATCGAGGGCACCGTCACCTCGGTCCGGGACTTCGGCGCGTTCGTGGACCTGGGCGGCCTCGAGGGGCTGGTTCACGTCTCGGAGCTGTCGCACGCGCGGGTCGCCCATGCGCAGGACGTGGTCAAGCCGGGCCAGCGCGTGAAGGTGCAGGTGCTGCGGCTGGAGAAGGACGAGAAGGGCCACGAGAAGATCGCGCTGTCGCTGCGCGCGCTCGAGCAGGACCCGTGGGACGCCGCGCGGCCGCAGCTCAAGGAAGGGGCGAGGCTCTCCGGCAAGGTCGCGCGCCTGCAGCCTTTCGGCGCGTTCGTCGAGCTCTTCCCCGGCGTGGATGGGCTCGTGCACGTCTCGGCGCTGTCCGACCGCCACGTGCAGCACCCGCGCGAGGTGGTGAAGGAAGGCGAGACCATCCTCGTGCAGGTCGAGTCCATCGACGACGGGCAGCGGCGGATCGCGCTGCGGCGGGTCAGCGAGGACGAGGCGCAAGCGCCGGAGGCTGCCCGCCCGGAGAAGCAGAAGCGGGCGCGCGTCGGCGACGTGGTGGACGCTACCGTCGACAAGTGCGAGGCCTTCGGCGTGTTCGTGCACTGGGACGGGGGCAAGGGGCTGGTGCCCAATCCGGAGCTCGGGACCCCGCGCGGCAGCGACAACAAGAAGACCGTGCCGCCCGGGACGAAGTTCAAGGCGCAGATCATCGAGATCGACGAGCGCGGCCGGTACCGCCTCTCGCGGACGGCGGCCGAGCGGCAGGAGAGCGCGTCCGATTACCGCGAGTACCAGCGGCAGATGAACAAGAAGATGCCGCCGGGGAAGGGCTTCGGGACGCTCGGCGACCTCTTGCGCGCGAAGCTGCAAGAGCAGGAAGAACAGCAGGAAGACGAGTAGGCGCTGTCGCCGAAGGCGACGCTGCGCCTACGCTTTTTCTGCGTGTTCCCGCGAAGGCGGGAACACGCTTGACCATTACGGGGACAGCCTCCCATGGGTTAGCTTTTGGACCAGCTTCCGTTCCACCTCCGGCCACTCGGACGCCAGGATCGTGTAGTACGCGGTGTTGCGCGGCCTGCCGTCCGCGGCGGGCTGGAAGGCGCGCAGCACGCCATCGAAGCGCGCGCCGAGCCGCTCGATGGCGCGGCGCGAGCGGGTGTTCCGCTCGTCGGTCTTCAGTGTCACCCGGTGGCAGCGCCAGGTCTCGAACGCGTGCCGCAACAGCAGCAGCTTCGCCTCGGTGTTCACTGCGGTGCGCTGGACGGATTCAGCCAGCCACGTGTACCCGATCTCCGCCGCGTCCAGAACGTCCTGGCCAGCCCGCGGATCCGTTTCCGCCGGCCAGTCCCAGCGCTGCAGGTCGAAGAGGCGCGTGCAGCCCACCATCTCGCCCGAGTGCCGGCAGATGGCGAACACCACCGCCGCCTGGCGCTCCACCTGGGCCAGGGCGCCCTCGACGTACTGGGGGACCTGATCGGGCAGCGGAACGAAGACCCACTCGAAGGTGCCGCGCGGACCGGCGGCGAGCGCGCGCATTGCGGGCACGTCGTCGCGCGAGAGCGGCCGCAGGACGACGAAGCTTCCCTTGAGCGTCACCGGCTCGATCATGCCCCCGGGCACAGCTCCTCACGCATCCAGACGTGCAGCGGAGCATAGCCGCGCGCCGTGGCCTCGGCTCGCTCCAGCGCCTCGGGCTTGTGCAGCCAGGCTCCTGGCTTCGACTTCTTCCCCACCGAGAGCCCCTTGTACTTGGAGAGCTCCGCGCGCGGGCTCTCGGGGCTGAATCCGCGCGGCGGACGCTGCAGCTTCTCGGAGATCTCCGGCTTCAGCCCGGCCTTCTCCGCCACCAGGAGCGCGGCGTCCAACCGCTCGGACGCGTCGAGGTCGTTCAGCACCTTGCGCCAGCGGTCCAGCCGGGCTTCCTCGAAGACGTAGATGCCGCCGCCGAAGATCACTTCCTCCGGGGAGACATGGAGGTAGACGGCGGGGGAATCGTGCTTCTCCTCGCCTTCCCAGAGCAGGGCCGAGACGTGCGTCTTGTACGGCCGCTTGTCGCGCGAGAACCGGATGTCGCGGTTGAGCCGGTAGAGGCTGCCGCCCACGCGCGGGACGAACACGAGATTCGGCATCACGTCGCGCAGCCGCTCGGTGAGCTCGGCGCACCACTCCAGCATGGCGGGGACGATCTGTGCGTCCCAGACCTGGCGGTGCTCTTCGAACCAGTCGCGCTGGTTGTGCTGGGCGAGATCGCGCAGGAAGGCCAGGCCGTCCTCGGGGAATCCCCGGAAGGCCATCAGCGGGGGCAGTTCCGGAGGAGGTTGAAGTAGTCCTCCTCGTTGCGCGCCTCCTTCGGCTCCTTCACGCTGATGCCCCGGATCACGCCCTCCTTGTCGATCACGAACGTCCCGCGCTTGGCGTAGCCGGTCTCGCCGAGGAACACGCCGTACTTCTGCGCGACGTTGCCTTTCGGGTGGAAGTCAGAGAGCAGCGTGGCGGTGAGGCCTTCGTCGCGCTTGAACGCTTTCAGGCTCCAGCGGTTGTCCACCGAGATGCCGATCGCCACCGCGTTCTGCCGCTCGTAGTCGCCCTTGCGGCTCGCGACCTGCTTCATCTCCTGGGTGCAGATGGGGGAGAAGGCGGCGGGATAGAAGAGCAGCACCACGTTGCGGCCGCGGAAGCTGGAGAGGCGCGTCGGCTTGCCTTCCTCGTCGAGCAGCTCAAAATCCGGCGCGACTTCTCCGACCTGAAGCATGGGTCCTCCGGGAATGGGGGCCTCCTTCGCAGGCTTTGTGTCGCTGCGCAAGTGGAGCGCGGCCGGGCAGGCAGGCGCTCGCTGATTTTCCCATGCGGCTTGGGGTTTTGAGTCACGGTGCGATGGGGCTTCCCCGCCTGCCGCACCGTCGCAACCTTGTCGGTTGAGGGGGTAGGGCATGCCTTCGGATCCAAAGGCGCTGTTGCGGGTCGGGTATGGGCTGGTCCCGATCGTCGCGGGAGCGGACAAGTTCACCAACCTGCTCGCCGACTGGGAGCAGTACTTGAGCCCGGAGGTGGAGCGGCGGTTGCCGGTGGACGGGCGTACGTTCATGCGCCTCGTGGGTCTTCTGGAGATCGCCGCGGGGGTCCTGGTCTTGCGGCGCCCTCGCGCCGGCGGAGTGCTGGTGGCGGGTTGGCTGGCGGCCATCGCGGGGAATTTGATCTCGACCCGGAAGTACCTCGACATCGCCGCGCGCGACGCGCTCCTGGCCCTGGGCGCGGCGGCGCTGGCGATGATGCCGGACCGCCCGGAAGTACGTGGGAAAATGCCGGAACGGCGGATGCGGATGGACCCGATGGGGACGATCCCCCGGTCGGTACACTAAGCCCCGGCCGCCGCCAAAGGCGGCTTCTGAGCCGTTACACTTGATCCTGAACGGATGTTTAGCTAGATCGATCGGGCCGTGTCTCTGCCTGCGCGCCGATTGCCGAGGGATCTGCACGCCCTCGAAGAGCTCCTTCGCGACGGCCATCTCCGCCGTGCTCCGGCCATCTCGCCGCGGGCGCCGCGGGCGATTTCCACCGGCATCCCCGCGCTGGACGCGGCGCTCGGCGGGGGCCTTGCACGCGGGCAGCTGCACGAGATCGTCGGACCTGCCGGGGCGGGAGGGACGGCGCTGGTCCGCGCGGCGCTCGCCTCCGCCACCCTGCTGGGCGAGATCTGCGCGCTGATCGATCCCGGCGACGTCTTCGATCCCGCTCCCTGCGGCATGGATCTGGAGAAACTTTTGTGGGTGCGTCCGCGCGACCCCGTGCAGGCGCTGCGCGCGGCGGAGATCGCGCTGGAAGCGCGCTTCGCCCTGGTGGCGCTCGACCTGGGCGACGTGAGCGTCCTGCCGCCGCCGCGGCAGCCGCGCGGCGTGATCCAGGTGGTCCGGTTCGAGAAGAAGCCGCCCTCGCCCGGAGCCTCGCCCTGGGCGAGGCTTTCGCGCCGGGCGGAGAAGCACGGCGGCGCGCTGCTCCTGCTCGCCCGCGCCGCGCAGGCGGGGACGTTCGCGGCCGCCACCATCGAGCTCGAGCGGGTGCGCGCCCAGTGGGAGGGCCAGCAGGGCGGCCCCGGGCGTTTCTTGCGGGGCGCGCACGTGGTCTCGGCCGTCACCCGGCACAAGCGGATGCCGCCGTCCGCCCCGCTGCCGCTCCACCTCCCCCTCGAGCCGAAGTGACGGTGCGCGATGAAGATCGCATGCCTCGAGGTGCCCGGATTGTCGCTGGTGGCCGCGCTGCGCGCGGAGCCGCAGCTCTGCGGCGAGCCGCTGGCGGTGGTGCAGGCCGGGCGGGACCTGGGAGGCCGTGCCCGCGTGCTCGGAGCGACGTCCGCCGCGCAGGGAGTCGAGGTGGGGCAGTTGCTGGCGGAAGCCCGCGCGATCTGCCCGCGCCTGCTCACTCGGGAGGCGTCCGCGGAGCGCGAGCGGGCAGCGGCGCAGGCCGCGCGCGAGGCGGCGGCCGCGATCTCCCCGCGGGTGGAGGAAGCAGGGCCGGGGCTCGTGTACCTGGACGCATCGGGGCTCGAGGCGCTGATCGGCGACGACCGCGCGGTGGCGCGCGCGCTGGTCGCCGCCGCCGAGCGCGTCGGCGTGCGCGCCGCGGTGGGGCTGGCCTCGAGCAAATCGGTGGCCCGGCTCGCAGCGCGCGCGGCGGCGGCGGATCTGACGCTGGAGGCCACCAGCTCGGGCGTGGGCGGCGGCGCGTTCCGCGTGGTCCCTCCGGAAGAGCAGCGCGAGTTCCTCGCCGGCTTGCCGCTCTACGCGCTGGAGCTGCCCGACGAGCTGCAGGAGTCGTTGCGGCGGTTCGGCCTGCACTCGCTGGGAGAGGTCGCGGCGCTGCCCCCGGGGCCGCTCGCGGCCCGGCTGGGCCCGGAGGCGGCGCTGCTCTCGCGGCTGGCCCGCGGGGAGGATGCCTCCGCGCTGACGCCGAGGCCCCAACCCGATCGATTCGAGGAAGGCGAGGAGCTGGAGTGGGACGCCTCCTCGATCGAGCCGCTGCTCTTCGTCTGGAAGGCGCTGCTCGACCGCCTGGCGCAGCGCCTTCTGGCGCGCGGGCTGATGGCGCGGGAGCTGCTGCTGGAATTGCGGCTGGCGGACGGATCGTGGGACGAGCGGTCGCTGGATCTCGCCGCTCCCACCCGGGAGGTGGCCTCGCTGCTGCAGCTCTTGCGGCTCGCGGTCGAGTCGCGGCCGCCGCCCGCGGGAGTGCGCGCGGTGCGGCTCTCGGCGGTGGCCACCCGCGAGGTGCTGGAGCAGATGGCGCTGTTCGGTCCTCGCGGCGCGAGCCCCACGCAGCTCGCCACGGCGGTGGCGCGGCTGTCGGCGCTGGTCGGCCCGGACCGGGTGGGGCGGCCGGAGGCGCCGGACCGCTGGGCGCCGTTCGCGGCGGAGTGCCGGAAATTCGCGCCGCCACGGGCAGGGGCGGGGGGACTGCCCGCGGCGGGTCCGGTTCCGGTGGAAGTCTCGCTCGCGGCCCGCGCGCTGCGTCCGCCGCGGACGGCGGACGTGCGGTGCGACGACGCGGGGAATCCGCTGCTGGTGATCGGCGAGGGGGCGCTGGGAGGACGGGTCGTAGCGAGCGCAGGGCCGTGGAGGACCGTGGCGGAGTGGTGGACGGAGGAGCCGCTGGCCTTGGACGCTTACGACCTGGAGCTGGCGGGAGGGCTGCTGATCCGCGCCGCTCGCGAGCTGGCCACTGGAACCTGGCGGATCGAGGCGGTCTATGACTGAAGTCGCCCCCTCCCCCTACCTGGGTGTCCAGAACATCGAGGCGCGGCAGCCCCCCGAGGTGCAGGGGGGCCCGGCCAACGTCGCGAGGCGCGGCGCGCCGGCCTGCGACTACGTCGAGCTGCACGCGCGCAGCGCGTTCTCCTTTTTGCGCGCGTCCTCGCTGCCGGAGGACCTGGCGCACGCCGCGGCGGAGGCGGGGCACGAGAGGTTCGGGCTCGCCGACGTGGGCGGGCTCTACGGGATGCCGCGCTTCCACACCGCCGCGCGGCGGCAGGGGATCCGACCGCTGGTGGGGGCCGAGCTGGACGTGGAGGGGGCCGGCAGCGTCGTGCTGCTCTGCGAGGATCGCCGCGGGTACAAGAACCTCTGCAGGCTCCTGACGCTCGGGCATGCGGCGGGGGGAAAAGAGGTGTGCCGGGTCACCCCCGCGGAGCTCGCTGACTTCCGTCAGGGGCTGGTCGCGCTCAGCGAAGGGACCCCCCAGAATCTCTTGACCCTGGCCGCGCACCTCGGGACGGAGCGGCTGTTCGTCGAGGTGCAGCGGCACATGGACCCGCGCGAGGAGCGGGAGAACCGCCGCCGCATCGACGCGGCGCGGGCCCGCGGCCTGCGAGTGGTGGCCGGCTCCGGCGTCCGGCACGCGGTCCCGCGGGGAAAGCCACTGTTCGACGCGCTCACCTGCATCCGCCTGAAGACCACGCTGGACGAGGCCGGCCGGCGCCTCTCGCGCAACGCCGAGCGCCACGTCCGGCCCCCCGGCGAGATCGCGGCGCTCTTCCGGGACGTCCCCGAGGCAGTGCGGCGGACGCGCGAGATCGCCGAGCGGTGCGCCTATACGCTGGACGACCTCGGATACGAGCTGCCCGAGCCGCAGTTCCTGCACGTCCAGTCCCAGGACGGCGAGCTCCGGCATCGGACCCTGGACGGCGCGCGCAGGCGGTACGGCGGGCCGGGCGGCGCGCGCTGGCCCAAGGCGGTCGCGCAGATCGAGCGCGAGCTGGCGCTGATCGCGAAGCTCGGGCTGGCCGGGTACTTCCTCATCGTCCATGACATGGTCCTCTTCTGCGGCCGCGAGAACGTCCTGGTGCAGGGCCGGGGCTCGGCGGCGAACAGCGCCGTCTGCTTTGCGTTGGCGATCACCGCCGTCGACCCGGTGGGCATGAATCTTTTGTTCGAGCGCTTCCTCTCCGAGGAGCGCACCGACTCGACCGGGCACAAGGCATGGCCGGACATCGACCTGGACCTGCCCAGCGGCGACCAGCGCGAGAAGGTGATCCAGCACGTCTACCAGCGCTACGGCGCAGCCGGCGCGGCGATGACCGCCAACGTGATCACCTACCGGGCGCGCTCGGCCTCCCGCGAGATCGGGAAGGTGCTCGGGCTGCCGCAAGAGGAGCTGGACCGGATCGCGAAGCTCTTGCCCCAGTTCGAGTTCACCACCGACTACGACTCGCTGCAGAACCGCGCGCGGGAGGCGGGGCTCGCCGGGGGCGACCGGCGGGTGGGCCTCTATCTGCAGCTCTGCCAGCAGATCGCCGGATTGCCGCGCCATCTCGGCCAGCATTCCGGCGGGATGATCATCGCCCGCGGCCGGCTCGACGAGATCGTGCCGCTCGAGCCCGCCTCGATGCCCGGCCGGATGGTGGTGCAGTGGGACAAGGACGACTGCGCGGACCTGGGCATCATCAAGATCGACCTGCTCGGCCTGGGGATGATGGCGGTGCTCGAGCAGGCGATCCCGCTGGTCCGCGCCCACGAGGGCGTCGAGCTGGATCTGGCGCAGCTTCCGCCCGACGACCCAGGCGTCTATCGGCTGCTGCAGACGGCGGACACCATCGGGGTGTTCCAGGTGGAGTCGCGCGCGCAGATGGCGACCCTGCCGCGCATGCGCCCCGATCACTTCTACGACATCGTGGTGGAGGTCGCGATCATCCGCCCGGGCCCCATCGTCGGCCAGATGGTGAACCCCTATCTCGAGCGGCGCTCGGGGCGGGAGAAGCCGTCGGTGCCCCATCCGTCGCTCTGGCCGGTGCTGGAGCGGACGCTGGGCGTGCCGCTCTTCCAGGAGCAGCTCATGCGCATCGCCATGACCGCCGCGAGCTTCACCGGCGGCGAGGCCGACGAGCTGCGGCGGGCGATGGGCAGCAAGCGCAGCCTGGATCGGATGAAGCGCATCGAAGAGCGGCTGCGGGAAGGGATGACGGCGAACGGGATCGCGCCCAAGGCGCAGGACGAGATCGTCCAGAGCATCACCTCGTTCGCGCTCTACGGCTTCCCCGAGAGCCACGCCGCCTCGTTCGCGCTGATCGTCTACGCCAGCGCGTACCTGAAAGTGCACCACCCGCAGGCGTTCTACACGGCGATGCTCAACTGCTGGCCGATGGGCTTCTACAGCCCGGCCACCCTGGTGAAGGACGCGCAGCGGCGCGGGGTGCGGGTGAAGTCCATCGACGTGGCCCGCAGCGACTGGCTGTGCACGCTGGAGCGCGCGGGACCCGAGGAGGAGCTGCGCTTGCGCCTCGGGCTGCGCTACGCCCGCGGGCTGCGGGAAGCGGCGGGCAAGAAGATCGTCGAGGAGCGGGCGCGGGCGCCGTTCACCAGCATCGCCGATCTGGCGGCGCGGACCGGGCTGCGCCGTGACGAGCTGACGGGCCTGGCGGAGATCGGCGCCCTCGCTTCAATCCCGGCCCGTTCCGGCGGCGCCTTTCCCACGCGCCGGGCGGCGCTCTGGCAGGCGGAAGCGGCGTCGCGGCGGGGACAGGGACTCTTCGCGCGGGTGGAGCCGCGGGAGGACGAAGAAGCGCGGATGTCGGACCCCACGGGCAGCATGGCAGCCGGTGAAACAGGTTTCGCCCCCGCGAAGGAGCGGCCCGAGATCCTCGCCCACGTGAATGCGCACCCGCGGGACCATGCGATCAAGTCGCTGCGGACGTTCGGCGAGGAAGTCCGCTCGGTCCAACTCGCCCCGGGACGAGTTGACTGCTCAACACAACCACTCGTGCCGGCACGAGTTGAACCCCCCGCCAATCGCGCCCGCAGCCCGCTGCCCGAGATGGATCTGCGCGACCGCATCGCCGCCGACCTGCGCGGCACCGGCATGACCGTCGGTCCGCACCCGGTGTCGCTGGAGCGGGAGCGACTGCGCGCCATGGGCGTCCACGCTGCCGCCGAGCTGCCGACGCTGCGCCGCAACAGCCGCGTCCGGGCCGCGGGGCTCTGCATCGTCCGACAGCGGCCTGGCACCGCCAAGGGATTCGTCTTCCTCTCGCTGGAGGACGAGACGGGCATCTCCAACATCGTGATCGACCCGCAGACGTTCGAACAGAACCGCCGCCCAATCCTGGCCAGCTCGCTGCTGGTGGTCGAGGGACGGCTGGAGAAGTACGACGGCGTCACCAGCGTGAAGGGCGACCGCTTCTGGGGGATCCACGATGCCGGGGACTACGAAGATCCAGTCGCACGATTTTCACTGAGCCGCCGCGGGCTCCGAATGCGCGACGCCGTTCACCCGCAGGCCGCCCGCGACCCAGTCGCCGGCTCGGGCTCCGAACTCAATGGGTTGCCCAGGATGACGCCGGTTGCATGGTCGGACATGCGTGATTGCAAGGTACGCGTATCCAGGTGACCTTGAAAGCGCGTTGACCCTGCGGGCGGCGCGTGCGAGACCCCGCCGGTGCTCCGCGCCCTCCTCCTCGATCTCGACGGCACCCTGGTCGATACCCCGCAAGCGATCGTCGACGTCACGCAAGGCACGCTGACTGCCCTCGGCCTGCCTCCGGCCGATCCGCAGGCCATCAAGGACGGCATCGGGTTGCCGCTGCCGGTCGCGCTCGCGCAGCTGATCGGCACCGGGCCGGCCGGCGCCGCCGACGCGGTGGAGATCTACCGCGTCCTCTGGCGGACGCACGTCACGCCGCGCGTGCCGCAGCTGCTCTACCCGGGCGTGCGCGATGGACTGTCGGAATTGAAAAGGGCGGACCTCCGCATGGCGGTCGTCACCGGCAAGGCGCAGGACGGCGCCGATTCCACGGTCGCGGCGGCTGGCCTGCAGGACGTCTTCGACGTCGTGTTGGGCTACACCAGCGTGGCCAATCCAAAGCCGGCGCCCGACATCGCGCTCCTTGCGGCGGAGAAGCTGGGAGTCAGCGCGGATGACTCGGTGGTCGTCGGGGACTCCACCCATGACCTGGAGATGGCCAGCCGGGCGGGCATGCGGTCGATCGCGGTGACCTACGGCGCACTGCCGGAGGCGGCGCTGCGCGCGGCCGGTCCGACATGGGTCGCACACTCGTTCTCCGAGGTGGTGCGCATCGCCCGCGGACTCGCTAATGTCCGGTCGCCATGACCATCGCAACCACCGATCCCGCGACCGGCAAGACGATCAAGACTTTTTCCCCCGACTCCGATGCCGCCATCGACGAGAAGCTGGCCAAGGCCGCCGCCGTCGCGGCCCAGTGGCGCAAGGTGGCCTTCGCCGAGCGATCGCAGCGGATGTCGCGCGCCGCCGCGCTGCTCGAGCAGCGCAAGGACGCGCTCGGCCGCCTGATGACGCTGGAGATGGGCAAGCTGAAGAAGGCCGCCGCCGCCGAGATCGAGAAGTGCGCCGCCGGCTGCCGCTACTACGCGGAGAACGCGGAGCGCCACCTCGCTCCCGAGCCGGTGCAGACCGACGCGAAGCGGTCCGAGAAGCGCTTCCAGCCCCTGGGGCCCGTGCTGGCGATCATGCCCTGGAACTTTCCGTTCTGGCAGGTGTTCCGCTTCGCCGCGCCCGCGCTGATGGCCGGCAACGTCGGCCTGCTCAAGCACGCGAGCAACGTGCCCCAGTGCGCGCTGGCCATCGAGGAGATCTTCCGCGAGGCCGGATTCCCCGACGGGTGCTTCCAGACGCTGCTGATCGGCAGCGACAAGGTGAGGAAGGTCGTCGAGGACCCGCGCGTCGTCGCGGCCACGCTCACCGGAAGCGACGCCGCGGGCCGCAGCCTGGCCAGCATCGCGGGCGCGCAGGTGAAGAAGACCGTGCTCGAGCTGGGCGGAAGCGATCCCTTCCTGATCCTGCCGAGCTGCGATCTCGACAAGGCGGTGCAGGTGGCGGTGGCGGCGCGCGTGCAGAACGCCGGGCAGAGCTGCATCGCCGCCAAGCGGTTCATCGTGCACGAGAAGATCGCGCCCGAGTTCGAGAAGCGCTTCGTGGAGAGTATGCGCGGGCTCCGGGTGGGAGACCCGCAGGACGACGCCACCGAAGTCGGGCCGCTCGCCTCCAGGCAGGTGCAGGAGGACGTGGAGAAGCAGGTTCGCTCCGCGCGCGAGCAGGGCGCGACGGTGGCCTGCGGCGGGCAACGCCTCGATCGCCCCGGCTTCTTCTTCGAGCCCACCGTGCTCCTCAACGCGAAGGGCACGCGGGCCTGGGAGGAGGAGGTCTTCGGACCGGTGGCCGCGGTGGCGCGGGCGAAGGACCTGGATACCGCCATCGCGCTGGCGAACGACACGCAGTTCGGCCTTGGCTCCGCAGCCTTCACGCAGGATGCGAAGGAGATCGACCGCCTGGTCGAGGAGCTGGAGGCGGGCCAGGTCTTCATCAACGGGATGGTGAAGAGCGACCCGCGCCTGCCCTTCGGCGGGATCAAGGCGTCCGGCTACGGCCGCGAGATCTCCAAGGAAGGCATCCGGGAGTTCGTGAACGTGAAGACCGTCTGGATCGGCTGAGGCGCTGTCCCGGCGCGCGTGTTAAGACAGCGCGAGACGGGGAGAGCGCGTGGCGACCATCATCACCGAGGAGTGCATCAACTGCGGCGCTTGCGAGCCGGAGTGTCCGAACCAGGCCATCAGCCAGGGCGAAGACATCTTCGTGATCGACCCCGCGCTCTGCACCGAATGCGTCGGTTTCCACGACGAGGAGGCCTGCGCCGCGGTCTGCCCGGTGGACTGCTGCATCCCGGATCCGGACAACGTCGAAGCCGAAGGCGATCTGCTCCTCCGCGCCCAGAAGCTGCACCCCCAGAAGCAGTTCCCGCCGCTCGCTTCGCTCCCCGCGCATCTCTCGCGGTTCCGCCGTCCCGCCGCCTGAGAGACTCCCCCGACCTGGACCGCTTGGGCCGCGACCGGCCAGGTGCTAGCGTCGGCGGCCCGGAGGCAACCCGTGCGCGCTCACCCAGTGCTCCCGCTCGCGGCGGTCGTCCTGTTCGCGGCGGCAGTGGCCGCCTCCGAGCCCGAGATCGACGATCCGGGCGAGCGCCTGCG
>Ga0137397_10000676_pt1 | contig 23598 bp, 14 predicted proteins | sample czorhiz116metaG_FD_106658 | JGI IMG/M metagenome (GOLD analysis project Ga0137397, IMG submission 106658) | Vadose zone soil microbial communities from Angelo Coast Range Reserve, California, USA - czorhiz1.16 metaG | ecosystem: Environmental > Terrestrial > Soil > Vadose zone | place: USA... | reverse complement strand
TGCGCGCCGGCAATGAGCACGGGCACGCCGCGGTGCGCCAGTTCGCCGCCCAAGGCCTCGACCCCTGCTCGTGTGGCGTCGCGCTGCGCCAGCAGCAGCGCGGGAAATCCGGGGCCCAGCAGAGCGTAGGGACCATGGCGCAGTTCCGCGCTGCTGAAGGCCTCGGCATGCAGGCCGCAGGTCTCCTTGCACTTGAGTGCGGTTTCCTGGGCGGCGCCGAGTCCCAGCCCACGGCCCACTACGTATAAGTGTGCGGCCGATTCGAGTGGCGGCAGCGCCGCCGACCAGTCGAGCGCCCAGCTCTGATCCATCAGCGCCGGCAGAGCATCGACAGTCGATTCGAGCGCCGCGTCCTCCTTCCACGCGGCCACCAATCGAATCAGCGCGGCCAGCGTGGCAAGGTAGGATTTCGTCGCGGCGACGCTGGTTTCGACGCCGGCGCGCAGCTCGATTGCCAAGTCCGCGGCGGCGATCAGCGGTGCGCCGGGGGTATTGCACAGGGCGAGAATCGTCGCCCCCGCCGCTTTGGCCGCCGCGACCGAGGCGAGAAGGTCGGGGCTGCGCCCGGACTGGGAGAGCGCGATAACCAAGCATCCGCGAAGATCTTGCGCCACGCCGTAGACGGAACTCACAGAGGGCGCGGCGGATGCGGTCAGCACCCCGGCGCGAGTCTCGATCAAGTACTTGGCATACGTGGCGGCGTGATCCGAGCTGCCGCGCGCACAGGTGATCACGGCGCGAGGAGCCAGTCGACGCAGCTCTCTGCCGATCGCGGCGATGGCGTCAGCGTCACACTGCAACTGCGCCCGCACGGCGTCCGACGCGCTGGCGGCCTCCTGGAACATGCGAGTGCCCTCGGCCGATCTGAGATGCACTGCACTCATGTCGAGGCGCTCAACTCGGCGACGAAGTCGTACGTGTCGCCACGGTAATAGGATTGTGAAAACTCGATCGCCCGCCCATCGGGCAGCGAGCCCAGCCGCTCGACGAGCAGGCCGGCATCGCCGGGCTTGGCCTTGAGCAGTTCGGCTTGATCGCCGGTCAGGAGCACGGCCCGCAAGCGCTGCAGAGCGCGCACCGGACGGTGCCCGGCGCGCTCCAGCGCTTCATAGAGCGAGGCGTCGACGGCCTCGAGCGAGGGCAATGCAGTCGCCACGATGGTCGCGTATTCCAGCGCCATGGGCGCGTCGTCCGCATAGCGAATTCGATTGAAGCGGAACACCGGCGTGCCGGGACGCAGGCGCAGAGCGAGCGCCTCCTCCGGCGTCACCGTGCCCGCCGCGCGCTTCAGCCAGACACTGTGCGGCGTGCGGCCGCGCTCGCGCATGTCCTCGGAAAATGACGTCAACATCGCGAAGTTCTTGTCGACGCGCGCCGACACGAAATTACCGGCGCCCTGCCGCCGCACGAGGAGGCCGTCGGCCACCAGCCCGTCGAGCGCCTTGCGCACCGTGATGCGCGACACCGCGAAATCGGCGGCGAGATCGCGTTCCGAGGGCAGCGCGTCATCCGGGCCGAGGATTCGGCTGTCGATGGCCTTGCGCAGCGCCCGCTGCAGCTCTTGGTACAGCGGCAAATTGCCGCGACCGTCGAGAGGGCCGACCGCTTTGGCGAGTGAAGTCATGGGGTGGAATCGCGCTTCCGGTATGTTTTCAGGCATTGTGACAATACCAAACAAATACCACTTTTAGAACAACAACCGGTGGCAATGCACTGTAACTCATTATTTATACTAGTTATTTAGGAAAATATTATGTGTTTATTACACGGCACTAGCAGATTTTGAAAATTGGTACTATATTGGGCCTTAACTGGTGTGGACACGGCGGCGCTCCGACGGGACGAGTCGAGCGACCCGACAACTCGCCACCGCCGGCAGTAGCGAATTTCAAACCGAATTGGTGACAGGACAGGGAGCATTAGTATGAATCGGACAGGGGATCTCTATATGAATCGGATCGCATTGGCGGTCAAGTCGGCACTGGGCCTCGCGATGCTCGTGCCTCCGTCATTGGCGCTGGCGGCTCCGGCCACCGAAATCAACCCGCTCGACGAAATCGTCGTTACCGGGATCCGAAAATCTCTCGATGTATCGCTCGAGGTGAAGCGCGACTCCACGCAACTCACCGAAGTGATCACCGCGGAAGACATCGGCAAAATGCCGGACAAAAATGTCGCCGACTCCCTCGCGCGCTTGCCGGGCATCACCACCAGCGCGGCGGGCGCCAACGAAGGCGGCTTCGACGAAAACGACCGCGTCAGCATGCGCGGCACGAATCCCAGTCTGACGCAAACCTTGATCAACGGTCACGGAGTCGCTGCCGGAGACTGGTTCGTGCTCGACCAGGTCCAGACCGTCGGCCGCAGCGTCAGCTACACCCTCCTGCCCTCGGAAATCGTGAGCAAGGTGGTGGTCGAGAAGAGTTCCAGTGCTTCGCTCGTCGAGGGCGGCGTGGCAGGCTCGGTCAACATCATCACCCGCAAGCCGCTGGATTTTTCCAAAGAATTTACCCTCGAGGCGTCGGCCGGCGCAGTGTACGCGGATCTGCCCTCGAAGACCGACGGGCAATACAGTGTTCTGGGCAACTTCAAGAATGACGCGAATAATTTCGGAGTCATGGTGCAGCTGTTCTCCGAGACGCGGCACCTACGTCGCGACGGAGTCGAGGTTTTGGGCTATGAGACCATCGCACCCGGTAGCGCAGTAGCGACCGCGCACCCTGATCTTGCCAACGTTCAGTACCCGACCGACATCGGCGCCGCGTTCTTCGAGCAAAAGCGCGAGCGCAACGGCGGCATGGTCGACCTCGAGTTCAAGCCGACCGACGATCTCACCCTGGATCTAACGGGCTTTTCCTCGAGGCTGCTCGCGAGCAACTACAACCGCAATTACCTGCTGTGGTCGACTCACTTCATCAACAGCGGCGCAGGCCAAAGTCCGGATCCGGGCTACGTAGTGCAGGACAACACGCTGACGAAAGCAAACTTCACCGGTGTGCCGGGCACCTTCTATGGCGTCTACGATCAAATCTCCAGGCCGGATGAAACCGCCACCGCGAATTTCGTCAATCTCGACACCACCTGGAAGGCCACCGACGTTCTTTCGTTCCTCGGCCAGGTCGGATATTCCTGGGGCGACGGCAAGACGCCCACCCAAAATGTATCGGAGACGCAGCCCGGCCTCGGCAGCGGCGCCAGCTACCAGTTGAACGGTCTCGGCAGAGCTCCGGACTTCAACTTGGGCGCCACCAACAACACGACGCCGACTCCCGGCGGCGTACCGGTCACCTTCGGATGGATCTTCGGCGCGCAGGATGTCGACGTGAAAGACAAGGAAAAGTGGGCGAAAATCGACAGCGACTACAAGATCGACAACGGCGCTTGGAAAGACCTGAAATTCGGTGTGCGCTACGAGGCGCATGACCGCACCTCCGACAACGCCATCGCCCAGGGCCCGACGTTCAGCGGCGTCAACGGCGGCGGCACGAGCACGGCGAATTATCCGACGACCTTCTCCAACTATCCGTCGAATTTCAACACCTTCGGCGGCAATATCCCGACGGGTATCTGGTATTGGACGCCGGCGCAGCTGGCTGCATACGACAGTCCCAACAATGTCAATCGCGATCCCGTAACGCGTTTGTACTACCAGTACCTGTTCGCCGTGCACGAAAAGAATACGGCGGCCTTCGTCCAGGCCGATTTCAAGGGCGACAACTGGGCGGCGAACGTGGGGGTTCGCTACGTGCACACTCAGGAAGACGCCATCAGCTACACGCAGGTGGATAAAACCACTCCCGGCGCCATATTGACGTCGGCGTTCGGGCCGTTTGCCGGCATCGAGAGGGAGCACAACTACAACGACGTCCTGCCGAGCGCGAATTTGAAGCTCGATCTGAATCAGGATTTGGTGGCGCGCTTCGCCGCCTCGGAGACCATGACGCGTGCGGACTACTCGGCGCTCGCGGGATTCACCAATCTCTCACCGCCGGGAGCGGTAGGCGGAATCGGCAGCGGTTCGGGCGGCAACCCTGACTTGAAACCGATCCGCTCGACCAACTTCGATGCGGGCCTCGAGTGGTATTTCGCGAAGCGCTCGCTGCTGTCGGCAACTGCTTTCTACATGGATTTGCGCAACTACGTGGCCTACGGTTCCGAGCTCAAATCCTATACTACCTACAGCTCGCAATTCCCGAACGGCTCCCTGGTGCCCTATAACTTGACGGTGCCCGTCAACGCCAAAGGCCGAGTCGATGGCGTGGAGTTCGCGTATCAACAGGCGTTCACTGACAACATCGGCTTCCAAGGAAACTACACCTACGCCGACGGCAAGCAGACCTCGATGGTGGCGCCCGGCGGCGACAAGCGCCTGGTGGGGACGTCGAAGAACACCTACAACGCCAGCGCCTACTTCGAGAACACGATGTTCAATGCCCGGGTGTCGTACACCTACCGCTCGGCGTTCTACAGCGGTCTCGACCGAAGCTCGGCGTTCACTCAGGATTCCATCGGAACCCTGTCCGCGTCGCTGGGCTACACCATGAACGAGCACTTCTCGATCACGCTCGACGGCATGAACTTGAACAATCCCACCCTCAAGTACTATGGCTTGAATCAGTCTCAGCCTCGGGCCTTCTACAAGAACGGCTCGCAGTACTACCTGAACTTCCGCTTCAAGCTGTAAGGGGTCGGCCACCGCACGTGGCAATCGGATAAAGTGCAACACGTGCGGAATTGTTCGAGAATCGTGCGGACACGAAGGGCGGCGGCGCACGGCGTAGCGCCTGCCGTCGCCCTTGCGGTGACCCTCGCATCACCCGCGGCGGCCAGGAGCGGCGTCATTCCGCTCCCTGCTGAGGTCGTCTCGGGCCCCGGCTCATTCAGTGTCGATTCAACCACGCGCCTAAGCGTGCCGCGGGGCGATCGCGATGCCGACGGCGCGGCTCGCTATCTGGTCGAGCTGTGGACGCGGACCAATGGACTCGCGCTGCCGATCTCCACCGGCCAATTGCCGATCCGCTCTGGTGCTGCGAGTATCGACACCGCGAACACCAATACGATTGCATTTCGGCACCAGCGCGGTTTCGGCCCTGAAGGCTACGAGCTCGAGATCACACCGCAGCGGATCACGGTGTCCGCAAGTTCGGCGGCGGGACTGTTCTACGGCGCCGTCACTCTCTGGCAACTCCTGCCGCCGGGGGTCAACACGGCTCAGATCCCCGCACAGACCATCCACGATGTGCCGACCTACGCATGGCGCGGCTTGATGCTCGACTCCGCGCGGCATTTTCAGTCGCCCGTCTTCATTCGCTCCATGATCGACTGGATGGCGTGGCACAAGCTCAACGTGCTGCATTGGCATTTGACCGACGATCAGGGCTGGCGGCTCGAGATCCGCAAGTATCCGCGCCTGACCTCCGTGGGCGCCTGGCGAATCGACCCGGACGGTACGCGCTACGGCGGCTTCTACACCCAAACCGAGGTGCGCGACATCGTGCGTTTCGCCGCGACCCGCCACGTGCAAATCGTCCCGGAAATAGAAATGCCGGGCCATGCGACGGCGGCAGTCGCCGCGTACCCCTCCGTGGGAGCCGCCCGCGATGGAGCGCTGCGCGTCTCCGCCCGCTGGGGCGTGCACACACACCTCTTCAATTTGGAACCTCATACCTTCGGTTTTCTCGAAGATGTCCTCGCAGAAGTCATCGAGCTCTTCCCCAGCCCCACCATTCACATCGGCGGCGATGAGGCGGTCAAGGACGAGTGGAATGCCTCGCCGGAGGTACAAGCGCGCGCTCGGGAGCTCGGCATCCGCGATTCCGAGGCGCTGCAGGCATACTTCACTCAGAGAATCGGCCGCTACGTCGCGGCTCACGGCCGCCGAATCATAGGGTGGGACGAGATTCTTAAACCGGGGCTCGATAAGACTGCCATCGTGATGTCGTGGCATGGAGTTTCCGGAGCGCACGGCGCGGCGCTGGCCGGCAACGACACCATACTGGCGCCGTGGCCGATGCTCTACTTCGACAACCGGCAGAGCGCACTGCCCACGGAGCCGCCCGGCCGGCTCAAGGTGGTGTCGCTCGAGGACTTGTACGGCTTCGAGCCGCACGATGCGGCGCTCAGCGGCAGCCAACGGCGCCATGTGCTCGGGATCCAGGCGAACCTGTGGACCGAACACATCCAAACCGAAGAGCGCGTCCAGTGGATGGCTTTGCCGCGTGCGGCCGCGGTCGCCGAAGTGGGCTGGTCGGCGCCGCAGCGCCGCCGCTGGCCTGATTTCCTGGAACGGCTCGTGCCCATGTTTGCCCGCTATCGGGCGCTCGGCTTGAACTATGCCGACAGCGTGTTTGCGCCGGCTGCGCAGATTTCGCGCAATGCCGGGAGCTACACCGTGTCCCTCTCGAATCAGGCGGGCGCCGCGGCACCCGGCGAGATTCGTTTTACGCTCGACGGCAGCGAACCCTCGGCACAGTCGGCGCGCTACGGCACGCCGTTGACCGTGCCCGCCGGCACCGAGGTCCGCGCCGCGGCCTTCGCCGGGGCCGAACAGGTTTCGCGCACTTGGACGAAGCGCTTCGATGCCCTGGCAGCACTTCGCCGCGACAGTCACAATCTCGAACTATGCAGCGATGCCATCGGGCTGCTGCTGGAACCCGGCGATCGCGGCGACGCTGCGGGCGCGCGCGCGGCGTATGCACCGCTGGCCGTCGATATCATGAACCCATGCTGGATCGATCGCGGCGTCGACCTGTCGGGTGGTCCGCGCATCGTTGCCGCCGTCGCCCCCCTGCCGTTCAACTATGAGCTCGGTGCGGATGCGGCCAAGATTCGCGTCGGCGACGCACGCAGCGCAGAGGGTGAGCTCGAGATTCATGCCGACGCTTGCGATACGCCGGCGCTCGCTCTCGTGCCGCTCGCGCCGGCGGCCTCGGGCAGAGGCGTGACCACCCTGGCGGCGCAGCGACTGCCCCGTCTGCCGGGCCGCCATGACCTGTGTCTGCGTTTCGCACGTCCGCGGCTGGATCCCTTGTGGGCGATCGACTGGCTCGAGATCGGGGAGTAAGCGGCGAATGTCGATCCTACAGATCCTGGCGCCGTTCGATGGCTGGTGCGGCACGCTCGACGAAGTACCGGACCCCGTATTTGCGGGGCGCATGCTCGGCGACGGGGTTGCCATCGACCCTACCACCGGAATTCTCGTCGCACCCTGCGCCGGCGAGATCGTCGCCCTGCCGGCGAGCGCACATGCCGTGTCGATCCGCACCGCTCGAGGCATCGACGTGCTGGTTCACATCGGCGTCGACACCGTTCAGCTGGGCGGGCGCGGATTCGACGCGCGCGTTCGGCCGGGCGCAAGCGTCCGCGCGGGCGATGAACTGATCCGCTTCGATCTCGATGTCGTGGCGCGCGGCGCGAAGAGTCTCATGACGCCGATCCTGGTGACGCCCATGGACGGTCTCCGGCTGCAGCAGCGCCGCGCGCCGGGCTTGGTATCCTCAGGCGAGGTGCTGTTCGAAATCGCGGGCGTTGAGACGCGCACGCCGCCCCCCCGGGCAGCCCACGCGCCGAAAGAAGAGGCGGCCGCCGCTCACACTCTCATCGTGACCCTGCGCCACGGGCTGCATGCCCGGCCGGCGGCCCTGCTGGCGCAACGCGCCAAGGCATTCGGCGCCCAGGCCTCGCTCAGCGCCCACGGGCGCACCGCGAATGCACGCAGCGTGGTCGCCATCATGGCGCTCGGCGTCCGCCAGGGCGACGAGCTTTCCATCCAGGCGAGCGGCGCCGACGCCCCGCAGTCCGTGGCAAGCCTGGTGGCCGGCATCCAGGAAGCGCTGCGCATGGAATCCGCCGCGGGTCACGGCGCCGCTGCGGGGACCGCGCCGGACTCCTCGAAGACTGCACCCACCGCCGCGCCGCGCCCGCTCGCCGCAGCCGGCGTTCTCGGCGGCGTGATCGCCGTTCCCGGCATCGCGGTCGGCCGTGCAACTCGAATCGAGCGCCGCGAGATCGCAGTCGCCGAGCATGGCGCGGACTCAGGCAGAGAACGCGCTGAACTGGAACAAGCGCGGATCAATGTCCGTATGCGGCTCGAACGCGTGGCCGCGACGGGCGGGGCCACCCGCCGCGAAATCATCGCCGCGCACCTGGAGTTCCTCGACGATCCGCAGGTGAACGAGGCAGCGCATGAATCGATCGCCGCGGGCAAGAGCGCCGGGTTCGCCTGGCGCAGCGCGATCCGCCGGTCTATCAGTGCGCTCCAGGCACTCGAGGATTCGCGCCTGCGCGAACGGGTCGATGACTTGCTCGACGTGGAATCGCATGTGCTGCTGGCGCTCGCCGGCGAAGCGCGGCCGATGAACATCCCATTGCCCGAGCGAGCCGTGCTGGTCGCCGACGATCTGCTGCCGTCGGAATTGACCGCGCTCGACCGTGCGCGCCTGGTCGCCATCTGCTTGAGCGGCGGCGGCGCCACCTCACACGTGGCGATCCTGGCGGCCGCCATGGACATTCCCATGTTGGTCGGCTTGGGTTCGGGAATCCGCGACATCGCCGACGGTGCCACCGTGATCGTCGATGCCGACGCCGGCACGCTGCAGACGGCGCCGGCGGCAACCGCCATCGAGCAGGCGCGAGCGGCGGTGGAATCTCAGCTCATGCGCCGCGCCAAGACCCTGGCCGAAGCGCAAATCGAATGCCGTGCGCTCGACGGCACGCGGGTCGAAGTATTCGCAAACCTAGGCAATGTGACGGATGCGGCGGCGGCCGTCGCCCATGGCGCCGAGGGCTGCGGGCTGCTGCGCACCGAATTCCTGTTCATCGATCGGGAGACGGCGCCCACGGAGGCTGAACAACTCGCGGCATATCAGGACATTGCCGCGGCGCTTGGGCTAAGACCCTTGATTCTGCGGCTGATGGACGTGGGCGGCGACAAGCCGCTCCGCTACCTGCCGCTGCCCGCGGAGGACAATCCGGCCCTCGGGCTGCGCGGCGTCCGCACCGCGCTCGCGCACCCGGATCTCATGCGCACCCAGCTGCGCGCAGCGTTGCGGGTGCGGCCGGCGGGCAACGTGCGGCTGCTCATCCCGATGATCACCGACGCCGCGGAAATACTTGCCGTGCGCGGCGTCATCGACGAGCTCGAGGCCGAGATCGGCATCGCCGATCGAGTCGAATTGGGTGCGATGATAGAAACTCCCGCCGCCGCGCTCATGGCGTCCGGTCTCATCCGGGAGGTCGATTTTCTGTCGATCGGCAGCAACGATCTGACGCAGTACACTCTGGCGATGGATCGCGGTCACCCCGAGCTTGCGGGCCGCACCGACGCCTTGCATCCGGCGGTGCTCAAGCTGGTCGCGGCGGCCGCGGGTGCCGGCGCCGCCGCCGGCAAGATGGTTGCCGTCTGCGGCGGCGTGGCCGCGGATCGGCTCGCGGTGCCCCTATTGCTGGGTCTGGGCGTGCGCGAACTCTCGGTGGTACCCGCGGCGGTGCCCGCGATCAAGCGCCAGATCCGTTCGCTGCGGATCAACGACTGCCGTGAACTCGCGCTGCGCTGCCTCGATCTGGCATCGCCCGGCGAGGTGCGCGCACAGGCCGCAGAAATGCTCGAATCCTTGGGAGATATGCAATGAAACTGCGCTTCGCCGGACTACAGCAACTGGGACGGGCATTGATGCTGCCGATCGCCGTGCTGCCGATCGCGGGTCTCTTGTTGCGCCTGGGTCAGCCCGACCTCCTCGGCTGGGCGGCGATGGCGGCCGCCGGAGACGCAGTATTCTCGAATCTGGGGCTGCTGTTCGCCGTCGGCGTCGGAGTCGGCCTGGCGCGCGAGAATCATGGGGCTGCCGGCCTCGCCGCCCTGGTCGGCTTTCTGGTGACGACGCGCGCCGTCGAAACTCTGCTGGCGGCGCCGCCGGGCAGTCTGGCCAAGCTCAGTATCCCGGTCGGGCTGCTGTCCGGGATCATCGCCGGCGTCGGCTACAACCGGTTCGGCAACATCACCCTGCCGAGCTATCTAAGTTTTTTCGGCGGCCGGCGTTTCGTGCCCATCGTCAGCGGGCTGGCTGGCCTGGTGCTGGCCGCAGTGGTGGGTTACGCCTGGCCGTTTCTGGAACGCGGGATGGACGCCACCAGCCACGCCATTTTGGGCGCGGGGTCGCTCGGCCTGTTCGCCTACGGCGTCTTGAACCGGATATTGATCGTCACTGGACTGCATCACATCCTGAACAATTTCGCGTGGTTCATCGTCGGCGACTACCATGGCGCCACCGGCGACCTGAAGCGGTTCTTCGCCGGCGACCCGACCGCGGGCGCGTTCATGTCGGGCTTCTTCCCCGTCATGATGTTCGGGTTGCCCGGAGCCTGCCTCGCCATGTATCACGCGGCTCGGCCGGAACGCCGCGCCGGAGTCGCGGGTCTGCTCCTGTCGCTGGGCTTGACCTCGTTCCTGACGGGCGTTACGGAACCGGTCGAGTTCACGTTCATGTTTCTCGCCCCCGTGCTCTACGCCCTGCATGCCGTCGCAACCGGGCTCGCCATGGTCGTCATGAACCTCGTCGGCGTGCGGCTCGGGTTCAGCTTCTCGGCCGGCCTCTTCGACTATGTGCTGAACTTCAGCCATGCCCAGCGGCCGCTGCTGCTGCTGCCGATCGGCGCCGCCTACTTCGCGCTGTACTACGGGGTGTTTCGCTTTCTCATCGTGCGCCTGAATCTGGCGACGCCCGGACGCGAAAGCGACGACGCGGCGGCCCAGCCCATCGCGCCCGCCACCCCCGATGTCCGCGCTCGAGCCTTCGTGACCGCCCTCGGCGGCGCCCAAAACCTCACCGAAGTGGATGCCTGCACGACGCGCTTGCGGCTGGTGCTGGCCGACAACAAGGCGGTCGACGAAGCGGCGCTCAGGCGCCTGGGTGCGCGCGGCATCCTGCGCTCCTCGGCGCAAGGATTACAGGTGGTCCTCGGCCCCATCGCCGATCAAGTCGCGGGCGAGATCCGCGCGGCGCTGCGGTCGGCTCCGCCCCCGGTAGCTGCGCATGACGCGCCGGCATTGCTGGCCGCATTGGGCGGCCGCGACAATGTGGTCGATCTCGCCACCGCCGCAGGACGCCTATTGATCCGCACCGCGCAGCCCGACAGAATCGACGAATCGGCCCTGGCAAGGCTCGGCATCCGAGGGATTGCGCGCTCCGCCGCCGACAGGGTCCATGTGCTCGTTGCCGGCCCCGTGGAGGAATGGGGCGAACCGCTGCGCCGCTTGCTATGACCATCACCGCCACTCTTTACAATAATACCGCCGCCGATGCGGCCCGGGAACCTAAGCGCCGCTCGGCGCTGCCGCCGGCGGTGCGTCGAATCGTCGTGGTGGGCGGCGGCTCGGCCGGGTGGATGACGGCGTTGATTCTGGCCCGTTCGCTGATCGAGCAAGGGGTTGAAATCACGGTGGTCGAGTCCCCGGCTGTCGGCATCATCGGTGTGGGCGAGGGTTCGACCCCCTGGTTGCGCGGCTTCTTCGACAGCTTGGGGATAGAAGAATCGGAATGGATGCCCGAGTGCCACGCCACCTACAAGTGCGGCATTACCTTCGCCGGCTGGTCGACCAAACCGGGGTTCGAGCGATACTTTCATCCGTTCGCGTCCATGCTCGACAACCTGACCATGACGCAATTCGTGCACAACGTCGACGCGCGCATCAACGGCACTGAGGTATATGCGCATCCGGACCGCTTCTTCATCGCCTCGCGGCTTGCCGCCAAGCATCTCGCCCCGAAACCCGCCGAGCACTTTCCGTTCGACATCTGGCACGGCTACCACTTCGATTCCGTGCTGCTGGGTCAGTACCTGCACAAGAAAGCGCTGCAGCGCGGCGTCCGATACCTCACGGCTCACGTGACTCACGCGAATCTCGACGAGCATGGCGCCATCGCGTCCCTGGGCACCCGGGAGGGTCCCGCCATCGCCGGCGACCTGTTCGTCGACTGCACAGGCTTCGCGGGACTCTTGATCACCCAGGCATTGAAGACCCCGTTCGTGAGCTTCGCGGAGAACCTGTTCAACGACGCGGCGATCGCCATGCCGACACCCATCGGGGACACGGTGCCGTCGGAGACCGTCTCCACCGCCATGAAACACGGTTGGGCCTGGAAGATTCCGCTCACCCAGCGTTTCGGCAATGGCTATGTTTACAGCACGCAGTTCTGCACTCCGGATGAGGCCGAGGCCGAATTGCGGGAACACCTGGGTCTGCTCGATTCGGACACGCCGGCACGGCACCTGAAAATGAGGATCGGGCGCGTGACCAAGCACTGGAACAAGAACTGTCTCGCCGTGGGGCTTTCGCAGGGATTCATCGAGCCCTTGGAGGCGACCGCACTGCTCTTCATCCAGCAGACCGCCGCGGTCTTCGTCGAATTCCTGGAACAGGGAGATCTCAGCGAGGCTGCGCACGATATGTTCAATGCGCGGGTCAACGAGCACTTCGAGGGCACCCGCGACTACATCGTCACCCATTACAAGACCAACAGCCGCACCGACACCGACTATTGGCGTGCGAATGCGGCGAACCTCCGTCTGTCCGAACCGCTGAAACACCTGCTCAGCCTATGGATGTCGGGCAAGGGCATCGCACCCCCGGTTCGGCAACAGGCGTTGGGTAAGGGCTACCCGGTGTTTTCGTGGTATTCCATCATGGCGGGCATGGGCATCTTTCCGGATGCGGCGATCCTGCACGCCCCCGCGGCCGCGGAGAGTACCTACCGTCTGACCGCCATCGACAACCTGCTCGATCGCAGCGAGCTCAACTACCGCGACCATCGCGAAGTGCTCCAGAATATTCCACCCCGCCGCACGACCGACAGCCTGCAAATCTACTTCTGGTGAAACGACCGCGCCGCACCCCATGACCGCGCCGCACCTCATTCGTGAATTCTCCGCGCTCGACGCCGCGGCCATTCGGCGCGATGTACTGCCGGACAAGCGGCCGGCAGTCTTTCGCGGACTCGTCCGCGATTGGCCCGCCGTCAAGCACGGGCTCGACTCGCCGGCGGCCCTGGTTCGTTATCTCACTCGTTTCGACAGCGGCAAGGCGGTCGACGCCTTGCTGACGGCGCCGGAAATCGACGGCCAGATCTTCTACAACGACGCGATGACGGGCTTTAATTTTCTGCGCAATCGGCTGCCCCTGGCGGCAGTCGCGGACCAGGTCCTGCGCTATGCAGAGTTCCCCCAGTCCCCGGCGGTGGCCGCCCAGAGCGCGCTCATCCGCGATTGCCTGCCCGGCTTCACCGCCGAGAATTCCTTGAACATCGTCGATGACAATGTTCAGCCCCGAATCTGGCTGGGCAACCGGATCACCACTCCCACTCACGTCGATGAGTGGAACAATATCGGCTGCGTGGTCGCCGGCCGGCGCCGCTTCACGCTGTTTCCCCCGGAGCAAATCGCCAACCTGTACATCGGCCCGCTCGACTTCGCACCCACGGGTGCCCCGATGAGCCTGGTGTCGCTGCGCAATCCCGACTTCGAGCGATACCCCAGGTTTCGCGAGGCGCTGGCGGCAGCTCACACCGCGGACTTGGCGCCGGGAGACGCGATCTTCATTCCGCCGCTCTGGTGGCACCACGTCGAATCGCTCGAATCCTTCAATGTGCTCGTCAATTACTGGTGGCATGACTCAACAGGCGACGGCGCGCTCGCCGATTCGGCCTTCGATGCCCTGCTGCACGGGATCCTCGGCATCCGCGCCTTGCCGCCGGCCACCCGGCGCGCCTGGGCCGCTTTTTTCGAGCAATATGTGTTCAGCGACGAGACCGGCGTCATCGCGCACATCCCCGAACAACGACGCGGCATCCTCGGGACTTTGTCAGCGGAACAGCTTGCCGCCCTGCGTACGCACTTGGCGAAGCGACTAACGCGCTGAGAGAGGTCAGCGTCTCTCGCAGCTGTGAGAAAGGTCCTACGTGGTCACAAGGTGCCAGCCGACTGCTTCGACCGTCCCGTGCCAAAAGAATGAGCGCAAGCTGTCATACCGGTTTGACGGGTAAGGAGAGTTCAATGAATGCCCACGTCGCAACGGCGATCGACGGCAATGGCGCAGGCCGCGCGAATCAGCCCGCCGGTTCGGCGCTGGAATTATTGTTCGATGGCGTTGACGATTTGATCAGGCGAGTGGCCGACACGGAGAACCCGGAAATCCGCAAGGTTCGGGCGAAGGTACACGCCGCATTGGTTGCGGCCAAGAGCGAAGTCGCAGCCCAGAGCGCATTCGAAGAGATGGAGGCGCAGCTGAATCAGCTGAATCAGGCGCGCGGCCAGGCAGTGCAAGTCGACGGAAGTGCCGACGACCTTTTACGGGACTATCCAGCGCCGGCTCTGGGCGTCGCGCTGCTGGTGGGCATTGGCCTCGGCCTTGTCGTGTCCTTGCGACAGTAACAGGAAGCATGCCGTCGCCGCTTCGCATCCTGTATGTCGAGGACAATCCAGTCGTGCGCGAGGTCACGTCTGAGTTGCTGATCAACGACCAACGGCAGATCGTGGCCTTGGGGACGGCCGAAGAAGCTCTTCAGGAATTTGCGGAACAGACGTTCGATATCGTCATCACCGATATCAGCCTGCCGGCCATGTCAGGCTTGGATTTGGCTCGAAAAATACTCACCATCGAGCCGAAGGCGCCGATCATCATTGCATCGGGTTATTTTCTGGACCTGAGCCTGAAGACCTGGGGACCCAACGTCCGCGCCATCATCAAGCCCTTTGAAGGTTCCGAAATCGACGCGCTCATCGAGGAGCTGTGCGCGGGTCATAGCTGACGTTCGTTCAGCGTTGGTGCTCGTTGCGTTCTGACGGCTTCGTCGCGGGCCGCGTCACAGGCTGCCGTTTCAATTGAAACACGTGCGGCGACGCGCGAAATGCGGATGCCATTCCGACCCCGCAACCTGCCCCTTCAGTGATCACAGAAGCGCACAAGACATCCCTGTCCGGGGCTCACCGGGACACGACCTTCCGATGGGCTGAGCTCGCGCTCGCCGTCGGGGGCTTCGGCATCGGCACGGGCGAGTTCGTGATGATGGGGTTGCTCCCGAATGTTGCCGGAGACCTCGGCGTTTCGATACCCGGCGCGGGACATGTCATCAGTGCCTATGCGCTCGGCGTCGTGGTTGGTGCGCCGCTCATCGCCGTGCTCGCTGCGCGGTGGCCGCGTCATCGGCTGCTGCTGGCGCTGATGGCCTGCTTTGCAGCCGGCAACTTCGCCAGTGCGCTGGCACCCAGCTACGCCTCTCTCATCGCAGTTCGTTTCGTCGCCGGGCTCCCCCACGGTGCATATTTCGGCGTGGCATCGCTGGTCGCGGCATCACTGGTGCCGTTCAATGAGCGAGCTCGGGCGATCGGCCGGATGATGCTGGGCCTGACGGGCGCAACTCTGGCCGGCGTGCCGCTGGCAACTTGGATCGGACAGCTTCTCGATTGGCGCGCGGCCTATGTTCTGGTGGGCGCCATCGGAATCCTGGCGTGCGCTTTGATTTTTCTCTACGTGCCCCGGTCCGGTCCCGTTGAGGGAGCGAGTCCCACACGTGAGCTCGGCGCCTTACGTAGCAGGCAAGTTTGGCTGACGCTCAGTGTCGGGTCGGTGGGCTTCGGCGGCTTGTTCTGCATGTATAGCTACATCACGCCGACGCTGACCCACGTTTCCGGGATGCCGGCCCGGTACGTGCCATTCGTGCTCGCAGTATTCGGTGTGGGCATGGTTCTCGGCAATCTGATCGGATCGTGGCTGGCCGACCGCGCGCTGATGCGCACGATCGGGGGATTGTTGATCTGGAATGCGCTGGTGTTGGGCTTGTTCAGCATCGCGGCGCCCCACGCCTGGCTAGCAACGAGCGACGTGCTGCTGGTCGGCACCGGTGTTGCGATCGTGCCGGCGCTGCAGATCCGGTTGATGGATGTCGCCGAGGACGCACAGACGCTGGCGGCGGCGCTGAATCACTCCGCCTTCAACATCGCCAACGCGATGGGCGCTTGGTTGGGCGGCATCGCCATCGACGGCGGCTTGGGATGGGCCTCCACCGGATGGGTGGGCGCATTGCTGGCCGTCGGCGGCCTGCTCATCTTCGCAGTATCCCTGGCGGATGAGAGACGGAATGTACGTCCGCACCCTCTCATTATCTGAGGCCGCTTCAGTTGCCCAGGTTCAGAAGCGCCGCATTTCCCCCCGTCGCCGTGGTATTGACCGTGAGCGTTCGCTCACTCGCGAACCGCGCGAGATAATGCGGCCCGCCGGCCTTGGGTCCCGTCCCCGACAGCCCGGTGCCGCCGAAGGGTTGGACGCCCACCACCGCACCGATCATATTGCGGTTGACGTAGGTATTGCCGATCCCGGTCTGCTCGAACACCTCACGCCAGAAAGATTCCAACCGGGTCTGCACGCCCAAGGTCAATCCGTAATGGCTGGCGCGGATCGCCTGCAGGACCTGGGGCGTATCGGCGGATCGATACCGCACCACATGCAGTATCGGCCCGAATTCCTCGCGCGTGAGCTGCGCCGCGCTCTCGAGCTCGATGAGATGCGGAGCGAAGAAACTGCCGTGAGCATGCGCCTCGCTCAAGGTGCAGGCTTTGATGAGGCGCGCCTCTTTGCGCATTCGCGCGGCATGCTGTGCGAGACCTTCGGCCGCCGCCGGCGTGATCACCGGTCCCAGATCGGTCTGAAGATCGGCCGGATCGCCGATGATCAGTTCGTCCATCGCACCTGCGATCATCTCCAACACCTGGTCGGCGATGTCATCCTGCAGAAACAACAGGCGCAGCGCCGAGCAGCGCTGCCCGGCGCTCATGAACGCGGAGCTCACGACGTCATCGACCACTTGCTCAGGGAGAGCCGTCGAGTCGACGATCATCGCGTTCAATCCGCCGGTCTCCGCGATCAACGGGACGATCGCGCCGTTGCGCGCCGCCAGGCTGCGATTGATGGTGAGCGCGGTCGCAGTCGAACCCGTCATGGCCACCCCCGCCAGGGCGGCGTGAGCGAACGCGACCTCGCCGAACAGGCGACCCGGCGCGGGCGCCAGGTGCAAGGCCTGCGGCGGCACGCCGGCCTGGTGCAGCAATTTCACGAAGCGCGCGGCGATCAGCGGAGTAGGTTCCGCCGGTTTCGCCACCACGGCATTGCCGGCCGCGAGCGCAGCCGTCACCTGGCCGGCAAAGATCGCCAGGGGAAAATTCCAGGGGCTGATGCAGGCGAACACGCCGCGTCCGTGCAAGGACAACTCGTTCGATTCGCCGGTGGGGCCCTCCAGCCGCTTCGGGTGGGCGAATTGCTCCCGCGCCCGCACCGCGTAGTAGCGGCAAAAGTCCACGGCCTCGCGGACCTCCGCAATGGCGTCGGAGATGGTCTTGCCCGCTTCCCGCACCAAGAGCTCATGAAACTCCGCACGGCCCGCTTCGAGCAGGTCGGACGCCCTGTCGAGACAGGCGGCGCGCGCATCGCCGCCGCTCAGATTCCATGCGGGTTGGGCCGCGGCGCCGGCGTCGAATGCCATCGCGATTTCCGCCGGAGTCGCGTCGCGCACGCTGCCCACGATATCGCGCCGATCCGCCGGGTTGGTGACCGGGCGGGCGCTTCCCGGCAGCAGGATCCCATTGACGATGGGTCCGGCAACGGCCGTGGCGCCAGGCTCGGGCCTGACGGGGCGGCGAGTCGACACCTCCCGGCGCAGCGCCTCGACGTCGGGCGGATTGCCCAAATCGATCCCGCGCGAGTTGCGGCGGTCGGTGTACAGCGCGGGGGGCAGGGGCAGCCGCGGATGCGCATAGGATTCCAAGCGTTCGATCTCGGTGATCGGATCGCGAACGATCTCGGCCACCGGCACCTGCTCGTCCATGAAGCGATTCACGAACGAGGTATTCGCGCCGTTCTCGAGCAGTCGCCGCACCAAGTACGCCAGCAGGTCCTTGTGCTCGCCCACGGGCGCGTACACGCGGACTCGAGGAAATTTTCCGATCTTGCGCGCCGCCTCGGCATACAAGAGCCGGCCCATGCCGTGCAGCCGCTGAAATTCATAGTCCGCGCCGGCCGGCGCCAGTTCCAACACCGAGGCGATGCTGTGGGCATTGTGGGTCGCGAACTGCGGATAAATCACATCCGCATGGCTGAACAAGCGGCCGGCGCAGGCCAGGTAGGACACATCCGTGGTGACTTTGCGCGTGTACACCGGATAGCCCTCGAGGCCCCGTTCCTGCGCGCGCTTGATTTCCGAATCCCAGTACGCGCCTTTCACCAAGCGCACGGCCATGCGCCTGCCGTAGGTGCGCGCGGTCGCCGCCGCCCAGTCGATCACTCCCAGGGCGCGTTTGCCGTAGGCCTGCACGGCCAAGCCTAAGCCCGGCCACTGGCGCGTGGCGGGATCCTTGGCCAGCGCCTCGATCACGTCCAGCGACAGATCCAGCCGGTCCGCTTCCTCGGCGTCGATGGTGAGCTGCATCCCGAGATCGGCTGCCCTCCGCATCAGAGCCCCGACCCGCGGCACCAAGCGCTCCATCACGCGTTCATGCTGCAGCAACGAGTAGCGAGGCTCCAACGCCGACAGTTTGATGGAAATGCTCGAGGACTCTTCGGCAGGGCGGCCCGCCGCGGCGGCGCCGATGACGTCGATGGCATGTTCATACGACTCGAGATAGCGCTGCGCATCGGCTTGCGTGCGCGCGCCTTCGCCCAGCATATCGAAAGAGCACAGCCCCACGTCCGCTTCGCGCGCGCTGCGCGCCAGCGCCTCTTCGATGCTGCGCCCGACCACGAATTCACCGCCGATGATGCGCATGGCTCGGCGCACGGCCAGACGCACCAAGGGCTCGCCGGCTTTGCGGGTGAACTTTCTCATCCACCCGGTGGTATCCGTCTTGATGGCGGGATCCAGCTCGAGAATGCCGCCGGTGAGCATCAGTCCCCAGGTCGAGGCATTGACGAACAGCGACTCCGACTTGCCGGCGTGGGACGACCAGTCGCCGGTAGCCAGCTTTTCGGCGATCAGACGATCCGCGGTGGCATCATCGGGAATGCGCAGCAGCGCCTCAGCGATGCACATGAGCGCAATGCCTTCTTGATTCGACAGTCCAAATTCTTGCAGGAAGGCGTCGAGAAACGGCCGTTCGTCCCGACGAGCACGCGCGCCCTCGACCAGTGCCATGGCCGTTGCCACGGCGCGATGGCGCGCGCCGCCGGTGAGTTCCAATGCGTGCAGCAGGTGCGTCACCGCCCGATCTTCCGGCCATTCGCCGTGATCGCGGATCGCCTGACGCAGCTTACCTGAGGCGGGAGCTTGCGACGGTTCGTTCAAGTTGGCAGCCATGGGCTCATCCTTACGGAGAATTCGCGGTCAAGTATCGACAAGAGCGCTCGGGAACGCCAGAGGCTTGCGCATCAAAGTACTCTTGCCGAACAGCGATTCGACCAGATCGACGGCGAGCACCGCCGTTTTGTTGCGCACGTCCAGGGCAGGATTCAACTCCATGATATCCAAGGAGCCGACACGGCCGGTATCGGCGATCATCTCCATTCACAGTTGCGCTTCGCGATAGGAGAGTCCGCCGGGAACCGTGGTGCCCACACCCGGCGCGATTTCCGGGTCCAAGCAGTCGACATCGAAGCTCACGTGGAGATGGGTGTCGTCATCCATGTCCTGCAAGGCGAGCTCCATGACCTTCCTGACGCCCATCTCGTCGATGCAACGCATGTCGAACACGTCGAGATCCTGTTCGTGCACGAAGCGTCTCTCCCCCGAGTCCACACTGCGAATGCCGATCTGCCGCACCCATCGCGGACTGATCGCCGGCGACGCACCGCCGATCTGCAACAGCTCGCGAGGACCGAACCCGCACAGGCACGACACGGGCATGCCGTGCAGACTGCCGCTCGGGCTGAGTGCCCGCGTATTGAAATCGGCATGCGCATCCAGCCACAGCACGCGCAACGGCCGACCCACGCCGCGGCAATGGCGCGCGACCGCCGAGATCGAGCCGATGCTCAGAGAGTGGTCGCCGCCGAGCAGAATGGGCAGCCTCTGTTCGGTCAGCTCCCGATACACCGCATCGTGCACCTCATGATTCCACGCCGTGACCTGTGCAAGATTGCGATAGCCGTTCACCTTGATCAGTCCGGGATTCGGCGGGCCGCTGACGTTGCCGCAATCCACCACGTCGAGGCCGCGCTGAGTCAGCGCCGCGTGAATGCCGGCGACGCGCAGCGCTTCCGGACCCATGGACGCACCGCGATCGCTCGCGCCGATATCCGTGGGCGCTCCAATGAGACTGGCGGTAGGCGCAGCGGCGGTCATCACGCAAACCTGCGGCGGCGCACACGGGCGCGCTCTTGAGCGTGCTCTCGAGAAAGACCGACGAATAGATCCTTCGGATCGTTCAGTTCCGGAATGAGATCGATGCGCTGGCCTCCATCGGGCTGCTCGGCATTCAGGCGCTGCAAATAGCGCAGCGATGAGAAGTCATTGAGCGCGAAGCCGACGGAATCAAACAGGGTCACTTCGCGATCGTTCACCCGCCCCGGCACCCTGCCGCGCACCACATCCGCGAGCTCGGTGACTCTCCCCAACGCGTCCATCTCACCCAAGGCCACGAGGTGTTGAATCTCACCCTCGATTCGCGCCTGCGGTTCGAACTCCACGACGATGCGCACGTCCTTGGCGCGCAGGATATCCGCGTGCAATTCGGTCTTCCCCGGACAGTCGCCGCCCACTGCGTTGAGGTGCATGCCCGGCGAGATCATGTCCGGCGTGAGGATGGTGGCGTTGCGCTTGTCCGCAGTCGCCGTGGTCACGATGTCGGCGCCGCGCACGGCATCGGCCGTGCCGGCGCAGCGCGTGACCTCGAGGTCCGGAAGCCGCAACGAGGCGAGATTGCGCATCAGTTTCGACGTGGCCTGCGGATCGGTGTCGTAGAGCCTCAACTGTCTGATGCCCACCATGCGGTGGAAAGCGATGGCTTGAAATTCGCTTTGTGCGCCGTTGCCGATCAAGGCCATCACACGGCTCTCCGGGCGCGCCATCCGGCGCGCAGTGAGCGCGGAGATCGCCGCGGTGCGCAGCGCCGTCACGAAGGTCATCTCCGACAGCAACAAGGGGTAGCCCGTCGCCACGTCCGCAAGCACGCCGAAGGCCGTGACCGTGAGCAGATGCTTCACCGTGTTCTTCGGATGCCCATTGACGTACTTGAATGAATACAGGCGTCCGTCGCTGGTCGGCATGAGTTCGATGACGCCGCCCGAAGAGTGGATGGCGTGCCGCGGCGATTTCTCGAAATCGTCCCAGCGCCGGTAATCGGCTTCGATCTCTCCGGCCAGTTCCTCGATGAAGCGGCCGGTCCCCGTCCGCGCCATCAGTTCGCGCAGGCGCGCGGTTCCGATGTAATCCACCATGATCGCCCCCAATTCAGCCAACCGGTCCAAGCGCTAGTTTCGAAGCCCGTTGAGCCAAAGAAAAGACAGAATACTGATCAAAACGCGCGACTTTCTGGCAATATCGCCAGCATAGATTGACGTTTTGTACAATAAGGTTCGTTCCGATGGAGGGCCCATGGATTCCACCGATCGCCAACTGCTGTCCCTATTGCGCGATAACGCACGATTGTCGGTGGCTTCCCTGGCCAAGACGTTGCACGTCGCCCGCGGCACGGTGCAGAACCGGCTTGCGCGAATGGAGAAGGACGGCACCATCGTGGGCTACACCGTCAAGCTCAAGCCGCAAGACGAGGATCAGCGCATTCGCGCTCTGATGACTGTCGCCGTCGAAGGCAATCGAACCGACGAAGTACTGAGGGCGCTGCGCGGCGATCCGGCCGTGTGCGCCCTGCACACCACGAATGGGCGCTGGGATATCGTCGCCGAGCTGCGTACCGACAGCCTCGAAGCAGTAGATAAGGTGCTGAGCCGAATTCGCCTCATCGACGGAATTTCAAACACCGAGACGAGTCTGCTGCTCTCCACCCACAAGTTTTAATGTCGCCACGAACACCGAGGTCGACGGGGACGAATGCGCCGACTCGAGCCTGCCAAGACGGCCATTGCAGTGTGACAGTACCGCAAGATCCCAGGGCTCGAGCGTCACGGTTTTCCCCGCAGTGATTTCCAGCTTGAATCGGCGGTCGATGGCGAAAACCAGCGTCGTCTCGTTGCGGGACGCACTCACCACCAGGGACTCTATGAAGCGCTCCACCCGAACAGCGACGCCGTCCGACTTGGAAACCATGAGGTTCAGGTCCACACAGGGACCGTTCAGCAACTCGCAGTGAGCGGCGAGGGCGCCGTCGAATTCCACGAGATCACCCACCTTCCGCAGGCTCTTATGGGTTTCGTCGGCAAAGCGCAATTCGATTCCCGCGCCCCGCAGCAACACCATCTTGCGGTTGTACTCGGCGAATTCCGAGAACGGACCCGAGGCATCGATGTCCGCCACGCTGACCCGCCAGCGGAACGGATCGCCGCTCGCCGGCACGCGAATCGCCTCATGCGTGATGCCGCCGCCATTCTTCCAGGGCGTCGCCTTGAACGAAGCTTTGCGGATGACCTGCAGCTTGGAATTTTCCACTCCGGTATTCTATAGGGATGCGCGCCGGCGAAACCAACGGTCCGATACCTCTCCTCGACCTTGGCCGGTTCGATGCCGGCGAAGCGAAACGCGCGGCTTTCCTCGCGGACCTGCGCGCGGCCGCCCATGACGTGGGTTTCTTCTATGTCACCGGCCACGGCGTCGACCCCGGGTTGCTGGACGATCTCATGGATTCCGCGCGACGATTTTTCTCACTGCCCGACGCCGACAAGCTCGCGATAGAGATGGTGAACTCGCCGCATTTTCGTGGCTACAATCGAGTCGCCGCGGAGCGGACTCGCGGCCGGCCGGATTTGCGCGAGCAGATCGACATCGGCGCAGAACGCCCGGCGCTTCCGCGGGGCGGCAACTCTCCCGCATGGGCGAGGCTGCAGGGACCGAATCAATGGCCGGCCACACTGCCGGAGCTCCGGCCGGCGGTCGAGCGCTGGCAGACGGCCGCCATCCAAGTGCTCATCCGCATACTGCGCGCCCTCGCACTAGCGCTCGGTCAAACCGAGAACGCGCTCGAGCCTCTGTACCGCGATGACCCCCACTACCTGGTGAAGCTCATCCGCTATCCCGGAGTCGCTGCGGCCGACGGCGCTCGAGGCGGCGATGCGCAGGGAGTCGGCGCCCACAAAGACTCCGAACTGATCACCCTGCTTCTGCAGGACCCCCAAGGGGGTCTGCAAGTCGAAACCCCGCAAGGCTGGATCGACGTGCCCCCCCGGCCCGGCACCTTCGTGATCAATATCGGCGAACTGCTCGAACTCGCCTCCGACGGCTACTTGCGCGCCACCATGCACCGCGTCCTCACCCCTCCCGCCGGTGTCGAGCGACTATCGGCAGCGTTTTTCCTCGGAGCGCGCCTGGACGCCACCGTGCAGGTGTTGCCGCTGCCACCGGCGCTCGCGTCGCATGCTCGCGGCCCCGAGCGCGACCCGCACAACCCCCTGTTCCGCGAGGTAGGGCTGAATTACATGAAGGGACGTCTCCGCTCGCATCCCGACGTCGC
>Ga0137397_10000675_pt1 | contig 23609 bp, 22 predicted proteins | sample czorhiz116metaG_FD_106658 | JGI IMG/M metagenome (GOLD analysis project Ga0137397, IMG submission 106658) | Vadose zone soil microbial communities from Angelo Coast Range Reserve, California, USA - czorhiz1.16 metaG | ecosystem: Environmental > Terrestrial > Soil > Vadose zone | place: USA... | reverse complement strand
GACATCCTCCTTGCTCACCGTACCGCCGAGCCACTCCATCATACTTCGCACAAAGGTGAGCATCTCGCGACCTGTGCGCGAGAGAAGGCATATTGGAAACTTGAGACGCGCAAAGGACCAATGCTGGTCCAGCAATACGAGTAATTCGAGGACGCGCGTGCTTGCGTCACAGGGAAGAAGCAAAGAGCACCGTGAAGAAAGTGTTGTAGTGATGGTATCTGAATGTGTTATGAGCAAGGGCGGAAAAACGGGGTCGAGGGCTAGGACTAGCCATACCTATTAGAGCGGCATCGCGATCTTTCCGACGGCCTCCAATGACGTTCGCTCGTTCCGCATCAGTGATGAGTAGGTCGGGTCTTGCTAACGATTCGAAGACGGTACCTCCGGCACCACTAATGAGCACCGTGCCGTCGAGGTGACGTTCCCGCATGTGATTCATGTTCACTGCGTAGACGATTGTCCCAACGGCTGGCGAACGAATCTTCCATATTGTACCTCCTAACGTGTGTCCGGCATTGAATGGGGTTATTGTTAAGCCTTGACACCTTCCTGAAAACCGTGGCTTATCAGGCTCTGCCAAGTGTAACGGAAAGTGCTCCGTCCTTGCCTGATAGATGTGCGGGCTGAGAGTAGCGCAGGGTATTGATTGCGTCGAAGGAATCATGGACCTCTTGAGACGTTGCGATATACTTCCGTTTTGGTGAACGGGATTCGGGTTGCGGACTCTCCGCAGGTTGACTGTCTTGTGGAGGACTCGGAGATGGATCTTGCATGGATACGTCACCTTCGCTGTCAGGTGTAACCTGCTGCTGTTGCCCCTCCGCGTCACCCACGTCCTCTTCATCGCGTATACCTTCCGCCTCTTCCGTTGCTGCTATGCGGGCCATGGCTTGCACGGGAAGAGTAGAGTACGCCGGAGCTTTGAGACCCCACCTTGAGTGCGCATAAGGATACAACCCGGAATGTGCGAGATCTCCATGGGAAAGTAGAACGAGGTCGACGGTGGGCGCGATCCTACACCAAGCCAAGTCAGTACGGCGGTTCGAACCTGACTGCGTACGGTTGACACGCACTCTCTGAGTTTATCACAATATTGCTCCCATGGAAACTTATTTTTCTCCGTCACGTCGTCTCCCTCTGTTGTTGTTGAAGGATGGGATTCTGGACACCAGTCTGGAGAGCCGCAGTCGAGGAGGATGTTGATATCATCTACTTGGAGGAGGTATGCCAAAGGGCTAGTGCGTGACGACTTGGCTGCGCCAGACAATGGTGTGAAGGACAGCATATTGGCGACCCTCTCAAATGCCTAGCACCTGCGCGACCTTCCGGATGCGCGAGTGTGAGCGTAGTGGTTGACCCTAACCTTACTTGGTGATTTCCCACGGACTCTACTGATTACTGACACTGGCCTCCCTGCCTTGGTCGTGCTCGATGTCATGTTCTCTCCTCGTCTTTACCTTGGTATTATCAACCAGATGTGCACGGTGACTTTGACTGGTAGAGGATCCTTCTCAAGGAGGACTTTCTAACCCTCCGAGTTTCGAGCCCGTCTTCTTCGCCGTGACGCTCGGTGCTGGGACCCATTCCCACCGCGAGAAAGGAGCTCACGGGCCTTAGACTGTCTGCGGGTGTCTTACGTCTGGCGGGTTGAAGTGATGCAATCAACCTCCACGCTATGGACCGGCGTTTGTTAGTCGCTCACTGGTATTCGGGATATTCCGTATGTGCGTCGAGACCACTAGCACTGCCATACAGTTGGAGGAGAGTTTTAAAGTGATCTAATGGGACCGGCTATTCCATCCAGAAATCAGGATCGTAAGGGACTTTCCTGCTAGGGCCCTTGCACTATTTTACGTGTCATGCATGCATGCCGTATAAATGAATGATTACTGTAGTGATCCATCGCACGCTCTGACCGCGCTAAAATTTCGATCTTCTGTCGGATAATCAGTCTTTCTTAACCCTGGCCTTGCGGTAACCGGTCACCGCCTCTTAGTTGTCCCGCATGGACCCTTCCTTTTTTTCAGCGTCTTCAGTGCCATAGACTCTGTGGTGGACAGCCGTCCGCTTAATGATATTGAGCGTCGCACCCAAAAGATGTCCCTGATAGATAACAACGGAGTATGAAACCAGCTGCCACGACAGCGATTTATGAAACTGATTGGTACCTTGCCTTGGCCAACATCCTCCAGGCACGGAGCTGCTTTAGACCATGGAATCCCTCGCGGCATGTGCATCTAAGTATCATACCGCATTGCTGACCCTGCATAAATGATTGCTCCTAAAAGTCGGCGCGGGGGCCGCGGCAGTTCTGGGGTAGAACAGATAGCACCGTGCAGCTGCGCTTGTACAATACCACCTGATTGGGTGAACCTTTTGGGCAGGCCGACCCTGATGGAGGTAATGCGCCTATCAGGAAGCCAATATGAATCTAAGTAGCAATACTGAAACCCTATAGTTCCTGGGAAAATGTGCGGTACGAAGGAATTCAGGACAGGTGATGTAGGAAAGAGGTGCAAACGAATAAGCCTGATGTCTGAAAGGAGATATATGCGGAGCGGTATTGACAACGTAGCTACAATGGATGAGGCCGATGAAGGATGTTTTGATTATTAAGCTATGCAAGAGGTTTCTGTGGGTAGAATGCTGTGGAAATCGATGTAACCCTCCCAACCAAACAAACCCTCCTCCTACGGGTAGTGATCTATAAGCCATAACACAATGCGTAAAGGGGAATCCTCACCTCGAATTGTAAGATCCACTCATCATCCATCAGTACGCGGTTCTTTATCTCGTCTTTTGAGAATTCGCAATACGGTAGTGTGGATTCGAAGTCACGAAGGAAGCAGCGCCCCGCGATGATCTTCGTAGGGCTTGTAATCACCTTCAGGCCCGAATTTTCCGGATCTGGCGGGGAATCCTGAGCGAGTAGCTTGGCGACGCGGCCGGGGCTGAAATCCATCAGAGTCAACGATCCTAGATGCACGACCGCGCAGCGCATGCCCGCCAGCGTTTGCCGATCGCGGATATCGTCGCTGCATTCACGCCATCGCGTCGATTTGGGACCCCATTCCGACCAGGAAAAAACGGGAGTGGTCGCGAACGCGTGGCCGACCCGACTAGCCAGCCTAGAGGCCAACCCCCGCACGCCGCCGCGCGGACTCCTCGGCTTCTCTGACGACGAGATGATGCGCGGGGGGCGCGTCGCTTTCGCGGCGTACTTGCGAAACGCGCTGTGGTGGACCCAAAAGGCGAGCCTGCGCATCTCGGAGCCAGGCCTGCCATATCGCCGGACGCTGATTTCGAAACCGAGGACGGCGTCTGAGGGCGAGCTCCGGAACGGCAGCCTGTTCGAGCGCAGAGCCGGGGTGGAAAATTCGCTGGCGAATGGCGTCCTGTTGCGCATGTGAAACCGCACTCGGGTACTGGGATGGAGTGACGGCAATTTGAGTATGCAGACTGTTTGTAGGGTCAAGGTCGAGTTGCAATCTTTTCTAATCTCGCAGATCTCTAGGGAAAAGTCGCGTTTACGCGCCAGGACGACAAGGTCCTTGGATACAAAGGCAACCACGGGAAAGTAGGTGCCGTCCCGGACATGCCGAACCTGCCAAGACGATGAACATCCGTTTGGGTGACACCGGATGCAAACTCACACAGCGCATGCGACCTTCGGTCCATTCAACAAAATAGATCCTTTGGTGTCGACCCGAAAGCCTGAGGCGGGCTTTGTAGGTGATGATCATGACAAGGTACGGGCCCATGGCCTCTATTGCGATCTCGCAATCGGACGGCGATTTACAGTTCAATTCCAGGCCGTACGTTACGCCATGGGCGAGGTCGTGGGGTTGCCCTGTCGAAAACCGTAGGAACTGAATCTCCATGCGCCTCCACAATGCGTCACGGCTGTGAAAGAGACACATTTCAGCACGTCAGAGGGAAGAGTGGGTGGATACAGACTAGAAGACCATCGCGACCAGGTCCTGGTTGACATCCAGGACATACCCCTTCGGGCTGATGGTGGTATCGAGTTGAACGTCAGTCCAGCTGAGAGCCTGGGGACTTTCACCGCCTCGGTCCAGAATACTGGATATGTCCGCATATGACCAGCCCGGGGCTGTATGCCAGCTCGAGTCCACGAGACGCATCGCTACGACGTATCCGTTCTGTACGATGTGCTCGACGGTCCAGAGAACGTTTTGATATCGATGTCGCGCAAAACGCTCCCCGATATCGAAGTTCTGCCACGCCACTTCCCACTGTTCGAGACTCTTCAGGAACTCGTGACTGCTGATGCCGGGCACGAACAGGTCCTCCACGCCGCTGCACATGGCTCGGAAGTGGTATTGTAGCAGTTGGGAATCCTCGATGAGCGCGTGGAGTCGACGACATAGTCGCTTGCAGACGGCGACCTCCCGGAGAGGCAGATAACACACGATGAGTATAATGACCTCTGTGGGGAGATCGAGTAAAGTGGCAGCGGCGGTCATCAGGAGAGGGAAGATGATGTGCTGGCACTTGTGAGTGCACTAGCACAATGCTGTCGACGTAAATCGTGGGTGTAAGCGGTGCTCACGGTCAGCGGGCTGTTGGCGGTGCTACGCAAGAGTGGAGGCGCGGACACCACCGTCACCCCCACCTAGATCACGCACTGCACTTGGGCGATACAGCCAAACCAACACCGCAACCGGCAACTTCCGGTTCAGCCATGACCCCAGATCATCTCGTCGCGTTTCCATCAACAACCCCCGACCACCCGACACTTCGTACTTATCATCATTAACACCCTCTCTGAAGATAGCCCACAGTGGCCTGACACTGCGCGCGGTACATCAACACATCAGCCCTTGAATTGGGTCTGATATGACCCAATAGGAAGGCCGTCCACCAGCACCGACCTTGCGTATAGAATGAACAGCTGGGCGTTCAAGATTGGGGTCTGGCCTCACCCTGGAGGCAAGTCCACTGATCCGAGTTGGTCCTCTTCACTCCGTCAGTGTGGTGTCGCTGAACCTCGTAATCGACACAAAATCGAACAACTTGCTATAGGTTTCTAATTGCGTTGACCTGGGGAAAGCCTCGTGTCATTAGGGAATCCGTCTTCCCTTCTTTCATCGATGGAACAGTCAAAAGGAAGCCCAGCGTAAATCGTATGCCCGCGATGGCACCAGGCCTCTGCGTGTTGGAAACATCACATTGTCGCCATGACGTTCAGCTTTGGCCGTGCAGGGGGGTCAGGTGTCCACCCCGTGGATTATATCAAGGGCCCAGGACAGCGGGGATGCGGGGGCCCCTCCCTGCATGCAAAGATGTTACCACCCCGCCGGCGCCAAGCACAACCTACCCCAGGCCAGCGGTAGCCTCGCTCGCTTTTGATCGTGAAGGCTCTCAAACTAAAGCGTCTGTGTCGGCGTATAAGCCCGTATTGGCGCCCCGCTCAGCGCCCAACATGCCGGGGTTACCGATGATATGCACACCATTATTGCCTCGCAGAATGAGGATGCGCTCCACGGGCACGTTCCACGGGATGGCCCGTCTGCGGGCGGCGATAGCCTGAAGATCATGAAAAGAATGTTCGGCCTTCTACCCCATACCAGCGCAAATCACCTCAATCCTACGTGCCTTTGACGGAAGCTTTATTGCGCTTTTCATGTCGCTATGAGAGCGCCCCGTGACAACTTTTGCAAGTTACAAACGCACGAGGTTTTGTATTTTCATGCGTATCTTCAATGAATCAACTCTTGGCTGACGTGCGCGGGCTTCGCACGATCGAGCAGGATCATGTGTGTCTACATTATTTGTCACTCAGGAGACGTCACATTTTCGGGTTTAGGGTATTTTCGAAATAAAAACATACGAGGAACAAATCCATGGAAACATCATGTCACTCCAGGGAGCAGGCCTAGTCGCTGTGCAGATATCCATATCGGGAAACTCCGGAGGCACAGGTGACCTACTCGTACTGATTCCCCGTTTGTTTCGGATCTTGGCGTTGATGGGCCTCCCCATACTGGTGTTGTTGTGACGTCAAGGTCACCCTGTATTGCCTCCGCTTTTCGTTTCGTCCTCACAAAGTCCTCAATCGACAACCGTCGCGGGCTCACAAGCACTATATTCAACGCCTTCGAACCTCCCCTTTCAAATTATCCCGATTGCGTCCGTGTCCGCGGTGTTTCTACCCTGTGGAGCAAGACGTCAACGGGGGAAAATGGAGGTGTGTGGGGTCGTGGAGGCCCGTTCTGATCAGGCGTGCCCTACCAAGATCATTATGGATCGGAAGCGAGAGTGGCGATAATTGTACCTCGATAGTATGTCAACTCACTCGTTTAAGTCGCCTCACCCAAAGACTGCTTCTGTTTTCCAAAGCTGGCCTGGGCAGACAATAAAACATCGCTAGCGTCGCTAGTGTCAGTTCTAACGCCGAGTTCTGTCTCTGATCTGGTGTGATTCTTACGTGGGCAGCATCGACATCGACCCAGGAACCGCGGGGAGGCGAGCGGACGACCGTTATCGATACGCTCAGGCTGGCGCAGCACCGATCCCACGTGTTACGGAAGCTCGAACGGTCGGTCGCTTCACTCTCGCTATCTTTCAGGTGGATTGCGCAAAAGAGCATCAGAAGGCTTCTGTGTTGGCATGCCACTTCGGAGGCTCGAAAATTACGCGATCTACATTGAGCCACGGAACGTTGCATTTTACGGAATTCTCATAATCGCTGCGGTTGCTGTCGCCCTTACGAGATAGTCTAGTTTCATCTCATCTGCACATTACACATCGATATAGGGCAACAAATATTGATTGGAAATACACCGAGAGCTACACAGCACAGATACGTTGCCCGGACTAATGCTGAGAGATCTTCTTATGGTCGGCGATAGAATGAACCCGCTCGAAAGCTGGATGAAAACGGTCAATGGGATGTACGCCCAGCGTAAGTCAGGACGCCCACCATCTTTGCTGATGTCTTCTCTTACGTCCCACAGCTGCTTTAGCTATGTGACGTGAGAGATTCAAGTCAGCGCCAAATCGGGTTTAGTCGGGGAGATCACGGACATTGTGCTTCACGATAAGGTCATGGACATAGCGGGCGATAAATTGACGGCTGATAGAGCGTAGAAATAAGCAATCAGAGCAAACGCCAGTCAAAGCGCAACCGACATGAGAGTGATGGCTGTCTCTCGGGTTTCGGGAAGACCCGATGCGTGAACATGTTCGTCCCAAGTCCTTGAAGCCTGCAACGAATAGATGTCAGTCAAGCACCATGGTAGTCTCTGTAAACATTTATACATGATATACCGCCGCGTTGGTCATCAAGGCTGAAGTGACGACCACTCGGATGGTGTTACCACTGAGCTGTAGCGATGTGAGTCATACGTTGGGAATCAGGAGGACAGGCGTGCTGACCTCTCTCCAGGCTGAGGCTTGCGTAGAGTCCGATGTGAACCAACTCATGGTTGTTTGAAAGTGGCGAATGTGGACACGAAAGGACCCGCCTTTTATCTGCACGGGAGCGTTGACGGTAAGACATATAAGGGATGACGGCGTGGCGTCTAAGGTCGTGACCTTTTTTACATCGGTTGCGGTTGGTAGCTGGGTTTCATTCCAGGCGATCAATGTGCGGGGACGGAAAAAATTGGGTGCCGGAGATTCTCGGGCAGCTGTGGCCCGTAGATAGCACTAACTCGGGACTGAGATGCAGGAACATTGAAAGAGAGAAAAAAAAGGTGGTATGTGGTAGCATTCCAGAAATGAAAGTCTGAAGAATGCAAAACCAAAAAAAGAGTCAAATGACGGATAGCGTCAATTACGCAAGAAGCCGCGTGGAAGCCTGACCGCTCACCGAATGGGTTCCCTCGATGCTGCTAGCGCGGCCGGAAAAGTGAAATGAATGCCACTCCTGCCCATCATGTGGGGTCTCATGAGTGCTTAGTGCGAGGCGGAGGAGTGTGCATGAAAGGTATTCTAGAGCTCTAGTGTGGCATGTGATCGAGGCATATGATGGGGCGATGAAGTGCTGATTCGACCGGGTGCGGTCGTAGCGTTGCGGTGCGGTTGCAGGATATTTTGCGGGTGCGGTTGCAGGATGTTTGCGTTGCCGATCGGTATTTACGAAGCAAGCCACGAACTGAGTTGATGAAAGCGTGGAAAATGGATAAAGGTCAACGTGATGAGGCCCTAGATATGCCAGGCTGCTGAGAGTAAGTCAGCGATAACATTATATAAGGAATTGACCTCATTTCGCCAGACGCCCGGAACCCATGAGTTAGTCCGGAGCATCATCAAATTTGGGTTCACACCTGCACTCACTGTACCCGATCGCAACTAATTGCCTCATGTTCAGACCCTCCAATGTCGCGGGTGCAGCTGGAACGCCAATACATCATCCACGCACGTACCGTACCATTCTTTAACCAGAGTCACGGTGGTCATCGGTACTACATGTGGTGTGGGGCCAGTCGTTCCTTGCGGGGCCACTGAACTTCCTAACTGGATCGCCGAAATACTCCTCTTTATCGCCGAGGAATAACATGCCCCCCCCTCGCCTGTCAACATCTGATAGCAGAGCTCAGCAGGGAATATATGAACGTCAATCAAGCTGACCAACCCTAGTCAAAATCAAGACTCGCAAGTTCCGGTTAAGCGGGTTTCCAAGAGGAAGCGGGCCCAAGGGTGTATGGGGTCAAGTAAGGTGCGAAGACATAAAAGCCCAGAACCCTATCGACCGGATTGCACGCAGGGAATGTAATGAGTCCGTGGCGCGTGATGTGGCGCCCTCAGGAACGCACCCATTCCTCCATCACACATCGCGAGGATCATTTCTGGTTGAAAATTCTCCGCCAAAAGGCGTGAAGCAGAATCTGCGGAGATGTGTTGGCTCGTCGCCCAGTATGGGCCGACCGCGTTGGACACCACCTTGCCCAACTCCGCGCGCGATTGACCCCCCGGAAAGGTGTGGGAGCGGCCATCCATGACCGCAAGCCACAAGCGCCCAGACTTCTTCGTTTGTTGAGTTTTTTTTCTTTGCCGCAAATGATGTTCTACCTTTGACGGTTTCGCCGATTTCTTCCGATCGTTTTTGAGATAATTGCCGAAGCCTTTGGCTATTATGAGAGCGTCGCAGGAGCCTGTTTTCTGGTGCTGGTGTCCACAAGAACGGGGCAGTGATCACGTCATGAATTTTCCTTTCGACTGAAACCAAAATAAAAATAAAAACAGCAACAATCATAGCATAAGTGCTAAATAAATTTCACACAATATTTTTATTCTGACATGAAAATTGTTTCGATTCAAAACCACTCAGATCTTTTACGCTGATACTCGGACTTGAATTTCTCCGAGTACGCGCGGAGACAAGGAGACTTTTGGTCCGTAAAGCGTAAAGGGGTGATGGGCCACGTGATACCCGATAAGCAACATTGATCTCATTTAATTTCTGACGCGGATACAAGGGAAGCGCGGTGCTGCCCATGGCTAATGTTACTTCCTTACTGAGCTGGGCTTCCTCGAGCGGTCAGGGTGCAATCGAGGCGATACTTTTATTCCAATGCACCAACATGTAGCGAGCGGACTGACTGATGACGGGAAGTGTGAACAGTGATCATGATCCTTTCCATCAAGGGAGGAAGGCTTCCTGAATCCAGTGATCCATTCTCAGGGTCAGAGCACCTGCTATATCACGATAACTGTTACCCGTTGCAACACCGTATCCAGGAATGTTGCTGGAAGACGCCCGGGCCTGTGTAGTACATCATAGGCGGTCCTCTGGACGTGGGCCACTTGCATCGCTGTGCCAATCAGAGACCAGCGCTATGATCACAGGAGAGACATCGAACGCTGTTGGAAACGTAACGTAGAAAGCGGTTTTCAACCGACCTGTAGTAACTAATGCAGATGGAAGGACGACGTACTGTAGTGTAAGGGAACTAACAGAGGTGACCGTGACAGCGTATCCAATCGGTCGCCATCTGTCTACTCTGCAAGCCGCGGGCAACAGAAGACCAAGTCAGAAGTAGGGCTACAACCACCCAGCTATCCAAGTATCCATGGCTGAGAGTGCAGGGGCATTTGAACTACTATGAAGACCTTTATCATGAAAGCTGGATGGTTTCGTGCTTCAGAATTGCATTCCGCCAGTCGTTCCCAGCAAGTCGTTAACGGTCTGGGCACGTGGTGATACAGGTGGCTTCGACGCCGCATGCGTTACTCCGCGCGAGATAGCATACATGGGGTCATGATCATGGAATGTATGGCTGCCGTTGGAAGTCGTGGGAAACTTGAATTCGGACAACTCCATGCCGCCTTCAGTTACAGTAGGTAACCAGCTGACACTTGCATACTGACTAACGACGCGGGCCTGCTGTCTTGAGAAGGCAGTAGTAACTACGTCGACGGGAATGTGCCACAGAAGATCCTCCTTCTCTCGAGGTGGGATCCATGGGTCACCTAGGGAGATGAGGGAGTCAGGGTGGCGAATGACCTGGTGGAGGAATCATTCTGATAGGCGCGCAGAATACCGTCATGATGTCCGCACGAAACCCTGATGCCGATTGGCACCGCATGAAATATCGCAGTGTCGAAAGGTGAAACAAGGGCAGTGATCCCTCAAATACTCTAGATAGCAGATCGATGACGGATAAATGCCGAATAGTTGAACAACATTCCGGTATGTTTCAAGACAAACGCGAGTGTCACTTCTATTTGACGACTAGGAGTCACTAGGAGGGAACATGAATCAGTTTATTCGTCACTTAGGGGTGCAGGCTTTGTGTAACATAGTGCCATCTCAAATCTCGAGCAGTACAGTAGCCATAGCATATGTGCCAGGGGGAGGCGCATCAGGACGTATGATAACAATATTGTGACGGTCTAGCTGCCGCCCAGATATGCACTTATGGCACAAAGGGCCGTCATTTGCCAAGAGCCACGCCTCAAATCCGCGTCGCCACTATCACGTATAGCGTTGACGCCAAGGTCATGGGACACAAAGGCGCGGGAGCAGTGAGAAATTCGTGAATGGGCCGAAAATTGTGCAGAATGCGCGCACTCGATTCCTGAGCTTTGAATCGAGCGGGAGCCCGGTGAAGTCGGGGGGTCACGGTGGTGTTACAGAATAATGCGAGTGGGGGAATCGGCTCCTGTGCGGGGAGGCGCGTGCTTACGCTCGGAAGGCGATGGCTGGGATTGGCCCGGGGGCGCCTTGGTCGCGCAGTCGCGCTCGCGCGGCACCACCGTGACTGGCAGGCTTGGAACGTTCTCGACGTTGAAGACAAACACGAGCAAGGGACGCGAACGAGCCGGAAACATCCTATCTTTTGATCTCAATGGGACAAGAAGCCCAAAATCCGGGGAAATAGCTACCGGCAAGATATGGTTCAAGATCGGCAGACAAAGAACTTGAACGTGATCGCATTAAAAGACCGGAACAAGTGAGACTGTCACGTTCCTTCGCTGACACTGATGGACCGCCATGGTCCCAGGTCCGATGCAAGAAACGGAATCCCCTCCGCCATGTGCACGATACCTGATTCCACTCTTAAGGGTCCCTTCTCGCCCTCTTTGATCAATTGTCCCTTCCCCTCACTCAAAGATACGGCATGCCCGCAATAATCGATGTAAGATCTTCGTTGGGAGCTGTTCTCGTCGGGTGCTTCGTCGCCGTCGCGTGCGTTGCTCATCCTCATTCCCCTGCGTCATTTCTGACCCAGGCCCCTCCCCTGCTACTCAGGCTCTCGGGGATTGTTGCCTTCCAGGCGTGCCTTTACTTCCGGATGTATCCAGCGGACAAGCCAATAAAGAAAATTATGGTACGTCGTCTCCAGCTCTTATGTACAAACCCACTTACCCTCCGTAGGTCGCTGTAGTTTGGTAAGCAATGAAATATGGATTCCAAGGCACATGGCGTGCTAAATGCTACTCCTCGAATCTGCAGGATGCTGGATATGGCCCATACCTGTATCATATGCGCTTCTATCTGGATATATCTCATCGCGAACTTTGGGAACGTGAAGGCGCACGTTGAAGGGGTCGTTCCAGTGTAAGCGTTAATTATGTTCCACTGTCACCAACAATGTAACCTGCTCTGAAACGTAGGACTGTTGCCGTGCGTAGCTTGCCGTCGAAAGCCACACACACCTCCTCTGACTTCTCCCCAACAGATAAGCATAGGAGTTACAGTACGTCCGGCACGTATTTATTCGAGAGATGAACGCGCTGACATTCGGTCATAGGCGTTCATAACGCTGATCACACACACGTGAGCGTAATCGCTATCAACGTCACCAATGGGATAACTTACTCTACCCCCAGGTACTTTTTGCATAGGTTGTTCCACCGTGAGCTCTCTTGTACCCCGTGTCGAATTAGGTTTGATGACAGCTCTCACAGTGAGCAAAAACTGGTTTCTCGTTGGCTCTACGGTGAGGCTCCTAGTGCTCTGTAAATTTCGTTCTTTACTAAGCTCATTCTTCTAGTTCTTGCTTGTGATCGGGCGTATTGGTAAGTAATCGACGGCTTCGTAGTGCACACCAGGTTTACTAACATAATACCAACAGCCTGTGGTCTCAGTACGTTGCATTGAATTGTAGCTCTGCGTTTAGTGAAGATTTGACCACTCTACCGACTTCTCGTAGCCACGACTGTCACATTGTGAGCTCATGAGCTGTGCTTACACTTGCCCCAAGTAGTTGACAGTCTCTAGGGCTCATTACCAAAACTTCCCAAAATTCACCGCGAAATACGAGGTGCGTCGTTCACGTACTATTTGTTCCTATGTATCTTACATAAGTTTAGACCGTGTTCACCCTCGGTCTGGTATTTTCGTCCGCCGCCGATGTAGCAATAACCTTCGGGATGTGCTTCTATCTGCAAGAGAATCGCCGAGGTCTTGGAACGTGAGCATTATCCGCAGACTTCGTATCGTATGCCACGCCAACACATTTGCGATCTAGAATGGACGATGTTATAGACTCGATCATCATCTACACAATCAATAACGGCACCCTCACTTGGTTAGTACCGCGCTCTTTCAATATCGTGTCATATTGTAGACGCTCACGTTCGTTTCCGTTGTGTAGCATTTCGACCATAGTGTCGCTAATTTGCGTACGTTTAAAAGGCTTCTTGCGTTTTATTTCTTGGGTACTGACCACCATGTCTCTTCCGATAGTGGCTCACCATGAAGCACAATCTCATTTTCATGGCGCTTCATTTTGCTATTGCCAAAAGTAATGTCCAATTGTACTGCGACTGAGTTGGAATTTGACTAAGAGCGCTTTGTGATAGTGTATGCTAACTCTCTTTTTGGAACGTGAGTTACCTTGCCTTCGCGGTCACGACTCTCATTTTGATGAACCGAATTTATCCCAGGCTCAACATGCGGAAGAGCTTCCGTGGGCGCGCGCACCCGCCCAAAGAACCCATAAATAATTTACCTGTCTTATTCCCGGACTCGTTCAATCGTTTCAATCGTCGCGTTGGGATGCCTGTACGTCTCCGTAGATTTCAAGGTTTTATCTTGGCAACTCATACATGAAACAGGGTGAAACATTCGAGTTTACTGATACGATAGACACTAAGGGGGTACGCAGCCTAGCTCTATTACCTGAGCGTGGAGACGTGACACCGAGATCGTTTCTACAGCTTCAGGTTACAGTAGAAAAGACAGTGCAGTGCGACGAAGACCCCGAGTCAGGTCCCTCGTCTGCTCAAAATTCGCCGGCTTTCGAAGAGAAGAGCAGACTCGGCATCATGACCATGACTGGCACAGTCGGCTGAACTGGCTGCCATTAAACGCGCCCTACTGCGACATGTCCGCATTCTCCTGTGTATGTACTCTATACAGTTTATATGCATTGGATCTCAGGTTTCTTGGGTACTATATATCATTTTAAGGGAGTTTTGTACGTTGTGCAGTTGTACTATCTTGTTTATGTAACATTCGCTCTCTCATCCACCTCCCTCGAAGGCCGGATCGTTCTGCTTTCTGCTTGATTGCGGCACCCGTTCTTAATACCGCACGATATCGCACGTATGATGAAAGTGCCAGCCAGGGGAAAGGCATTTTACTTGACCGTCCGGGTGCCTCGAAGAGAGAAAGGGAGAGATTAAGGGCGATCGTACTATCTTAGTGATCAAAGACAGAGCCGAGCGATTGCGTTACTGTATTGCCCAAGATAAGGGGCGGGAAGGTACAGTACTATCGCGTACTGGGTTTTTGAAATTTTTTTGAAAACATGTTTCGGAAACATAGTAGGTGCAATCGGCTTTCTTCTGGAGGTAGATATCAGTAGCTGGGGAGCACCCTAAAACTGGGTTTTTGAAAAGATTTGAGTCACATCAGTCACGGTGCCTGTCAAGCCGATCCATTCTCCGCTCGGCACCGACGCGCGACGCATCACGCGCACCAGGCACAATCGACAGTTATGTGATGTTTGAAACTGCGTTAAGGGATCGATTGTCACGCTTGACTCATGCTCATCCCAAAATCTCTGCCATGTATGCTGCAGTCGCCGGCAGGGCCTGAGATCTTGTACAGGGCCTGGCATATGCATGAGATTTGATAATATCAAGTTTCGTCTGCAATTTTACATCTGGAAATTTGTCTAGACAGGGTTTTCTGTCGATCATTCAAAGTTTTGCACAGTTGCTTTGCTGTTTTATCAAAACTCGGTGGATTTCCTCCAAAAAAATTTCATAAGCAACCTTTTATGCACCACGATCACTTATTCCGGGAAGCCAGAGGGTGCAAGTTCGCAGGAAAGGGAGATATTACGAGTTTTCAAAAATCCAGTAGTTTTCAAAACGAGCGCTAAGTATAGTACGTATCCCAAGCCGTAAGGTTCGCCAAGCTGCTACGCCTGTCGCACACGCTTGTGTGTTCGCTAGTTGGGTACCTGTTTCGCCTAGGAATGATGGAGTGTTAAGGAATGTCTAAATGCCTGATCTATGCAGGGGGGCGAGCGCCCAAACTGCGATTTGCTATCAGGCAATTCGATATATGCCGTCTAAATGATCAGTCTTTAGGTGCACAGGGACAAACACGAGCTCCCGCCTCCCGCCTTTTGTTCAGAATTTGGGTAGACCTCTGGTGCCGTATTTTTGAGTCAGGATGAGGTCTGGAACTTGGCTTGTTCTCAGAGGTAAGAACAATTTGCAGGGTGCTTTTGATAAGAAAATAATAAAAAGCTCATCGGCGCAGACCCAACCTCGAGGGCCACGCACTCGACCGTGAGAACACGACAAATGAAAAGGAACAGGTAGGAAAAGTGGCGCTATGATCTGTCAATCATACGTGACGCCCCCCAGAAGGACAAATGCCGCCCAGGTGGCCGGCACCGAAAGTGCCGCATCTGGCGTGGGGGTGGCTAAGTGGGAGTGGCCAGAGTGCGTATTCTAGTGCTCCCTGAGCCACGTGTGCCTGGGGGCTATGGGGCGTAAGCTTGGCTGGCTTTCGAGAGCAGTAGAGATTTGGCTATTGAGGCCGCGGTGTGTGTGGGGGTCATTGAGCTCGCAGCTGGTGCAAATTTTCTGCGCTCGGTTGCTGAAAAGCATTCTGGCGGCGCCGCTTGTATAACCGTTACAGCGAAAGGGTAGATGGGGGTCATTTCATACAAGTGCGATAACATGCGAGACGCGAGAGACGCGCGTGGAAATTTGTTTGTTTGGTGTTGTCGGCCAACGTGCTGAGTAACAAACATTCAACTGCTCTGCTCGAACACCCCACTGGGCCTTACGATGTCGGAGCGACGACGTCATTGGAAGGGCAACGGTGCGCACCGAGACGGGGCAGATAACACCCGCGCTGCGGTTGGAGGAGGTCTCCTTCACGGCCTACTACCCTGCGTCTCCAACAACAAAAAAAGAACAGTCGCGCTGGCTCAACTGGCTCCCCAGGTATGTTCTGCATTATTTTTTTGAGGCCCAAACCAAATCACTTCCGCTTGCAGACCTGTGGCAGAGGCCGTCCGAGGTTATTCACGTTTCACAGGTAAGCCATGGCACATTCATCATGTCAAAGGCTCCTTCTGAGACGTGGAACCACCTTGCAGGTATATCGGCATTTATACTATGGCCCGTCTTTCTCATGGTTCGCGCATACGGGTAAAACAGTTATCTAGTCATCACTTCCACCGAAATCCTGTCATGGTCATGAGTCCAATCCAATCCAATCCGCAGGTTCCCGCCTTCCCAAATGCGTCGCCGCTTCGGAAGAAGCGGAAATCTGCGAGCCTGGACTCTGCTTCCACGTACCAATCTACGCCACATGAAAGTCCATGGCCTCTCGTTATATTCTCTCACGGACTTGGTGGCGGTGCGATGACATATAGGTTCTGTGCTCGTGCCTCAGTTGTCTGCTTCAACAATTGCTCACTCTTACAATAGCCAGCTATGCACGCACCTAGCATCATCCGGCAAGGTTGTTATCGTTATGGAGCATCGCGATGGGACCGGTCCAATATGTAGGCCAAGGTCAGAAGCGACGGGCGAGAGATCCTCACAGCTCTATATAAGTCCTAGTGAAGTCGTGTAAACTGATGATGCGGAGTTTTTTTCTGCTTATAGCTGATTCCATCTCTCCAAAGCAGGAACAATACTAGTGGGGATGTCAGTGGCTTCCTTGCTTTCCGCGCGGAGCAGCTCGAGTTTCGCAAGCGGGAAATACATTTAGCATATTCCCACATTCCGAAAGCTCGTGTTGGCAGGCCGACGTGGAGACTTTCGTACGATGGATGAATCATCGTTAGACTGGGAGTCCTGGACTGGCGATTGGGTTCAATGTGACGAGGGTGTCTCGCTTGTCGGCACTCTTTTGGTGGTGCAACTGTCGTGCGTAATGGGCGCATCTTGCCCCTCAGGTTTGGCACGCCATCATTGACTTGATCTTAATGTGGTTAAGTTTGCCATGTTGTCGGAACCTCCCCCTGAAAGGGAGGGCGTTTCAAGCATCCCTATCTCTCAGGCCTGGTTCTGGATCCTTGGCTTGAACCTCTTTCATCACCTGGCCCGGAGCCTTTCACCGATCAAGGCTCGGAATTAAGGCACCCAAAGCTTATGGTCATCAACGCGGAAGGCTTCACGCTCTGGGAAGATCACTTAAAACGCTTGGAAGAAATTGTACCAGATGGCCGGGGAGCTTTCTTGTTACCGTTGGTACGCGCGCCTAGATATGTGATTGGAGAGAACGGTGTGTAATTCGCTTTTGCATCCCTTCAGTTGGCGCACGGCATGCCTCTTTCTCCGACATTCCTATAATGCTCCCCTTCCCTATTCGTAATTCCACGGCACACCCGATAATGAACGTCATCAAGACGCATTGTCTTTTCTGGATGATACGCTCTCGACGGCCATCTGCGATCTCAATACGCGCAAGCTAGAGATTAGCTACGACCGATCATGGTTTCGGACCAGCAAACCAAAGCGAGGGCTTGTCGGGTGGCCTAGCGACGTCGTCATTCATCGTTGGGGCTTGGACGTAGATATACTAGATGCGCCAAGAGAAACGGAGAGGGGTGACGACCGGACAGTAATACCAGCGATGCCCCTTGTATTGTATCAGATACCGCCCGATTTCATAAGTCACTGGCAGTATGTAGATTGATAAGGTGTCTTGTAAGGCTTTCCGTCCTTTGATAACTTCGATGGGGTGCTTGTCTATGTACGAGTTATAAAACAGGCACATATAGGTCGAGTAGCACAGGCGGCAGGCGTCCTTTTTCAGGACTTGACAATCAGCCTCATTGATGGGTTGTGTATAAAATGGTACTCTGTCAGGAAACGTCCGAGTCGTGGGCCTTGGAAGGAGCATCACAACGCCTCTGGGTGTTTGAGAAGGCTACCTATCGGTGAGTAGGCAGGGGCTTGCACAGGAGGAAAATCATGGTGACGTCGCCCACCGCTTTCCACGTGAGCCTGAGCGAAGGCTCTATCACTTGACTTTCGTCACGACTCATCTTTACTTTCCACAAACGTTATGGCTCCAATAAAGGGCACACTTCCAGAGACCACAGCCTACATCGACTTGTTCAAATCCATAGGCCTTACTCAGGCAAAAGCATCCGAAGCGGCCAAAAACGCGAAGAGCGCTGCGCTGCTCCAAGGCCTAATCGAACGGCATGTGCTGACGGGTGGGCACATAGACGAGAAGCAAGCTGGTCTTGTCGCAGCGCTAGCTGTGCAAGGTGCGAAGATCGGGGAGGATGAGCGTGATCACGTCGTCGACGCGATTATCGATGGGCGGCTTAAGAGCACGGATCAGGTAAACGGTGCGTCTCGTTGTCCTTGCCATGGTGGATCTGAGGCTCATGGCGGGGCATTTAGCCGCAGTCAAGTTTCTCGAGACGCACCCATTGCCCGTTGACGTGGCCCGGTTTGATCAAGAATGTGGAGTTGGTCGGTTCCCCGCATATGCCGGTTCGCGTAACTCGTCTGATTTCTTATTCGTGCACAACGCGTAACAGGATTTAGTATCACCCCGGAGGCCCTCTCTAACGCCGTTTCCGAGTACGTCAACTCGTCCGCTGTCACGGGTTGGGCGAACATGGGCGCGGCCATTACGGCGCTCAGGAACACGCCCGCGTTACGATGGGCAAACCCTCTGGAGGTGAAGAATGCCGTGGAATCCACGCTGGCGGATAGGTTCGGTGCGAAGGAGGCGGCGAAGCCCAAGAGCAAGGTACGCCTCCCTTCTCTGCCTCAGTCCTGCTGATTGACAACCTGCGTAAGCAGGAACCCAAGCCGGCAAGGGTCGCGGAGGCAGACGCGTCGTCTACTTCTACACCTGCCCCATCCAATTCCAGATCGGTGTTTGAGGAGGGATTCCTCGGCAAATTGTACAAGCCTGGGGAGAATCCCCAGGTCAGGCCCGCGCTACGCGATACGCATCTCAAGGCAACTGGTGGGTTGGTGTACACGCGCTTCCCGCCAGAGCCGAATGGATACTTGCACGTTGGGCACTCCAAGGCGATCTTTATCAACTTTGGATACGCCGCGCATCACGGTGGGAGGTGCTATCTACGATACGACGACACCAACCCCGAGGCCGAGGAGGCGGTATACTTTGAGAGCATATTGGAGATAGTGCGTTGGTTGGGCTTCGAACCGTGGAAGATCACGTACTCGAGCGACTACTTCGACGAGCTGTATGGCCTTGCGGTAAAGCTGATTCGGAGAGATAAAGCCTATGTGTGTCACTGTACAGGTGTGTTTCCATTCGCCCATTTCGCCTTTTCTTCGTTCATGTCGTTACGAAGGGGAGGCGATCCACGCCCATAGAGGTGGAGACGATGGCGGTGGACGGACTGCGTGTGTGCATCGCAGCCGACCAGTCGAAGAGTCTCTGCTAGAGTTCGAGAACATGAAACTCGGGGAGTACAAGCCGGGAGAAGCTATCCTCCGCATGAAGCAGGACCTCAATGACCCAAACCCACAGATGTGGGACTTGATCGCATATCGCGTTCTTCTCGCTCCACATCATCGGACTGGAGACACGTGGAAGATCTACCCAACATATGACTTCACGCACTGTTTGGTCGACAGCTTCGAGAACATTACGTATGTTGTTCCAACGCTCCCTGCTCATAGATTGTCTGAAAGTTGTGTAGCCACTCATTATGCACCGTCGAGTTTGTTGCATCCCGTCAATCGTATGAATGGCTCTGTGATGCCGTAGACGTCTACAAGCCCCGCCAATCTGAGTATGGTCGTCTTGCCCTTGAAGGTACGATCACCTCAAAACGCAAGCTCCTTGCGCTGGTGAAGGAAGGCTATGTCCTTGGATGGGATGACCCACGGTTATACACTCTCATAGCACTGCGTCGTCGCGGCGTCCCCGCGGGTGCAATCGTCTCCTTTGTGGGCGGGCTTGGCGTCTCGACTGCAGGCTCAAACATCCAACTTGCGCGCTTTGACCAAACAGTCCGCTCGTATCTCGAGAACGGCGTTCCGCGGCTATTAATGGTTCTCAAGCCGCTCAAAGTTACGCTCGAAAACGTGCCCGAGGATTATGTCGTCTTCGTTGAGAAGGCACTTCATCCTAAGGTACCTGCGCTAGGCTCCGCAAAGCTGCCCTTCACGCGCACAGTTTACATCGACCGGGATGACTTTCGACTCGAAGACTCTCCGGACTATTTCCGTCTCGCACCGGGGAAGACTGTCGGTCTGTTCCAGGCACCACATCCTGTTACCTGTGCATCGTACAAGACTGACCCGGCAACGGGCGAGGTCACAGAACTCATTTGCCGTCTGGAGGACGGCCGAGACGGGAGAGCACCCAAGAAACCAAAAGCGTACATCCAGTGGGTAGCGGAACACGTCGAGAGTGGTAGTCCGGTGCGCGTCGACGAGACTCGCATCTTCCACCGGCTCTTCAACAGTGACAACCCACTTGCGGCGGTGCCGAACTACAAGGCGGACATCGACCCGAACAGCCTCGAGACGATCAGAGGCGCGCTCATCGAGGTCGGCTTTTGGACGCTCGCGAAGCGCGCTTACGGCGAGGCGGTGCGCGAGAGCAAAGAGCGAACGGAGCGCGCGCTTGCGGAGAACGCGACGGAGGCGAGGCCCGCGGACCCGGATACGCCTGCGGTGACGAGCATGCAGCTTGTCGGGAAGGAGTGCGTGCGATTCCAAGGTCTGCGAGTCGCGTATTTCGCGCTGGACAACAAGGACGCACGCGTTGCGTGCCTGGAGGAGGCGGGAGATGTCCCAGCTGGGCGAAGGCAGGGCGATTACCTGGTGCTAAACAGAATCGTGAGCCTGAAGGAGGATTCAGGAAAGGCGGCGTGAAACAAAGCACAATTTAGAATAGAGTACATTTAGTTGAGAATTTGATTCATGTTACCACTCGCATCAGAACCAGACCCATGTCACATATGTTTCGGCCGGGGTTGGGCCCAGGCCCATAGAGTTTGACAGTGAACGTAAGATTATTACGACTATCTCCCCCGCTCTTTCTACGCGACAATCTTCTTGCTACTGCCTGCCCATAGATCACATCATGATTTGATTTGATGATTCCTTGAAAATGGCGAGTTGTTCGTATTCGTTCGTTGGTTCTACCGGTTGATGGTGGCGCTCCACCGTGACGGAGAACTCTTATAGAACTTGGGATGCCAATCTTGTACTTTGTGCTTTTTCTTTTCACCCTCGTCCATCATCACCCATGCCCGTTGCGACTGCCAGTGTGAAGGATGGTTCTCTATGTTTCTCGTATGAAGACTCTGGACCGCCAGCAATAGGCGGATCCTATACCACGCTCGTGATGGTGCACGGAACCGGTTTCCACGCGGGTGAGCAGGCACGTTGTGCGTCTCTACACATTCAAAGCGTCTCTGACCGACTGCACGCCGCCTGTCACGGCGCGTCGGTTATGCACAGGGATCTTTGGCCCGATGATTCCGTTCGCGGCTGCGAGCCGAGCTCGTCTGATCCTTGTCAATCGACGGGACTATCCGGGTTCAACACCCTTATCTGACACTGAGCTCGCTTCGCTGGGCAGTCCGGACATGGAAACGCGTGCCAAGGCACTGGCTCAGCAGGGCCTCGACATTGGCCACTTTCTCGCCCGGCTGGTCCGCAAGGAGAAGATCCCTCCCGTGAGCATCGACCCAGACGGGAATCAAGAGGGCGGCATCGCTCTCGTAGCGTGGTCGCTCGCACACACGCCCATGGCGGGGTTTCTCGCGCACGCCGACGCACTGCCGGTTGACGTACTCCGGATTCTCGAACCGTGCCTCCGAGCCTACTGCATCTTCGGTGAGCTCTTCCCCCACCGCACCGTCCGAGCTGCCTTGTACCACTCGTCTCATGCCGTCTTCCCAAGACGCACCGCACGTCTCATTCGGGCTTCCGACGCTGAGCAAGTATCACCCGTTGGTCGACCCGACGTATCCGATGAAGCAACGCATCCCGCGTTTCCATTCTTGGGTGTCGACGTACTACACGCACTCGGACCTCGCGCGGAAGACGCGCGACCCGGCCCTTCTCGATACGGCACCGAGTCCCTATCCCGCACCGCCCTGTGCGCGCCCTGCGACGCTCGACGCCATCGACCCCGCGTCGCTCGAGGACGTCTCGTGGCCTGGCCCGATCCAGGGCTCCGAGGCATTGCTCCATGGCGTGCCACTCAGCCTCGCGTTTGAGCAGACGCAGCGCATGTTGCTGGATAAAGATGTCGGGCGCGCGCTGCCGCGCTGCAAGGTAGTCGTCGTCTGGGGAGAGAACACGCTCTGGGAAATGGTCGGCGCGGCGTGGGCCGTGGAAAGGTTGTATAAGGAACGGGAAGCCGTTGGGCAGGTCGGGCGCACGCTCGAGGTGGTGGAGATGCCCGGTGCCAATCACTTCGTGCGTCTTTCCCTTCTTTGGTTGGTCTTGTAGAGCCGTGTTGACGAGAATTTTGTCTGTATAGCCCCACTGGGATGAGCCCGAGGCGATGTTGCAATTCTTAACAGCCATAGTGTAGAGGTAGCAGCAGATCTTTCGTTACTTCAAATTTGTTGATTTATTTCGTCACTTGCGTAACTATGGTTCCGTAACGATAGGCATAATAACAGGTTTCAACACCACCTTTTCTGCGGCAGCTATGCAATCTCTAGTAGTTATGCTTTATTTCTTATTTTCTAGGACCCTTTTCTACCACTACTGTCACGGTCGGGGATGAGAGACTACTTGTACCAATTCGAATTATTCGGCATGGGGTGTGACATGTGACACGCCGAAAATTGAATTCAGCATGGGCACCTTTGAATTGGTATTGGTATTTGATACGCCCACTCATCGTACTCATCGACTGGGTAACGTACACTCACGCCGCACCAAACCTGCAGTCGCAGAGAACTCGTACTCCTGAAAAAGGATTGTAACGACTCACGAAGGACGCAACCAATGGTATTGTATACTACTTGAACTCAGATTGTAACACCTTGTGAGATTTAGAGCCCGTTCGGGAATGCTTTTTGAAACCAAGCAGTTTTTCCCAGACTTCATTTTGGCAGGTGGCAGAAAGAGGTCTGGAAAATAAGTAATTTTTCTTTACCGAACACATTTTATACCCGAAAAATAAAGTGTGTTTTTTAGTCCTCAACTTTCACACACCCACAAGGGCGAGAATACAGTACAGGTACAGTACATTCATTATACGCCACAAACATCATGACACATCCATCACATCGGCCCCACCTCCTACCAAGACAGGCAGTCTCAACTTCGCGATAGTATTTTTTAAGACGCGAAGGTCATGCTCCTTCGTAATTTCAAGCCTCTCCAACTCTCCCTCTCCCTCCGTCAAATCTTCATGAAGGTGTCGACTTGGAAACGAGACAACCCCATGTTTGCCGCCCCAGTCGTAATCGACTAATATGATCCTTTCCGGTTCTCCCCGCCGGACGATTAAGTTGGCGTCCCTCAAATCGCCGTGCACAAGCCCTTCGCCGTGGAATTCCTCCACGAGGCGGGTGAGGTCCTCTTCCCACCGGTCCAAGTGCGTGGGCGCGTAGCGTGCAAGTGTCTTGCCGTCTTGTTCGACAACCTCCATGACCACAACGTGCCATCCTCCCGGCACAGTCCCATAGCCGAGCAGCTTCGGTGCGTGACCTCGCTTGGCACAGAACTGATGGAGG
>Ga0137397_10000672_pt1 | contig 23644 bp, 16 predicted proteins | sample czorhiz116metaG_FD_106658 | JGI IMG/M metagenome (GOLD analysis project Ga0137397, IMG submission 106658) | Vadose zone soil microbial communities from Angelo Coast Range Reserve, California, USA - czorhiz1.16 metaG | ecosystem: Environmental > Terrestrial > Soil > Vadose zone | place: USA... | reverse complement strand
GGCGGCTCTGGACCGCGATCCGCAGCTGGACACCGTGGAATTTGTTTGTCCCCACTGCGGCGCGCGTGACCAGAAGAACGCCCGGCGCGAGCGGACACTCTATCGTTTTACCGACGGCTTCTTACAAGACTTGCAGGGCGAAGTGACCGTGTGCCACTCGTGCAAGCGGCAGCTTCGTGTTGTTCCGGTTGTGCTTTTGCATGACCAGGACGAACAGCGGCGATTTGCCGCCGTTTTCTCGGACGATTTTTCGCTCGTCACACGTTAAATTTCTACCCCCAATAAACACCAGGGCGCGAGGAGCAATCCTCGCGCCCTTTTCTCTTGTTCGTTGGCGTAACTCTTAGCTGCGCTTAGCGGTAGCGCCAGCAATGGTCGCGATAGTCCCAATACCGATAAACGCGATACCGATGGTACGGGCGATAAGCCGGGCCGACATAAACCGGCCGCGGGCCGTAATAGTATCCTCGGTAGTATCCTGGACCCACAAAAACCACGTGCGGACGCACATGCACATAAACCACGGGCCGCGCCGACGCAGTGCCGGCTCCAAAGAATGCGAGGAAGCCGCCCAGCGCTACCGTGGCGAGCGCTGCTTTCCCAAACAGCTTCTTACCTTTTGCAAGAATCGTATTCATGTTCTCCCCCCTGCGTTCCGGGCCGGCTTACTGGCTTCTTGCAGGACACTCATAAAACACCCCTCCCACAGAAAGGTTGCGGATGTACAAAAAACCTTTGTTTTGGCGGTTTTCTGAGTCTCCGGGTAATCTTAGGTGGTTAGTAAGCCTGCAAAAACGGATCCACATCCATGTGGTATTTTTCGAGTCCGGCGCGAACTAGGTCAAACGCGTCGTCCACGTTGTCCGCAAATTGCAGAAGTTTGTATTCGTCTTCGTTGATCGTGCCCCAGCGGACCATCGCTTTCCAGTTCAAAACGTCATCCCAATATTTGCGGCCGTAAATCAAAATCAAATTATTCTTTGCGAGTTTTCCCGTTTGCAGAAGAGTCATCATTTCCCAAAGTTCGTCCATCGTGCCAAATCCGCCGGGGAAAACGATCAGTGCTTTTGCGATTTGCGCAAACCACAATTTGCGCATGAAAAAATAGTGGAAATTGAAACTCAGTTCCGGGCTGATATAAGGATTCGCAAATTGCTCGTGTGGCAGCTCAATCGAAAGTCCGATGGATTTTCCGCCTGCCTCGTACGCACCGCGATTTGCAGCTTCCATGATCCCCGGACCTCCGCCGGAGCAAACCACAAAACGCCGCGGCTTCGGTCCCAGCGAAAGAGCCCACGTCGTAAGTTTGTGGGAAAGCTGGCGCGCCTCTTCGTAGTAGCGGGACATTTCGAGCGAGCTTTTCGCGGAACGGATAGCGGCGTGATGTTTTGCCTTTGCTTCCTTGCTCAATTTTGAGACTTTTCTCTCTTTCAAGCGCGTCAGCCGTGCCGCAGCCACTTCATGCGAATCGAGCCGCGCCGAGCCAAACATCACAATCGTGTCGCCGATGCCTTCTCGTTTCAGCTGGGCTAGTGGATTGATGTACTCAGCCAGAATGCGGAGCGGCCGGGCCGGTGTGCTCTCCAAAAACTTTTTGTCTTCATGTGGCGCCTTTGGCGCGTGCTGGGGTTTCAACTTGGGACGTTCTGAGACCATGCTCTAGCCTCCGCCGGAAGAGTCTTCCATTGTAGGAACCGCGGCGCTTCCCGGCAACGTCCGCACGCGCCTTTGCGTCGAATTGAGTACACTTCGAAGTGCCGGCCGTACCGGGCTTCGCAGGCAATGACCGATAAAAATGCGCTATCCGGCCAAATTCGCCTTCTTGTTGAGTGCTTTCTTGGCATTTGGTGCGTGCGCTTCGTTCGCCCAATCCCCCGATGGACCGATGGTCCCCCGTCCAGATGTGCCCATTCAGCAGGCCCCAAAGAGATCGGAAACCACGCTCAAGGCTCGCGTGGTGCTGGTCAACGCGCCGGTTACTGTGCGCGATTCGAAGGACCAGATCGTCACCAGTCTTGAAGCAAAGGATTTTCAGCTTACTGATCACGGCATTCCGCAGACTATTTCGTACTTTGACGTGGGAGGCGACCCGATCTCGCTCGTCGCCCTGTTCGAAACCAGTTCGCGCGTGGCGCCGTTGCTTCCCGCCGTGCAGAAGACGGGCATTTTGATTACCGAAACCATCCTTGGATCGAACGGGGAGGCCGCCATCGTTGGCTTCAACGATTCGATTGATAAGCTCCTTCCTTTCACAAAAAACTCCGACGAAATTCAAAGCTCTGTTTGGCACCTTCAGGCGAGCACGTCTGGCTCGCGACTTTATGACGCGATGGGTGTCGGCGTGGAAATGCTCTCCGGCCAGCCGGAAGCTACTCCTACTGCACAGGGTAGGCGTCGCATACTGCTAGTGGTTTCTGAAGCGTCTGACTCTGGCAGCCAGGCAAAGCTCGGCGAAGTCCTTCGCAAAGCACAGCTCGCCAACATCACCATCTATAGTGTAGGACTCTCCACGACGCGCGCCCTGTTGCAGGCCGAACCGAAGCAGAACCGCGTGGACATCGCGCCTCCTGGTACGTACCCCTTGCCACCGATTCCCGGCAAGCCACCTGTGCCCGCGGAAGAAGACCCACGACTCAACAACACCGTGGACCTGATGGCTCTCGCCGTTTGGGCCGTCAGTCACGTTGCGGACAAAGTAAGCGCCCATGCACTCGAAGTCGCGGCGGTCGCAACCGGCGGCGCGCACTTCGCCACCTTCAAAGACCGCACCATTGAAAAGGCACTGGACGAAATCGGCGGGGAGCTTCACACGCAATATACGCTCGGCTATTCGCCGACTGGGACAACCGAAACGGGTTATCATGAAATCAAGGTCGGCTTGGTCGATCCGAAATATCGCAACTTGAAGCTGCGCTCCCGGCCCGGCTACTATGTCGCTTCTACGGACGAGTAATTTCCCTTGGATTTACAAAACGCATCGTTCACGATTCGCGTGGCGACACCCGCCGACGTTCCCTTGCTTCACGCATTGATCGAAGCGTCCGTCCGCGGTTTGCAGGCCAACGATTACACTCCCGCGCAAATCGAAGGCGCGCTTGGCACTGTGCTCGGACTCGATACGCAACTCATTGCAGACGAAACGTACTTCGTAGTGGAAGCGGTAAACGCTTCCGGCGAGAAAGTCATGGCCGCGTGCGGAGGGTGGAGCAGACGAAAAACGCTTTTCGGCGGCGATCACGCGACCATTCGAGAGCCCGAACTTCTTGACCCTCGTTCTGACGCCGCCAAAATTCGCGCATTTTTTGTGCACCCCGACTGGGCCAGACGCGGAATTGGCACGCTTCTTCTCGAAACCTGCGAAAACGCCGCCAAAACCGCTGGGTTTTCCCGCTTTGAAATGGGTTCCACGCTGACCGGCGTCCCGCTCTACAAACTCCGCGGCTACCACGTGATCAAGCCGATTGAAGTTCCCCTGCCCAACGGCGAATCTTTGCCGGTGGTGCGCATGGCGAAGTCCGTCTAACGTTTACCGATCTATCCGTCTTATATGATTTGCGTCCAAAAGGTCGCTTCGCGCGTGGCAAGCAACGCATCTTTCCGGGCGTCCCAGCGGAGGAAGTGATCCGTTTTTGTATGGGCGGTGTGGTGTTCGCGGGTCTCCCAAACTTCGTGCAGCAGAAATGCGCCGGAGCCGTCCGCTGCGCGATGCAGATCATACTGCAGGCAGCCTTCTTCCCTGCGAGTCGGCGGAATAAGCGCACGCAGCTCCGCTTCCAAAAATGGCTCATGCCCCGTGCGTGCGCGCAACAGCACCACCAGCGTCACGCCTTTCTTTGGCAATTTGATGTGATTCGAAGCACTCGCCCGACGCGAGCTCCTACTTTTTCGGGAGGCCCGCTTTGCTTTCCGCTTGCCCATGGCGGCGGGATTGTATCTCAAACGCCGCCATTGGCAAGGAAAACCGTCGTTGGTACGGCTTGGGGCTATTTCGCGGCGTCTTTTCGCCCGGCGTTCAGATTGTCAAAGTTCAGGACCGTGTTTAGCACCAGCGAATAGGTTCCGCGCGTTTCCCCACGGTAGACCGGGTTGATGGAAAAGAGCACTACGTGCCCCTGTCCGACGGGCACATCGAGCACTGCGGGATGTTGTGCGATCTCGCCGCCGTTTTCCACAAGGCCAGAGATGAGCAAGTCCTTGGCGTTCGCATAACGCAGCACAACACGCGCCCGGTTGGCTTGCGGAATCACACGCGCGTTGTTATGTGCCTGCTCATCCGTTACGGTCGGGTATTCCCAAGTCTCCGTTTCGGGTTCTTCCGGTGCGTCCGCACCCGGGCGACCTACGGCGTAGTCGGGTTCATCCTTGGTTCCGCGTCCGGTAGGCCGCTCGCGCATATCCGGCCCAAGACGCCGCCGTCTGCGGCCACCCGCGATGCTGCTCAAGGAGAAAACCACTCCGTCATCAGAGTATGCAGAGACTTTTTCTTCGTAGCCGTAGGCAATCGGGCTGGCCGCGTCCACAAGACGCGTTCCCACCACGGCGCCCACCATTTTCAGTTTCTCGCTTCGGGTCACGTTGACGCCCGCGCTCATTCCGACAGCAATTGCAAACTGTGCCGTGTCGTCCCCAGTTACGAGCACGCCGCCGTTTTGCACGAAGCTCTGTAGCCTTGCCACGCCGTCATACCCGAGGCCGGGCCGCATGTCCTCTGTCGAATCGTTCTTGCCGACCAGATTCGGCGTAAGCGGCGTGTTTTGCCACGGCAGCGGATTGCCCCAAGCCGTCGGATATCCGTGGATTATCGCAGTCGCAGAAGCGCCAATTCCCACCGGCGGAAAAAGAATCACGTCGTACTTCGCGCGCAAGTCCGGAATCTTTGCGACTGCTTGCGTGCTCATGTAGTCGTAGGGAATGTGCATGGAATCAAGAGCGAGCCGCCACCAGCCTTCTGTCTGCGTGCTCAGCCACGTGTGCAAATACGCGATTCGTGCCGCGCGAACCGGATGCGTTTTTACGCTCGGGGCTGTGGCAAGGGCCACTGCTTCGAGGCTCAGCTCCTTCGCAGCGGTTTCCACGTCTGCTCGCTTCGCATCTCGAATCAGAAATGTCCCGCGAGTGAATTTTGCACCGCCCGCGTCGAAGGATTCCTCGGCTGCCTCAATCGTGGCGTCTTTCAATTTGTACCGCAGCGTCGCGAGGGCAGGCTCGGCGTGATTGTTAATCGCGAAAACCGCCCCGTCGCCTTTCACACCGCCCGTGGCATGAACTTCAGTAACTTTTTCCATCGGTGCATCGAGTACCTTCGCGTCTGTCACACGCACCACCTGAACGCCAAAGAGTTCGCCAAATGTCCAGCCCGTGTCATCGTACGGCGTTTTTTGCGGATCCTCCGGGCTCCAATACTGGTGATCCAACAGCGCATCCGCGATGCGTGAATACGGTTGATCCATTCGAATCACATAGCTGCCGGCTGGGAAGCTGCGCGTCGTCGGTTCCGGCTTCGCATCTTTCTCTTTGCCCTTTTCCTCCGCCGGTTTTTCCTCTTCCTTTTTTTTCTTTTCCTTCTTCACAGGCAAGCTAATCGTGAACACTGACTTCGCCCGCGAAATCTCCACTTTTTGCTTTTGCAGAACCTGCAGCAGCTCCGCTTGCAGAGTCGCACGAGGTTCATCCGCTGGCAGGACGTACGCAGCTGGGCCTTCCGAAGCCGGCTTGCTGACCGAACGCTTCGCCTTCAAATAAAAATTCTTCAGGAAAAGCCGCTTGTTCTCGTTGAAGTAATGCAACGAAACGAGCAAGCCCGTCTCTTCGTAATTGTTGTTGTCGCGCTGCGACCAGAGCGTCTTCGCCAGAGGAGGATTTTGCTTGAACCAAGTACGCGCATATTCTTCAGGCTGCAACGTGCGCTCGCGCGTGTCTGCATTTCCATTTCCAAATGTTTCATAGAGCCGGCTGATACCGTTGTGCAGCGCGGCGATGAACATCAAGTAGCCCGGCGACCACGTATCGAAATCGCCGTGCGTGAAAACTCCGGGCATTCCGAATTTCGTCATGTCCGCCACGTTTCGCGAAGCGATCATGTTCCATTCATCGGCCAGAATCGGATCAATCCAAGCGTTATACGGGCCGTCGCCAACTGTGTTGTCGTAGAGATACGGCACCGATTCGTGCAGGTCGTGTAGCACCTGCGCTTTCCAGTCCACGTACGTATTCAACACATTTTCGGTGAGCTTCAGCGTCACGCCCATCGCGTCGCGATTGTTGTCATGCGCTACGTACTTGCCCCAGTAAATGAGTGGCGGATAGAACTCCTTAGGATGCGCCAGGTGCCATTTATAGAGGTCCACCACGCGATTGCGTCCGTCCACTTCCACAACCGGCGTAATCAATGCGATGACGCCGTCGCGAATGTCTTTGATGTATGGACTCTCATCCACCGCGAGGCGGTAAGCCAGTTCCATCAGCGCCGTCGGAGCGCCCGTTTCGGGCGAATGAATCGTTCCCGTGATGTAGTAAACCGGCGTGCTATCCGCGACGAGTTTGTCCGCTTCCGCGTCGTCCAGGTGAATCGCGCGCGGATCGGCGAGCTTAGCCAGACGGGCGCGATTTTCTTCCAGCTTTTTCAGATTTTCTTCCGAAGAAACCGCCACCGCGATCATTTCGCGACCCTCTTCCGTTGTGCCGATCGAAATCACTTTCACACGCGGGCTGGCCTGCTCCAGCATCCGCATATATCTGTAAACCTCTTCGGCGTACGGAAGAATTCCGGGCGCGCCGGCGACATCGCCCAGAACAACTTCGGGTGTCGGCACATTTTTCGAAGCGGGCAGATAATCCACCAGAGGGGACGAAAAATAAGGAGCGGTCGTGTACTTGTGAATTTTCGCCGTGTAAGCCTCGTCCACAGGCTGCTTCGGATCCCGAGCAGGAGCCGTTTCTCCATCCGCCAAGGCAAAAGGCGCGGTGCCCATGGCAAACAACGCAAGCAAACAGAGCTTAGAAATGACGTTGCGGTTCATCGGTCTCTCCCAGGAAGCTCAATGCAGAGGCGGATTGTAACGCAAAAAACAAGGACTCAACCAATGCAAATCGGAGAAAGAAAATTCGTTTGTCTTTTGGTCTCGTACCTATTCGACTGGAACGAATTTCAGACAAACCGGAGACGGCACGGAAAGACTGTCTCCTGTTGGAGTAAGCTGACCGCTATTTGCGTCCACGTGAAACGCAACAATCGCGTCGCTCAACTGGTTCTCGACAAAAAGAAAATTGCCGGAGGGATCGAACGTGAAGTGCCGAGGTTCTTTGCCGCCCGTGGGCACACCTCCTATTGGAGTTAGTGTGCCTTTTTTCACATCAATGCCGAGGACTGCGATGCTGTCATTCCCACGGTTCGAAACATAGAGAAACCTGCCATTCGGATGCACGGCGACCTCGGCTACGTCATTGCGGCCGGAAAAACCGGGCGGCAGCGTGGATACGCTGTTGATCTGCTTCAACGCGCCCTTCTTCGCATCGTAAGAAAAACCTGTGGCGGTGGAAGCGAGCTCGTTGACGACAAAAAGAAACTTGCCGTTCGGAGAAAATGCTGCATGGCGGGGTCCCGAGCCCGGCTTCAAACTCACCGACGGTGGCATGTGCGGCCCCAGCTTTCCTTCCGCCGCGTCAAATTGGAAAATCAGAATTTCGTCGAGCCCAAGATCTGCAGCAAGCGCGAAGCGATTGTCGGCGCTCGTCTCAATCCAGTGCGCATGCGGGCCTTCCTGCCGTTCTTTGTTCGGGCCGAGCTTGCCGCTGTCCTGAACGAGTGCGGTCTTCTCGCCGAGTTTTCCATCGGCCAAAATTGGAAATACCGCGATGTTTCCAGAAGTGTAATTTGCGACCAGCACGTATTTTCCGCTCTGATCGAACGTGATGTAGCAAGGGTCTTCGCCCAAAGCGGAAGCCTGATTGAGCTGTGTCAGTTTGCCTGTTTTCGCGTCCAATGCAAATGAGGTGACCATGCTGGCCTTGCCGCTTTCGTTCACTGCGTAGAGATATTTGCCACTCGGGTGAATTGCCACAAACGACGGGTCAGGCGTTTCCGCGGCCACGCCAACCGGAGTGAGCTTGCCGGCGCCGGCGTCATAGCGAAACGCGTAGATGCCTTTGCTTTGTGTCTTGGCTGTGTACGTCCCGGCAAAAGCAAAATAGTCTTTCTTAGGAGAATCTGCGTGACCGGCTTTGCCGTCAGTCAGGACAAAAAGAACAACCAGCAGAAAAAATAAGAACAAGCGGCGCGAAGTTTTCATGGCCCGAGGATTTTAGCACCGAGGCGCAGAAATAGCGGCGCTAAAACGTGCCATTGCCGATTTTCTCCGTTGAGTTTTGGGTTGCCCCGGAGCTACTTCTTTTCTTCTTCGTTTTCTTCCTGCAGAACCGCCGCAGCCGCGATGGAATCGTCGCCATCCAGCTTCAGCAAACGAACGCCTTGCGTCGAGCGGCCCGCTTCGCGGATCTCATTCGCGTGCACGCGGATCACTTTGCCATGTTCGGTGATAATCATCACATCGGACTCTTCTGTCACCTGCAGGGTAGCGACTACATACCCATTGCGGTCGGTGGTCTTCATGTTGACGACGCCTTTGCCGCCGCGCGAAGTAATGCGGTATTCCGCCAGCGCCGTGCGCTTTCCGTAGCCCTTTTCCGACACGGTAAGCATAAGCGTCGTCAACGAGTCTTTGATGTCCTCGTTTTCCAGCTCTTCCAGATTCTGAGTTGTCTTTTTGCGTTCCTTGGCAATGATCTCGAAGTCCGGATGCACGGCGTCCATGCTGACGACGTAATCATCCTTGTCCAGGTCCATGCCGTTCACGCCGCCGGCGTTGCGGCCCATCGCGCGCACTTCCGTTTCGCGGAAGAGAATCGCCTGGCCCTCGTGGCTCGCAAGGAAAATCATCTGCTTGCCTTCGGTCAGCTTTGCGCCGATGAGTTCATCTTTCGCTTCCAGGTTGATGGCGATAATCCCCGTCGAGCGCGGATTGGAAAATTCCGTGAGCGCCGATTTTTTCACCGTGCCGTTTTTCGTGGCCATGAAAACGAACTTGTCCGCTTCTTCGAGATTTCGCGCGGCCACCAGCGCGGTCAGCTTTTCGTCTTCCTGGAATTTCACCAGGCTGGAGATGGCTTTACCGCGTGTCGCCGCGGCGGCTTCGGGAATTTCGTACACCTTCAGCCAGTAAACGCGGCCTTTCGATGTGAACAGAAGAATGTAACTGTGCGCCGAAGCGATGAAGAGGTGCTCGACGAAGTCTTCGTCCTTCGTTTTGGCGCCGATGCGTCCTTTGCCACCGCGCGACTGGTGGCGATAAGTGTCCGCTGCCGTCCGCTTCATGTACCCGTTGTGGCTCACGGTGATGAGCATCTCCGTGTCCGCGATCAGGTCTTCCAGCTTGATCTCATCTACCTTATCCACAATCTGCGTGCGGCGGTCGTCGCCATACGCCTTGTGAACTTCCTTCAGCTCGGCCGTGATCACCTGCTTCAGCTTCCGCTCGCTCGCAAGAATTTCCTTCAGCTCCGCAATCAAATCGCGGATGGACTTCAACTCCTTTAGAATTTCATCAATCGAGAGCTGGGTCAGGCGGTGCAATTGCAGTTCGAGAATGGCATCAATCTGCGTGTAACTCAGAGTCAGCGAACTGCCGCCGCGAGCCGCAGTTTCAACCTCCGGAGCGCCCACAAAGCGGTACTTGCGCCCATCCAGCTTCACGCCTTCGAGCTTTTTCGACTTGCCGTTTTCCGTGATCGTGACGTCCTGCTCGCTGAAGTACTTGAACAGGTTTTCCTTCGCCTCCGCGCGGCCGGAAGATCCGCGGATCACGCGAATCACGTTGTCCAGATGGTCCAGCGCGATCTGGTAGCCGACCAAAATGTGTTCGCGCTCTTCGGCTTTGCGCAATTCGAAAATCGTGCGCCGCCGCACCACTTCCATGCGGTGTTCGATGAAGAGCTTGATCAGCGGAATCAGGCCGAGTTCGCGTGGCTGTCCGGCTACGATTGCGAGCAGGATCATGCCGAAGGATTCCTGCATCTGCGTGTGTTTGAAGAGATTGTTCAGGATGAGCTGCGATTCCTCGCCGCGCTTGAGTTCAATCACAACGCGCATGCCTTCGCGCGAAGATTCATCGCGGACGTCGGAAATACCTTCGATTTTCTTGTTCTGCACCAACTCGGCGACGCGCTCAATGAGTTTCGACTTGTTCACCTGATACGGAATTTCGGTGATGACAATGTTTTCGCGATCCTTGCCGGCCTCTTCGATGGCGGCTTTCGCCCTCATCGTAAAGCTGCCGCGGCCGGTTTTGTACGCAGCTTCAATTCCTTCGCGCCCGGCTATGTATGCACCCGTTGGAAAGTCCGGTCCGGGCACAATCTTCATGATCTCTTTCAGCGTGGCGTCCGGCTTTTCAATCAGAACAATGGCCGCGTCCACAATTTCGCGTAGGTTGTGGGGCGGAATGTTCGTCGCCATGCCGACGGCGATGCCACTCGCTCCGTTGACCAGCAAATTGGGGATACGCGAAGGCAGAACGACCGGTTCCTCGCGCGTCTGGTCGAAGTTCGGAACGAAATCAACCGTTTCTTTTTCTAGGTCAGCAAGAATATCTTCTGAAATTTTCGCTAGCCGCGCTTCCGTGTACCGCATCGCCGCAGGAGGATCGCCGTCCACTGAGCCGAAATTTCCCTGGCCGTCAATCAGCGGGTACCGCATGTTGAAGTCTTGCGCGAGGCGCACCAGGGCCGGATAAATCACCGCTTCGCCGTGGGGATGGTAATTGCCGGAAGTATCGCCGCAGATTTTGGCGCATTTGCGGTAGCCGCGGTTGGAAGCAAGCCCGAGGTCGTTCATCGCCACCAGGATTCGGCGCTGCACCGGCTTCAACCCGTCGCGCACATCCGGCAGAGCGCGCGCGATGATCACGCTCATCGAATAGTCGAGATACGACTTGCGCATTTCCGCTTCGATATCAATCGGAAGCACTATGGATTGTTTTATCTCGTCCGCCATTTTTCCTCGTCTTGGTTCTGAAAACTTTCCAGCCAACTGCTGGCGTTATTTAGTATTGCTGCGCTCGAGCACGTACGCCTTTACCGTGTCGAATGCATCGGCCGCGTTAGTAAAGCGCCGCGCCGCAAATTCCGTTTCGAGCTGCTTCAAGAACGCTTCACACTCTGCTTCACCCGCAAATTCCGCCACCACACCACTGCTGGAATCTGGTGTATAGGTCGCCACCGCTCGAAACTCAGAGCAACTCAATCCGCGCAATCCCGGCAATGTCATCCATCCCAACTGGTAAAGCATGGGCGAATCAAATATCCAGATTCACGACTTCGAGGGCGTTTTCTTCGATAAATTTACGCCGCGCTTCCACGTTCTCGCCCATCAGCGTCGTGAAAATATCTTCCGCGGCGACGGCATCTTCTAGTTTCACCTGGAGCAGCGTGCGCGTGTCCGCGTTCATCGTCGTGTCCCAGAGTTGCTCCGCATTCATTTCGCCCAAGCCTTTGAATCGCGTGATTGTGAAATCCTTCTTGGCATCTTCCACGACGTAGTTCAAAACGTCCGTCGCCTTTTCCTTGTTCACCTTTGTTCCATTGCGTTGCACGGTGAACGGCGGATGATTGAACTCTTCAATCTGCTTGGCCAGAGCGCGCAGGCGCTTATATTCCGCAGCTGAAGCGACCGCCCAATTGATTTTCTGGCTATGGGGCGGGCCAAATTGAATTTCGTAGAGGCTGTGTTCTTCGTCAAAAACGATTTTGCCCTCGAGCTTGAGCTTGGTCTTGTCGACTTCCTTCAGGAGTTTTTCGAGCGCCTTTTTGTCCTCGAAGTCCGTTTTCTTTTCCAGGCCGCTCTCGGAGAGTAGTTCCACAAGGCCCGGCTCGCGCAGCCGGCGGCCGAGTTTTGCGGCTGCAGCTTCGTATTCCTGAACATTCAACAGGAAGGAGGTGAGCTTTTGCCCATCCAGACTGACGCCTTCCTTGGCCTTCACAATGTGATCTTCCGTAGCACGTTTCATCAGCTCGCGCGCAAAATCGCGCTCGTCGCGAATGTATTTTTCCGTTTTGCCGCGCTTCACGCGATAGAGCGGCGGCTGCGCGATGTATACGTGGCCGCGCTCAATCAGCTCCTTCATGTGGCGGAAGAAGAATGTGAGCAGCAGCGTTCGAATGTGGCTGCCGTCCACGTCCGCGTCGGTCATCAAAATAATTTTGTGGTAGCGTAGCTTTCCGGCATCGAAATCATCCTTGCCAATGCCTGTGCCAAGGGCGGTGATGATGGCGCGAATTTCCTCGTGGCCGAGCATCTTGTCGTAGCGCGCTTTTTCGACGTTGAGGATTTTTCCTTTTAGCGGAAGTATGGCCTGGTATTTCCGGTCGCGCCCCATTTTCGCGGAGCCGCCTGCGGACTCTCCCTCAACCACAAACAGTTCGCAGCGGCTGGGGTCGCGCTCCTGGCAATCGGCCAGCTTGCCTGGCAGGCCGCTCGAATCCATCGCAGATTTGCGCCGCGTCAACTCGCGAGCTTTGCGGGCTGCTTCGCGCGCGCGCGCAGCGTCAATGCACTTGCCGATGATGCGCCGCGCAACCGTGGAATGCTTGTCAAACCATTCGCCAAGCCGCTCGTTGACGATCTGCTCCACGTCGCCCTTAATGTCGCTGTTGAGCTTGCCCTTGGTCTGTCCTTCAAACTGCGGCTGCGGCAAACGCACGCTGACCACCGCGACCAGTCCTTCGCGAACGTCATCGCCGGTGATGCTCACTTCATCTTTCTGCTCCTTGAGCATGCCGGCATTGGAAGCAAAATTGTTGATCGTGCGTGTCAGCGCGGAGCGAAAGCCAGAAAGGTGCGTCCCGCCGTCCACGGTGTTGATCGTGTTGGCAAATGCAAAGACGTTTTCGCCGTAGCTGTCGTTGTACTGCAGCGCGATTTCGATTTCCAAGTTGCCGCGTTTGCCTTCCATGTAAATCGGTGAATCGTGCAGCGTTTCTTTGCCGCGGTTTAGGTGTTTCACGAATTCCGCAATGCCGCCCGTGAAACGGAATTCGGCGCTTTTTTCCGCCCGTTCGTCGGTCAGCGTGATCTTCAGGCCCTTGTTGAGGAAGGCGTATTCGCGCAAGCGTGTCGCAAGCGTGTCGAAACTGAAGACCGTCTTTTCGAAAATACTCCCGTCCGGATGAAACGTGACCTTTGTACCCGTCTTACGCGTCTTGCCGGTCTGCTTGAGCTTCGAAGTCGGTTTGCCTTTTTCGTAGGTCTGTTCCCAAACGGCGCCATCGCGTTGAATTTCCAGTTCCAGCCAGTCAGAAAGCGCGTTCACCACGGAAACGCCAACTCCGTGCAAACCACCAGAAACTTTATAAGTATCGCTATCGAATTTTCCTCCCGCGTGAAGAACCGTCAGAACAACTTCGGCGGCGGGGCGCTTTTCCGTGGCGTGCATGTCCACCGGGATTCCGCGGCCGTTATCCACCACCGTGACGGAATTATCTTCGTGAACGGTGACGTTCACTTCATCCGCAAAGCCGGCCATCGCCTCGTCAACGGAGTTGTCCACAACTTCCCAGACAAGGTGATGCAATCCCATTTCGCCCGTGGAACCAATGTACATCGCGGGACGCAGACGCACCGCTTCGAGTCCGCCAAGCACCTTGATGGACTTCGCATCGTATTGATGCCCGCTGGTCGTTTTGCCGACAACGTTTTCCTTGTCGCCCATTTTTTCTCCCTCTCAGTGCGAATCCCGGCCGCAGCGAATCTTTGCGCCCATGTAGCGCGCGAAAACAAACTGCGAATTACAGTGCGAGTTGTTGATCTCGCGAATTTTTCTTGAAGCTAGGAAAGGCGTGCGTGCGGATTTTTCCGTGCGTCCTTTAGGGACAGCCGCAAAGCGGCGCGTTCCTTACCCTTTGATTCCGGAAACAAGCAGGATTGAAAGCAATCCCCGCTGGGCAGTTCCAGAACTCGTAGGGTTCCTGCTCCATCCCATCTCGCGCAGCGAGACGTGGCGAAGACTCAAGCAACTCCATGCGAATTTTGGCCAATCGCTCCTGGCGCGAAGCGGGAAATCAGGCCCAAATTCACTTGGCGAACGTGTCGATTTAGAGGAACCAACAGCGAATCGACAACAGGAAAATTGTACTTGAAATCGTAGCTTTTCTCAATGCCTGGCTGTAGAAATAGCTTTGAATAACTTAAGTATTTTCAATTATTTGCAGGGGTTAGGCTCTAAGAGTCGCGTGGTTTTGGCTTGGCGAGCGTTGCATGGAAACCGATGCCGCGTTTGGGCCCTTCTTCCTCTTCCAGCATGCTCTCGATGGTCGCAAAAATGATTCGAAACTTGGTGTTGTATCGCTTCTCCATATCCTCAATTTTTCGGCGCAATTTCTGGTTGGTGGCCAGCATTTCGCGCAGGCGCACGAACGTTCTCATGATGGCAATGTTGACTTGTACGGCCCGCGTGCCGCGCAAAACGCTCGAAAGCATGGCAACACCTTGTTCCGTGAACGCGTAGGGCATGGCTCTCCTTGCGCCACCCCAACTTGAAATCACAAATTGTGATTTCAAGCCTTTATATTCGTCAGCCGTCAACTGGAAGAGGAAATCGGAGGGAAATCTTTCGAGATTCCGCTGGACGGCTTGAACCAGGGCGCGCACTTCCACTCTGTAGAGTGCGGCGAGATCCGTGCTCAACATCACACGCTGGCCGCGAAGGAAATAAATCTTTTGCGAAATACTGGCGGGAACAATCGCCCGTGAATGGCTCGGTCTCGCCATGAATTTACGCTTTGAAGTTTGAGTACACGGATTTTGACCGATCTTCCACGAGTCTCGCTCAGATGCGCATCGGCATGATGATGTAGCGGTAGCGATAGGATTCGTCAGCGAGGGGGCGCATCTGGCCGGCGGATTGTTCGTCCTTGAGCTCAATGCTGATCGGTCCGTCCGCAGCCGCAGCAAGAAAATCCAGCATGTAACTGGAATTGAAACCAATCGCGATCGGGTCGCCTTTATATTCCTTGTCGATATTCTCTTTCGCTTCGCCATATTCCGGACTAGATGCGGAAATTTCTACGCCCTCGTTCGAAACGGAAAGTTTCACGGCGTGCGAGCGCTGGTCCGCAAGCTGCGAAACGCGCCGCACGGCGTCTGTAAGTTCCGCACGTTCGAGCACGACGCTCTTATTGTTATCGCGTGGAAGCACAGCTTCGTAATTCGGGAACTGTCCGGTCAGGATGCGGGAAATCAGCAAACGATGGCCCGCCTGGAAAAAGAGATGGCTCTCATCCTTCGCGAATTCCATTTGCGCGTCTGAACCGGCCGCGCCAGCCAGCTTCTCCACTTCATCCATGGCTTTCTTAGGGACGAGCACTTTCACTTCGCCATTTAGTCCGGCGAGTTTTTGGTCCGTCTCCGCAAGCGCCAGGCGATGACCGTCGGTCGCAACCATGGCTATCGTGTCCGGCTTCAGAATCAGCAGCCCGCCATTCAGCGTGTATCGCGATTCCTCCATGGAAATCGCAAATTTCGTTTTACCAATCAGGCTCTCCAGTGTAGTCGCGGGAATTTTTACCATGACGTGCGGCATGGCCGGCAGCGCAGGGAAATTCTCCTTGGCCATTCCGACCAGTTTGTATTTCTTCTTATCGCTGACGATTTCGACCCAATGATTGTCCAGCAGCTTGAACTTGATTTCGCCTTCCGGCAGCAAGCGCACAAGCTCCAGAAGTTTTTTCGCCGGAATCGTCCCCGCGCCTTCTTTCTTCACTTTGGCTTCACAGGACGTGCGGACGCTGAGCTCCAGATCCGTCGCGGTAATCGTCAGCCTGCTTCCCTTGGCCTCCACCAAAAGATTGGAAAGAATAGGAATAGTCGTCTTGCGCTCGACGACGCCTTGCGTGGTGGTGAGCTCGTTCAACAGCGCTGATTTTGCGACGCTGAATTCCATTGATTGGCTTTCCTCGCGTACGGTTCCGGTTGCCGTCATGTCACAAAGAACCTTTCTGGGGACAACTCCACTGGCCGCTACTTTACTCGCTTTTCACGCTGCTGAAAAGTCTAGTGCTCATCAAATCGCTGTGGAAATATTATCTTCTGTGGATAGCTTCTCGAGGTGGCAACTCCCAAGAAATCCACAATCCCAAGCAATCATCAAGAGCTATAGCTTTTCCAAATTCCTAAAACACATTTAGACCTTGTTGTTGTGATGAGCACTGTGAATTTGTGGAAAGCGCCGCAACCACATGCGCGATCACAACGTTGGCCGGAGCGAACTGAGGTGGCCAATTGTGAGTATCTCGGATAAAACACGGTACTCCGTGCCTTGGGGAGATGTTTGTAAAATTCCTTCCACTTTCATCAACAAGCTATCCGCAGGATTTGCAACCCTTCTCCACAGCATTCAGCAAGCGCAAGGTGCAGGAAAATGTGAGCGCACAGAATTGGCAACACTTAGGATTCAAGCTTAAATTTGGTGCTGTTGGGAGCTGCCTACTGCAGGGCGTCCATCAACCGCGTGATGGTCCGATTCAAGTCTTTGTCCGACCGGCGCATCCCTTCGATCTTGTTGATGGAGTGCAGCACAGTAGTGTGGTGCTTGCCGCCAAACTGTCGGCCGATTTCCGGAAGGGAAGCCGTGGTGAGCTGCTTCACAATGTACATGGCTACCTGACGCGGAAACGCAATGGCGCGAGTGTTACTCCGTATCTTTAAATCCTGCTCGCGCAAATTGAAATGCTCGCTCACGCGCTTCTGGATCAGGTCAATCGTGACGCGCTTTTCCTGCGAAGCGATGATGTTGCGCAGGACCTGCTGTGCTGTTGCAAGCGAAATTGTAGCCCCTGTGAGCGAGGCGTAGGCCATCAGGCGAGTCAGCGCGCCTTCCAGCTCTCGCACGTTGGATTTAATCGCGCGCGCAATGTATTCGGCGACGTCATCCGGCAGGCCAAAACGGTCGTTTTCGGCCTTCTTCTGCAGAATCGCAATCTTCGTCTCGAGGTCCGGTGGCTGAATATCCGCGATCAAGCCCCATTCAAAGCGCGACCGCAGCCGCTCTTCAATCGAATTGATGTCCTTCGGCAGGCAATCGGACGAGATGACGATTTGCTTCCCTTGCTCGTACAGTGCATTGAACGTATGGAAAAACTCTTCCTGTGTGCGCTCTTTGCCGGCAATGAACTGAATATCGTCTACTAGCAGCACGTCCACGGTATGGAAGCGGTCGCGGAAGGTGATCATTTTGTCGAACCGCAACGAGTTGATCACTTCGATTGTGAATTTCTCAGCACTGACGTAGCAAAGCCGTGCCGCCGGATTTCTCTTCTTGATCACATGCCCGATGGCATGCATCAAGTGGGTCTTGCCCATTCCCACGCCGCCGTAAAGAAACAGCGGGTTGTACGCTTTCGAAGGCTGCTCCGCAACCGCGCGAGAAGCCGCATGCGCAAACTCATTCGATTTTCCTACAACGAACGTGTCGAACGTATAGCGCGTCTGCAGCTGATTGTCGCTGCTTTCAAAATCCAGCCTGGACTGCTTAACCGGAACCGCGGACGCGGGAGCCGGTGCAGCCTCTTCTTCCGTGCAAACGTACTGCACCTTCAGGCTTGGCATGCCGAGTTCATGAAACACCGCCCGAATAATCTCCCCATAAGTCCGTGTAAGTACCTGCCGGAACACCACGGTCGGGATCTGCACGAAAATCGTTTCGCCTTCTACGCGGTTCAAGCGCGTAGGCGCGAACCATGTGGTGAAGGTATTCAAGCTGACCCGCGATTTCACTCGTTCCAGAAACTTATCCCACATCCCTGAGGTTTCTCGTTCCTTGGCGGTATGCGTTGCAGTTGTCATTTAGGCAAAAAATCCATGCTCAAACCATTTCCACAAGTGTGGATTTCCTGTGGAAAGCAATCCCTTTATGATCTTTCGTTGGCTTTCGGGCTTCCCCGCGTCCAACTTCTTGCCTTTGGCCCCTGATGCCCGGCGCGCGGTGCTTCCCGACGTTGTTGGCCGTTAACCGCCGCTACTCGACAGCGCGGGATTGTCTCCGATTGGCGTTTTGTGAGCAAGGGAAAAGTGTGCGAAGGCATTATGAGCCATGCACACTGCATGCACAACTTTTCCACAAGCCCCAGAATTGTGCAAACGCATCGCGCTTGTAGGTGCAGGAGCATTTGTTTTCACGGTAATACGCAATTTTAGGAAGAACCGTTGTTGAAGAAAAGGTTTGCATGCCGTGGAGCAAAATTATTGACCTGTGGAAAAGAACGGCAGGAAAATTTCAAAATCTCTTTTCACTTGCTTGCAGGACGATCGAATTCGTAAATTCCAATCGGATCGCCACCGATGATCAAGCGGTCTTTCAAGACAAGAATCACGTTCGCTTCGAGTCGCGCGCTCTCCGGCGTGTAAATCAAATACGTTGCGCGCCGGTTTCCTTCTTTGTCAAAACGCAGCAGCGTGTCTCCCATGGCCATCCACACTTCGCCCGTCTCACGGTCCACTCCAATCGCCGTCAAAATTCTCTTGAACGTCGGTGGATCGCCGCGCCGCTCCTGCTTTTCAATTTCGCGCCGCAGCGCTTGCGCTTCCGGCATGGCATCGAGCGCGGTGTAGCGCACTTCCTGGCCCGCATAACCGAACCGATCGAACTGCCGCACCGTCGGTTCCGGAAAATAGTTGTAGCCGTAGTAGAGATGAGCGTGATCGTCCGCCGCAAGCGCACCTATGTTCAGAAAGCGGTTCAGCTCGCTGCGCTCCGTAAGCGTTTCCATGTCGCCGAATTCGCGCACGCGGCGTCCATTCTTGTCGAAAACCACCACAAGCGACGGATCTCGAAACGTCGCGACGGCAACCTCGCCGTCGGGCATGGCCGCAACCGACACCGGCGCACTCACCGGAATCGTTCGCAGGTGCCGCCCTTCCTTCGCATAGACCTGAACCGCATTTGCGCCTCGATCCGCGATGTAGATGTTCCCGTCGGCGTCCACATCGCAGTCTTCGCCAAACTGCACCAGCACTTCGCCGGAACGGATTGCTTCTTCACGTGCCGAGGCCTGAATTCCACCGGCTTCGCGCATCGCCAGAGTGCGCTTGCCTTCCCCAGAAAACACAATCAAGCCGGGATTGGGAGAAGCCAGAACGTAGAATTTGCCGTCCGCCCCGTGGCGAACCGCCTTTAGCCCGGGACCGATAGGCGCATAGACGCGTCGCTTCGCAACAAGCTCGCCGTCCACCTGAGCCGCAGCGCCGCACGCCGCGCTCAATACCAGACACAACACTGCTATCGCTTTCAAGGCCGGACCCAACCCTTCTTCACGTCCTTCGATGCTTCTTCAGATTATCCTGAGTGTTTTCAGGTTGCTTGCGGGTTTGGGGCGCTCGGCGCCTCTTGTGCTCAATCAATCCTTAGGCGCAGCCGCTCAATGGATTTGGCTCGTAACCGCCCGCCTTGGTTTCGCGGGCCAGAATCATCCGTCTCGATCAGCACACAGTTCATCTGGACGTTGCCCTGTGCCACTTCAAACCGTGCCGGCATGCCATCCAGAAATTTCTTCACAATGCCGACGCGGTCCATACCAATCACTCCATCATGAGGACCGGTCATTCCAACATCAGTGATATACGCCGTACCCGCGGGCAATACCTGCTCATCCGCCGTCGCAACGTGCGTGTGCGTGCCAACAACCGCAGTCACGCGGCCATCCAGGTACCAACCCAGAGCAATCTTCTCGCTCGTCGTTTCCGCGTGCATGTCCACCAACACAAAACTCGCTTCCGCTGGAAGTTTCGCAAGCAGTTCATCCGTTTTGCGAAAGGGATCATCATTCGCCGGCAGAAAAACTCTCCCCTGTATGTTAATCACAGCGTATTTCACGCCGTTTCGCGCTGTTCCCGCGTACACGCCGCTTCCCGGACTGCCGTCCGGAAAGTTCGCCGGCCGCAGCAAGCGCGGCTCGTGCGGCATGAACTCCAGAATCTCTTTCTTGTCCCAACTGTGATTTCCGCCAGTCAGAACTTCAATCCCGTACCCAAACAATTCTTCCGCAATGCGCGGCGTAATCCCAAATCCCGCGGCGGAGTTCTCGCCGTTGGCGATCACCAGGTCAATTTGCTTGTTCAAGACAAGATCGGCCAGCCGCTCGCGAACGATCTCGCGCCCGGGCGAACCAACAATGTCGCTAATGAAGAGTACGCGCATAAAAAATGGAGCAGACTGCTGGGCCGTGGGGAGCTAGGCCGTGAACCTCTGAATTAGGTGGGCACCACGAGCCAACCATTAGGCTTTCCTGCCCCGCTCGCGCGTCGCTTTCATTCAACGAGCCAGCGGGACAGGCCGTGCACACAGGCTGACTGTCCGCAGCGCCTCAGAGATTCTGCATTGGTTCAAACAGCTTTCGCACCCACACCTGCTTCGAAGTACCGCTCCGCTTCCATTGTAGCCGTAGCGCCAAACGCGCGTCCAACCGCTGTCTCGCGCTCGCGAACTCGAACCGCAAGATTGTTCACCGCAGTTTCGTCCGCGGCGCTAGAATCGCCCCTGCTTTCTCGGGAGCTTCGTCATGAAAACTCTAATCGCCGCCACGTTCTTGTCAGTCTGTTTGCTCGCACCGCCTCTTACTTGTTCCGCGCCTGCCGCGGACGATCACCTCGGCAAAGTGAATTTCCCGACCACTTGCTCTCCCACCGTTCAGCCCATCATTGAAAAAGGCACAGCGCTTTTGCACTCGTTCCAATATCTGCAGTCGGAAAACGTCTTCACGGACGCCGCAAAACAGGATCCCAATTGCGCCTTGGCTCATTGGGGCAAAGCCATGGCGCTCTATCATCAACTCTGGGATTTTCCGGAGCAGAAAACGCTGAACGCGGGACGCAAGGATCTCGAAAAAGCAAAGAAGCAGAAAAACATTTCGCCACGCGAAAAAGGTTTTGTCGAGACCGCCGAGGTTTTCTTCCAAAAGAACAGCAAGCTCGACGAAAAAGCACGTATCGCCGCTTATTCAGCCGCGATGGAAAAGTGGTATGCCTCTCTTCCAGGTGATGTCGAAGTCGGCAGCTTTTACGCACTTTCGCTGGTTGCGCTCGCTTATCAAGAAGATGCTGATAAAGCGCTCGAGCTCCGCAAAAAAGCCATCGCCGTTCTCAATCCACTCTTCGAACAGCACCCTGACCATCCCGGGGTAGCGCACTACATAATCCACGCTACGGATGAGCAAAGCCTCGCGTCGCAGGGACTCGCTGCCGCACGCCGCTATGCCGCGATCGCCCCCGACTCCTCTCACGCCATTCACATGCCTTCGCACATTTTCGTTCGCCTCGGCATGTGGCAGGACGCTATCACCTCCAACATCACTGCACAGACCGCAGGCGCGCGCGCGGCCGAAGCTCATCAGGCCGAATCGCATTACCAGACGCACGCAATGGACTTTCTAAACTATTCGTATCTCGAAAGCGGTCAGGAAGCAAAAGCGCAGCAAGTCATCATGGACGAACACCATGTCGTCGGCGCCACAGACAAATCCATGAAAGAGCATATGGATTCACTCAACCAGCGAATGGTAATTGAGCTTCACCGCTGGAAAGAAGCCGCAAGCCTGCCCGCCGAATTCAATTTTGCGCGCTCCATCGGCGCCGCGCGTTCGGGCGATCTTGCCGCCGCGCACTCCGCCCTCGCCCAACTGCAAGCCGAGGCGAAAAAGCACGCCGGGGAAAAGAAGGGTTCTTACACCGGTGCCGCGGATAACCAGATTGAGCTTCATGAAGCCGAAGCCTGGGTATCCTTCTTCGAGGGAAAATCCGAAGACGCACTGAAAATGCTGCGCGCCGCTGCAGACTCCGAAGACGCCCAACGCCTGGATTCCTTCAACGTATCCGCGCGCGAAATGCTCGCGGACATGCTCCTCGAAGCGAAACGCCCAACCGAAGCACTCGCTGAGTACAAAACCGCACTCAAAAATTCGCCGAACCGTTTCAATTTGCTGGTAGGGGCCGGCCGCGCCGCAAATGCCGCTCGCCAAGCCGACGAAGCTCATACGTTCTACGCAAAGCTCCTCGAAATGTGCGGAAGCTCCGGTGACCGTCCCGAACTCGCCGAAGCCCGCGCACTCGCAGCGAAAAACTGACATCTCGCGCTCGCACTTTCTCTACTTCACCTTGTTGTGCTGGGCGTTGCCGCCCCACGCGTACCAGCCATCTGCATCTTTGTTTCCCGTCTTGAGGCAGATCAATCGCCCGTCCGCTGTTCCTGCATAGATATTGCCTCCCGCCAATGCAGGCTGAAAGGTCATCGGTGCTTTCAACGCGTAGTTAAAGCCCACGCTGCCGTCGCTCTGCCGCACGGAAACAAGGTGGCCGGCCGCACCAGCAAGATACAAATACTCCGCGCCCACGGCCGGCGGCGAAAAAACCTGCGTGTTCGCTGAAACATTCGGTCCGACAATCTCCGCTCGCCAGTTTTCTTTGCCATCCTTGGCTCTCACGGAATTCAGATACCGCCCTTGCGAGTTCATGATTTGGCCGTTGTTCACGGCCGCTCGCGAACCCTGATAAGCCCATGCACCAACCACCGTGTTCACTCCCACAGATTCGTTCGCCGCAGAAAGCTTTGCTGCAGGAGGTGCCGCCGCAAATCCGACGGAAGAATCAAGCTCGGCGACCTTCGGGGCAGAAAGCGCCACTCCGCCTCCGCTGTCCTTTCGCAGGTAATCCGCCTTGTTGCTGGCGATCATCTGCGCGTCTTGTTCTTTGCCTTGTTTTGCGTCCTTGCGCGTGATTCCTTCGTAGTCCTCGCTTCCGCGCTTTTCCTTCTTCGTTTGAATCACCTGGTCTTCATAAATCACCGGAGCGCTCGTGGACGCATCCTTCTTCACCCAAACGAGGTCTCCGTCCTCTGCGTTGAGCGCGTAGGACGTTCCGTCGAACGTTGTGAAATATACAGTCCCGTCCGAAACGACCGGAGCAGTGATAACGTCCCCGGCAATCTGCTGTTGCCAAATGTGACGTCCTGTTTCCAAATCGAGCGCCAGCAAGCGGTGGCTTCCGCCGGGAGTCGCGGGACGTGGATGGAATTTGTTTCTCCGCTCCTTTTGCGAAGATTCCCTTTGGCCTCCCGGATACGCCATATAGAGAACTCCGTCATCAATGGCAGGCTGGCTCATCAGCGGATCGCCCAGCCATTCCCGCCAGACAATTCTTCCGGTTTTTTCTTCCACTACGATCAGCGTGCAGCTCTCCGTATTGAATGCCACGTAACCATCCGCTACAACCGCGGCGGTAGGTCCATCGTCGCCCGTCTGAATTTTCCAAATGATTCTTCCCGTCTCCGCATCAATCGCGTAAAACTCGTGCGACCCGTAGCCTCCTCCGACGAAAAGCATTCCGTCCGCATAAGCGGGCGTGGCAATGGGCCTGCCTCCCGGAAGGCGCAGCACCCAGCCGGAGCGTCCATCAGGCGTGCGATAGCTGACCGCCTTCAGCGCGACTTGCGACGAAGGCAAAGCGACGTCCGTAGCCGCGCCCAGGTCCACCTTCTGCAACTTGGGCTGAGGTTTTGCAGAGGTTGTTTTGCTTTGTTCTGCCTTCCTTTGGGGTTCATCTTCATGGATG
>Ga0137397_10000671_pt1 | contig 23668 bp, 21 predicted proteins | sample czorhiz116metaG_FD_106658 | JGI IMG/M metagenome (GOLD analysis project Ga0137397, IMG submission 106658) | Vadose zone soil microbial communities from Angelo Coast Range Reserve, California, USA - czorhiz1.16 metaG | ecosystem: Environmental > Terrestrial > Soil > Vadose zone | place: USA... | reverse complement strand
CGCTTGCGTGTTGTATTCGTTCCCTCATCGTTCAAAAGATCGTGAGCTTGTAACAAGCGGTTCAAAGGGTCGATACACCAGATTCATTCCACAACACTGAGTTATGTTATAGTTCCGACACATCAAGGAGGTGAGTCGGAATTCTAACATTATGCGGCCCACTACTTTCGATCCCAAGGTTCTGCGGCAGTATCTGCTGCGCCACAAAATCGCGACTCTTCCCGAGCTGGAACATGCTCTTGGCACCGATGTTGGCCTTACCGTTTTCCGCAAGTTGAAGCCGCTCGGCTATTTGTCCAGTTATACCCATCGCGGCGGTTACTACACTCTCGCCGAGATCGCGCGTTTTGACGCCAAGGGTCTCTGGTCGCATAAGGCGGTTTGGTTTTCCCGCTATGGCACGTTGCTGGCGACCGTGGAATCCTTCGTCAACAGCTCTCCTCAGGGTTTCTTTGCCGGTGATCTTGCCGACGCTTTGCATGTGGAAGTGCAAGACGCGTTGCGTCAACTGGCCGAACAGGGCCGCCTTCAACGGAGCGAAGTCTACGGCCGCTACTTGTACACGGCGGTCGATCGTTCCACTCGTCGCCAACAGTATCTGTCGCGGCGAACAGCGCAATCGGTTCCGGTTGTGGCCGATATCACTGCTTTGGAGGTTTTGCCCGAGCAACTCCAAGCCGCCATTTTGCTCTTCTACAGCCTGCTCGATGAACAGCAGCGGCGTCTTTACGCAGGCTTGGAATCGATCAAACTTGGTCATGGCGGCGATACCCTGTTGGCCGACTTCCTGGCCTTGGATGTTCATACCGTCTCTCGAGGACGTCAGCAACTGCTCGATGGCGACGTAACCTCTGGCGGCCGGACCCGTCGGCCAGGCGCCGGACGCATTCCCACGGAAAAAAAACGCCCGAAATAATCTCTATCATCGAAAACCTTCTCGATCATGACACTGCCGGTGATCCCATCACTGGCCTGAAATGGTCCCGGCGCACCACCGACAAGATCGCCGGCTTGCTCGCTGGCTATGGCTTCACCATTTCGCCCAACACCGTCGCCCGCCTGCTGCACGCCATGGATTACTCTTTGCGCGTCAACCAAAAGAAAGTTGCTACCGATTCCACTCCCGACCGAAATCTCCAGTTCGATTACATTGCCGATCTGCGTGAGCGTTTTCGCCGGCGCCACTTGCCCATCATCAGCGTTGATACCAAAAAGCGCGAACTGGTCGGAAACTTCAAAAACAACGGCGCTCGTTGGGATCAGTATGCTTGGCCTGTTCATGATCACGATTTCCGCTCCGATGCCATCGGCGTTGCCATCCCTTACGGAATCTACCAACCCCTCGCCAACCGCGGCTCGATTGTTGTTGGCGTTTCTCACGACACTTCCGCTTTTGCCGCTCACGCGATCGCTCACTGGTGGCAGCGTGAAGGCTCCCTCCAGTACGCCCAATCCCGTCAACTTCTCATTCTCGCCGACACCGGCGGCAGCAACAGCTGTCGTCGCCGCTGTTGGAAAACCGAAATCCAGTCTCAACTCGCCGATGCCTTCAATCTCAACGTCACCGTCGCTCACTATCCGACCGGCGCTTCCAAGTGGAACCCCATTGAGCATCGACTCTTCTCGGAAATCTCCAAAAACTGGGCCGGTGAGCCACTCCTTAGTTATCAGAAAATCCTGAACTTCATCCGGACCACTTCCACGAAAACAGGACTTGCCGTCTCCGCTTACTTGGACCGCCACCATTACCCCACCGGCACGGAACCCACTCTCGAGCAACTTCGTCGACTTCGACTCGAACCTCACGATACATTACCCAAGTGGAACTACTCGATCCGACCTAATCTGTGAACTTATTTCTGCGTCGTCCCTTAGCCGGCGCAGACGGGGTGGTCGATCAATGTTGCGAAGCCACCTTACAGATGCTGGCGAAGCCCTCCTTTTTCTATTCGGTTCGCTTCGCGAGCATCTATAAGGTAGCTTCGCGACGTTGATCGACCACCCCGCCGCTCGCTTTCTAACGAACTATTAATCGCTCGCGGCACCCCTCCTAATCTAGAAACCCGTCCAGAAACCCCTGTTTCTGGACGGAAAACCTGAAATCGGTTTACGATAGCGCTGCATTGGCAAGTAAACGAAACAGGGCCTGTTGCAATAAAAAATATGGATGTCGAATCCAAGACATCCAAGTATCCGCAAGAAAGCCATTTTGCTGGTCGGTTCGACCGTCTGTCGGTGTGGACAGGGCTTGGGTGACTGGATCGACGGTTGTGTTCACGGCCGACTTCTGCTTGCGGTAACAGAAACCCACGACCAAACTCAGGTTCGCTACGACCGCGGCCAGGACGACTTGAAAGCGGGTTTTGTTTTTTCCGAAATATCGGCTTTGACGAATCCCCAATCTCACCAAGCGGGCAATCCCATGTTCCACGACGACGCGTTGGCGTAAGGTCTTTTGTCCGGCCTCGGTTTGGTTATGGGCGCGGGCCTGTTGTTGCAATCGTTCTTCGGGTTGGATGCTAATACTCCGCCCCCCTTGGCCACGGACGCATTGCGATCGTAAGGAACAGGCCTGACACGTGCCTGCCGCAAACACAAAGCGCTTGCCGCAATTGGCACCCAACGATTCATACTCCGTCGTGGTTTGCCCCGCCGGACAGTGGACTTCCATCCGATCCAAATCAATCGCAAACGCGCTCTTGGGAAAACAATCGCCGTTGTGACTGGTCGGCACCTTAGCCGTCAGCAGCCGCTGCTCGTCGGCAAAGGCTTTCCGCGTCGGGCCGCCCCCATATGCACAATCGCCCACAGTCTCTTCCACCTCTGCTTCCATCACCCGTTCGGCCTGGTGCACCAACTCCAGTGCTTTCTCCTGATCGCCCGCGTTGCCCGCCAACACCTCGACACCGCAGATCAATTGGCTCTCCATATCCACAGCCACCGCGGCCTTATGCCCATTAAACGTTTTGCTAGCGCTCTTGCGCCCGTGCCGCATCTCCGGATCGTGGACACTAATGAGGCGGTCTTTTTCGGTGCCTTCCTTGATCTGACAGCCGCCACCGGGTTTCTCTTCCACATCTTGGCGGATCAGTCGCTCCAGCAAAGCCGCGTCGGCTTGAATCGCTTCGCCATGTTCGGGGTACTCGTGCCGGGCCTGCTCGGCCAAGCTCAGCAGTCGCTGACCATCCTGTACAATCTCGGTCAACAACTGGTTCCGCTGGGCTTTGTCATCCCAATCGATGGCCGCCTCTCCTTTCAGGCTGCTGCCAAAATACCGCTGCAACCCTTCCTTCTCCGCCCAACTGGTGATCGGTTCTCCGGCCACCTCCGCCAACCGGCGCGCCAGTTTTTCAATCCCGTCGGCCAGCAGATTGTAAGTGTCCTTCACCGCTCCTTTGCCCAACGTCGGCGTCGTGTCCAGAGCCACTCGAATCTTAGGAGTCGTCACATAGCCGGCGCGTCGCGCCTCATCGACAGACTTCTTCAGCACTGCTTCGCCCTGCTCGTGCAATACCAGTCGGGCCTGAAACTCCTGTAGCGCACTCTTCTGTATCGGTACTTCTTCCATCTCCAAGCCCAACGCCACCTTCCACCTCAGGTCGTATTTTGTCCGCTCGATGGCCTCGACAAAACTCACACCCTCGTATGCCCGCAAAAACAAGATGCTGACCGCCAGGCTCGGCGGCACCGACGGCCGTCCATTATTCCGACAATACAAAATCGCAAAGTCTTCATCCCGGAATAACCGTCCCCGGTGTTGGGCCAAGTACCCGTACAGCGTGTCTCGTCCAACGTAGTCCAGATAAACGTGGTCGGCCCCAAACAGCTTGTCTTGTGCCGAGCGCTCACCCATCATGACCGTGGCTCCCGGCTCGGTGTTTCTCCATCCATGTCTTTCAATCGTTCGCTCATGCCGTTTAACATATAAACGGCTCCTACCAGAATTGGTCCATAATCAACCTCGTCAGCTTCTTTTCATGAAGTTCCACCGCTGCTACTCTACGGGTGACTTTCCGGATGAGTTTCTAGGAGGGGAGTTCTTACTCCAAGCCCCGCACAAATGGCCAATCTCCAGGGGCCGGCTAAAGCGGGCGCCTACATTCAGACCGCCCATTCAGACCGGACTTGGATCGCACGTTTAGTCGCGGGCTTTAGCCCGCGTTCATTTGAACATCGCTCTCAGAACGTAGCCGGCCAGCCTTGGGTTTTCTCTCAACCGGCGGACGGAGTAGGCGTACCAGTCGCTGCCGAACGGAATATAGACGCGGAGGTGGTGGCCGCCACTGCGAATCATGTCACGCAGTTGCTCGCCCACGCCAAGGAGCATTTGGAATTCATACGCTGTCGGCGGGAGCCGCAGCTCACGGATCAGCCGGAGTGCTTCCCGCACAATGAGCTCATCGTGTGTGGCAATTCCTACGTACGAGCCACTTCTCAGAAGCTTCTCGAGAATCCGGATGTAATTCCGGTTGATCTCCGCCATGTCTTGAAACGCGATTTCGGGCGGCTCGACGTATAAGCCTTTGCAAAGCCTGTAATTGGGGCGCAGGGCCTCGAGGGAAGAGACATCGTTGAGGGTCCTGCGGAGGTAAGCCTGAATCACGACACCCACATTCTGGTGAGTCTTTCTCAGCGTGCGATAGATCTGCAGCGTGTCCGTGGTGCACGAGGAGTCTTCCATATCGATGCGCACGAAGTTTCCCAGTTCTTCTGCGCGTCGAACGACACGGGCGGTAAACTCGAGGCACGCATTCGGATCCGCCTTCAATCCCAGCTGCGTGAGCTTGATGGACAAATTCGCATCGAGCTTTCGCCGGTGAATCTCCTCCAGTAACTGTAGATTTTCGTGAACTCCCCGTTGTGCCTGTTCCAGGTTATGGACGTCTTCGCCGAGGATGTCGAGGGTGGCGCGAACTCCGTTCCGGTTGAGAGCGGCCGTCACGCGCAGCGCCTCGTCCAGGGTTTCGCCGGCGATGTACCGGTTGGCCACTTTGCGCACCAGGGGTTTCGGGACGAATGGGAGGGTGTGAGCAATTACTCGATCCAAAACCCTCATAAGGCGTATACTTCAGGAGCAATGAAAAAGCTCCTGGCGCTGGTTTGCCTGGTCGGCCTGTTCAGTACACAGGCTGTCTCGGATGTGCCTGCAAACACCAATTCGGAATTCATTTTCGCCAGAGTTCAATTTAACATGTCAATGCGTCCGGGCATGTTCATCTACCGGGAAGCGCCCTGGCATCACGACTATCCGAATTCCGAGGACCTGTTCCTCACGATGTTGAAGGAAGCCACGGGCATCCACACCGACACGGAGTCCTATAAGATCGTGCAATTGGATAGCCAGGAGATCTTCCGGTACCCATTTCTCTATTTTTCCGAGCCCGGATACATGGACCTGACCGACAAGGAATTGACAAACCTTCGCGAGTACTTCAACCGCGGGGGCTTCGCCATGTTCGACGATTTCCGCGGCCGGGCTCTGCAGAACCTTCAGTATCAGATGAAGCGAGTGTTTCCTGAGCGGGACATGTTCAAGCTCGATCTCGGCAATCCGGTCTGGAAGACCTTCTATGATATCGACTCCCTCGAAATGCCGCCGCCTTACATGAATAACGACTCGGGCACGCCCACGTTCTGGGGGATGAAGGACGACAAGGGTCACCTGATGCTGGTTGCCAATGCTGACAACGATTTCGGTGAGTTCTGGGAATGGGTCGACCGGGGTGAAATGCCGTTCAGGCCGGCGGCGCAGTCCGTGCGATTCGGGATTAATTATTTAGTTTATGCAATGACTCACTGACTTCCGGAATACCGCCGCATTCCGTGAGGACGTCCTTCAAAAATCCATCCTGAAGTCTTCGATAAGTTCGTACTGAGCCCCTGCTGTTGAAGATTGCGAAAAGCAGGACGCCGCGCTCGCGTGTATAGAGGATACCGGCGAGTGTACTGACGCCGCCATCGGTACCCGGCAGCGTTCCCGTTTTGCCGACGATCGCGCCTCCGGCATCCGTGAAACGGCCACGCAGCGTACCGGGATCGATCCCGGCCACAGGCATGATGTCCTGCGGCTGGAGGCCGTATAGATTCAGCCAGAACACCAGCTCACGGAACAGCTTTACGGTTGCGCGCGGCGTGATGCGGTTGTAGTCCAGACCCGAAGTATGACTGATGGAGACCTCGGCGCGCGGTACGCCAACCTCGTTCACGAGAAAGTCCTCGACCGCTTTCGGTCCACCGATCGCCTCACCAACCCGCTCCGCCGTCGGGTTACTGCTGTGCGCGTTCTGAAAAAAGAGAATGTCGCGAAGGCTGGATGAAATGTGACTCGCCAGCTTTTCTCCGCGTTCGTTGCCGACCTTCGCCGTACCTTTAACCCGAACACCCAGCCGGCGCAGTGTTGCCGTCAGTCCCTTCACCGCCTGGTCGGTGTTATAGAGCATCCCGTATGTAAACGGACCTGACACAACCAGATTTCCAGTCACTTGCACAATGCCAGCCTTAACGACCTCTCGCGCAAGCCGCGAAACATCGGCGGTCATGAGCGCCGGATCGCCTGTGGCATGTAGAACGAGATTGCCGTTGAGCGTCCGTGTTTTCTTGTTGACGACGCCGTCGATCAGGAAGCTGGTTTCAAAGTGATATTCGGGACCAAATCTGGTAAGCGCGGCAAACGACGTTGCGATCTTGATCACCGAAGCCGGGTTAAATCCGACGTCGCTGTTCAGGTCCGCGTAGACCGTAGATGCGTCAAGGGACTCGATCAAAAGTCCCTGGGTGTCCAGTTTGTAACCCCGATGAGATAGATTGTTGAGATAGTTCGTTTCGGAAACCGTGCTAAAGCGCGCTGGAACAACTGCTTGCACAGTGCCATTATGGTTGTCACCATTCGAGATGGACTCTTGCGCTTGAATCGGCCAGAACAGCAGGAGCATTAAACAGGTGGTGGAAAGTAGGTATTTCGTCATGAATGCGCGACAATTCTGCCAGAAAAATTCATAAAATTGAAGAGGTTCTGCGAATTTGACACAGTCTGTGCAAAGTATGCTGTATTTTTGACACCCTGTATTTCTCTACCAGAGAGAGAGCACTTATACGGTGAGAGGTACGGTTGCATGCTGATCATTAGTCGCAAGAAGGACCAGAAGATCATTGTGGCGGACGATATTGAGATCACCATATTAGAAGTCGGAAGAAATAGAGTCCGTTTTGGCATCAAAGCACCTAAACACATCCCAATCCATACTCGCCTTAAGACTTCGCCGGCTCCCGATCAACCAGCCGATGCCGGAGCAGCCGAGGCCAAGGCGTCACCTCTTGAGGGTCTGCCTGCCGCCGCCGGAATGCTTAAGAGGCGGTAGCGCCCTCGTGTAGAGCAACTCGCTTGCCAATTTCTCTTATCGGTTGAGAGCCCGCCGTCTTGACTTTAGTTGCCGTAACCTTTATAAGTTGCCGAGGCCAATGGCAACCAAAGCGAAAGCGAAACCTAAAGCGACGAAGAAAGCGGCAAGAGGCCCGGCATCGCGTGCTAAGTCCATTCATTTGAAGGTGAAGGCGGCACGAGGAGCACCTTCAAAAAAGACGAAAACGGCGTCAAAGTCACGACCTAAGCCGGCTCCCAAGGTGGAATCCCGACGAACTTCAGTGGCAGCGGCGGTCCCTGCCCGCTCCACGTCGCCCGCACGAGTCCGGTCGAAACACTTCGCCAGCGCCGTACAAGCTTACGAAGCCGGTATCAAGTTGATGCACGCCGAGGATTTCGAAAAAGCCATCAAGTGTTTCGAAGACCTCGTTACCGAACACGCGGACGAGCCGGAAATCCAGGAACGCGCCAAGGTTCTGATTCACGCCTGCGAGAAGAAGATTCAGGAACACGCCCGCACCGTCCTGCGGTCCGCCGATGATCATTACAATGTAGGCGTTGCCGACCTGAATCGCCGCTCGCTCGAATCGGCTATCGAGCATCTGCAACATGCATTGAAGCTGGCACCCAAAGCCGATCACATCCTCTATGCTCTTGCCGCCGCAAACGCACTCCAGGGTAATCGCGAACAGGCGCTTCATCACCTGAAGCAAGCCATCCATTACCGGCCCGAGAATCGCTTTCAGGCTCTCCGTGACAGCGATTTCCAGATGCTTCAGGACGACGCAGAATTCAGACAACTGCTGACGCCAGCAGAAAAGTAGGACGCGTTTTTGGCGAACAAGAATCCGAAAAAACCCAGATTTGTTTCCATCGGCGGCGGCACGGGGCTGTCAACTCTCCTGCGCGGTTTGAAGAAGTGCGAGGCGGACCTCTCCGTCATCGTTACCGTCACTGACGACGGAGGAAGCTCCGGACGTCTTCGCGAGGAACTCGGCGTTTTGCCGCCGGGCGATATCCGCAACTGCATGATCGCCCTCTCCGAGGACGAACATCTGATGTCGCGCCTCTTCCGGTTCCGATTCAACAGCGACGGCGGACTTCACGATCACAGCTTCGGCAATCTGTTCCTGACAGCGTTGGCCGGTGTAACCGGAGACTTCGTGGAGGCTGTACGTCTGACGTCGGAAGTTCTCGCTATCAAGGGCGTGATTTATCCTGCGACCACTTCCAACGTGAGGCTGAGGGCAGAACTCGAAGACGGCAGTTGGGTTGAAGGTGAAACGCGTATCAGCGCCTCGGGACACCGCATCCGTCGCGTGAAGCTCAACCCGCCTGACGCGCATCCACTTCCGGCCGCGCTCGAGGCGATCGAGTCTGCGGACGTGATCACCATCGGACCGGGTTCCTTATACACGAGCCTGATTCCGAACATGCTCGTGAAAGAAGTGATCAGCGCAGTACGAGCGTCGCGCGCGACAAAGATATATATTCAGAACATCATGACCCAACCGGGAGAGACGGATCGCTATTCGGCTGCGGACCACGTCCAGGCGCTGGCCGAACACTGTGGCGGCGTCCTGTTTCCAAACGTCCTGCTCAACAGCGCCGCGCCATCCTCGAGCATCCTCAAACGGTACGATGAGGAACACGCGGCCCTTGTGAACGTCGACCGCGATCGCCTGCAGGCGTTGGGCCTGAACACGGTGGAACGCGATTTGCTCGCTGAAGATGGAGTCATCCGCCACTGTCCGGATCGTCTTGCAAAGGCTGTTTTCGAGATGGCTCAACTGTAGGGGCGGTCTATGAGCGCCCTCGGCGAGCGCCTCGGCGGTCATAGACCGCCGCTACAGTGGGGAAAGTTGCGATGGAAAACCTTCGAGTCCTGATTCTTGCCGCAGGCAAGAGCACCCGCATGAAATCCAAATACGCCAAGGTCCTGCATCGGGCCGGCGGAGCGGCCCTGATTGAGCATGTCGTTCGTACGGCACGCTCCATTTCGATGGACATTTCCATCGTCGTCGGACATTCGGCGGAAAAAGTCAGGGCCCTGGTTCCGGAAGCAGAATTTGTCGATCAGAAAGAACAACTCGGAACCGGCCACGCCGTCCTCTCCGCTCGCCAGACCTTTTCGGATTATCTCGGACACGTACTCGTGCTGCCCGGCGACGTTCCGTTAATCGGCGCGGAAACCCTCGAAGCATTCCTTAAATTCCATCGTGATGGCGGGTTCCCGGCTTCCGTTCTGACGGCTGACGCGCCGAATCCGAGCGGTTATGGCCGGATCGTCCGGCGCAACAATAATGAAGTGGACTCGATCGTCGAGCACCGCGACGCCAGTCCCGAAGTCCGGAAGATTCCGGAGATCAATTCGGGCATTTACGTCTTCAACGCGCCGGTACTGTTTGAGTCCCTGAACAGGATCCGAAACAACAATGCGCAGGGTGAGTACTACCTCACCGATGTGATCGGTATTCTTGTGAGCCAGCAGCAGAAGGTCGGGGCATTCAAGGTGTCGAATGTCGAAGAGATTCTGGGAATCAACACACGCCAGGAGCTTGCGGATGTGGATCGGGTGATGCGGCGGCGAAAGTGCGATTCGCTGATGACGGATGGTGTCACGATCATGGATCCGGACAGCACGTTCATCGACGTGGACGTCCAGATCGGCCCGGATACGATCATCTACCCATCCGTGCAGATCCAGGGACAAAGTGTGATTGGCGAAGAGGTAACTATTCATTCGAACAATCGCATCACCAATTCGCGCATCGGCTCATACACTGTCATGCTGGAGGGCTGCGTGATTGTGGACAGTTCGCTCGGTGAACATGTTTACATTGGGCCATATGCCCATCTGCGGCCCGGTTCCCAGTTGGGCGACCGCGTGAAGGTCGGGAACTTTGTCGAGATCAAGAAATCCACGCTGGGCGATGGATCGAAAGCGCCCCACCTCTCGTATCTGGGAGACGCCACGATCGGCAAGAACGTTAATGTCGGCGCGGGCGTGATCACCTGCAACTACGACGGTGTCAGCAAACACCCCACCATCATCGAAGACGGCGCATTTATCGGCACGGATTCTCAGCTGATCGCGCCCGTCCGCATCGGCAAAGACGCGTACGTCGGCGCCGGCTCATCAATAACAGAGGATGTGCCTGCCGAATCTCTTGCAATCGCCCGTGGCCGTCAGGTCGTGAAAGAGGGCTGGGTCCGGCAGCGTAAGAAGAAGTAGACTTATGGCATGTGTGGCATATTTGGCTACATCGGCCCTCGTGATCCTGTCCCCATCATTATGGGCGGCCTCAAGTCGCTCGAATATCGCGGATACGACTCCGCGGGAATCGCCATCATTCAGGATCAGAACCTCCAGGTCCGCCGTTGCTCGGGCAAGCTGAAGAACCTCGAAGAGCTGCTGGCGAAGCAACCCATTACCGGCCAGTTCGGACTCGGCCACACTCGCTGGGCCACGCACGGCCGTCCTACGGAAGAGAACGCCCATCCGCATCGGGACTGCAAAGGCCGAATCGTGGTTGCCCACAACGGCATCATTGAGAACTATATCCCCTTAAAGCGGAAGCTCATCGAAGAAGGGCACAAGTTCACCACGGAGACGGATACCGAAGTGATTGCTCACCTTATCGAGAAGCACTTCGAAGGAAATCTCGAACAGGCAGTCTTGAAAGCCCTACCTCAAATGAAAGGCCTGTTCGCCTTTACGGTAGTGTCCGCCGACGATCCCCAAAAGATCGTCGCCGTGCGCGAGGGCGCGCCCCTCATCGTAGGCAGTGTCGAGGGTGAGGGCTTCGTGGCTTCCGACATTCCCGCGGTTCTTCCCTACACGCGATCGATCCTGTTCCTCGACGAACACGAGGTTGCAGTCGTCTCACGCGACGGTATCCGCCTTTTTGATTCTTCCGGCAAGCCGCGCACGCCGAAGTTCCAGCACATCACGTGGGATCCGATCATGGCCGAAAAGGGCGGCTACAAGCATTTCATGCTCAAGGAAATCTACGAGCAGCCGACGGCCATCAGCAATACCGTTCTCGGCAGATTTTCGCTCGATACCAATACTGTCCACCTCGAGGATGTCGCTTTCAGCAACGACGAGTGGAAGAGTTTCCGAAATGTCCGAATTCTTGCCTGCGGCACGAGCTGGCATGCCGCCGTCGCCGGAAAGTACATGATCGAATCGCTGGCTCGCTTGTCGGTCGAAGTGGACTATGCGAGTGAATATCGATACCGCAATCCGGTCATCCCGCCGGACACGCTCTTTATCTTCATTACACAATCCGGCGAAACGGCCGACACCGTGTTCGCCCAGCGCCAGGTTCGCGATACCGGGTCCAAAATCCTGACGATCACTAATGTCGTCGGCTCGATGACCACGCGCGTGGCGGATGCTGTGCTCTATACGCGTGCCGGGCCGGAAATTGGCGTCGCCTCGACGAAGGCTTTCACGACGCAGCTTGCGTGCCTGTACCTGGTCGCGCTTCATCTCTCGAAGCTGCACGGTACACTGTCCGAAGCGGAAATGCGCAAAGCGCTCACGGACCTCGTCGAATTACCTCACAAGATGGAGATCATCCTCGAAAATGCAAAGCACATCGAGGAGATGTCGAAGGCACTGTTCCGTCATCGGGATTTCTTATTCCTGGCACGCGGCATCCATTTCCCGATTGCGCTCGAGGGCGCGCTCAAGTTGAAGGAGCTTTCGTATATCCACGCGGAAGGCTATCCGGCCGGAGAAATGAAGCATGGGCCCAATGCGCTCATCGACGAAAACCTGCCGGTTGTGTTCCTTGCGGCGTACGACCCCGAGTCGCCGGATTCGCACCAGCGCTATGAGAAGGTCCTCAACAATATCAGAGAAGTGAAGTCGCGCGACGGAATCATCGTTTCGGTCGGGAATGAAAATGGGACCGACCTGATCGAGAGCTCCGATCACTTCATTCCACTTTCGCCAACGAACGAATATCTGCTGCCCATACTCGAAGTCATCCCCCTTCAGTTGCTGGCTTACCACTGCGCCGTCCGCCGCGGCTGCGATATCGACCAACCTCGCAATCTGGCGAAGAGCGTTACTGTAGAATAGGAAAGCCGAACGCGGGCTAAAGCCCGCGACTGCATTGGAACCAGTTGACCTGAATGTAGTCGCGGGCTTTAGCCCGCGTTCGGGTAGTAACCAACTATGGAATTATCGAAGCTTCTCAATCCGCAACAACTCGAGGCTGTTCAAGCATCCGAAGGTCCCGTCCTTATTCTTGCCGGGGCCGGGAGCGGCAAGACGCGAGTGATCACGTACCGCGTGGCTCACCTGATCGAAGTGCGAGATGTTCGTCCGGAGCACATCCTGGCGGTCACGTTCACCAACAAGGCCGCCGACCAGATGAAGTTCCGCGTCAAAAACCTGCTTCGCGCCGCGCGATCCGGCGACCCATTGATCTCGACCTTTCACTCGCTCTGCGTACGCATTCTGCGCCGCGAGATCGAGGCCTTGAATTACTCGCGAGACTTCACGATCTACGATGAAGCCGATCAGCTTCAGGTCGTGAAGGCTGCGTCCAAAGATCTGAAAGTGGACGAGCGCCTAATCACGCCGAAAACGATTTTGTCCCGCATAAGCCACGCGAAGAATCATGGAAAGACCGCGCAGAACCTGCTCGACGAGTCATGGGAGCCATCGTGGGAATACACGGCCAACGTGTTCAATGAGTACGAGAAACGTCTTCGAAAATCGAACGCACTCGATTTCGATGATCTGCTCATCAAGGCGGTGGAGTTGTTCGACAAGTTCCCGCATGCCGCCGAGAGATACAGCACGCGCTTCGAGTACGTCATGGTGGACGAATACCAGGACACGAACCGCATGCAGTATCGGCTGATCCGCCACTTGAATCGACTCCACGACAATATCTGCGTGGTCGGCGATGAAGATCAGTCCATCTACAGTTGGCGCGGAGCGGATATTCAGAACATCCTTTCGTTCGAAAAGGACTACCCGCGTGTCCGGATCATCAAGCTCGAGCAGAACTATCGTTCGACCAAGACCATTCTTGCCGCGGCCGGCGCAGTGGTTGCGCATAACGAAATGCGCAAAGGCAAAACGCTGTGGACGCAGAATCCATCCGGCGAGTTGATCACGTACATGGAAGCAGCCGATGCGGAAGAAGAGGCGATGTATGTGGCCGAGCGGATCCTCTATCACCAGAAGGCGGATCCCGCCGGCCGGATCGCGGTGTTGTATCGTACGAACTTCCTGTCTCGCGTGCTCGAGGAGAAGCTGCGCCGGTACAACCTGAAATACAAGATCGTGGGCGGCTTTAGTTTTTACGAGCGGGCGGAAATCAAGGACATGATCAGTTACCTGACGGTTTCATTGAATCCGCACGACTCGGTGAATCTGCTTCGTGTACTCAACACTCCGCCTCGCGGTATCGGCAAGACGACAATCGATATGCTGGAGGAACTGGCCGTCGAGCGCGGCACATCGATCTGGGGTGCAATTGCGATTGCCATTCAGGAGGCGCGCATCGCGATGCGAGCCATTCGATCTCTCGAGATGTTTTACAAAATGGTGGAGGAGTTCGTTCAATCGGCGGAGGAACTGTCGAATTCCGCCTTGCTCGAGAGAATCATCCATTCGACGAAGTACCTGGAGATGCTCCAGGAAGAGGGAACGGAGGAGTCGGAGGGCCGCATCGAAAACATTCGCGAGCTTCTCACCGCGGCCGAAGAAAGTCACGAGCGAGGCGAGAAACTCCGCGAGTTTCTGGACCACGCTGCACTCGTTTCCGATCAGGATGCCTACGACGAGCGCTCGCCGATTTCTCTCATGACGCTGCACACCGCCAAGGGCCTCGAGTTCCCGGTCGTGCTTATCATGGGTCTGGAAGACGGCCTCTTTCCCCACAGCCGTTCCCTCATGGAAGCGCCTCAACTCGAGGAAGAGCGGCGGCTGTTTTATGTCGGTATGACTCGCGCCGAGCACAAGCTCTACCTCAGTTCAGCACGGTACCGGCGCTACTTCGGCAACATGGATCAACAGGTCTCGGAGCCGTCGCGGTTCCTGGCGGAAGTTCCCCAGGAGCTCGTTGAAGAAGTCGGCCAGCGGCGCCGCAAGCCTTCGATGAAGTTCGAAGGTACGAGCTATGACACGGTCGACGCCGTCGTGAAAATTCTTGGGGGCGGCGAAAAGAAGTCCGCGCCCGACTTCAAACCCGCGCCTCCCAGGAAAGCGGCCGGAACCTGGACACTTGGCACGCGCGTCAAACATGCCAAATACGGCTACGGCACAATTCTTCGCACCGAGGGCTCCGGCGACGACCTCAAGCTCACCGTCAGCTTCATCAGCCACGGGCTAAAGAAAATGATCGCCAGGTATGCCGAACTTGAAATCGTTTAAGGAGGGAGGAAATGAAGTATTTGATGTTGCGGAAGAGCGACCGCGAGGCGCTCGTGAGCGGACTTTCAGCGATGCCGGATTTCCTGACGAAGGCATTCCACTCATTGTCGGAAGCAGAAGCGAAGAAACCGGGGCCGGCCGACACTTTTTCTCCCGTTCAGCAATGCTGGCATCTGGCAGACCTTGAAGATGAGGCGTTCGGGGTAAGAATCCGGAGATTGCTTCGTGAAGAGAGCCCCGAACTTCCTGATTTCGACGGCGCACGTCAGGCTGTGGAACGAGACTACAACACGAAATCGCTTGCTGGGGGAATCCAGGCATTCAACAACGCGCGCGCTACCAATCTCGAAATATTACGCTCAGTGACGCTGGAGCAATGGAACCGAACTGGCAGTCAGGAAGGCGTCGGCAAAGTCTCTCTTTGCGATATTCCCGTAATGATGGCCGAGCACGACGCGGCGCACCGCCGTGAGATCGAGGCGTGGCTCGGCCAGGGGAGCTGACCATGTTTTGCCCCCAATGCGAAGCGGAATATCGCGCCGGATTCATTCGGTGTTCCGACTGTGACGTGGAACTGGTGGACCAATTACCTGTTGATCCTATACCTGATTCTGTATCTGTTGATCCTGCCCGAGGTCTAGAGGGTCACCTGGAACTCGTTGTGGTGCGAACCTACACCAACCAGTTTGATGCCGACGTCGCAAGAAGTGCACTGGAAGCAGCCGGTATCGAGCCGGTGGTCAGAGGCGAGTGGTCGGGCCGGGGAGTTGATCTGCTTGTTAGATCCGAGGATGCGCAGGATGCTGACGACATCCTTGGGTCAGATCTCTCCAGTTGAATTCCAGAGCAAAAGTCGCAACGCCGCCGCGAAAGGTTGCCACGAGTTAGGAAAGGGCGTCGTGTAGATTAACGCTCTGAGATGTGAATTCATGATGAACACTATTTGGAAGTTTCTTCGGGAGTCTTGTTTGTAAGTTTATCCAGCTCCACTTGAGCGTGCCCCGCGGTCTCATCGTCGGGCTTCAAATCCAAGAGGTGGCGCAGAACTGAAGCTGCTTCCAGCCGAAAACCGAGACCTGCATAGAGGTTAGATAGCTCCATGAATACAACGTAGTTTCGGGGATTCCACTTCAGAGCTGCCTCAAAATCTTCCTGCGCCATGCTGTGATGACCCAGGCCTTTAGCATGGTAGGCGTAAATCATGCCGCGGAGATAATAGGAAGTGCTCAAATACTCCGCCTGCCTTGGATTTTCGGCGAGGTAGTGGGGCCTGGTGATGACGTATGTGAACTCCGCCTCGGCCTCTTTGTATCTCCCGCCGCTGTACAATTTTAACCCAGGAAAATAGTGAAAATTCAACATGTTGCCGACTGCGGGCCCGCCGGCAATGTTGGTCGCCTGATTTATGGCAATATACTTGCCACTATTAATGATTTCGATGTTGCTACGGTCCAGAAGTGTTACGTTCTGAATTAGTGCCGCACCGAGGAGAGCGACGTATCTGAGGTAGATCATAGAGTTAACTCTGTCTTAAGGTGCAGCGACCGCGATCGACAGTTCCGCGGGATACTCTGTCTCGCTGCCAGGTTGGGATAGTTCACGGTCGACAATCACTTTCAAGCTGGCGACCACTGCGATCCAATGATAGGTGAGATCGTAGTATTCCATGTTGACAAACATGCCATTGACTATGAACGCAAGAAAGCTCAACTGAATCATCTCGGAATACGTTCCGACCCATCTCAGGTCTGAACGCGTGCGCACGCGCCGTTTGAGACTGGCGCAACTGGCAAGGCAAAATACGATCATCGTCACATAAGCAAGCAACCCGGGAAAGCCGTGGGATGTAAGGATGCCGAGGAAGATGTTGTGTGTGTCCCAAATCTTACCTTTGTATTTGACAAGAAAATCCGGGGCGTATCTGGCAAAAACCGCCGGCGTCTGGAAGTCAAACCCGGCTCCCGTTATTGGATTATCGACTGCTACGTCCCAGCAGAACCTCCAGTTATCAATCCGAGACATTGCTGATCCGTCCTCTTCATAGCTGAGCGTCGATTGCTGACGATCCAGCCATTTCTGCGGAACGAACGGAACCGCGGCAACGCCCGCAACCAGCGCTGCGACGGCGAGTACGATGCGCCATCTGCTTTTTAGCGCTATCACGAGGAGCAGTACGCCCAATGCAATAGTGCTTGCGCGCGAGTATGTAAACATGATGGCCGGAATCGTCAAAAAGAAAGTCGCCTGAAGAAGTCTCTTGCACCAGCCTCTCTCCTCTCGTGCCAGATACCACAGCAATGGCAGGCACATATTCAGAGCCAGACCAATAGCGTTGTTCGCTCCGATGATCGAGTCGCCCGGCCCCAGCACCATTTGTGTTCCGCCGGTTGCAATACCGAACAGGCCACCTTTGAATCCGTAAAAACCGACCGAGAAAGCGATGACGAGAAGAAATAGCCTTATACGCTGTCGATCGCGTAGCAGCATCGAGGCCAGCACTGACATGACAATCAACTTGGAAGCGTCTTGCCACTTGTACCACGCTTGGGCCGGGTAGAATGCAAACGCGCTTGATATCGTGAATGTACACCATAGGAATAACATGGATATGTTTTCGCGCTGCCGGACCGCCGCAATATTGCCGGCTGGTGCAAAAAGCAAGCCACCAATTACGGAAAGAGCACTGAGTTTCGCTACAGGAAATGGTTGCGCAAAGGACCATGCCAGCTCATGCGGATACATGTAACTGATCCATGCGTATGCCAGCAACCCATAAAACGGCCGGAACAAACCAACAGGGAGGCTTGCCAGAACAATCGAGATAATCAGGTAGTCCCTCATTCGGTTTCAGGCGACGGACTTGTAGAGTCCTACATATTTCCGAATCATTTGTTCCAGAGTGAAATGTTCCACGATGCGTTGCCAGGCAGTTAGATGGACCGTTGATCCTAGCGGTTGAGACTCCACAAATTTGTCCCGACCAGGAAGGCTACCGCCATTAAGGCCCATTTGCGGGCCTGTCACTCAACTGAGAGGACTACAGGCTAGAACCATTTTTGCCATACATGGACATTTGTCAACAATCAGCGCACAAATTTTTTGGCGAGAGATCTTCGACATCACGGAAGGTCCGACAAAACCGAAGATAGACCGATAGACCCACACCGCGTGGCTGATGATTTCCGGCGGAAAATCGCATCCGTGAGATCGGGCGCTATTCGTGGCTGGAGCTTGTCAGTGGACTGCGAAGTTGACGATACCTGGAGCTGCGCCCTTGATATCCCACATAAGCACCTAATGTTGTGGACGTGCGCTGGCCAAGTACCTCGGCTCAGAACGGAGAATCTTCGCCGTCCGTTCCGCAATAAGATCGGCGGCCAACTGATGGCCGGCGGCTGTCCAGTGGGCATCGCCGCGCAAGTAGAGTGGTTCTGGAGTGGACGCACGCGACCGGAAATCCGGTAGCAGATTGATCACGTGCACATGATGTTCGTTGAGAAACGCATTCAGACTCCTCGATGGCAGATCGACATCGAGTTCGGCGCCCCTCATACCTGGTGTTTGGTCGAGCACTTCTTCCCAGCGCTGAGGATAGACTTCCCATGCTCCCGGCACCATAACTACCGCGAATTCCACCTGGCTCTCCCGGGCAAGATCCCGCATGGCCACAAGCAGTTCTTCGGTGACGCGCCATCCTTTGGCCCACTTCGGCCGGGGCTTTACCCGATAGATCTCGTACAGCGCGAAGTCCGCGTCCTCAGCCTGCCCTGCGACGGGGACTGCTCTTTGCGGCCAAAACCTACTGCGGATTTCGCCAAGAGAAGGCACCGTATCCATCGTCTCGCGGATCAGGCGGTAACTTTTCGAATAGTCTCTCAGCATGTTCGTCAGAAAAGCGAACCGCGACGTCTGATCCGCGAACGATGCAAAGCGCGGATGTCCAGCCTCATCCAAAACCAGACTTCCATCCTGGCCGACCTGGGGATAGGGAACATAGGACAGTCCCTTCAATTCTCGAGTGTTGTCACCGAAATCATTGCCGACGAAGAAAAGAAGCACCAGATCCGGCTGATACTTGAAAGCATAATCTCGCATTGCGAGATACTCGCGCGCCGTCCCTGCGCCACTTACGCCGAAGTTGATGACTTCCGATTGGATTCCGGTCATTTTGAGTTGACGTTCGATGGCCGGTGTAATCGAGTCCTCAAAAGGAACTTGCATCGCTTCCACGACAGAATCTCCAAGGAGTGCGACACGTCGCACACCGGCGGGCTTTTTGATAGCATGTTCGCGATCGCGGAAGCCCGCGGAATTCACTTCGACGGAAACATCGTAAAGACCCGGCTTTGCTGCGCGGCCTCGTTTGCCCGGGACGAGTTTCATACCGATTGCCGGATCCCATTGCCAGAAGAAGTCCGTAAGGGGGACGAACAGGCGCACCAAGACCTCTGAACAGGCAATCCCGAGTCCCAGACCGAACACTATCAGAATGCAGAAGACAAGACGTCTCTTCATAGAAGCAGGGTTCCGTCAGAATAAAGTATAAACAAATGGGGTCACGCGAGAGTTTTGGAACAGCACGATGAGACCTGCAAAAACGACTACGGTCACAGCCATCGGCGTGAGCCACCACCGCCGGTTTTCCCACGAAAACGCCAGGATCCGGCGCGCAGCGCCAGGATCGCCGGCACCGCCCTTCAGAAGCTCTTCCCCTTTCCGGCTGACCCAATCGCCGCTTGTGAGACCGCCATACACGAAGTAACCGCTCACCAGAACAAGCACCGCACGGTAACAGTCGGCGGGTAGCAGCAACTGCGCATAGCTGGCTGGAGACAGGACGGCACGAAACATCGCGAGCGCCTGTTGGAGATCGCTTGTACGAAACAAGACCCAACCCAACGAAATGCCGAAAAACGTTACAGCCCAGGACAAGAAGGTACCGGCGGCGCCATCCATGCTAATGCCGGACCTTCGTTGAAACTGTTGGCCGAGTCTATGAAGAATGAGAAAAATTCCGTGGTAAGTACCCCACAGAAGAAACGTGACTGTCGCGCCATGCCACAAACCAAAGAGCACCATCGATGACAGGAGGGCGAAGTATCGCCACAACGGTTCATGCCGCAGCGTCGCCGAGGGGATGAAGACGTAGTCGCGAATCCAGGAGGATAGCGACATGTGCCATTTTGTCCAGAATACGGAAGGTGTCGATGACCAGTATGGCGAGTCGAAGTTTTCTTCAATCTTGAAACCGAACAGCAGAGCAGCCCCGATCACGATGTGGGAATATCCCGAAAAGTCGAAAAAGAGCTGAAACCCGAACGCGATCGCCATAAACCAGACGTCGAGGCCACCCCATGCATGACCGGCCTTTTCAAAACCTCCGGCAACTTCTAAAGCCGCGCCCAGCGCTGATCCAAGAAACTGCGCAAGAATCAGCTTCATGAACAAACCGATGCCGATGCGGTGCAGGCCCGCAACCAGGTTTTCCAGCGACAAGCCGTGCACCTCCCTGAACTGTGGAAGCATTTTGGGCAACCGGCAAACGGGTCCCATCAACACGGTTGGCCAAAAACTCAAGTACAGACAGAATTCAAGCAGCGAGGCATCGATCTCTTCTTCCTGATAAAGGTCGAAGAGATAGCTGAGCGCCTGGAACGTCCAGAACGACATACCTGCCGGCATCAGAATCCGATGAAAGAACGACGCGTCCGATGACAGCGCCGGAAGATACTTGAGGAAGCCGAGAAGCGCGATGTTGACAATGATGCCGAGCCAAAGCCGGCCAAGCGTGGGCTTCCGCCGCAACAGCGCGCCTAATCCAAAGTTGAGAACAGAGCTCGCTACCAGAATTGTAAGAAACCCTGTTCCCCACGCCGCATAAAACAGGTAACTTGCCGCGAGCAGAAAACCTTGTTTTAGTGCACGTGTCCGAATGCTGGCTCCGGCCAACATCAACAAAAGGGCACCAAGATAGTTGACTGCAGGAGTCATTTGGCTTTCCTGAATTTGCCGACACGTTTGGCCGTGGCCAACATCAGGGTTACGGTGTCCATGTCCTTGGGCTGGACTTTCCCGGCCGGAATCCGCATGTTTGTGACGTCTTCAACCTTGACGAGAATGTCGACCAGTGCAAACGAGTCGATCAGACCGGATGAAACCAACGGCGAATCCGCAGTCAGCTGGACAGCGGGTCGGCGGATGACCTCCTGAAGAATGTAATCGATCAATTCCTGAGCCTGAGCTGCTTCATCCATGTTGTTCACGCTTTGCGCAGTTCGGGTTGTTCGGAGAGCAATTTCTCTCGAGTTGTCGATCGAGCCGCTTTTCCGGCGGTGCTCTTGACGATCCACTTTGGCGGCTTGAGATAGACGGCGCGGACGGCCACTCCCAGCTCCGCAACGACGGCGTTGCGGACCGCTTGCTCTATTGAGGCGCTATTCCGGAGATCACTTTCATCCTCCACCTCGGCAATGATAACAATATCTTCCGTACCCAAGTCGGGATTGAACATTCCGAACGCCACCGCCCTTCCATCGTGGATGCGGGAATGGCTGCATGCGATTTCTTCGATATCCTGAGGATAGAGATTCTTCCCGGCCACGATGATAAGGTCCGATTTTCGCCCTATCACGTAGAGTTCGCCATCAGCACAAAAGCCGAGATCACCGGACCAGTACCAGCCATCCTTCTTGGCTTTTTCGGTGAGATCCGGCCGATTGTAGTAGCCCTCAAAGAGGGAATCGCTCTGAATGACGATCTGGCCCACATCACCGTCCGGGAGTTCCACACCCTCCGTAGACATGATTCGAACTCGACTACCTGGAATGCATCGTCCCGACGAAACCATACACAGACTTCCTTCAGCGTCATGCGCAACACGCTCCGCTACGTGGGCGTCGGTCAGGCGTTTTGCGTCAACCCACACACGTCCTGGAAGGCCTGTGGGGCCAGTCCCGGACTGCGTTACCGCGAACACTGTCTCGGCCATCGCGTAGCAGCTTTGCACCGCTTCGGGTCGAATTCCATATTGGCTGTACGCATTGTAGAACTCGCGGATGCTCTGTTCACGGACGGGTTCCGAGCAATTGATAAGCATCCTCATGGAAGACAGGTCGAAGTTCGGACGCTCCTTCGCGGGAACGCGTCTGGCCAGAAACTGTAAAGCAAAATTCGGAATCCAGCCCAGCGTGCAGCGATACTCGGTGATGAGCGACAACATGGATCCTGGCCGCATGACCCAATCCGTCGGCGACTGCATCACCACAGGCAAGTGGTACACGAGCGGCAGCATGAAGCAGGCAATCAAACCCATATCGTGATACAACGGCAGCCAGCTGTAAATGCGGTCCTGTGCCGTCAACTGAAGCGTGCTTGCCAGGTGGTCGAGCTGAGTCAGCACCGCATCGTGCGATAGAGCGACACCTTTTTGAAGGCCAGTCGTTCCGGCAGAGTGCTGGATGAACGCAATACCGGCAGGGTCGGTCGGCAAGTCCGGAACCGCCGGTTCCGAGACGGAATCCTGAAGACCGACGTTCCTTATGATCTTTGCGTCGCCTGCACAATCGACGTAGCTCAGAAGATCATCGGGAAATTGTTCATCGAGCACGACCAGCCGAGCTTTCAGATTTTTGGAAACCCCCGTCAAGCCATACCGGTACTTTGCCGGTTCGACCTTGAAGTTAGGATAGGCCATGATGGCCGGAACTGCTCCCACGAGCATCGCCGCGGCGAACGACACCATGACCGGAATCCCCTGCGGCATCACTAGGATGACTCTGTCTCCAGGCCTGAGACCATGAGCCAGGAAGTCCACCGCCTGAAGGCGCGCCAGGCGAACAAATTCTCCGAATTTGACAGTCTCCACCTCATCTTCATCGTGCCACATGGTTAGGAACGGCCGATCAGGCGGAGCGTCCAGCATTGCCTCCGTCAAAGTCCTATATTGAATCGCATTCACAGACGGATCCTCCTATAACATAACCAGGATATTCCGAGGGCGGGCGGCACCACATCATGGCTCCGCATAAGACTTCGAAGTACATTTTAGCGTCTGGTTCCTTTGATTATGTGGTTGAATCAGGCGCGTCTCGAGTCGCAGGCACAAATTCAGATAAGCTATTCGCTGTTTCCGCCCCAAAGCCGACGACGGCGTAACACCAACAGTGCATTGTGAGCGATATTTTTCATTTGATTGGACATCTGTCAAGCAAAGTCTCGGAACGGGTAGGTCGAGTCGTGCGCAACCCGGACGAACGCGGGCAACATACGTCTGACCCTCTCGCCGAGGGCCGCTCCTTTCGACAGCAAAGCCAAATGGGCTCATCGATGATTCGTCTTTTGGAGACGTTGGACGTGTCGAGAGGTCGAGGTCAAGTAACCTGCGGCTTGACTCGGATTGTTTCCTCGTAGGTCCCTGTCCAGGCCCTGGGTCCAGTTCAAATCACCATTTCCAGTCGAAAGATTAGGAGAGTGGATTTCCATTCCAATGTCGCGCTCAGCCCGATCCAAAACATCCTATCTCGTGGGCTGATCTTTATTGAGCCGTATGGTGAGTGTCTTGTCTGGATTGGTAGTTGTAACATGCGTGCAGTACAAACAGCGGGCGAATCAGCCTTGTGCCTCTCTGCCTTTTGTGCTTTCTTCTTTTTTATGGAAGAGTAGTCCACGTGAATTCCAAGGAAGCGCTGGCTTTCGTCAAACGTCATGGCATAGTGCTGCAGGCAGCGCGTGGTCCCGTTCCCAGCCTGGCGGAGGCGATTGCAGGCGGGCCCATTCGAGGCAGCTGGTGGGGACACCCGAAAGGCCGATTGATTTACAGCGCAACACAAGCCGTCTATGAGAGCCCTGATATTCTGGTGTGCAAGTTGATCGACGGCAAGATCACTTATGTCCATCGACGGCTT
>Ga0137397_10000670_pt1 | contig 23669 bp, 17 predicted proteins | sample czorhiz116metaG_FD_106658 | JGI IMG/M metagenome (GOLD analysis project Ga0137397, IMG submission 106658) | Vadose zone soil microbial communities from Angelo Coast Range Reserve, California, USA - czorhiz1.16 metaG | ecosystem: Environmental > Terrestrial > Soil > Vadose zone | place: USA... | reverse complement strand
TCTTTTGCCACCGTAGCCTTCGAGCAAGGAGGCCAGGCAACCGGCCGGATCTTCCTTCTCAACAGCCGTAAGCCATTCCAAAAGCAGGACTTAGCATGGTTCGAAAACATCGCCGCGCACATCTCTCCCGCTCTGGAGAACATCTTTCTTTTGAGGCACTTACGCGCCCGTGCGATCGAGGCCGAGCGCAGCCGCATCGCTCGCGACCTCCACGATGGGATTCTTCAGACCCTCTTAAGCATAGAGATCCAGTTGGATGTCATGCGGCGTCGGCTTCCCACCGCCCCTGACCAGGCCGTCAGCGGTCTGGCTAGCCTGCAGCAGACCGTCAGAAACGAGGGTGCGGAGCTCCGTCAGACCGTCACGGACCTCCGGCCGCTCCGCGTACAAAGCGCCGACTTGGTCGACCTGATGCGCGGATTTGCCGAGCGCTACCGCAACGAATCAACCATCGCCCTTGATTTGCTGATCGATTCGGCTCAGTTGCGCGCTCCCGACCGCGTCTGCCGCGAGATTTTCCAGATTTACCGAGAAGCACTCAACAACATAAAAAAGCATGCCAAGGCTTCCCATGTCGTGGTAAAACTGTCGCAGGATGACAGCCGTCTAGTACTCGTAGTGGATGATAATGGCGAGGGGTTTAGTTTCGCCGGCAGATTCACAGGCGATGAACTGGATCGTCTGCGGTTGGGTCCCATTTCCATTAAGGAGCGCGCGCGTACCATGGGCGGGGTTTTGACTGTCGAGTCGAACCCGGGGCATGGAGCGCGTCTAACGATCGAAGTTCCGCTCGGTTGATATGGCCAAAACGAAACAGCAGATACGGGTACTACTAGCCGATGACCACGCGATCTTTCGCGATGGCCTGAGGAAGCTTCTCGATGCCGACGAAGATATCACCATCGTCGGGGAGGCCCAGAATGGCGCGGAGTGCATCAAGCTCCTCGCCAAGCTCAAGCCCGATATTCTTCTCCTCGACCTGCGCATGCCGGATAAAGATGGCTTGGCCGTTCTCGAGGAAGTCAATTTCGATACGCTGCCCACGCGCGTCGTCGTTTTGACCGCCGCGGAAGACGATCGCGATGTTGTTCGCGCCATGCGCCTCGGCGCGCGCGGCGTGGTGCTGAAGCAGTCCGCCACCGATCTTCTTGTGAAGAGCATTCATCGCGTGCATGCCGGCGAAATCTGGCTCGATAACCGCATGACTGCCGAGGTCATGAAGGCTTTCTCTAAGTCCAGCGAATCCGGTCCGCGCCGCGAAAAGCCGCTGCTCAGCGACCGCGAGAAGGAAATTGTGCAGCTCGTCGCGCAGGGCTTCCGCAACAAGGAAATCGGCGAAAAGCTTTTCATCTCCGAACAAACCGTCAAAAACCATTTGCACAACATCTTCGACAAGCTCGGCGTGTCCGACCGCCTCGAGTTGGCGTTGTATGCCATCCACCACCGGCTGATCGACCAATCGTAAGTGCTTCCCGGTTCCTGACGGGAAGAGCGAGTTGTGCGAGGGCCCACGGTCCGGCTCTCCATCCATCACGCCACGTCAACCATTTCTAGTCATTTTCCCTTTGTAGCGACGCAATAGATTGTGCCCCTAAAGTTTTGTGGTAAACGAACAGCTCTTCATTTCAGTGGTACTGATATCGTTTACGGTAACCAGGGATGACTCCCCCTCGTGCCTCCGCCAGCATGCGGTAAAATGAGATTGCGAGTGAGTAAGGAGAATTCCCTCCGTGCGCCCCAAGATTTTCGCCTTGGCATTCGTCTTTTTGACCGCGGGGCTGTCTGCATTTGCGCAGTCGCCCGGTCCCGCGGGCTCTTCGCCACAGGGCGGCACTGCTCCCGCGCCTTGCACGGCAAATTGCCCGCAAGCGCCGGCCAAGCCGGCAACCGCGAATCCTGATTCACCGGCCAAGCCTCCCGCGAAGCCGCACAAGGTCTACACCAACGAGGACATCGACGCACGCCCTCATGACATCACCATCGAGGGCGCGCGCGACATCCTTCAACAGCTAAACACCTGCGACCGCACCTGCTTCGATCAAGTCGCCCAGCGCGCGGGATTGAATGGTGGCTCCGGCCCTCGCTGGAAATTGGCGCTTCTCGATGCCATTGAAGCCGTGAAGGCCGACACTGCCTGGCAGGGAATTCTTGGAGAGATCATCGGCGTCCAAGGGTTGGCGTGCGAGACCCAAGCCAAGAAAACGCAAGACATCCAGCGATTTGCCGACGCCCGCAACATCACACCGAGCGAGTTGGCTGTCGAGCGCGAGTACGAACCGAAGTTCCGCGATATTCAGAACCGTCTAAAGGCAGCGCTGGACCGCGCCAACGCGCACATCACCAAGGCTTCGCCCGGCAATCTGCAGTCTCAATACATGCATATGCAGGCCGACAAAATCGTTCATGCCAGCTGCACGATCGATGTCCCCAAACCTCCGGATGACACTGATGACCCAGCTGATCCGTGATGTCTGCCGCACCTGTTTTCCCGGGCGAATGCCGTTTGCCGCTATGCGCGGCGCCCATTATTTTTTTATCTTCGTTCTGTTGCTGATCGCCGTCTCGTGCGTGGCCGTCGCGGCGCCGCCGCAGCAATCGCAGGATCCCAGTGCGAAACCTGCACCTGTTCCTGCAGCGCAGCCGTCTTCAACAGCCGCCTCGAATCCCTCTCCTCATACCTCAACCGAGCGGACTCCTCTGCAGAAAGCCGTTCATCAAAAAAAGGTGATCACCGAAGATGACCTGGCGAAGCCGGCAAAAGTCATCTCCTTGAACGATCTCGAAGGAGAAGAAAACAATCCTACGTGCGATCTTTCCTGCGAAGCGGAGCTTCGGGCACAGATGGGTTTCGGACCCGAACGCGAGGCTGAGTTTCGCAACCAGTTGACGCTTGCCCGGCATGAGATCGGCGACGACAGAGTGTGGAGTACGACTCTGCAAGATGCGTTGCAGGCGGCGAGCGGCTATTGCGACATCAAGCGACAGATCGAGAAGATCGTCGGCAAAGGCGTGGTGTCGGAATACATTCGAAACGACGTTCATTCGCGCTTTGCCGAGCGCGAGGGCAAGCTGAGCTGGCAATACAGAAATTCGGCGGGCCTCCTCACCCAGCGGATTCAAGCCGTTCAACGCTTCGCGCCCTTCCGCGCCACGGTCATGCAGTACCAGTGGAACGAAGCCACCGGCAGAGTGTGTCCGGATTACACTCTCCCATGATCTCCGCTTCAAACTCGCGCGCTGCCGCCGTCCATTCGGCGCCCTTTCTTGCGTCCTTTTTCCTGCTTGCCCTTCTTGGCGCGCCTCAACGCGCTCTTGCGGGCGCTCCGCAATCATCCAACGCACCGTCCGCGCAGCAACAACCTGCTCAGGACCCTGCGAAAAAAGATTCTGCAAGTTCCGCGTCCGGTGCTCCCGCTTCGAAAACCAATGCTCCCAAGCCGCATCGCGTCTTCACCAACGACGATCTTTCCCAGAGCTCCGGCATCCCCATCGCTCCGGGAGCGCGCCGCCGCCTCAAGCAGCTCAATCGATGCGACCGTACTTGTTTCCGTGAGGTTCAGAAGCAAGCGATAGGCTGGGGCTACACTGCGGCCTTTCCCCGATCCACCCGGCAAGAGATGGAGGACCGGCTCGCCAATGACATCGAGGAGCTTCAAAACGACCCCAAGTGGCAGCGCCTTCTTCTCGAAATGATTTCCGCGCACATAGACTCTTGCTCGGCAAATCAGAAGACTCCGCCGCCAAACGATTCCCCGTCTGACACTCCCACGCGCGCCGAACTCCTCGATGAGGAAGAGCGCATGAAGAATTATCGGCCGCCCGCCGCTGGTAGCTACAATGCAGCTGGATCGGCCGTTTTGTCCTATCGCTTCAATATTAGACCCGATCCCCTCAAAGCTTCGCTGATGGTCCATCAGTACATGGACGAAATGCACTTGGAATGCCCCGTCGCGCAATCGACTGCGGACTCCGATGTTGATGAAGATCCGTGATCTCCGTTCCGCACGGAAGTTTCTCCAGCAAAGCGCAAAATGAGGCAAACATGAAGCCCGCCAAGGTTCTCATTCTCTCCGGCCTGCTGCTTGCGCTTTGTCTCTCCAGTCTTTTCGCGTTATGGCGTCGCGCCAATCGAATTCATTCCGAAGAGGCCGCCGCTCCTCACATCCGCTGGTCCTACACTCCTGGCTCGAGCCCCCTTTCCGGAATCGCTCTCGCTTCGAATGGCACGGTCCACTTCGCCGCCGCTGATGGTATTTACGCGCTTTCGCCCGAAGGCCAGTTGCTCTGGAAGGCGCCGCTGCCATTCGGTACCGTCGTCGCCGCCCCGACACTCGCTCCCAGCGGCACGCTCTACGCCGCGAGCCAGTCGGGCAGGCTCTTCGCTCTCGACACTTCTGGAAATCTGATTTGGCAATCCGTCAGCTCGCAGCACAAATTTCTCACTCCGCCCACCCTTGGAGACGGGGACGCGCTCTACGTCACCGACGACTTTTCCGATTTGTTTGCCTTTGCCCCGAGCCTGGGCGCCAACGTGAATTGGAAGCACGCGACCTACAGTGCCGCGGGGGCCAGCGACGACATTCTGCTCGGTTACAACCAGTACGGGGAAGGCTCGTCGAGAACTTCACCCGTCATCGGCGCGGACGGCATGATCTATCTCGCCCATCAGTCGTGGCTCTATCAGCTCAATCCGCGCGGTGAAGTTCTTTGGTTCATCCAGTTGCCCGTCGTGCAACTCGATTTTCCCGCCATCGGCGGCGATGGCACGGTCTACGTCGAAGGTCACAATCCGCCATGGTTCTTTGCCATCGGCCGCGACGGCAAGCAACGCTGGATGGCGCGAGCCTCCAGCCGCATCATGGGCTCGCCGGTGATTGACAACGCCGGAATCCTTTATTTCTGCGATTCCGACTTAATTAAGGCCCTCATGCCCGACAGCCGTCAAATTTGGTATCTGTTTAACCCTTGCAATTCCGGTCCAGCCCTCGCCGCCGACGGCACGCTCTATCTCGGAACGAATGGTCCCCTCACGAAAAATGGCCCTCGCCAATCATTTCTTTCCGCCGTCACTCCCGATGGCAAGCTCAGATGGAAAATCGAAATCCACGGAATGATTCGCGACGCGCCCGCTATTGCCCCCGACGGAACCATCTTCTTCACCACAGACCAGGGCTACGCCTACGCCGTTTCCGACGCCAGTTTTCCTCCCATGGACTCGCCCTGGCCGCGCTTCCAGCACGACGCGCAGAATTCCGGCCGCTCCCCCTTCTACCGCTGACATTCTCCGCCCGGCCTCTCCACCGAACGCAGACTCCGCGTTCCGCGACCATCTTGTTCGTCTGTAAAGACCAGTATTTAGTTATAGTTAGCGGGATCTCCGACAAGGGCGTTCTCTGCATTTCGGACGGGGTTCGCCCATCCTGTAGTCCCGGTTTTCAGTCCGGTTCTAGTACGTCGGTACTTCTCAGAGCTGAATCGATTTTGAATCCGGAGTCCTATTGTTCCCTGGGTCCCACCCAGATACACTTTTCCTTCGATCAGGAGGACTGCCTTGACGGGTTCCGAACGCCGCACTACCCAGCGCTTTTCCATGCGCCTGCCGCTCACGGTTCGTTGGACCACGGGGGCAGCGGTTGGTGAAACCAGCACCGAGTCACGGGACGTCAGCTCCCGCGGTGTCTACTTCTTCCTTTCCAAGGATGTCCGGGAAGGCTCGCCCGTTGAGATTCTTCTGACTCTTCCCAACGAGATCACCCTGGCCGGCCCCGTACGCGTCCGCTGCCTCGGCCGCGTGCAACGCACCGAGCCTCGCGAAGAAGGCGCGATCGGCGTGGTTGCTGCCATCGAGCGCTACGAATTCCTTCGTGGCGACGAAGAAAAGTAGAAAGTTTTCGGGAGGAGTAGTCCCCGCTTCCCGGTTCAAGGCCGCCCGATCTTTTGTGGCGGCAAAAAATCCGCAGGCTAAAATTCCAGCGCATTTACTGCCATGCGGCAACAAGAGTTCTTGAACAGTTTTTGCCCTCGCGGCAGGAAGCATTCTTGAGCGGCTTCTTGGCCCTGAGGTAGGAAAGATTCTTGACGAGTTTCTTGCTCGCTCACTGCGGAGGCGGGCAGGATAAGCCGGGGTGCCTTGGCCCCTCAGCGAAGCTACCCCGGCACTGTTTTTTGCAGCCATTCGAATCCGGCGTTTTTCCCACTCTCCCCTTTCGTCCTTGAGTGTTTCGCACTGCTGTATCCTCGGTGTTCGAATCCTCTCGCCTGACTGGCCTCCAGTCCGCCCCCCCGTTACCTCTGCGCCGCCTGTACTTGAGGGCAGGCGATTTCCACAGTGCTGGTAGGAGAGGATAGAAGCAGCCCAGCAGAAGCACGGCTGTAGATGGGGAATTCGAACCGTGCTTCGAATGCGAAGAATTCGAATGCCTTGAGAAGCGCGATGGCGCTAGTTCGCGAGGTTGAAGTGCGCAAGGATGCCCGAGAGCGGGCAGAGAGAGTAGGGGGAAATCGTTCGAATGGGCCTGGAAATAGACGCAATCAAAGAAATTCAAGAATTGAAGAGCGAAATCGCAACTGAGAATCCCGCCGCGGCGGACGTTCTGAGCGGAGGGGATTCCATCGGAATCTCGCTCCTCGATCTTGCCGAGATTCTGGACCAGCACAAAATCTGGGTGGAGTCGGGCGGGGAATCGGGAGTCAAGGCCGATCTCTGCGGCGTAAATTTAGCCAAAGCGGACCTGACGGGCGTGAATTTGCAGGGCGCGCATCTGCACCGGACGAACCTTGCGGGCGCGGATCTTTCGATGGCAAATTTGCGGGGCGTAAGCCTGGTCCGTTCGAATCTGCAGAATGCGAATTTGCTGGGCACGGAACTCCGCGGTGCAAATCTGATGGGCGCCAACCTGTATGGCGCGGAAGGCCTGTGGTTTGGCCGGCTGGGGGGGACAAATCTTTTCGATGCGGTGCTTCCCGAATCGATTTCCGCGGTAGACACCTCGAAAGCGATCAGCGATGCCACGAAAATCGCGCGCTGGTTTTATTTCCTCACAGTGGGAGCGAGCCTGCTCTGCTGCCTGCTGATCGCCTTCACGACCGACGTGCGACTGCTGTTGAATACGTCGGCGCTGCCCTTCATGCGACTGGGCAACGTGCTTCCCATGACGGGGCTTTATCTGGGTGGTCCGCTGGTTCTTCTGGCACTTTCCCTGCGATTTCATTTTCTGCTGCTGAGGTTGTGGGGAAGCATGGCCGCGCTCCCTGCCGTTTTTCCGGATGGACAAACACTGGAGAAAGATGGCCCGTGGTACCTGATGGGGTTGGTGCGCAGACATTTTCGGTGGCAGGGGGAATCGCGTTCCGCGATGATCGCGTTCGAAACGGTGCTTTCGACGATTCTGGCATACTGGATTGTTCCCGCGACGCTGTTCCTCTATTGGCTGCGGTATCTGCCGCGCCAGGACTTCCGGGGCACACTACTGCATGTGTCTCTGATGACTCTGTCGGTGGCCACGGCGACCAGTCTGCCCTTTGTTGTGTCGCGAGTGCTTCGTCCGGGTGACATCCGTTTGCCCAAGTCGAAAAACATCCTGCGAATGATCCTGGGAACCACGCGCGCAGCACTGGCGACAGCGTTCATCCTTTTTCTCTTTTCTCTTGGCGTGAACCGCGGATTGCCCTTCGACAGGAGCACGGCCGCGGAGGAATCGCCTGCCGATGTGAGACGCTGGGCGGCTATGGTCTTTCAATCGGTGGGCTACCGTCCGTACGCGGATTTGACGGAAGCAACGCTCTCAACGCCTCCTCCTGCCGGACAGGTATGGACGGACGAGACGGTGGAGAAAATATCGGGCGCGCGTCTGAATCAAATGAATTTGCGGTTTTCGCGAGGGTACCGGGCTTTTCTGACCAACGCAAAACTGTGGCGCGCGAATCTGGAGGGAGCATACCTCTCCGAAGCCGATTTGCGAGGAGCAAATTTGCGCGAGGCACTGCTGCGCTCGGCAATTCTCGATCGCGCCCAACTGACACACGCTGTATTGGTGTCCGCCAAGGCCACGGGTGCAAATCTGACGGCCTCGGATCTGCGTTTCGCCGATCTTTCTTATGGCACGTTTGAGAATGCGGTGCTTTCGAATGCGAGAGCTTCCGGGGCGTCGCTGTATGCGGTGAATTTGCGGAACGCCCAATTGCTGAGGACGGACCTTTCGCGCACGGACATGCGCGACTCGAGACTCGAGCACGCGGTGCTCTCGTTCGCAAATCTCGAGCAGGCGGATCTGTCCTCCGCAAAACTGGGGGAAGCGAACCTGACCGGCGCTATTCTGAAAGGGACCATCCTGCTGGACGCAGACTTAAAGAAGGCGGACCTGCGCGGAGCTTATTTGACTGGCGCGGTTTTGCGTGGTGTGGAACTCGATGGGGCGAACCTGGCGAGCGCGGACTTACGGGGTGCTTTAGGAATCACGGCGGTGCAGGTTTGTTCCGCTTCGCACGGGCGCGCGGCATTGATGGACCCGGATTTGGCGGCGGAAGTGCAAGTACGCTGCGCCACCTCACAGTAGCAGTGAATCAAGAATCACTCGAAGACGAGCTAGGCCGGCCTAGTGCAGGCCAGCCGCGGCCGCGAATGCAGTTTGTTGTTCGTTCAGCTCAGCAGGTAATACTTGTGCCTGACTGGCGACAGGAGCTGCTTCGGTGGGATACGTTGCATAGAGCGCCATGCCCGTCAAAACCGTTCCGCCTACAAGATTTCCGATGGTGACGGGAAGCAGGTTCCAGAAAAGCCATTGGCCTGCGGAGATGGGCGCGCCAAGCATCATGCCCGAAGGGATCAGGAACATGTTGACCACCGAGTGCTCGAAGCCGAGCGCGAAGAACGTCATGATCGGAAGCCACATGGCAGCGATTTTTCCGACCGTTGACCTGGAGATCAAAGCCAGCACGGCTCCGATCGTCACCATCCAGTTGCAGAGAACGGCCTTCACCACCGCGGTGGACCAGCCGCTGTAGCCCAGAGCCACATATGCTAATGTTTTCTTCTGCGCGGCTTGCTTCAGAAGATCCGCAACCGCGCCGCCGTTCCCCGTGCGCCAATTGGTGATCGCCAGATAAAAGAGCGCCGCGTAGAGCACACTGCCAATCATGTTGCCGACATACACCCAGCTCCAATTGCGAAGCAACTTTGTGATACCGACCGTCCCGGCCATGACGCCCGCGGGCAGCAAAGCAAAATTCCCGGTGACTAATTCCAGTCCGAGAAGTGCGAGCATGACAAACCCAACGGGGAAAAGAATCGCGCCGACAATCGGAGGGAGACCTTGCGACGACACAATGATTGCCAGCGATGTGGCGTACCCAAGAAACGCTCCGGCAAGAATTCCCCGAATGAGCATGTCCCGAACGGGCAGGCCGGACTTTCTCTTCGCCAATTGCACAGCTTCTTGCATCAGCTCCTTAGGACTTACATAATCCGTCATCGTTCTTCCTCCAATGCGTAAACTTTCGACGTTCCTTAGCCAACATGAGAAGCCGCCAACTGTGGTGCGGCCCCGCGTGGCGTGCTTCCACAGATAGCCGTTTCAAGCCAGGCTCGCAGTTGGCGCCAACGCGCGCGCGAGCCGCCACGACGCCAATCCCGCCGTCGCAGCAGCTGTGAACATAGGATCATGCAAGTCCGCGTGCTCCCTCGCTTCGATCTCGAAGCGATACGACTGGATAACGTTGGCCACGACATCCGGCAACGATTCATCACACGGCACGGTTTCCAGAATTTCCTGGCCCGCAATCGCATGAGGGCCGGTCCGTCCGCCCGTGTAGATCGCCACGGCATCCACAATCTTCCCGTCAATTTTTGTCTTGAAACCACGCAGGCCGATGTCGGCAGCTTGATGGTTGCCGCAGCCCGCCGGACACCCGGACCAGTGAATCGAGAGGGGATTCACGCCGGAACCTATTTTGTCGTGTAGAGCCTCGGAGAGCGCGATCGCACGGCTCTTCGTTTCGATGAGAGCGAGATTGCAATAATCCGTGCCCACGCAGGCGACCAATCTACGCACAAAAGGAGAGGGACGCGGTGAGAGTTGCTTGAGTAGAGGTTCTTCCAGGAGCTCGGACACGCGATCCGCTGGAACATTGGGAATGATGGCGTTCTGCCCGATCGTGGGACGAATCTCGCCGTTCCCATAAACATCGGCCAAACGCGCAACCTCGTCCAAGTGATCCGGGTTGACTCTGCCGGTTGGAATACAGAGCCCAACAGCCGAAAGCTTCGTCTGCTTTTGCGAACTCACACCGAGATGGTCTGCGTGCGTGGAACCGCGCATGTCTCTGCCCTGGAAGGCGAGCTCGTGGCCGAGGCGCGCGACAAGTTCCGCGCGCAAGCGGCGAACACCCCACTCCTCGATCAGAAATGCAAAACGGCACTTGGAGCGTGCCTCGCGCGGCCCATGATCGCGGTAAATCTTGATCAGTTCCATAACGACCGCGGCCGAGTGGAAGATTTCGACAAAGACATTCAGCGGCGAAGCGATGGTGAATCCACCAGACCCCATCTTGCCGCCCACCAGGACGTTGAAGCCGAGCCGGCCGGCCTTCTTTGCGGGGACGAGCGCGATATCCTGCGACTCACTGTGCGTGCAGTTGTCCATGCAACCGGTCACCGTGATGTTGAATTTCCTCGGCAGATTGGTGAATTCCGGGTTGCCTTTGCTTCCGACGATGATGCGATCCAGTTCGTGGACGACCGGAGAAGCGTCAAACAGTTCGTGCGGCGTCAGACCGGCCATGCCGCAGCCGTTGATGTTGCGAACATTGTCGATGCCGGTCTGGAGCGTGCGCAGGTCCACGCCCCGCAGCTTCTCCCAGACTTCCGGTACGGTCTCGAGAGTGAACCCGCGCAGCTCAATTTGTTGCCGGGTGGTGACGTCCAAAACGCTGTTGCCAAGCCGCCGCGAAAGCTCGGCGATAGTGCGCAGTTGACCGCTCCTGACGAAGCCGTTGGGCATACGGATGCGCATCATGAATTTGCCCGGGGTAGGTTTGCGGAAGAAAACGCCGACCCACTTCAACAATTCTTTTTCCGCGGGCGTGAGCGCCGCGGCCCCTCGCTCGACGATCTGCGGGAAGTGATCAAGGATGCGCAGGCCGTCGCCGTTCATCGAGGCTTTGTAGCCTTCGACGGCGTTTGTGCCAACGGGGATCGGTGCGGGATCTTTGCGCTGCACCGTGGCCGAACTACATCCGAAGTCGTAGTTCACGCGCGCCTCCGAGGCGCCAGCAGATAGTTTGAAAGGACGCCGTCCGGCAAGAAAGTTTCCATGGAAGGCTCACAGCAGAAGCAGCCGAACTCAGTGAAAATAGCGCAACATCGGAAGCAAGATGGCGATGCAAGTAAGCCACTCGCGATAAACATGCAAGATTTTGTCATTTCCCGAGTGCCGGAGGCCAACGCAAAATTTCGCTTGCTTCTATCAAGAATCTGAGGGATTTACTGGCAGTCTTTATCCGTTTTCCGGTTGCACGGGCGCGCGGCATCGATGGATCCGGATTTGGCGGCGGAAGTGCAAGCGCGCTGCGGATCTTCTCAGTAGCTGACAATCAGCAAATACGAACGAGGCGGGTGGTGGTGGTGTCTGGATAAATGAAGGCGCAGAATGCGCGCGCTTCAAGGAGAACGCCACCATGAAACAGACAGGATTCGCCTTTGCTTTGCTTGCCATTTTTCTCATGAGCGACTACCCAGCGCAGGCGCAAAAGCCCGCCCCCAGGCCCGCGCTTGTGACCCCAGCACCCGACTTATCGAAACTAAACGTTGAAAAAGTACTGCAACAGGTGCAGACGACAAAAGTTCAGCCGAGCGCCCAGGAAACGTCGCCTTTGCAGGTTGTGGCTGAATTTCTGCAACTGCGGCCCGGCCAGGTGAGCGAGCTGGAGCAATTGTTGCAGGCGCGCCAGACCACCCTTGTACCGCTCTTTCAAGCAGCACAAGCCCTAACCCAACAGTTAGCCGTTCTGCTGAATTCCGGCGGGAACCCGGCACAAGTGGGAGTACTGGTGATCCAGATTCACGCGTTGCAGCAGCAGATGGCGCAAGCACAACAAGCCTTTCTCACGCAATTTGTGACTATCCTCGACGCTGAGCAGTTGCAGAAACTGCAGGCCGTGCAGATTGCAGCTCAACTGCAACCGATTCTTCCAGCGTTTCAGCCGATATTTCTCTTCTGATCCAGGATGGCTGCAGGAATCTTGCAGGTTGTTCGATTGGCCCGGTACGCACTGCGGCCCGGCGTGCTATTTTGCTGAACGAACGGCCGGGCCGCGGTGTCTATACATAAAGGGGCAAGAGAATCGTGACAGGCGCGTGCGTGACTGCGTTGATTGCCAGAGCCGAAGCTCATAATCCCGAGGCGGGATTTGGCGAGCGCATCGCTGAGAATCAGCGGCGCGTTTTTCAGATCGCCTACGGCGTTCTGGGCAATTCCGCCGACGCGGAAGACGTCGCCCAGGAAGCGTTCTTGCGCGCTTATCAGAAGTTTGATTCGCTGCGCGAAGCGGAGAAATTCCGCGCGTGGGTGAACCGGATTGTTTTTCGGCTGGCTTTGAACCGCCAGAGGAGTTACCGGCGGAGGCTGGCGCGAGATACCGCCTGGCAGATCACTGAAACGCAGGTTGCGGTTGACGGAGCAAAAGACGCGGAGCAACGAGTGATGCTGGAACGGCTGCGGAGAGAAATAGAGCGCTTGCCGCAGAAATTCCGCAGCGTGCTGCAGCTTTCGCTGGTTGAAGAGATGGAGGCCGCGGACGTGGGCGCGGTACTTGGAATTCCAGCGGGGACGGTGCGGTCGCGGTTGCACACGGCGCGAAAATTCTTGTTGGACGTGATGAAATGAAGAATGCATGCGAAAGATGGAAAACTCCGTTGCGGGAGGCAGCACTGACGGGGGCCACGGCAAAGGATCTTGAGGAGCATCTGCGAAGCTGCGCGAAATGCTCCGCTGAGCTGGACGAGGTTCGAGCGCGCGCGGCACGATTGGATGCGCTGCTGCCGCTGGTGACGCAGGGGGCAGAGCCGCCGGCGAATTTCCGGGCGCGAGTGCTAGCTGCGGCCCGGGCCGCCCGTGAAGGGAAGCGTGCGCGGCCGTGGCGAGTGTGGACGCTGGCCGGAGCCGCCGCCGTGGCTGTGGTGGTCCTGATGATTGGGGTGACCTTGCAACGGAGAACGGCGCGAATGATTCCGGGGGCCGAACTTGCTGCCGCGCAGAAGCTGGCGGAATGGCGAGCGCCCAGCGACGGTCTGCTGGTGACTCCGGGGCAGGAGATTTTGCGGACGATGCCGAGACTCGGAGAATCCTATCTGAATGTTCCAGCGAAGGCGGATGAGGAGGAATGAAATGAGGATGGGAGTTCTCTGCATTTACGCAGTATTTCTTTTCGCGGCGGGTGCGGTCCGCGCACAGCAGCCCGATCAGGATCTGATCGGGCAGAGTTTCTTTGCCCCGGAACTCGTGATCCAGCACCAGGAAGCGATTGGGCTGAGCGCGGAGCAAAAAGAATATTTCAAGGCGGAAATCCGCCAGGCGCAGTTGAAGTTCACCGAGTTGCAATGGAGCCTGCAAGATGAAATGGAGAAGCTGGTTGCGCTGGTCAAACAGGCGCATGTGGACGAGCAACAGGTTCTTGCGCAATTGGAAAAGCTGCTGGCCGCGGAACGCGAAGTCAAAAGGCAACAAGTGACGCTGCTCGTGCGAATCAAGAACAAATTGACGCCGGAACAGCAGGGAAAACTCTCTGAACTACGGAGCAAACCGGCGAACAAATAGTCCGCAAGATACCTCTTCTTTGGCGATGTTTGAACGTCCCGGAGAAGCATCCGGGATCGAAGGAGCCGAGGCCGTCATCTAACCAGCGATAAGAGATCAGAAAACGTCCCGTCTGGAACGTGTGAAGAAATTCTGACAATATCGGGGTTTTGGGACCCCTTTTGCCCTGGGTCTCTATCTTTTTGCGAGGCGAGGAAGAAAAAAGCAAAGTCAGAGGCTACACGCTTTCAAAAATCGAAAACATGAGCCACCCCTACCTTGTCCGCTCATTTGGGCTGTGCCACACGCCGGATCGGGGTAAACTCCACCCGCGAGGATCCAGACCAGGTCACCAAGCGTCGTCGACGGGGAGTGGTGTCATGTCAAAAGTGATTTTGTTACTTGTTCTCAGCTTGATGATTGCTTTGCCTGCCTGCGCAGATGTCAAAGTGGAAAAAATTGAATATAAAGGGTGGCGTAATTGCTACCGAGTCAGCAACGGTGAAGTGGAGCTAATTGTGACTGGCGACATTGGACCGAGAGTGATCCGCTTTGGATTCGTAGGCGGCCAGAATGTTTTCAAAGAATTTCCCGATCAACTGGGAGGAAACAGAGAAGAAAAGTTCCAGCTCCGCGGTGGAGACCGCGTTTGGAAAGCTCCCGAGGATCCAGTGGCGACCTGGGCGCCCGACAACATGCCGGTCGAAATATCGACAACCGCACACGGACTGATTGCGAGAGCTCCTGTGGAGCCACTGACAAGCCTCCAGAAAGAGATTGAGGTGAGGATGGCTACTTCGGGCACGGACGTGACTGTCCTTCATCGCATTACGAACCGTTCTCTCTTCTCGCTGGAATATTCGGCCTGGGCGCTGACGATGATGGCACCGGGAGGTATTGCGATCACGAGTTTTCCGCCGCGCGGGAAGCATCCTGCGAACCTGGAGGCCACTAATCCCTTGGTGATGTGGGCGTACACAAACCTATCAGACAGACGCTGGGTCTTCACCAAGAAATACATGGCATTGAAGCAGGATCTGAGAAACTCTGAACCACAGAAGTTGGGGATGTTCAACCCGGATACTTGGGGTGCGTACGTTTTAAATGGCGAGGCATTCATCAAACGCGCGCATGCAAATTCTGGAGAGACGTATCCGGATTTCGGGTGCTCTTTTGAGGTTTTTACGAATAACGAATTTTTGGAGATAGAGACACTCGGACCGTTGACGAAGCTGCCACCTGGAAAGACGGCCGAGCAGGCCGAACAATGGAGCCTGCATCGCGGCGTAAACGTCACCGAATTCACGGATGATGCGATTGATACTGCCATCTTGCCATTGTTGCGCGCAGGTGCGCGCGCAAATTGACGAGCGTCAATCGCTAGAAATCAGAAACTAGAAATTGGAAAATAGAGAAGAGAGAATCCCTCCTTCCACGTCAAAATTTTTTGATCTCAGGCGCACAGGAGTGTATTCGGCGTCGCACGGGCGCGCGGCATTGATGGACCCCGATATGGCAGCGGAAGGGCAACAATGCTGCGCCGCCTCGCTGTAGCAGTGAATCAAGAATCGCGCAAGGCAAGCGAGTTTAATGAAGGCCGGCGGCGTTCGCAAATGCCGCTGGATGGTCCTCCTGTGCGGCCGTTGATAGTTGGACTTGGCTGAGGGCAGGAGCTGTCGCGGTGGGATAAGTGGCATAGAGCGCCATGCCGGTCAAAACCACTCCGGCAACAAGATTCCCGATAGTGACGGGGAGCAGGTTCCAGAAAAGCCACTGGCCCACGGAGATGGGGGCGCCAAGCATCATGCCAGAAGGGATCAGGAACATGTTGACAACGGAGTGTTCGAAGCCGAGAGCGAAGAAAGTCATGATCGGAAGCCACATGGCGGCGATCTTCCCGACGGTAGACCGCGAGACCAAGGCCAGCACCGCCCCGATCGTCACCATCCAGTTGCAGAGAACGCCCTTCACCAGCGCCGTGGCCCAACCACTTGGGCCCAATGTCAGGTACGCCAAGGTTTTCTTCTGCGCTGCTACTTTCATGAGATCGGCAACTGCCCCGCCGTTGCCGGTGCGCCAATTGGTGATCGCCAGATAAAAAAGCGCCGCATAGAGCACGCTGCCGATCATATTTCCGGCATACACCCAAGCCCAGTTGCGTAGCAACCTGGTGACGCCCACCGTGCCGGCCATAACACCTGCGGGGAGCAAAGCAAAATTGCCGGTTACTAATTCCAGTCCTAGCAGCGCGAGCATCACAAACCCAACCGGGAAGAGAATCGCGCCCGCGATCGGAGGGAGACCTTGTGACGACACCATGAAGACAAGAGATGTCGCATACCCAAGAAACGCTCCGGCAAGGATTCCGCGGATGAGCATGTCGCGAACAGACAGATCGGACTTTCTCTTCGCCAATTGCACTGCCTCTTGTAAGAGCTCCTTAGGATTCACGTAATCCGTCATCGCTCTTCCTCCCATACACAATTAATTGGTGTCCCTAAGTCCATCAACGGCGACCGTTGAGTCTTGTACTGTTCCATGCCAGGCCGTTCCGTCTGCATTTGCTTTAATCCACGCCGCCCGAGGGCGCCAAGACGCAAGATGCCCGCCATGATGCCAATCCCGCTGTTGCGGCGGCTGCGAACAAAGGGTCACTTAGGGCCGCGTGTTCCTTTGCTTCCATCTCGAACCGATAGGACCGGATGACATTTGCCACGACGTCGGGCAAGGCTTCATCGCAGGGCACGGTCTCCAGAATCTCCTGGCCCGCAACCGCATGAGGGCCGGTCCGGCCGCCTGTGTAGATCGCCACGGCATCGACAATCTTCCCTTCAATTTTTGTTTTGAACCCGCGAAGGCCGATGTCGGCAGCTTGATGATTGCCGCAGCCAGCCGGGCACCCGGACCAATGAATCGTAAGGGGATTCACGCCCGTCCCCACTTTAGAGTGGAGAGCCTGGGAGAGCGCTATGGCACGGCTCTTTGTTTCGATGAGAGCGAGATTGCAGTAATCCGTGCCGACGCAGGCGACCAATCCGCGCACAAAGTAAGAGGGACGAGGTGAAAGTTGTTTGAGCAGAGGTTCTTCCAGAAGCTTGGCCACGCGATCCGCGGAAACATTGGGAATGATGGCATTCTGTCCGGTCGTGAGACGAATCTCGCCGTGACCATAGACGTCGGACAAACGCGCGAGCTCGTCCAACTGATCGGGGTTGACTCTGCCGGTGGGAATGCAGAGTCCCACAGCCATGAGACTCGCCTGCCTTTGTAAGCTCACACCGAGGTGGTCGGCGCGAGTGGAGCCGCGCATGTCTCTGCCCTGAAAGGCGAGCTCATGCCCGAGGCGCGCGACAAGTTCCGCGCGCAACCGGCGAATGCCCCACTCCTCGATCAGAAAGGCAAAACGGCACTTGGAGCGGGCCTCGCGCGGGCCGTGATCGCGGTAAATCTTGATCAGTTCCACCACGACCGTGGCTGCCTGGAAGATTTCGACAAAGACATTCAGCGGCGAAGCGACGGTGAATCCTCCGGAGCCCATCTTGCCGCCCACGAGCACGTTGAAACCGAGCCGGCCGGCCTTCTTCGCGGGAACCAGCGCGATATCCTGCGACTCACTAGGCGTGCAGTTGTCCATGCAACCCGTAACCGTGATGTTGAACTTGCGCGGCAAATTGGTGAACTCCGGGTTGCCCTTGCTGCCGACGATGATGCGATCCAATTCGTGGACGACCGGAGAGGCATCAAACAATTCGTGAGGCGTCAAGCCGGCCAAGGCGCAGCCGTTGATATTGCGAACGTTGTCGATACCGGTTTGGAGCGTGCGCAGGTCCACGCCGCGAAGCTTCTCCCAGATCTCCGGCACGGTGTCAAGTGTGAAACCGCGCAGCTCGGTCTGTTGCCGAGTGGTGATGTCCAAGACACTATTGCCAAGCCTTCGGGAGAGCTCGGCGATGGTGCGCAATTGTCCGCCCCTTACAAATCCGTTGGGCATGCGAATGCGCATCATGAATTTGCCGGGCGTAGGTTTGCGGAAGAACAGCCCGACCCACTTCAACAATTCTTTTTCTGCGGGTGTGAGCGCTGCCGCGCCCCGCTGGACGATCTGCGGCAACTGATCGAGGATGCGCAGGCCGTCACCGTTCATCGATGCCTTGTAGCCTTCGACGGCGTTTGTGCCAACGCGTGGTTGGTCGGGCTGATTCGGTTCCATCGTGCCGGCGATTCTTTCGGAACCCAGGCTCATGCGTGTCTCCGGCGTTTCATTGGACCGTGCGAAAGGCGGCTGCGCGCTGAGAAGTTCTCACTGGCAGGCTCTTCGTGGAGACAGGCGGTCTCGATGACATGGAAAGAACCACCGAACCAAGAAGGCGAAGCTTTTAAGCCACTTCCGCGAAACATGCGGAAATGTTGTCATTCTCCAGGTAGCCAACGCCAACTCAAAAATTGACTCGCTTCTATCAAAAATCTGAGGAGATTGTGCATAGTCTTGCTCCATTTCGCGGTTGCACGGCCGCGCGGCGAGGATGGAATCTCAAATTGGCAGCCGAAATCCAACTCTCCTGAGCGGCTACTCAGTAGCTCGCAGTTCTTACCGGTGATCCACGGGCCGTTTCCAGGAGGCCGACTCCTAAATCGGTGGAAGAAGTTGTTGGACACGATCTGCCCGTTTTACGGCTTGGGGTGCAGCCCGGCGGTCCACGCTCAAGAGGGGCAATCGTGAAGGTTGGCTCGCCGCTGGACCATTCGGTCACGCCGGGGAGCCTGTCCGTCGAGGGACGATTCGGTGGCAGTCCACATAGATTTGCGAGAAGGGGGCTCGGGGCCTGGCCACGGAATCCATCAGGCTCTCCCCATTCTTAGGTTTGCGACCGGTGTTCCAAGACTGGAATAGGTTCCATCCCAACTTAGCGGGAGTAAACGGGGCCGCCCGGAGGTTCAGTGGAGTCAAAGGGGACTTTATCCATAGTAATCCGGTGGTGCCAGAAACGCGGACGTGAGCCCCAATTACTGTGGCCTTCTGTGCTCACCGTGGGATTCAAGCACACGGGAATGCCGGGGTAGAGGTTGCTCCGATGGGTCAGATCGAGGACGACCGGGCTGCCAAATTGGCCGATGCGAGGGGCCGGGACCGATTCGGGATATTGGATAAATTATCTTGACCGAGCCTGGAACTTGGCATATATGGACACTATTCTTCTCGCCTTTTGGTGGGAACGCGCCTGCTGGGGTGGGAACTCTGCGAGTGGTTAAGTTAGTGCTGTGCGGGGGACGCGGTGTGGCCAGGCGAGTGGTCCGGTATCGCCTCCGCTGTGTTTTTGCGTGTCTCCGCAGCCGTGTGCCTGCGCTCCTCTCTCGGTCAATTTCCTTTAATTTCCGAATATGAAAAGGGGTGGATCCGTGAAAAAGATAAGCACAATGCTCTTTTTTGCTGGGCTATTTTTAATACTTTCAACCATTTCGCAACCTGCAAGAGCGCAAACGGCGGCCTCAGGGACTGTAATTGGAACCGTAACCGACCCGAGTGGCGCCGCCGTTCTCGATGCGAGGGTCGTATTGCATAACAAAGGCACCAATAGTCAGACAACCCAGAATACAAACGCGGCCGGCCAATATACGTTTACAAACGTGGCTCCGGGCGAGTATCAGGTGACGGCGAAGAAGGACGGGTTCCGGACGGCAGATGTCGCCGCTCTAACAGTGGATGTGGCGAAGAGCTACACCCTGGACTTCAAGATGGAGTTGGGCCAAGTTAGCGAAGTCGTTCAGGTTGAGGCTGGCGCGCATGTCGAATTGCAAACGACGGACGCCACGGTGGGCAACGTCCTCTCAAGCTCGGAAATTCAACTCTTTCCCGCGTTGACTCGCCAGGTGAATGAACTGCTCACGCTGCAGCCGGGCGCTGCTCCGACAGGGGAGATCACCGGCGCGCGAAGCGATCAGAGCAGCTTCACCCTTGACGGCATTGATGTGACCAACAATTCCGTCGGTGGTTTGGGAACGTTCACATTCCTTCCCCTAGATAGCATTGACGAGTTCCGCGTAAGTGTCGCTAACCCAAATGCCGAATACGGCCGCGGCGCGGGCGGTCAAGTCTCGTTGGTGAGCCGCTCGGGCACCGACCAGTATCATGGCTCGGTTTATTGGTATCACCAGAATGACGAATTGAACGCCAATAGCTGGGACAACAATCGCCTAAAATTGACGAATCCGGAATTGAAAGACAATCGGTTTGGAGCGCGCGGAGGCGGTCCACTGCCATTCCTGTGGCGCAAGAAAACGTTTTTCTTCGCCAACTACGAAGGCCGTCGTTTCCCCGGTACCAGCCAGCAGTCGCGAATCGTGCCGACCGACATGCTGAAGCAGGGAATTCTGCAGTTCACTGATTGCTCGTCGGGGCAATTTGACGCCAAGGGCAATTGCACCGGAGCAGGCACCTTGCGGAGCTACAATCTGGCTAGTTCGACAAATTGTGGTTCAGACGCCAATAACCAGCCCCTGAATTTGGCGTGCGATCCCCGCGGGCTTGGCCTGAGCCCTAGCATTTCAGCGCTGTGGAAATTGATGCCAGGGGGCAATGATTCATCCGTTGGAGGCGCTGACGGTCTGAATACCACGGGGTTCACCACGAACGCCGGGACGCCATTGACCAACGACTTCTACGACATCAGACTCGATCAAAACCTCACTAGCAAGTGGCACGCCGATGTGTCCTTTCGCTATTTCCGGCAGGCTCAGATCAGTGCGCTTCAGTTGAATATTATCAATGGGAAATCCTCTACCATTCGGTCACTTCCTGTTCGGCAAAACATGTTGGTAGCCGGGCTGAGCGGCCAACTTACCTCGCGGCTCACGGCGGCGTTTCGGTTCGGCTGGGTGCGCGAACGCGACTCGACGAGTCCGGAGCGGCCCAACGCCGTAGCTGCTCAGGAGAGTATCCCCGGAACGAGCACCGCCTCTGCCGGTCCGATTGCCCTTGACATCGGCGCTGGCGGGGGTACACACAGCTTGCTCGATGAACCCATCGACGTAGGCACACAAGTAGCACGCAAACAAGGCAATGATGATCGAAACTTCCAGTGGAATGCGGATTTTGTCTGGACTCGCGGGAAGCATACCTGGGAGTTTGGCACCGCCATTCACTTTCTGCCTACCTTGCACTTGCGCGATGACAAAGTTATCGGCGCTCTGGGCGCCCTTGTAGCTCAACTGGATGCCGACGATGGTTTCGGCGTCACCATTCCATCCGCCGATCGTGCACCAAAATGCTCTCCGGCTAATGCGACAACGGGCGCTCCGGCCGTCACAACAAATTGCCTGCGCAGCACCGATGTGCAGCAGTGGGATCGCCTCTACGCCGGAACCCTGGGATTGATAGACAACATCTCCGTCCTTGCGGTTCGCGATGGCAGTTTCAACCCCTTGCCATTCGGTAGTCAGCTCCAGTCCGATACCAAGCTCTGGGCTCCCGAGATGTATGTTCAGGACGTCTGGCGCATCAAACCCTCCCTCACCCTTTCCCTCGGTGTAAGTTACGGCTGGCAGACGGCTCCTGTCGAACGCCTTGGCCGCCAGACCATCCAGATTGATGCCGGATCAGGCCAACCCATCACTGCATTGGACTTCCTGAAAAAGCGGAAGGATGCTGCCGCCAATGGCCAATTCTTTAATCCTACTTTCGGGTTTGTGCCCATCAACTCGGCCAAACGAGGTGTATTCAACGTAGACTATGGCGACTTCGCGCCCCGCGTGGCCCTTGCATGGGCACCTTCGTACAATTCCGGCTTGAAAGGCGCGCTCTTTGGCTCTGGCAAGACAGTAGTCCGCACTGGCTTCGCTATCATCTATGATCGGCAGAATACGGTGCAGAGCGTGATCATCCCGGCGCTGGGAGTAGGGTTTGCGCAGACTCTCAACCTTTCTGGTCCCGCCTGCAACAGCACCGGCGGAGGGGGCACCCTGTGTGGTCCAGCGAGCGTCAATCCGGCGTTGAGTGTTTTCCGCATCGGCCAGGATGGGACAATGCCGGTACCGACAGTCCCGGCGCAGTCCAACCCTGTCGTGCCAATAGTCACTGTGAATTCAAGAGGGAGCATCATTTCTCCCGAAGTGTTCTCATTCCAAGATGATCCCAGCATAAAGGTGGGACGCAATTACGCCGCGGATCTAAGCATTCAACGCGAACTGCCCGGCAACGTGCTCTTGGAGGTTGCCTATACCGGACGCCTCGGCCGCAAACTGCCGCAAAGCATGAGCTTGGGCCAGTCTCCTATCAATTTTAAGGACACTGCCTCAGGTCAGACTTTTGCTCAGGCCTTCGATGGCGTGGCTACTGCCGTACGAACCGGCGCTACGATTCCGACGGAGAGTTGGTTTGAAAACAACGTCCCCAACCAGTTCTGCTTGAATAGCAAGAATGTAGCAATTACATGTAGCGCGTGGATTGCTGGCGTGCAGAGCTCCAATTTCGTCAATGGAGGTGTCAGCAGCGTCTTCTCGACCATCGATGGTCGTCGGATGCTGGCTGGGCTGCCCACCTTCAACAACTACCTGGCGCAGGGCATTTTCTTCCGCTCAAGCACTGGTGAAGCCAACTACCACGCTCTGTTGGTGACAGTGGATAAGCGGGTTTCTCACGGGCTCTCGTTTACCGCTAACTATACTTTCTCGCACTCGCTCGATCAGATTGGCGCGATTCAGAATGCGGCCAACCTGATGCCCAACAGCTTTGACCTGAACGCCGAGTATGGCCCATCCAGCTTCGACTTCCGTCACATCTTTAACGGGAAGTGGGTCTACAACCTGCCCTTGAAGAGTTCGCACTCATTCCTGAAGCGGGTGATCGAAGGCTGGTACAACTCCGGGATCTTTACCGCGATCAGCGGCCAGCCTCTCACTGCGACCGAAGGGTCGCAGGTTTGGGGAGGCACGCTCGCGCTGGGGTTCAACACCGGGAAAATTCCCACTGTCAATCCCGGTAGTTTCGGGGACGGGGTGCACACTGGTGTCACTGGATCCAACGGCGTTGGTACTAACAGCGACCCCAAGAACAAGGGAACAGGTTTGAACCTATTCGGCGACCCAGCCGCCATCTCGGGTGATTTCCGGCCCATACTGCTGGCTTCGGACGGCCGCTCAGGCCGGTCGAATCCATTCCGTGGCCTGAGTCACTGGAACCTGGACACTTCGTTCGGAAAAACGACGGCGATCACCGAGCGTATGCATGTCTCCTTTTCCGCCGACTTCTTCAACCTGTTCAACCACGTGATTTACTGCGATCCGGGTGCCACCAACGGCAATAACGCCGGGTGCGGGGGGAGCCTCTCTCTAGCCAGCGGCTTGCAGAACTTCGGCGTTATCTCCAGCCAATTCATTCCAGCGAACCGCACGAGCGGCAGCCGTTGGATCCAGCTCAGTCTCCGCTTCGAATTCTAGGGCGGACAGTTTCAATTGTATTTCCGCCGCCGGGAAGGGGCAACACGACCCTACATGGCGCCGTTTGACTCTATCAGCCCAATCCGGCCGAGAGCTCGAGCCGGTCCGACGAGTACCAAGCGCACTCCGCCCCTAGGAAGGAAACTTTATGGCCCGATGTTCGAATTTTGGCTCCCGAGTCGGCGTCCAACGTGGATTTAGCGCTCATCTCCGAAGCGCTTGATGTCTTCGGGGCCTTCCCGGAGAGGGCCTGCAGCGCGGCCTTGGACTAACTCGCGAATCTGCTCGACGATGTCGGGGTTCGCGAGGGTGGTGATGTCGCCGGTGTCCATGTGGTTGGAAATGGCGGCGAGGACGCGGCGCATGATTTTTCCGGAGCGGGTCTTGGGCATGTCCGGAACGATGTGGATGGTCTTGGGCCTGGCGATTTTGCCGATCATGGTTTCG
>Ga0137397_10000667_pt1 | contig 23715 bp, 21 predicted proteins | sample czorhiz116metaG_FD_106658 | JGI IMG/M metagenome (GOLD analysis project Ga0137397, IMG submission 106658) | Vadose zone soil microbial communities from Angelo Coast Range Reserve, California, USA - czorhiz1.16 metaG | ecosystem: Environmental > Terrestrial > Soil > Vadose zone | place: USA... | reverse complement strand
GGGCTCAAGGAGGCCTTTCGCGAGGCGGGGCTGGATTCGCGCAAGCCGGTGGCGACCACCTGCGGCTCGGGGGTGACGGCCTCCGTCCTGGCCCTCGGGCTCCACGTGATCGGGCACAAGAAGGTCGCGGTCTATGACGGCTCGTGGACGGAGTGGGGCGGCCGCGCCGACACCCCGGTCGAGCTCTGAGGAGGCGCTCTCTGATGGCATACACGTTCGAGCAGTTCATCGAGGATCTCGAGGCGATCACGAGCGCTGAGCCGGACCATGATGGGATCACGCGCCGGGCCGCGCCGTTCCTCAAAAAGCTCTGCGGCAATCCGGAGGCGATACCTGCCGAGTATCGCACCGCGCCCGCGGGCCAGCGGGGCCGCTACATCCTCCATCGGGGCCCGCGATTCAACGTCACCTCCGTGATCTGGAGGCCGGGTGATGAAGCGCGCTCTCACGATCACGAGACGTGGGGGCTGGTGGGGGTGGTCGAGAACGAGATCCAGGAGACGCGCTACGTTTCGAGGGGCGCGCGTTCCCTGGGAGGCAAGGTGGCTCTCGAGGTCCGCGAGGTGCTCCGCCATAAGGCCGGCGCCGTGTCGCGTCTCGTGCCTCCCCACGACGAGATCCACGCCATGCACAATCCCACCACCAAGGACACCCTGGAGATCCACGTCTACGGCAAGGACCTCATGGGACTCCAGCGCCACGTCTTCGACGCGGACGGCACCGTGAGATCGCTCGTGAGCGGCAAGTACATGAACTGCTGATGCCGGGCATCGGGGAGTAAGGATGAAGATCGCAGACGTTCGCGCCTATCCGACGTCGTTCCCCGTCCCGCCCGAAGCCCGCGTCTCGCTCGGCATCGGGACGGCGGTCAAGCGCGACGCCGTCGTGGTCAAGGTGACGACGGACGAAGGGCTGGTGGGCTGGGGCGAATCGCATCACGGCCGCTCGCCCGGCGCCGTTGCCCATCACGCCAATACCACGCTCAAGCAGCTCGTCATGGGAATGGACGCCGCCGACGTGGTCGGCGTCTGGGCCAAGATCTACAAGATGCAGCTGGGCTCCCACGGGATGGGCGCGGCCACGGCCATCGCCATGAGCGGCATCGACATGGCGCTCTGGGACATCCGCGGCAAGGCGGTGGGCTGGCCGCTCTATCGTCTCCTCGGCGGCGGCGGGCGCCCCATCCCGGCCTATGCGGGGGGCGTCTCCCTCGGCTACCAGGAGCCCGCGGCGCTCGTCGACGAGGCCCGTGTCCACGTCGAGGCGGGCTACCGGGCGGTCAAGCTCCGCATCGGCGATGCTCCCACGCGGGACCTCGAGCGCGTGGCGGCGGTGCGCAAGGCCTTCGGCGACGGGCTGGCCATTCTCTCCGACGCCAACACCGGCTACACCGTGGCCGATGCGCGCCAGGCCATGCCGGGACTGGAGGCGCACGCTGTCGGCTGGCTCGAGGAGCCGTTTCCGCCCCACGATCATCGGAGCTATGCGCAGGCCGCCACCTTCGCCCGCGTGCCCCTGGCGGCCGGCGAGAACCACTACACGCGCTTCGAGTTCTCCCGCGTCATCGAGGACGGTGTGATCACCATCCTGCAGCCCGATCTCTCCAAGACGGGGGGCATCACGGAAGGGCTGCGCATCGCGGCCCTCGCCTCGACGTGGAAGCTCTCCATCAACCCGCATACCTCGATGACCGGGCTCAACATGGCCGCGTGCATCCATTTCCTGGCCGCCATCGACAATGCCGGCTATTTCGAGGCGGACGTCTCCACGTACAACCTCTTCCGCGACAAGCTCGGCAGCGAGCCCTACCGGATCGGCACGGACGGCTGCGTGCGGCCGCTTGAGAAGCCCGGCCTCGGAGTCGAGATCGACGAGGCTTTTCTGACAGCTCACCCGGTGATCGAGGGCCCCGGCTATGTTTGAGGACCGTGGCGGGCTGCGCCTGTCCACCACTTCCGAGCGCGCCGCCGAGCAGTATCGGCTTGGCGTCGACGCGTTCCTCTCCGCCAGCGCGGGCGTCGAGGAGGCCTTCGAGGCGGCGCTCGCCGCGGATCCGGACTTCGCGCTGGGCCATGCCGGGCGGGCCCGGGGCCTCCAGGCGCGCGGCGCCGTCCCCGCCGCCAAGGAGGCGATTGGTCAGGCGCGCGCGCTCGCGGCCGGGGTCACGCCGCGCGAGCGCCGCCACATCGAGGCGCTCTCCCTCGCCATCGACGGCGATCTGATGGGCGGCCTCGCCCTCGTGCGCGAGCACCTCGCGGACACGCCGCGCGATGCCCTCGTCCTATCGCTCGTCACCGGGGTCTACAGCCTCGTCGGCGCCAGCGGTCGGCGGGATCGCGACAAGGTGCTGCGGGACCTGCTCGACGGGGTCGCTTCCGCCTACGTGGACGACTGGTGGTTCCTGGGCATGCACGGCTTCGCCTGCACGGAGTCGGGCAGCCCGGCCGAGGGCCGGCGCAAGATCGAGCGGTCGCTCGCTCTCCGGCCGCGCAACGCGAACGCGGCCCATGCCCTCGCGCACGTCTTCTATGAAGAGGGCGATAGCCTCGGCGGGGCGGACTTCGTGAACGGGTGGATCCCGGGGTACGAGCGCACCGCCCAGCTGCATTGCCATCTCTCCTGGCATCTCTCGCTCTTCGAGCTCGGGGCGGGGCGCGGTGCGCGCGCGCTCGCCGTCTACGAGGACAGCATCCGCCCCGGCGTGGCGCGCTCCGCGGCCACGGGGGCGGTGGCGGACAGCAGCGCGTTCCTGTGGCGCTGCCAGCTCTGGGGAGTGGGGCCTCCCGCGCTTCCCTGGAGCGAGATCCGGGATTTCGCGACGCGGTCCTTTCCGCGCCCGAGCACGGCCTTCGCCGAGGCCCACATCGTCATGGCGCTGGCCGCCGCCGGCGACCGCGCGGCGGTCGAGAGCCGGCTCGCGGCGCTGCGGCGCATGGAGCGCGAAGGACGCCAGCCCGCCGGCCCCGTGGTCGCCGACGTCGCCGAGGGCATGGCCGCCTACGCGTGGGGTGACTACGCCGAGGCCATCCGCCTCATCCAGCCGGTCTTCGAGGAGATCGTGCGCGTGGGCGGCAGCCGCGCTCAGCGGGACGTCTTCGAGCAGACGCTGCTGAGCTCGTATCTGCGGGCGGGCCGCGTCGAGGATGCCGAGGGACTTTTCCGCCGCCGCCTCGAGGGCCGCCCCGCCGTGCCCGGTCATCTCTCCCCTTCGTCCCCTTCACGGAGGGAGAGGGGCTGAGCTACTTCTTGGGCTCCGGCGCGGCCGGGGGATTCTTGGCGCGGATCGCCGCCGCGGCCTCCTGCATCTGCTTGACGACGCTGGGCCGGAAGCGCGCGCGCCAGAGCTCCGCAAGGGCATCGTACGTGCTGGCCAGGAGGGGGTGAATCGGGTCCATCCGGTACGCTTCCTGGAGCGCCTCTCCGTAGAGTGTCTCGGCGCGGCCGTAGTGCCTGACGCGGAAAGCCCCGCGCGCATCGTCCATGGTCTTCTGCCACACGGCGGTCTGGTCTGCGGCGACCATGGTCGCGCCCGCATCTGCCTCCTGCTGCTCTCTCTGGCAGCTCCCGGCCCGCGTGTCGCACACCCGGACCGTGGCGAGGTACGCGAAAGCTGCCTGGAGCTCGTTCTCCGTCGGCGGATAGGGACGCCAGGCGAGCTGGATCGCGTACAGCGCGTCCTTGCCTCGGATGGCCAGGAAGAGGGCGCTCTCGGGTTGACTCGAGCCCGCGCACTGCTTGGCCCGCGCGAAGAACCGGCTGGCCGGGAGCCCGCTGACGGTGACGGGATCGCGTGGATAGATCTGCGCGTCCTGGCACGCCGCGCGGAAGGTGTTCGTCTCTGTCCGCTCGTACTCCGAGAGCGAGGTGCCGTCTCGTCGAATTTCGACCGCGATCAGCCTGGTCCAGTTGGCCACCGACTGGTTCTCGGTCACGAACTCGATAGGCCGATCGATGTTTCCCGAGCTCTTCGCGCTGAGCTTCCAGCCGAGAGGTATTGCCGAAAGAAGGTTCTCGCCGGGTGGAAGGGTCGGCCGGGGGGAATTGGCGGCCGCAGGCAGGACCGCAGTCGCGAGCAGCACGAGGGCGAGCGCAAAATGCACCATACTTCACTGTACGCGCCTCCGAGGTCTGGACGTCCTCCTTATGTGTGACCTTGACGATGATGTCGCGGGTGATGCGGAACACCTTGTAATCGCTGCGGTAGGCGAGGGCGCCTGTGTCGGCCCGCCCTCGTGCTCGTCAGTACACCTCGTCGCGCTCGCCGAACTCGAAGGCCTCGGTGCGGTCCTGCAGCTCCTCGGGGGTGACCAGGCCCTTGTCGGCGAGGAGCCGCTCGAAGGAGGCGAGCCAGCGCTCGTAGTAGCGCGAGTCCTCGCCGCGCGACTCTGACTGCGCGATGGTGGCGATGAGGCTGCGTTGAAACTCCTCCCAGCCGTACAGGCGCTGGTCGTGCAGCGCGACGGCCATGCCGAAGATGCGTCCCTCCCAGGGCTCCTCGAAGACGAGCTCACCGTTCTTGCGCGGGACCGCCACCGGCCCGGTCATGTTCGCCACGAGGCGATCGGGTCGCGTACCGTCCAGAAGCGTCGCGTCCAGGAGCGTCCCGGGCGGGGGCACGCGGCACGCCGCGGGCTGGGGCACGCCGGGGCGCAGATGAAGATCGGTCACGAGCTGGCCGTCGGGGCGCTCTTCCCAGGTCGACGCCGTGAAGTGGTAGGCGGCGAGGGTGGCGGGGGGCGGCGACCACGTCTGCGCGTCGACCATGGCCTCGATCCAGTCATAGAGCGCGAGGACCTGCTCGTCGGAGGAGATCGAGTGAAACCAGGCCTGGCGGCCGTCGAAGAGGAGCATCACCACGTTGGCGAGCGCGCAGGGGCCGAGGCAGCCCCCGATGGTCAGGTGGACGCGGTTGCGGAGCTCCCGCCGCTCCCATTCGCGGTGATAGAGGTCGCGCGGGACGGGCGCGTAGCCGTCCTGGACGCGCCCGCAGCAGCAGCCGTCGGCGCAGACGAAGAGCTGCCCAAGCATCCGCGCGACGTGGATGCGCCGGCCGTCGGCGCGATTGACGATGTTCCGCACGGTCAGCGCGCGGCCGCGGGCGCCTGCACGAGGGCCACGCCGATCATGGCATCGCGCGTGACGAGGGCGGTCAGCTCCGGTTCCGAGAGCCCCTCGGTGCCCTCGGGGCGCCGGGGCAGCACCATGTAGCGGATCTCGGCGCTCGAGTCCCATATGCGGATCTCGGTCCCGGTGGGCAGGTCCACCCCGAACTCATTCAGGACCACGCGCGGCTCGAGCACCGCGCGGGAGCGATACGCGGGGGACTTGTACCAGACGGGCGGCAATCCCAGCACGATCCACGGATAGCAGGAGCAGAGGGTGCACACGACCATGTTGTGAACAGCGGGCGTGTTCTCGATCACCACCATCTTGTCCCCGCCGCCGCGTCCGGAGATGCCAAGCTCGGCCAGGGCGGCCGTGCCGTCGGCGAGGAGGCGCTGCTTGTAGGCGGGATCGACCCAGGCGCGCGCGACCACCCTGGCGCCGTTCATCGGGCCCACGTCCTTCTCGTAGGTCTGCACGACCTTGTCGACCACTTCCGTCGAGAGGAGGCCCTTCTCGATGAGGAGGGACTCGAGCGCCCGCACGCGGTGGACCACCCAGGGCTCGGGCTCGGAATGATGGCTGCCCATCTCAGGACTTCTCCGCCGGCTGGAGATAGCTCTCCCAGAGATCGATGTGGACGCGCTCCTTCGGCTCGGCGGCGTCTCCCCACAGCTCACCCGACTCGAAGCTCACGCTGTAGAGCGGCTCGGGGCAGCGCCCGCGCCCGTGCGCATGGGCATCCGGCAGGGGGTAGACGCCGTGGAAGAGGTGGATGCGCCCGCGATGCCCGCGCGCATAGCCGGGCAGCCGCGTGTGACCGCGGGGCTGCCAGTTGCGCGTGATGACGGCGTCGCCCGGCCTGAAGCGGGGCGCGGGGTCGGGCGCGCTCTTCTCGGCCATGCCCGTGCGCACCACGTTCATCACCCGGGCGAGCAGCTCGGGGTCCTTGCGGTCGGAGAGAGGCTCGGTCGGATTCGCCTCGAAGTGCCTGGTCCGCGCCTCGAGCTCCTCGCGCTTGATCACGCCCTTCTCCATGAGCAGCGTCTCCACCGAGGCCAGCCAGTGCTCGTAGTAGCTCGTGTCGAGGTAGCGCTGCTGCCCCATGCGCTCGATGGCATGGCGGAACTCGTCGATGTTGTAGATGCGCTTGACCATGCCGATGAGGTTCATCACGAGCACGGCCTTTTCCCAGTCCGCGTGGAAGGCGGGCTCGTTTGCCTCGCGCTCGATGGGACCGAAGCCGTGCTGGCCGCCGAGGTCGTGGACGCCGTTCATGGCTGGGCGGATGATCCCGCGGGGCCACAAAGCTGTCAAGCCGATTAGCCTCCCGCCAGCTTCACTCGATAGCCGACGGCCTGAAGGCGCTCGGCTATCCGGTCGCGATGGTCGCCCTGGATCTCAAGGACGCCCTCCTTGATGGCCCCACCCGCGCCGCACAGGCGCTTGAGCTCGGCCGCGCGCGCTTCGAGCTCGCGGGGAGGCAGACCGCGAAGCACGGTCACGACCTTGCCGTTGCGCCCGCCGCGCTCGCGAAAGATTCGCACCACCCCGTCCTCCGGGACGATCGGCGCGGGCTTTGCGGGCGGGCGCCGCCGCTCGGACTCTCCCACACCTCCCTTGTCCGTGGAGTAGACGGGCCGACTGTTCTTCACGGCCCCAGTGTAGCAAGCCGGCGTATACTGCTCGCCACTTCGCGGGAGAGAGGAGATGCGGTGGCGATCGCTCAGGTTCCGCTGACCGATGTCCAGAAGCAGGTGCTGGCGCGCATCGATGAGGACGAGGTGGTGCGGCTCGCCTGCGACCTGATCCGCATCCCGTCCTTCACCACCGAAGAGACGCCGTGCGCGGAGTGGCTCGGCAACTATCTACGCGACCAGGGGCTGGCGGCCGAGCTCCAGGAGATCGAGCCGGGCCGCAAGCAGGCGGTGGCGCGGCTGCGCGGCACGGGCGGCGGGCGCTCCATCATGCTGAACGGTCACATCGACATCGATCCGCTCGCCAGCGGGTGGACGCGCGATCCCTTCCAGCCCTGGATCGCCGACGGCAGGCTCTACGGTCACGGCATCTACAACATGAAGGCGGGAGTGACCGCGTGCATCATGGCCGCGCTGGCTCTCGAGCGCGCGGGAGTCCGGCTCCGGGGTGATGTGGTGGTCGCGTGCGTGGCCGCCGAGCTCAACAGCGGCGTGGGGACCATCCACGCCATCAACCACGGCTACCGCACGGACATGGCGGTGGTGCCCGAGCCGTACGGCGCGCGGACCATCATCACCAAGCACACGGGGACGATGGACCTCGTCGTCCACACCCTCGGCCGCGCCACGCACATCAGCAAGAAAGAGCAGGGCTCCGACGCCATCGCCAAGATGATGCGAGCCATCGCCGCCATCAATGGAATGACGATGACGCACGTCCACGATCCCGACCTGCCGGGGCTGCCGCGGCTCAACGTGGGCTCGGTGATCGGCGGGCGGGGAAGGACCCACAATCTCCGCGGGGCCTACGCGGTCAGCGACTTCTGCTCTGCCTACGTCAACATCCGGTTCAACACGAGCCAGTCGGGCGAGACGATCCTGGCCGATTTCCGGCGGACCCTGGATGCGCTCAAGGCCGAGGACCCCGAGTTCAAGTACGAGATCGAGTTTCCGCCCGAGCCGTCTCGCGGCCTCGGGCGCCTGGCCAAGGCGGCGGTGGACGTACCCGTCACCGAGCCCGTGGTCCAGATGGTCAGAGGCAATCTCAAGACGCTGTCAGGGCAGGAGCCCGAGCATCTGGGCGTGCGGCTGCCCCAGAGCTACGCGGGCAACGACACGACGCATCTCTGGCAGGCGGGCATTCCGTGCTGTCTGTACGGGCCGGGCGGCGGCTACACCGACTACCACGACGTCCACACCAACCTCGACGAGCTCTTCCTCGTCACCCGCGTCCTCGCCCTCACCGCCCTCGAGGCCGCCAGCTAAATTCCTACCTCAGTCCCGGTCGCGGACGAGGGGCGCGGTGGAGCAGTGGATGCCGCCTCCGTTCTTCTCGCACTCGCTGTAGTCGATGGGCACCACCTCGATGCCGTGGCTGACGAGCCGCTCCGCTGTGGCATCGCCGTTGTTGATGGCGAGCAGGACCTTGCCGGGGTGCAGGGCGAGCAGGTTGACCACGTGCGGGTTGTCGGCGTGGTGCACCTCGATCCACTTGATCTTGAGCTCCTTGAGCGTGTCGAGGAGCCGCCACGGCACCCGGTTGATGTTCACGAGGGCGACGTCCTGGTCGACCATGAGGATCTCGCCGTCGATGTGCATGGCATAGCCGGCGAGGTCGATCTTGACGAGCCGGACGCCCTGGGCGGCGAGGACCTCCTCGACCTGGCGCACGCCCTCCTCGTTCTGGCGATAGGAGAGGCCGACCAGCGCCGTGTGCTCGTTGAGCCAGCAGAAGCTTCCTCCCTCGAGGAGGCCGCTGCCGTGGATGGTGCGCAGGATGGGCATGCCGAGCTCGGCGACTTTTCGCGTGACGTAGGCTTCTTCGCCGCGGCGGCCCTGGCCGGGCCTGGCGCCCATGGGTCCCATCCGGCAGACGACGGCGCCGCCGGAGACGGCGATGACGTTGTCACGCGTGTACATGGCCTTGGGGTCCGTGGGCGCGCCCTCCACGTAGACGACCTCGGCGCCGGCATTCCTGAGCGCCGCCACCATCTGGTCGTGCTCTGCCTGCATCTTGGCGATGTCGGGGGCCTTGTCGTGACGGTAGTACCACTGCTGCTCGTCGTCGATGAGCGCCTCGATGGTGGGATCGTACTTGTCGCTCGACATGACACGCATCTCGTCGCCCGGGCGATGCACGAGCACCATCTTGAGGGGGCCCACGTCGTTGTAGACGCCCCACCGGCGTCCCCACACGCGCGCCTGCATGGCGTCGTCCTCGAAGGGCGGCTGGGCCCGCGGGGGGATGCGCTTGAGCACTTCGTGATAGTACTGCGGCGAATCCTTGAGGCTCATCGTCGGGCTCCTTCCTGTTCGAAAGCGGCGCTCACGCAGGTAGTGTAGCAAGTTCGCGCCGGGCTATACTCCCCGCGGTGAAGACGGACGTCCTCCTCATCCCGATGGGCGCGCGCTGGGCCGAGATGCGCTCGGCGGCCATGGCCGTCGAGGAGGCCGGCTTCGATGGTCTCTGGACCTGGGACCATTTGCGCGATCCCGATGGCGATCCCGCGGGCGTCCCCGAGTGCCTGACCGCGCTCGCGGCCCTGGCCGAGGTGACCACGCGGGTGACCCTCGGTCCCCTCGTGCTGAACGTGTCCAGCCGGCACCCAGGTCTTCTCGCCAACATGGCGGCGACGCTCCAGCAGATCTCGGGCGGGCGTCTCATCCTTGGACTGGGCGCGGGAGGTAGCAAGCAGACGCCCTATGCGCGAGAGCAGGAAGCGCTCGGCCTGACGGTCGAGCGCGATCGCGTCCGGGCGGAGCGTGTGGGGGAAGCCGCCCAAGTCTTGAGCCGCCTCTGGTCTGGCGACACCACGAGCTTCGCGGGCACGCACTACCGCCTCGACAGGCCGGTGGGCTATCTGCGCGCGGATCCGCCGCCGCCCATCGTGATCGGAGGCTTCGGTCCTCGGATGGCGGCGATCGCGGGCACCCACGGGGACGGCTTCAATACCCAGGCGCGCCATCCCCAGCTCGCCGACCTGGCGCGGATCGCGCGCGACGCTCACGCGGCATCGGGACGAGACCCCGCGCGCTTCAGCCTGAGCGTCTTCGCGGGCCTCGCCCCCGCCTGGCTCCGCCCCGACTCCGAGAGCCGCGCCACGCTCACGCGCCACCAGGTCGACCGCCTCATTCTCCTGATCCAGCCGCCGTATGACGCGCCTCAGATCCGCGCCGCCGGCCGGCTTCTCGCCGGCTGAGCGCTTTCACCAAACGAAAGGACACGCATGGCGTATCCGGGATTCGACCTCGCGGGCAAGGTGGCGCTCGTCACGGGAGGCAACAGCGGCATCGGGCTCGGCATGGCCGAGGCCATGGCCCAGGCCGGCGCCGCCGTCTGCATCTGGGGCACCAATGAGGACAAGAACGCCGCGGCCCTCGCCAGGCTCGAGGGCCATGGCGGCAAGGCGTTGGCGCTCCGGTGTGATGTGAGTGACGAGGCGGCGGTGGAGAGATGCTTCGCGGAGACGGTCAGGTCGCTCGGCCGCGTCGACGCGTGCTTCGCCAACGCGGGCGTGGGGGGCGGCGGCCGCGCGAGAAACTTTGCCGAGATGCCTACGGCGGAGTGGCGGCGCGTGATGAACGTCAACCTGGACGGTGCCTTCTTCACGCTGCGCGCGGGGGCGCGGCACATGATCGAGCGTGGCGGCGGGGGCTCGCTCGTCGCCACGGCGAGCCTCGCCGGCGTCATGGGCGCCGCGCGGAACGAGCACTACTCGGCGACCAAGGGCGGCCTCATGGCCATGATCCGCTCGATGGCCGTGGAGCTCGCGCGCCACCAGATCCGGGCGAACACCATCGTGCCCGGCTGGATCGACACGCCCATGACGGCGGGCCATCTCCACGGCGAGGCCTTCACGGACAAGGTGCTGCCGCGCGTGCCCATGCGCCGCTGGGGCGTGGGCAGCGACTTCGGCGGTATCGCCGTCTATCTCGCGAGCGCCGCCTCCAGCTATCACACGGGCGACACGTTCGTCATCGACGGCGGCTATCTCATCTTCTAGCATGCGTGCCGGCTGACCAGGAAGCAGCAGCAGACCTCGAACCCGTAATCGATTCCCACCCTCGCTCGCCGGCGGGCGAGGCTTCCACAGGGCATTCCCGAGAGTTCCCTTTGCTTCCCCTGACACACCATGATCTATCTCCTTACAGCTACGGAGAAACCGCTGAAGCTTCGGGCAGTCCTTAGGGCCGGGAGGAAGCGGGTCTCTCGCGGGGATTCAACCGCGGTGCCGTCCCTTGCCGAGACCGGTCCATGCCTTTTGTCAAGGACCGTGTGAGCCTCCGTATGTGTACGAATAGCGCTGTGAGGGTCGTTTCGAGCAGAATCCGCGACGGTGCAACGGTCCAGTACGAGACGTTCCCGATGAATGACTCTGGGACTATCCTCATCGTCGAGGACAACCCCGGGACCCGCGAGACGATCAGCGACGCGGTCCGCATGCGGGGTTATTCAGTCGAAACGGCCGCCAGTGGGCGCCCCGTGATCAAGCAAATCGCCCGTCGGCAATTCGACGCGGCAATCGTCGACGTCAAGCAACCCGATATGTCGGGGATCGATGTCCTCAAGGCCATCAAGGCCCTCTCGCCCCGGACCGAAGTGATCTTCATCACGGCCGACGCCTCCTTGCCTATGGCGCTGGAGGCAATCAACGGCTCCGCCTTTGCTCTTCTCATAGAGCCTTTCGAGATCGAGCACCTTCTCGCCACACTGGACAAGGCGCGCGAGCGTCAACGTCTCGCCGACGCTCTTCGCCAATCCGAGGAGCGTTACCGGCTGATCACCGAGAACCTCATGGATGCGGTCTTTCTTCTCGATCTGGAGGCACGGCTGGTCTTCTGCAACTCTCGTGCGGCGGCGGTCACCGGCTACGAGGCGGACGAGCTTCGCGGACGGTCGATCGTCTCCTTGTTCGCTCGCGAGGGACGAGAAAAGGCCCTCGCCCTCATGGCACGGGTGCAGGCAGGTCAGGCGACCCAGCCATTCTTCGAGGCTTCCTTGGCGAGAAAGGATGGCGGTCAGGTCTGGATCGAGGCAAGCATCGCGAACGTCATGAAGAATAACCAGCTGGTCGGCCGTCTCGCCGTGGCCCGCGATATCAGCGAGCGCAAGCGGGCCGCAGAAGTAGCGACCGCCCTCTACGAAACTCTGACGACCCGGGAGCGTGAGGTGCTTTTTCTGGCCGCGGAGGGCCATACGAACCCAAAGATCGCACGCCGGCTATCCATCGGTGTGCGGACGGTCGAGAGCCATCGGGCAAACCTGATGCGAAAGCTTCGCTTGCGCAATCAAACCGAGTTGGTCCGGTACGCGGTCCAGCGGGGACTCCTGCCTCTCGATGTCACGAGGCCCTAGTTCTGCGGCTTCCCCCTCCGGTTCCCCACGGAGGCCCCTTCGGGCGGCCATCGCTCCCGCCGACTGTTGTGATCTTGCGAAAATGAATCGACGAGAACTCTCCTGGCCCGTGGGAGTCATCGAGAGATCAGGGGAATGCTTCGAGGCCAACAACCGGGGCTCCGACGATGGAAGGGATGAGCAATGAAACGCGCCGACCGTGGATGGCGTGGTGCGCGCAGGGTCGGGCAGGCTGAATCGCGGAGCGGGGGGACGACACCACAGTTGAGGAAGACAGGACTCGGCGTCCTGCGCGACATGCCTTGGGGAACCCACTGTTGTCACTTTTACCAGACGCAAAAGGATCTGCGGGAAACACTGATCCCCTATTTCAGGGCCGGGTTGGAGGGCAAAGAGTTCTGCCTATGGATAGTCGACCAGCCGCTCACGGAATTCCAAGCCAGGAGGTTGCTACGACGGGCTATCCCCCACTGTGATCAATACCTGGCTGACGGGAGCATGGAAATTGTGTCGGCCCAGAGGTGGCATTTCGATAGAGGCGCATTTTCGCCGAAGCGGGCACTCCGCCGATGGAACCAGAAGCTCGAGCAAGCATCAGCTCGAGGGTACGCGGGGATGAGAGTGGCCGGGAACCCCGCATGGCTCAGGCGGAAGGACTGGAAGCGATTTGGGGCATACGAACGGGCGCTCACCAAGTCTTTCGCACGGAAGGCTGTGATCATTCTGTGCAGCTATTTCGTCCCCACGTGGGGAGCGGCTGATGTGTTCGATGTGGCGCGCACCCATGGCTTTGCCATCGCCAGGCGACATGGAAAGTGGGAGATTCTCGAGCGGAGGACTCCGTCGGCCTCGTCGGGTCGCTACGAGACCCTGACGACGCGAGAACGAGAAGTGCTTGTTCTGGCGGCCGACGGCTTCTCGAACCCTGAGATCGCCCACCGGCTATCCATCAGCGCCCGCACTGCCGAGAGCCATCGGGCGAACCTCATGCGGAAACTAGGCCTGCGCAATCAGACCGGATTGGTCCGGTATGCGCTCGGGCGGGGGCTTGTGGCCGCGGAAACAGGAGACAGTGGAGACGGACGGGCGCCCGAGATACAGACGATCGCGGATCGCCTCCGCTGAGAGAGTTCAGCTCACGAGCTCGATCCCACCCGCTCCACCTGGTTTTGCCTCCGTACGTGTACGAATAGCGCTCGCACGGTAGTTCCTGGAACATCACAAGGATGCGTGGCACAAGAGCAGGTTGTCTTGGCATTTCCGGAGGCTGACGAGGAGCGCCTCGGTGCCTATCCCGCTCAGGGTGCTCGTCCTTGAAGACCGGGATTCCGATGCCGAGCTCATGCTTCACGAGCTCCGGCGAGCTGGGTTTGCCCCGGCTTGGCGGCTTGTCAAGAGCAAGCCCGACTTTCTCGCCAATCTGGCTGCCGACATCGACGTCGTACTCGCCGACTATCACTTGCCGATGTTCGATGCACCCCACGCGCTGGAGCTGCTCCAGGAGCGGGACCTGGACATCCCGTTCATTGTGGTGTCCGGTACGATCAACGAGGAGGCAGCGGTCGACTGTATGAAGCGAGGTGCGGCCGACTACCTCCTGAAGGACCGGCTCGCTCGGCTGGGACCTGCGGTCACGCGTGCCATCGAAGAGAAGCGATTGCGCAGGCACGCCAAAGCCGTCACTAACGCACTCGCGCTGATCGGCGAGGAGCTGCTAGGTACACCTGACGTCCAGCGTGTGGGCCGCCTCATCGTCGACTCAGTCTGGCGGCTCTTTCCCACTCGCGCCGTCGCTCTTCGTGTCCTGGATGACCGCACGCAGGAGTTGCGTCAGCTTGTCGCCGCCGGCGAGCCGGAGGCATTGCAGGAAGCGCCGAACGTCCTGGATCACGTCGGGGAAGGCGTGATTGGTCTCGCCGTGACCGAGCGTCAGCTGATTTGGACCCCGGACTTCCTCGATGATCGCAGAGTCAGGCTGCCTGAGGAGCTCCGCGTCCCGGCCGCCGATATGAAATATCGGGCCGTCGCGGGTATTCCCTTGGCGGTCCGCGATCGTGTCATCGGAGTGCTGTCGGTGCGGGATGTCACCGGTCGCGTATTCGACGAAGGGGAACTTCGCCACATGGCTCTCTTCGCCCACCAAGCAGCCATGTTGCTGGAGCAGGCTCGCCTGTACCGGGACATGGAGCACCGGCGGCAGGCGGCGGAAAGCCTCGCCGCCGTTCAGCGTGGCGTTGTCCAGTCGCTTGATCAGCAGGAAGTGGCCCAGCGCATCGTGGAAAGTGTCTTGTCTCTTCTCAAGGTAAGGGCGGTACGGCTGTTTCGCCTGGATCCGGCAAACGGCGATCTCGTGGCGCTGGCCGAAGCAGGTGACACGGTGCCCGACATGAGGCCCGACGCGTCCTCGCCCTTCGTACTTCCCGCCGGATCGGGGGTGAGCGGGCGCGCGGCGGCGGAAGGGCGGCCCATCGTCTCCGCCGACGCTCTCGCGGATCCCGAGATCACATACGACCCGAAGATTCTTCCTCGTATCAGGCAGATACCGTACCGTGCCGTGCTGGGCCTTCCCTTGACCGCACATGGCCGCGTGATCGGCGCGTTGTGGGCCAGTGACCGGACTGGCCGGATCTTCGACAGCGAGGATGTTCGTGTTGCCTCTGCCTTTGCCGACGGGGCAGCGGTGGCGCTGGAGAACGCGCGCCTCTTCGAGGAAGCACAGTCGAGACGTCGAGAGGCAGAGGAGGCCGAGGCTGCCGCGCGGGACAGTGAAGCGCGATACCGTGGTCTCATCGAGCATTCGATCCAGGGCATCTTCATCCATCAGGATTTCGTCATCCGTTTGGCCAACCGCGCCTTTGCCCACATGTTCGGATACGACGACCCCGAAGAGCTCGTCGGCGAGGACCTCCGCCGGTTCGTTGCTCCCCGAGAAGCCGAGCGCCTCCGGGCGTTCGCCGTGGCCCGGCTCCTGGGCGAGCCCGTACCCGCGCGCTATCAGTTCGAAGGGCGACGGCGGGACGGTCAAAGCGTATGGGTGGAAGTCCTGGGATCGCTCATTTCGTGGGGTGGCCAGCCGGCCCTCATGGGGACCTTGCTGGATGTCAGCGAGCACCGGCGGACGGAGGCCGAGCTATGGCACAGCCAGGAGCGCTACGGCGCGATCATAGAGGGCTCGATCCAGGGCATCCTGGTGCAAGCCGATGGAGTGATCCGGTTCGTCAACTCGGCTCTCCTTCGGCTCCTGGGCTATGAGCGCGAGGAGGAATTGCTCGGCAAGTCGAGCATGTCTGTCGTGCACGCTGACGATCAGGAGCGGCTCGAGGGGTACCGTCAGGACCGCCTGCGCGGAGACCCCGCGTCCTCGCGCTATGAGTTCCGGGCGCTCCGAAAAGACGGCAGCACTGTCTCCTTCGATTGCGTCCTGACCTCCCTGCAGTGGGAAGGTAGACCTGCGACGCTCGCCACCATGGTGGACACGACAGCCCACCGAGAGCTTGAAGAGCGATTCCGCCAAGCGCAGAAGATGGAAGCCATCGGCCAGCTGGCCGGCGGCATCGCCCACGACTTCAACAACCTCCTGACCGTGATCATCGGGCGCAGCCACCTCCTCTTGGGAAGCATCCCCCCTGAGCATGCGATCTATCGCAATCTCACATTGATCCACGATACCGCCCAGCGGGCCGCGGCTCTGACAACGCAGCTCCTGGCGTTCAGCCGCCGGCAACTCTTGCAGCCCAAGGTGCTGATTCTCAATGAGATCGTGCAGCGGCTGGAGAGCCTCTTGCGACGGCTCATCGGGGAAGATTTCCGCCTGACGACTCGGCTAGATCCCTTAGCTGGACGCGTCAAGGCCGATCCCAGCCAACTCGAGCAGGTGATTGTGAACCTGGTTGTCAATGCGCGCGATGCCATGCCGACAGGAGGCCCGCTCACCATTTCGACGACTATTGCCGAGCTCACCGAAACAGATGTCCTCTCCCTCCCGGGCATTCGTCCGGGAACTTATGTGATGCTGGCGGTCACCGATTCTGGGACGGGTATGGATGAGGCGACCCGGCTTCGGATCTTCGAGCCCTTTTTCACAACGAAGGAAGCGGGGAAGGGCACCGGCCTGGGGCTGTCCACAGTCTGGGGTATCGTGCATCAAAGTGGCGGTGCTATCCAAGTACAGAGTCGGGTCGGGGAAGGGACGACGTTCAGTGTCTATCTTCCATGTGTCGACGAAGAAGTGAGGCCCGAGGATACGCGCATGCCCTCGCCCCTCCCCGAGCGTGGCGAGACCATCCTGCTCATCGAGGACGACTCCGAGCTTAGAACGCTCGCCCAAGAGGTACTCGAGGCGCGAGGCTACCGGATCCTCGCCGCCGGCTTGCCGAGCGAAGCGCTGGAGATCGCTGTGGCGCATCCAGGGCCGATTCACCTTTTGCTCACCGACGTCGTCATGCCGGGAGCCAGCGGTCGTCAGATCGCCGATCGCCTTTCCGTGACGCGGCCCGAGATCAGGGTCCTCTATATGTCTGGCTACATGGACGACACGATCCTGCGTCACGGGATTTCGGAGCAGGAGCTCGCGTTTCTTCCCAAGCCTTTCGCGCCGGATACGCTCGCGCGGAAGGTACGCGAAGTGCTGGACGGCTAAGCCGCTGCGTGGAAGCGACGCCCTCGAGTAGCGATCCTCGGGCTTCGCTCGGGCGACACCCTCGTAGAGATCGGGAATGCCCCCGGCCCCGCCCGCCGCCCTCGCTGGCCGCCGAGTGAGAACGTGCACTCCGCGCGGCGAGCCCGTCGAGGAGGCGCGAGGGCGGGCTGGGGGCTTCCCTCCCCGGACCCATATCTTCTGCGCGCCGTCGAAGCACACACCCATAGTCTCGTGGCCCGTTACGAGCGGCCACGTGGCTTGCGAGTCAGTGCGCAATCGCGGCGGCGGGATTGCGCGCGCGGGCCGGTTGAGGCAAGATGCCGGCCAGTCATCGAGTCGGGTCAGAGGCGACGCCAGGAGCAGACCTCGAGTGCCCGGACAACGGAGGAGTAGCCCATGACGACTCGCCGAACCTGGATGATCGCCGCGCTGATCCTGGCCGTCGCGCTCGTCTCCGGCGCGGGCGCCGCCCCGCCCAAGGACGCCATCGTGATCGGTCTTCTCGCCGAGCCCGTGACCATGGATCCGCCGCAGATCACCGATCTCAACTCGGCGCGGGTGACCAAGCGCATCTTCGAGGGGCTGGTGGCCCAGGAGCTGGGCTCCTACAAGCTCGTGCCCGGGCTCGCGCGCTCCTGGGAGATCTCCAAGGACGGCTTGATCTACACGTTCAATCTCCGGGCGAACGTGACCTTTCACGACGGCAGCCCGTTCAACGCCGAGGCCGTGAAGTTCTGCTTCGAGCGCCAGCTCAACGAGCAGGGACCGTACTACAAGACGGGAACGTATCCTTACGTCAAGGGGTTCCTCGGCAACGTGCAGGGGGTCGAGGTCGTCAACCCGCTCACCGTGCAGATCAAGCTCAAGGCGCCCCTCACGCCGTTTCTCCAGTACCTCGCGCACCAGTCGCTCTTCATCTACAGCCCCGAGGCGCTCAAGAAGCACGGCAAGGACATGGTCAAGAACCCCGTGGGCACGGGTCCCTTCAAGCTCGAGACGTGGGAGCCCGGGGTCAAGGTCGTCCTCGCGCGCAACGACCAGTACTGGGGCGGGGCGCCCAAGGTTCGCCAGGCCATCTACGTCCCCATCATCGAGGCCCAGGCCCGGCTTGCCGCCATCAAGACGGGTGAGATCGATCTGACCATGGACGTGCCCCCCGACAGCCTCGAGAGCCTGCGCAGGGACCCGAACATCACCGTGGCCGAGTCGAACTCCTCGGCCGTGTGGTACATCGCCCTCAATACCCGTCACGCCGTCCTGAAGGACAAGCGCGTGCGCCAGGCCATGAATTACGCCATCAACAAGGAAGCGATCATCCGCGACATCCTCAAGGGCACGGCCATCGTGTCCTCAGGGCCGATGTCGCCCGTCTACGGCCCCTTCCACGAGGAGAAGACCACGCGTTATCCGTACGACCCCGAGAAGGCCAAGGCGCTGCTCAAGGACGCGGGCTACCCGGGTGGCTTCGAGGTCATCTTTCTCGTCCCCGAGTCGGGCTCGGGCATGCAGCAGCCCGTCGAGATGGGCACGGTCATCCAGGCGCAGCTCCAGGCCGTGGGCATCAAGGCCAGGATCCAGACCATGGAGTGGGGCGCGTACTTGAAGAAGTACCTCGACGGCCCGGACATGGCGGAGATGTCCTGGAATCCCTCCATCGGTGATCCCGACCACGTCACCTACATGCTCCTCTCCTCGGATCGGTTCCCGCCCGCCTTCAACGCGGGCTTCTATCAGAATGCTCGAGTGGACGAGCTCCTCCGCAAGGGGCGGACCACGGTGGGAGACGCCGAGCGCGCGGCCATCTACAAGGAGGCCCAGCGCATCATCAGCGACGAGGCGCCGTGGATCTTCATCGACCACGGGCGCCAGATCATCATCCACCGGAAGCGCGTGCAGGGCTTCAAGCTCCACCCGAACTTCGATCTCGTGCTGACGCAGGTGTGGCTGCAGTAGGGGGCGGCGGGCTTCCCGCCTACGCCCTCCGCCGCCTGTTCCTCGCCGTCCCCGTGCTGTTCGGGGTCTCGGTGCTCGTCTTCGCCGTCCTGCACCTGGCGCCGGGGGATCCCGCCGCCATCATGCTCGGCGCCCAGGCGACCAAGGAGGATGTCGTGCGCCTCCATCGCGATCTGGGCCTCGACCAGCCGCTCGTCGTCCAGTACGTGCGGTGGATGGGCCACGTCCTTCAAGGCGATCTCGGTCGCTCCATCCCGCTGGGCCGGGCCGTCCTCCCCGAGGTGCTCCTGCGCTTCAAGGCCACCCTCGTGCTCACGGCGGGCGCGCTCCTGATCGCGATCCTTCTGGGTCTTGCCGCGGGCATCGTATCGGCGGTCAAGCAGTACACGTGGCTCGATCGCATCAGCATGGGGGTGGCCGTCACCGGCGTGAGCCTGCCCGTCTTCTGGACGGGGATCATGCTCATCCTGCTCTTCGCGCTCCAGCTCCGCTGGTTCCCCTCGAGCGGGATGAGCTCGCCCTATGGCAGCGGCGTGGCCGACGTGCTGTGGCATCTCGTCCTGCCCGCGGTGACGCTCGGGACCGCCTCCGCCGCCGCCCTCGCGCGGCTCACGCGCTCGAGCGTGCTCGAGATCATCCGGCAGGACTATGTCCGTTCGGCGCGCGCCAAGGGCCTCGCCGAGCGCGCCGTCATCACGCGGCACGTGCTCAAGAACGCGATCAATCCCATCATCACGGTGCTGGGGCTGCAGGTGGGCTTTCTCCTCGGCGGGGCCATCCTGACGGAGACGGTCTTCTCCTGGCCGGGGCTCGGCTCCATGATGGTGCGCGCCATCCAGGCACGCGACTATCCGCTTGTCCAGGGCGGCGTGCTCCTCATCGCCACGACCTTCGTGCTCGTCAACCTCGTCGTCGATCTCCTCTACGCCGTCTTCGACCCACGCATCCGCTATGACTGATCTCGTCCGCATGTTCCGCAAGAGCAGCTCGGCCCTCTTCGGCCTGGGGCTCGTGGCCGTCATGGCCGTGCTCGCGGTGCTGGCGCCGTGGATCGCCCCGCGCGACCCCGATGTCATCGACACGGCGCGGCGCCTCTCGCCCATCCTGACGGCCGGGCACCTGCTCGGCACGGATGAGTTCGGGCGCGATCTCCTGAGCCGGCTCCTCTTCGGGGCGCGCATCTCCCTGGTGGTGGGGCTGACCGCGACGGCCCTGGCCGCCCTCGTGGGCTCGCTCTGCGGGCTCCTCGCCGGCTTCATCGGACGCTGGGTCGACCAGCTCATCATGCGGTCCATCGACACGCTGCTCGCCTTCCCGTACTTTCTTCTCGCCGTGGCCATCATCGCCGCCCTCGGGCCCGGCCTCGTCAACGGCATGGTCGCGGTCGCCGTCGTGAACATTCCCTTCTACGGGCGCATCGTGCGGGCCACCGTGCTCTCCGTGAAGCAGACGGACTACGTCGAGAGCGCGCGGGCCCTCGGGATCTCCGAGCTGCGCCTCGCCCTCACGCACGTGCTGCGCAATTGCCTCGCCCCCCTCATCGTGGCCATCACCCTCAACGTGGGCGGGATGATCACGGCGCTGGCCGGGCTGTCCTTTCTCGGCCTAGGCGTGCAGCCGCCGACCTCCGACTGGGGGAGCATGCTGTCGGCGAGCCGCCAGTATCTCAACGTCGCGCCGCACGTGGCGGCGCTCCCGGGCATGGCCATCTTCCTCACCGTGCTCGGCTTCAATCTCCTGGGCGACGGGCTGCGCGACGCGCTCGACCCCCGCCTCCGCTGAGGTGACCATGCCCGAGACACCGAATCCCGAGGCCGTGGCGCTCTTCGCGCTGGTCGCGAATCGCTACGGTAGCCGCCTGACCACGGAGCAGCTCGACGAGATCAGGAAGATGGTGGAGGGCCAGGTCGAGGCGGCGCGCGCGCTCCGCGCGGTGAGGCTCACCAATGCCGACGAGCCCCTTCAGGGCTTCACGGCGTACCGCGGTGAGCCGTGAGCTCCGATCTGCTCTTCAAGCCCGTGCGCGAACTGGCCGCCCTCGTGCGCGCGCGCCAGCTCTCGCCCGTGGCGCTGACCGAGCTCTACCTCGATCGGCTCGAGCGTCTGGGCCCCAAGTACAACGCCGTGGTCACCATCACCCGCGAGCGCGCGCTGAGCCAGGCGCGGCGCGCGGAAGGGGAGATCGCGGCCGGGCGGTACCGGGGCGCCCTTCACGGCATTCCCTATGGCGCCAAGGATCTCCTGGCTACCGCGGGCACGGCCACGACGTGGGGCGCCGCGCCCTATCGCGAGCAGCGGTTCGACTTCGACGCCACCGTCATCGGCAAGCTCGAAGACGCGGGCGCCGTCCTCTGCGCCAAGCTCGCCATGATCGAGCTGGCGGGAGGCATGGGCTATCGTCAGCCCATCGCCTCGTTCACCGGGCCCTGCGTCAACCCATGGGACACGGACGCCTGGACGGGCGGTTCTTCCAGCGGGTCGGGAGCCGCGGTGGCGGCAGGACTGGTGCCCTTCGCCATCGGGTCGGAGACCTGGGGCTCCATTCTCTCGCCGGCGGGCTATTGCGGTCTCGCGGGGCTGCGTCCCACGTACGGTCGGGTGAGCCGACATGGGGCCATGGCGTTGTGCTGGACGCTCGACAAGCTGGGGCCGCTCGCCCTCACCGCGGACGACTGCGGGCTCGTCCTCGAGGCCATCGCGGGCCCTGACGCCGCCGATCCCACGGCGAGCGAGCGCCCCTATCGCTACGAAGTGGCCGATCGCCGGGGATTTCGCTTCGGAGTGATTCCGGACGTCACCGATGGCTGCGAGGAGGCAGTCATCGCGAACTTCCGTAGCTCCCTCGACGAGCTCCGGAAGATCGGGACGGTGGAGGAGGTGGCGCTGCCCGATCTACCCTACGAGCAGATCACGCGCACCATTCTCCAGGTCGAGGCCGTCAGCGCCTTCGAGGACCTGATCGAGAGCGGCCGCATCGCGGAGCTGACCGCCCCCGAGGATCGCTTCACCCCCTACGCGCGCGAGGCCATCCTCGCCCACGACTACCTCAAGGCCGTGCGGCTGCGCGGTGTGATGGCGCGCGAGATCGACCGCGTGATCAGCCGCTACGACGCCCTGGTCGCCCCGGGCCGGATCAACGAGGCGCCCCGGCTGGGCCAGGAGTTCAGGAGCGCGATCCGCGCCACCGCGAAGGACGTGATGGGCGCGGTGGGCAACGGGGCGGGCCTGCCCGCGGTCTGCGTGCCGAACGGGGTGGGCGCGCGCGGGCTACCGACGAGCCTTCAGTTCATGGGACGCGCGTGGGAGGAAAACCGCGTGCTCGACGCCGCCCGCGCGTACCAGTCGCTCACCGACTGGCACACGCGGCATCCGAAGGTCGACGAGCGCTTGTCGGAGTAGTGCCGGCAAACGATTGAAGCAGGCCATGCGGACCTGCTGGTCCGCTTCGAGCGCCGGCTTTGCCGGCGCAATCTGCTTGGGGGGAGGCTCGGAAGGGGGGCGCCGCCCCCCTCCGAATTACTAGCGCGGCTGAGGCGGAGCGCTCGGGGGCGGTCCCGACGGCGGGGCGGGTGGATTGGGCACCCACACCCACTTGTAGGGCGTGCTCACCCCGTCGCCCTGGAGGATGTAGCGCCCCTCCGCGAAGACGACCTCGCGCTCGACCTGGGGAGCCTGCGGCTGCGTGTAGGTGGGCGCGGGAGCGGGAACGGTGTAAACCACCGCCGGCGCCGGATAGTAGGCGGGGTAGTAGTACGGATAGTAGTACGGCCAGGGATAGAACCCACAGCAAGGGACGCCGACGCCGACCCCGACGAACACTCGTCCGCCACGGTGGAAGCCGTGATGGTGGCGCCCGCCCGCCTCCGCGGCCATCGGGACGAGGGCCGTCAGAATTGCCAGCAATCCCAGAATCGCCAGGGCCTTTTTCATGTGCGCTTTCTCCTTCGCGCTAGGCTCGCTTCAGCGCGTCGGTCTGGATCGGAAGCTGCCTGATGCGCTTGCCCGTGGCCGCGAAGATCGCGTTGCACACCGCCGGGGCGACCGTGGGCACGCCCGGCTCACCGAGTCCGCCCGCCGCCTCCCCGGAGTTCAGTATATGCACATCCATGACGGGCGCTTCGTCAATTCGCAGCATGGGATAGTCGGTGAAGTTGGTCTGCTTCACCCGCCCGCGATCGATGGTGATCTGGCCGTAGTACACGGCGGTGAGGGCGTAGATGGCGCCGCCCTCCATCTGGGCCTTGACCTGGTCGGGGTTGACGGCCAGGCCCGGGTCGATGACGCCCACCAGCTTGTGCACGCGCACCTTGCCGTCAGGCGCCACGGACACCTCCGCCACGTGCGCCGCGTAGCTCGCATAGGAGAAGCAGACGGCGATGCCCCGCGCGCGGCCCGCGGGAAGCGGGGAGCCCCAGTTGGCCTTGCTCGCGGCCAACTCGAGCACGGCCTTGTGGCGCGGGGCCTTGCCGAGCAGGCTGCGCCGGAACTCGAAGGGATCCTTGCCCGCGGCGTGCGCCATCTCGTCCACGAAGCTCTCGACGATGAACGCGTTCTGCGAGGGGCCGACGGAGCGCCAGAAGCCGAGGGGAATGCCGTAGTCCTTCTCCACCCACTCCACCCGCACGTTGGGATTGTCGTAGGGCATGTTGCGGGCGCCTTCCATCGCGGAGGCGTCGATGGTCCCCGCCTGCGCGCGGCCCTTCTGGATGAGGATGCCGGGGCCGACCACGCGATTCCACCACGCCAGCGGCTGACCCTTGTCATCGAGGGCGGCCTTGAAGACGTTGTAGGTCGCGGGACGATAGAAGCTGTGCTGGAGATCGTCTTCGCGCGTCCATATCACTTTTACGGGCACGCCCATGGCCTTGGATGTCTCGAGGGCGTCCACGATGAAGTCCTGCTCGCCCCGCCGTCCGAAGCCGCCGCCGAGAAAAGTGGTGTTGACGACGACCTTGTCCACGGGCACG
>Ga0137397_10000665_pt1 | contig 23729 bp, 19 predicted proteins | sample czorhiz116metaG_FD_106658 | JGI IMG/M metagenome (GOLD analysis project Ga0137397, IMG submission 106658) | Vadose zone soil microbial communities from Angelo Coast Range Reserve, California, USA - czorhiz1.16 metaG | ecosystem: Environmental > Terrestrial > Soil > Vadose zone | place: USA... | reverse complement strand
GACCTCGAGATACGAGACCTGCAGGTATTCGGCGATGATGAATGCGGCCGCCCCCAGCACCGGCGGCGACAGGATCGCCCCCAGGCCTCCGGCGGCGAGCAGCCCGCCCGCGGCGTCCTTCTGGTAGCCGGACTTCTCGAGCATCGGCCACGCCACCGAGCCAATCGTTACCGTGGTGGCGACACCGGAGCCCGACGGGCCGCCCAGCAGGAACGACGAGAGCACCACGGTGCGACCGGCCGCGGAGCGGCTGCGGCCCATCACGGAGGACGAGAAGTCGATGAAGAACTCGCCCGCGCCGGAGTACTGAAGGATTGCGCCGTAGATGGTGAACAGGATGATGAAGGTGGCGGAGACGTCGATGGCAGTCCCGAAGATGCCCTCCAGCGTCATGTACATGTGGCCCACCAACCGCTCCACGTCGTAGCCGCGGTGGGTCCAGGGCGCCGGGAGCCAGGGCCCCGCGAACGCATAGGCGATGAAGGCGACCACCACCATCGTGAGGATCCATCCCGAGGTGCGGCGCGTGGCCTCGAGCACCAGCAGGATGAGCGTCACCCCGAAGAACAGGTCCCACCTGGTCGGGGTGACGGCGCGCTCGATGAACTCGTCGAAGTCGATGAGGAGATAGGCGATGACCGCCACGCCGAGGATCGACAGCACCACGTCGAACCACTGGATGCGGTGGCGGAACCGCTTCGCCGCCGGAAACAGCAGGAAGCAGAGGAACAGCACGAAAGCGACGTGGATCGCCCGGAGGATCTGCGCGGGGATGACGGCCGAGGCCGCGTAGAAGTGGAACAGCGACATCGCCACCGCGACCGCAGTCAGGGCCTGATCCGTCCAGCCCTTGAAGTGGCTGGCAGCGCCCTCTTCCTTCTCGACGAATTCCTCGGCCTTGCGCCGAGCGTCTTCGTCGACGAGCGCGTCCTGCTCGATGAGGGGTTCGCTGGCGGTCACGAGTCTGTCCGTCGCGCCGGGGACATGCGGCCGAAACGGGTGGCTAGCCAATGAGCGGCGGTAAATTTTCTGACGGCCCTCATCACCAGACGGTCTCCGTGATCGCCGAACTCCAGGAACGACCGTTCCTGCCCTCCGAGGCGGAACCGCTGAGGGATCCCCGCCGCCACCCGGAACACGACCCGGTCCATGGCGCGCTCTACCGCGTGGCGCTGTCCCGGCGCGACGATCCCGAAGTACTCGCGCACGGCCGCGCTCGGGCTGGACACCCACTTCAAGACGATGCGGCGATTCTCGTCGACCACGAACTCCTCCGTGACGGGCTGCTCGTACATCGAGTGGTGAGCGGTGACGGAGAATGACTCTCCGTCGTGGAGCGCCATGCGTGCGGTCTCACCCCGGGCGGCGTTCTCCAACTCGATCACGGTCACCGGGTGCAGCGCCACGACCGCGGCCAGCGAGGCCGCGGCGCTGCCGAGAATCCATCGGCGCGTCCTCCGCCCCATGGTGGTTACCTGGGCTTCAGCCCCTTCTCGGCGAAGTACCTGATTGCGCCCGGATGGAACGGGATTGGCGAGCCCCCGTCGTACTGGTTCGAAATTTTTAGATTCGCCGCCTCCGAATGCACGGCGGCCAGGTCGTCCTTCTTTTCGAATACGGTCCTCACGATGTCGTAGACGAGCTTCTCGTCCATCTTCTCGTGCACGATGAGGACGTTCCACACGTCCGCGACCTGGGCGTCCTTGTCCTGCCCCGGATAGGACTTCGCGGGGATGATGCCCTTCACGTAGAGAGCCCCGTACTTCTTCACGAGGTTCGGGATCGCATCGGTGTGGTCGAGCAGCTTGATCTTGGTCCCGGGAGTTGCGGCCAGATCGGTAACGGCGGCGGTGGGCACGCCTCCCGACCAGAAGAACGCGTCGATCTTCTTGTCCTTGAGTGCGTTCACCGACTCCGCCACCGACAGCTTCTCACGCTTCACGTCCTTCTCGGGATCGATGCCGGAGCCCTCCAGGATGCGCAGCGCGATGGTCTCGGTGCCGCTCCCCGGCGCGCCGGTGGAGATGCGCTTGCCCTTCAGGTCCCGCATCTTCTCGATGCCGCTGCCCTCCACGGTGACCCACTGGCTCTTGTTCGCGTACAGCACGGCGATCGAGCGAATGGGGACTTTGTCCTTGAACTTGCCGGTGCCGTTGAAGCCGTCACTCGCCGTGTCCGCGAGGCAGAAGGCGACGTCCGCCTTTCCAGCCCCGATCAGCTTGACGTTGTCCACCGAGGCGCTGGTCACCTCGGCGGTCGCCTCGACCGCCGGGAGACTCTTGCTGAGCACGTTGGCGAGGCCGCCACCCAGTGGGTAGTACACGCCGCCGGTGCCCCCCGTGGCGATGGAGAGCCTCACCGACTTCTGCTGGGCCGGGACGGGAAGGGCCGTGAAGGCGAGGGAGACGGCGAGGAGCGGCAATTGTTTCATGTCCATCCTCCGGTTCCACGACGTTGGACGTTCTGGTGTATCAGAACCTGTCCGGCGCGGCGCGGGAGAGGCCGTCCGAGCGTGCTGCGTGAGAATCGAAGGAGGACCGGATGACCGTGCGGGCGATGCAGGCGTGGGAGATCGGCAGCCGGGCGGACCGGTCTCGCCTCGCGGGAGTCCTCGCGCCCGTCCTCACGCCGTTCCGTTCCGATCTTTCGCCGGATGCGCCCCGCTTCACGCGTCACTGCAGCTGGCTCTTGTCGCAGGGCTGCGCCGGGCTAGCGGTGTTCGGCACCACCAGCGAGGCCAATTCGCTTTCGGTCGAGGAGAAGGAGGCGCTGCTCGAGCAGCTCCTCGGCGCCGGGATCGATCCGGCGAAGCTGATGCCCGGCACCGGCTGCTGCGCGCTGACCGATACCGTGCGCCTCACCCGGGCGGCCGTCCGCGCCGGCTGCGCAGGCGTTCTCATGCTCCCGCCGTTCTACTACAAGGGAGTCAGCGAGGACGGGCTGTTCCGCAGCTTCGCGGAGGTGATCGAGCGCGTCGGCGAGGCGGGGCTGCGCGTGTACCTCTACCACATCCCGCCCGTGGCGCAGGTCGGCTTCACCGTGAAGCTGGTCGAGCGTCTCGTCACCGCCTATCCCCGAACGGTCGTGGGCATGAAGGACAGCTCGGGCGACTGGAACAACACCAAGGCGATGCTCGACGCCTTCGCGCGCTCCGGGTTCGACGTGTTCGCCGGCAGCGAGCGCTTCCTGCTCGCCAACCTGCGCAACGGCGGCGCAGGGTGCATCACCGCGACCGGCAACGTGAACGCCGCGGCGATCGTCCGGCTCTTCCGCGAGTGGCGCTCGCCGGGCGCCGAGCAGATCCAGGAGTCGCTCAACGCCCTGAGGGGCGCCGTCGAGAAGTACCCAGTCATTCCGGCGCTGAAGGCAATCGTCGCGCACCATTCGGGCGATGCCGCCTGGCGCACCTTGCGCCCGCCGCTGGTCGAGCTGCCCGGAGCGCAGGCGGAGGCGCTCCTGGGCGACCTGCGGCGCCTCGGATTCGAGATGCCGGGCCTCGAGCGCCTCCCATGACGTCCGCGCTCTGAAAGCGCAGCACCGCTGAATACGGCGGCGAGCGGCGGCAATTTTTTCCAAGCCCGGCCGGCGCGGATTCGCTACGCTTGCGCCCCATGCATCCGAGCAGCCCGCAGGCCCGGGAAATGGCCGACGAGTCGATGGTGCGCAACCTCTCCGCCCAGGCCGAGGCGATCTGGCCGCAGGAGGAGCCGATCTTCGCGCGTCATCCGCCGCCCGAGGGAGCGCGCGTACTGGACGTCGGCTGCGGCACCGGCGAGATCGTCGCGCGCCTCGCGGCGCGCTTCCCGCGGACGTCGCTGGTTGGCGTCGATCTGGAGGAGAGCCATCTGGACCGGGCGCGCGCCCAGTGCGCCGCGTTCGGCCCGCGCGTCCGCTTCCAGCGGGACGACGCCCTGGCGCTCTCGTTCCCGGCGGCCGAGTTCGACCTGGTCGTGTGCCGGCACATGCTGCAGGCGGTGCCCGACGCCCGCCGCGCGGTCGCGGAGATGGTGCGAGTCACCCGGCCCGGCGGCCGGCTGCACCTCATCGCCGAGGACTACGGGATGCTCTGGTGCCACCCGACCCCGCTCGATTCGGACGGTTTCTGGCAGCACCTCCCCAACCTCTACGGCCGGGCGATCGGCTGCGATCTGCACATCGGGCGCAAGATGTACGCGCTGCTTGCCGACCTCGGCCTGAGCGACATCGCCGCCGACTACGTGGTGGTGGACACCCTGCGCGTCCCGCGCGAGACCTTCGCCCGCATCTGGGAGGCGTGGCGCGACGGCTACACCGATCCGCTGGCGCAGCACACGGGGATGCCCCGCGCGGAGCTCGAACGACGGTGGCGCGAGATGATCGACTGCGTCCGCGACCCGCGCGGGTACGCCCTGTGGCAGGTGCCGGTCTGGACCGCGCGAAAACCCTGACGTTTCCCCGGATCAGAGGTCGGCGCGCTGCCAGCCCGCGCCCTCGTACTCCATGTACTTCGCCGTCTTCTCCGCGACTTGGCGACCGAAGTAGAGGTCGACGACGTGCAGCGCGAGGTCGATGCCGGAGGTGAGGCCGCCGGCGGTGAAGATGCCCTGGTCGCTGCGCACGAACCTCTTGCCCCGCTCCAGCCGGACGCCGGGGAACTTCTCGTGGAAGGCGTCGAAGTACTCGTGGTGCGTGGTCGCCCGCTTGCCTTCGAGCACGCCGGTGAGCGCGAGCTTGAATGCCCCGGTGCACACCGACATGACCACGTCGCTCTGGGTGGTCATGCGGCGCATCCAATCGATCATCTTCGCCGACTTCCCCGCCTGGGCGCCGATGACCACGATCCGCGGCTGCGGCGCGTCGTCGAAGGTGTAGTCGGGCACGATGCGCAGGCCGCCGCTGCCGCGGATGGGGTCCTTCGAATCCGAGACGGTGAAGAGCCGGAAGGGCATCTGGTCCTCCATGGAGGAACCCCGGCCCTCCACCATCACGTCCTGGAAGACCTCCCACGGCCCGGCGAAGTCGATGACGGTCGCCCCGTCGGTGATCACGAAGGCGACCGCCATGCTCCCCTTCGCTGGCGGGCGGAGCTTTCCATCTCGCGAGGCGAGCCGCGGGACCGGCCGGGGCTGCGCGTCCGCCCTGCTGTATTGCGCCGCGGCCGCGGCGAGCAGCGCGATCAGCGTGCACGATCTCATGGGGTGCTCCTTTCCACTGGGCGCGCCGCGCGGAACGCGGCAATGGAGACGCCGAACGACTGCTTCCACAGCCTGCGCAGCTGGCGCGCGTCGTCGAATCCGCAGCTCGCCGCGATCGCTTCCACGGTGCGCTGCGGATCGCCGAGCAGGTCGCGCGCCACCTGCACCTTGACCTTTGCGGCGAACTGCTTCGGGGTCACTCCGGTCGCCCGCCGGAAGACGCGTGCGAGGTGGCGAGGGCTCATCGCCGCGATCTGCGCCAGTTGCGAGAGGATCGGTTTCTTCTGCGGATTCGCCACCAGCCAGTCCTGGACCCGGTGCACGCCTGGATGCAGGTGCGTCCGGTGGTCGAGGTAGACGCTGCGCTGCTCCTCCTGGCCGTTCCGCCGCAGGTACACGACCATCTCGCGGGCGACCCGTGCGGCGACGAGGGGCCCCCAGTCCTGCTCGACCAGTGAAAGCGCCATGTCGATGCCGGAGGCCACCCCCGCGCTGGTGATCACGCCGCCGTCCTCGACGAACAGGCAATCGTCGACCACGCGCGCCCGCGGCGTCTCGGCCGCGAGCCGGCCGACGACCTTCCAGTGGGTCGTGCAGCGGCGCCCGTCGAGGAGTCCGGCCCGGGCGAGCGCGAACGCGCCGGTGCACACGGACGCGATGCGCGCGCCGGCATCGCCCGCCGCGCGGAGCCACTCGCCCGGAACCGCGAGGCGATCGAGCTTCGCCGAAGACGTGCCCGGGACGAGCACCAGGTCGCCTTGGCGCGGTGCGGGCAGCGGCAGCAGGTCCGAAAGGAGCAGCCCTTGCGCCGAGCGCACCGCGCCCGTCGCGCCGCAGTACGACAGCTGGTAGGCGCCCCCCAGGTGGGACGCTTCGTCGAGGACCTGGACAGGACCGGCCATGTCCTGGAGGTGCACGTCGGGCAAGAGCAGTACCAGCACCCGGCGCGCGCGGAGCGGGGCTTGCACCACGGCACTCTCTCTACGGGAAGGTGTCATGGCCCAGGAGTGTACGAGCCTCCGGGGCTCCTAGCGAGGTCCTTCCGGGACAATCACCGGACGGATCAGGACATCACATCAGCCGCCGCCGGATGGGCGGCGCCGTGCAGCTGCCTCGCGACTTCAGGGCGTGCGCTCCGGCAGCGGCAGCTGCACCTCGATCGGGTCCAGGGAGCCCAGCACCGCCGCGCCGTGGGCGGAGGCGCGCGCGCATGCATCGTCGAGCGAGAGGCCCAGTGCGGCGTACCAGGTGAGCGCGCCGGCGAAGCTGTCGCCCGCGCCGTAGGACCCGCCTCGGGGAGCGGCGTGGGGCGCTGCGAATCGGCGCGTTTGCCCGGCGGTCTCGATCCGGCCGCCCGCCGCGCCTTCGGTCATCACCAGCGCGCCGGGCCTCACGGGATAGTCCGCCAGCGCGGAGACCTCCCGCGGGTCCGCGGCGCTCCCTACCACGACGTCGGCGCGGACGCCGGAGGCGATCAGGGCCGGGCGGCGGCGGGCCGTGACCACCAGCAGGCGCGCGACGCGGGCCGCCCGGAGGGCCTCGGGATCCTGCGCGGTGAAGTACGCGGCGTCGCACGAGGCCAACAGATCCCAGGGCAAGGCGTCGCGCTTCTCCGGGTGGAGCGGCTCGCCCAGGACCACGATGGTGCGCTCGCCGTCGGGGGTGATGAGGACCAGATCGCGCGTGTGCGGCGCCGCGCGGTGGGCGGCGTGGATGCGCGCGCCCGTCGCTTCGATTCGCGCGCGCACCTGTGCCGCCGCCTCGTCCGCCCCCAGCGCGGTGAACAGATGAACCTCGCCGGGAGACTTCGCCAGCTGGAAGAAGGCGATCCCTCCGCCGCCGCCGGGGAAGGTCCGCAGGTCCTGCGCATGGGCGATCTCGCCGGGCCCGGGCACGCGTGGCACCCGGCCCAGGGTGACGTGCTCGACGTGACCGATGACCGCGACTCGCATCCGTCGATACACGTATCAACTCGAGGCCGTGGCCGCGACCCTTCCCGCCCGCTGCGCACCCGCGGTACAAAGGAGCGGGGTCTTCATGAAAGCCGGCCTGGTGGGGTTTCCGCTCGCGGGCAAGACCACGCTGTTCAACGCCATCACCACGCTGCACAAGTCCGGCGACTCGCACGTCCACCTCGGGGCCATCAAGGTGCCGGACGGGCGGGTCGATCGGCTGGCCGCGCTCTACCGGCCCCGCAAGGTGACCTACGCGGAGGTGCGCTTCGTCGACCTCCCCGGGCCCCGGGGCAAGGGGATGGACGCCGACTCCCTGCGGGCGCTCGCCGACGTGGATGCGCTCTGCCTGGTCCTGCGAGGCTTCGCCGGCATGGATGCCGCGGCGCCGGAACCCCTGCACGAGGCGCGCGAGTTCGACGCCGAGCTGGTGCTGCACGACCTCGGAGTCGTGGAGCGCAGGCTCGACAGGCTGCGCAAGGAGCACGCCGGCAAGACCGGCAGCGAATGGCACGAGCTGTCGAATGTCCTCGGGCACCTCGAGGCGGGGCAGCCGCTGCGCACCCTGCGCTGGTCCGAGGCCGAGCAGCGCGAGATGGCGCACTTCGGCTTCCTCTCGCGCCGCCCCATGCTGGTGGTGCTCAACGTGACCGAGGCCGACGCGGCCAGCCCGCTCCCTCCCGAGCTGGAGACCGAGATCCGCGCTCGCGGGGCCGAAGGGCTGGCGCTCAGTGCCGAGGTCGAGTCGGAGATCGCGGACCTGGACCCGTCCGAGCAGCCGGCCTTCCTGGAGTCGATCGGGCTGCGCGAGTCGGCGCGCGAGCGCTTCATCCGCGCCGCCTACCACCTGCTCGACCTCGCCTCGTTCTTCACCGTGGGCGAGGACGAGGTGCGCGCCTGGACCATCCACCGCGGCGACCGGGCGCCGCGGGCCGCGGGCCGGATCCACTCCGACCTGGAGCGCGGCTTCATCCGCGCCGAGGTGGTGCACTACGAGGACTTCATGGCGGCCGGCGGCGAGGCCAAGGCGCGCGAGCGCGGCCGGATGCGGCTGGAAGGCAAGGAGTACGTGGTGCGGGACGGGGACATCCTGCACGTCCGCGCAGCTGTGTAAGCAGGCGGACGCTGGGCAGGAGCGCCTGGCAGTTCCACGGGCGCCCGTTGTAGCCTGGGCTCGTGCGTCCCCTTCGCCGATGGGCCGCGGCCCTCCTGCTTTGCGCTCCGCTCGCTGCTCGCGCCGGCTTCCGCTGTCCGGCCAAAGGCGGCGCCGAATGGCGCGAATACCGGAGCAAGCACTTCGTGGTGGACACGGATGCGTCTCGATTCAAGGTCGAGTTGCTCGTCGCACAGCTGGAGAGGATGCACGCGCTCGAGCTGCAGGCGCTCTTCTGGGAGCAGGTGGAGATCCCCGGGCGCGTCCGCGTCCTCGCCTTTGCGGATCCGAATTTTTTCACGGAGCTGGCAGGGACGTACGTCGGCGCTTTCTATAGACGCTCGTGGATGCGGGAGCCCATGATCGCGTTGCCCATCGTCGGGCTCGAGGCGCAGCCGGAGGCGGTCGCGCACGAAATCGCCCATCACCTCTCCCGCTTCCAGTTTCCCTGGCAGCCTGCGTGGTTCAGCGAAGGCCTGGCGGAGTTCGTACAGACGATCGCGAGCAGGAGCGCGCCGGTCATGCCGGCCGTGGGGAGCCACGTCATCCGGAGCACTCCCGATCAAGGCGGCGCGGTCGGCAGCACGCCGGCGGAGATGGTGACCGCGCTCCAAGGAGCGCCGCGCGTCCGAGCTCAGGAGCTGCTGCAGTGGGACGGGCGCATCGACTCCTACACGGGCGCGTACCATCTCTACAGCTGGCTCCTGTACCACTGGCTCTGGAACAATCGGTCGAAGCAATTCACCGCATTCCAGCAGCGCCTTTCGAACGGCGAAGATCCTGCCGCCGCGCTGCGTGCCGAGCTTGCCGAGCTCGACCCCGGGAACTCCGCCGCGCTGGCGAAGGTCGACGACGCTCTCGAGTCGTACCGTCATTCGGGGCGCGTGGCATCGTACCGCGTGAACGCGAACGTCGACGCGAGCTTCGCCGAGGCCTCGCCTCTTTCCTCGGCCGATGTGCACGTGCTGCTGCTGGACGCGGGATACCATTCGAACGCGAAGGACCTGCTGGCCGACGTCGACGAGGCGCTCCGTGAAGACGCCATGCAACCGGTCGCCATCGTGTCCAAGTCGGCGAACGACGAATCGTCGCCGATCGCTGCACTGCAGGGGGTAGTGGCCGCGCGTCCCGGAGACTGGCGCGCCTGGCTGCTGCTCGGCAACGCGCTCGGCGAGACGTCCAAGGAGCAGAAAGAGGCTGCGTACCGGAAGGCGGTGGCCTTGAACCCGGACAGCGCCTGGGGGCACAACCAGCTCGCCCGCCACCTGGTCACCCATGGGCGCGCGAAGGAAGCGCTGCCAATCGCCAATCGAGCGCTGGATCTCGGTCCGTCGGATCCGAGCTCGATCGACACGCTCGCCACGGTCGCGGCCGAGTTGGGGAAGTGCAGTGAGGCCCTGGTCCTCGAGCGGCGCGCCGTCGCCGTCGCCGTGGCGGATCTGAAGGGGCCGGGCGCGCAGATCTTCCAGAAGCGTCTCGCTACATTGGAGGCGCGCTGCGGAACCGCCGCGCCCGCCGCGGCGAGCGTCAACCCGGCGCGAGCGCCCTGAGAGCTCCCTCGGGGCGGATGCGCCGGCGGCGCCGGCGGCGTACAACCCTGCCATGGCGCCGCGCGTGCTGGTCGTCGACGACGAGAAGAACATCCGCCGCACGCTCGCGCTCTGTCTGGAAGGTCTCGGCTGCGCGGTGACCGAGGCGGGCACCGCGGAGGCGGCGCTGGACGCCCTTTCTCGCGCGCCGCACGACCTCGCCTTTCTCGATCTGCGCCTCGGCGCCGGGAACGGTCTCGACCTGCTGCCCAGGTTGCTGGCGGAGAGGCCGGGGCTGGACGTGGTGATCATCACCGCGTACGCGACCTTCGACACCGCCGTCGAGGCGATCCGCCGCGGGGCGCGCGACTACCTGCCCAAGCCGTTCACGCCGGCCCAGGTCCGCCACGTCCTGGAGCAATCCGAAGGGCGACGCGGGCTCCAGCGCAAGCTGCAGGACCTGCAGGGCCTGCTCGCCGACGCGGCGCCCGAGGTGGACCTGGCCTCCGCGAGCGCGCCGATGCGCGCCGTGGTCGAGGTGCTGGAGAAGGCCGCCGCGCACGACGTGCCGGTGCTGCTCCGCGGCGAGAGCGGCACCGGAAAGAGCGTCCTGGCGCGCGCGCTGCACGGCTGGAGCGCGCGCAAGGAACGGCCGTTCGCGGTGGTGAGCTGCCCCACCCTCACCGAAGAGCTGCTCGCGAGCGAGCTGTTCGGGCACGCGCACGGCGCTTTCACCGGAGCAGTCCGCGATCAGCCCGGCCGGGTGGAGGCCGCCGAAGGCGGGACGCTCTTCCTCGACGAGGTGGGTGAGATCCCCCCCGCGCTGCAGGCGAAGCTGTTGCGCTTCCTGCAGGACAGGCAATTCGAGCGCGTGGGCGAGACGCGCACCCGGACCGCCGACGTGCGCGTGGTGGCCGCGACCAATCGCGACCTCGATGCCGACGTGAAGACTGGACGCTTCCGCGAGGACCTGCTCTTCCGCCTGAACGTGGTCGAGGTCACGGTTCCGCCGCTGCGCCAGCGGGCGGACGAGATCCTGCCGCTGGCGCGCCGCTTCCTGGGCTTCTTCGCCCGCGCGGCGCGGCGGCCGACTCCGGAGCTCTCACCCGAGGCAGGCAAGGCCCTGCTCGCGTACTCGTGGCCAGGCAACGTGCGCGAGCTGCGCAACGCGATCGAGCGGGCGGTGATCCTCTCCAGCGGCCAGGTGCTGGCCCCGCAGGCGTTCCCCGAGCGGATCGCGGCCCATGCGTCGGCGGCGCCGCTGCTGGGCGGCGACTACACGGTCGAGGAGGTCGAGCGCGAGCACATCCTCCGCGTGCTCTTGCGGCACCCGGTGCAGGAGGAGGCCGCGCGCGTGCTGGGCATCGACGCCAGCACCCTGTGGCGCAGGCGGAAGAAATACGAAGGCTGAGGACACGGATCGCGGAGCACGCGGCGCGATCTGTTTGTCTCTACCCGGTGAGGCGGGGCGGAGCGGTGGAGGCGGCGCCCGGGACGGGAAGGGTGAACCAGAAGCGGGCGCCGCGCCCCGGCTCGCCGTCGGCGCCCATGTCGCCGCCGTGGGCGCGCACGATCTCGCGCGAGATGTAGAGCCCCAGGCCGATCCCTTCGCCCTTGGTTCCGGGGATGCGGAAGAACTTCTCGAAGACGCGCTCCCGGTACTCGGGAGGGATCCCCGACCCCTGGTCGGCCACCTCGAACCGCACCTTCCCGCCCTCCGCCTCGGCGCGCAGCACGACCCGGCCGCCGGGCGGGCTGTGGCGGACTGCGTTGGAGAGGAGGTTGTCGAAGACCAGCGCCACGCGCTCGGGGTCCGCGAGCACCGGCAGGACGGGCTCGGCGATGTCGGCCAGGAGCGATACGCCGGCCTCGCGCGCGCTCGCCTCGCGCGCCGCCGCGGCCCCTTCGACCAGCGCCTTCGACGAGATCGGCGTAGGCGACACCTCCACCTTGCCCGCCTGGATGCGCGACAAGTCGAGCAGATCGTCGACGATTCCTTGCAGCCGCTCGCAATCCTCGCGCGCCGCGTAGAGGAGGTCGGCCTGTTTCTCGGTGAGCGGCCCGACCGTCCCCTCCACCAGGATGTGGATGGCCATGCGCAGCGAGGTCAGCGGGGTGCGGAACTCGTGCGCCACCGTCGCCACCAGGTCGTTCTTCAGCTCGTCGAACCGGAGCAGGCGCGTCACGTCCTGCAACACGATCGTCGCGCCGACCACCGCGCCCTGCTCCGAGTAGAGCGGGGTGGCGCGCGGAAGCAGGCGCCGCTCCGCGCCAGAGGTGAGCACGCGCAGCGCGTCGTCGAGGCCCCGCGGCACGTACGCGCCCCTGCCGCCGACCACGTGCTGCCGGACGCGCTCGATCGCCTCGCGCACGTCGGGCTGCACGCGGGCGAGCGGATCCGCCCCGGCGCCGATCTGCAGCAGCGTCTCCGCGCTTTGGTTCACGTTGAGGATCCGCCCGTCCACCCCGAGCACGACTACGGGGTCGGGCAGGCTGTCGATGGCGGCCTGGGAGGCCTGCTGCGCCTGGAGCAGCTCTCCCAGCGAGCTGGAGCGGTACTCGCGCAGCCGGTCGGCCATGGTGTCCAGCTCGCGCCCGACCTGCGCCAGCTCGTCGTTCCCCTCGATGCGCGCCCGCGCGTCGAGGTCGCCCTCGCCAATGCGCCGCACCGCCATGCTCAGGCGCGAGAGGGGCCGCAGCGAGCGCGCGGTGAGCGAGGCCGAGGCGAAGAGGCCCACCGCAAGCGCGGCGAGCGTCGCCAGGACCACGAGGGAGCGGCTGGTCTCGGCCGCGCGCCGCGCCTGGTCGCTCTTGCGCACCATCGCGTCCTGGTTGATCGCGAGGATGCGGTCGGCGGCGCGCTTCACCCGCAGGAAGCCGGGTTCCAGGACGGCGGAGTACCGCTCGCGCAACGCGGCCGGGTCCTGGAGCCTCTGGGTGGCGCGAAAGTCCTCCAGGTACCTCGTCCACTCGCCGCGCAGCGCCTGGGTGGCGTCGGCCTCGCCCGGCTCGGTGATGTTCCGCTCCTGCACGCCCAGCTCGTCCTCGAACGCATTGATGTTCGGAGCTGGCTGCGCCTCGGAGTCGTCCAGGCGGCCCAGCGCGCGGTAGACCGGTGCGCGGTCGACCCGCTCCAGCGCCTCCTTCATGCGCTCCGCCGCGAGCACGCTGCGGTAGTTGTGCTGCAGGATGAGCTGCGAGCTGCGCCCCAGGTCGCCGAGCGTGCGCAGCGAGACGATGCCGAGAAGCGTCAGCACCAGCGCGAGCGGCGCCTGGGAGAGGAGCAGCTTGGTCCGGAGCGTCACCGCTCGTCCTCGAAGGCGACCACGTGCAGGTCGGCATCGCGCACCTCCCGGAGCAGCGTGACGGGCACCGAGCTGAACAGCACCTGTTTCCACCAGGGCTGCAACGAGCGCCCGACGATGACGTTCGCCACGCCGTGGGTACGCGCGAAATCGAGGATCGCCTGCGCAGGGTCCGTCGATTTGAGGCGCACCACCTCCGCGCCCAGCTCCTTGGCCTTCTCGATGTTCTGCAGGAGGTGGCGCTGCGCCTCGGAGTCGATCAGGTGGGGCGCCTCCTGCGGCGTCTCGACGTACACCACGAACCAGTCGGTGTTGAGGCGCCCCGCCATACGCGAGCCCCGCGAGAGCAGCGTCTTGGCGCGCGGCGGATTCGAGGCCAGGCACACCATGACCCGCCCCGAGGTGTTCCCCTTCTGCTCCGGCGCTGCGCGGGCCCCCGCGCGGTCGAGGCTCTCTGCCACCTCGCGCAACGCCAGCTCGCGCAGTGTGGCCAGGTTCGCGTCCTTGAAGAAGTTCTCCAGCGCCCAGGAGATTTTCTCGGGCGCGTAGATCTTTCCCTGCTGCAGGCGCTCCTGCAGGTCCTCGACCGCGAGATCGAGGTTCACGACCTGGTCGGCCTGCTTGAGGAAGCTGTCCGGCACCGTCTCGCGCACCGAGACGCCGGTGACGCGCTCGATCAGCCCGTTCAGCGACTCGAGGTGCTGTACGTTGAGCGCGCCGAGCACGTTGATTCCCGCGTCGAGCAGCGCCAGCACGTCCTGCCAGCGCTTGCGGTTGACGGACCCGGGGACGTTGGTGTGCGGGATCTCGTCGACGACCGCGATCTGGGGCCTGCGCCGCACCACCGCGTCGACGTCCATCTCCTCGATCGGCACGCCGCGATACTCGATGCGATTGCGCGGCACTACCTCGAGGCCCTCGACGAGCGCGGCCGTCTCGGCGCGCCCATGCGTCTCGATGTACGCGACCACCACGTCGACGCCCCGGCGGCGCAGGTCGTGCGCTTCCTGCAGCATGCGGTACGTCTTGCCCACCCCGGCTGCGAAGCCGACATACAGCTTGAGCCGCCCGCGGCGGCCCCGCTCGACCAGCTCGAGAAAGTCTTCCGGGCGGCGGCCCGTCTTCCGCTCGGGAATGCTCATGCCGAAGGCGCGTCCTTCCTTTCGCGCCAACGGATCCCATAAAGGCCGCGCTGGGAAAAGGGCAGAGCGACCTACTCGCGGCGGCTGGCAAGCGGCGGCGGCCGGCCGAAGAGGCGGTCCAGCGCCAGGTTCAGCAGCAGCACGTTCACGCGCGGCTCGCCGAGCACCAAGAGGTCCCTTCCCTCCACATTCGCCTCGATCACCGCGCGCACGCGTTCGGGAGCGACGCCCCTGGCGTGCGCGACTCGCGGAGCTTGCCACAAAGCGGCCTCCGGCGAGAGGTGGGGGTCGAGGCCGCTGGCGGAAGCGGTCACGAGCTCCGCGGGGATCGGGCCTTGCGCGTCCGGGTTCTCCTGCTGCAGCCGCTGGACCTCCTTGACGGCCCGGTCGCGCAGCGCCTTGGAGGTGGGCCCCAGGTTCGAGCCGCCCGACGCGCTCGCGTCGTAGCCCTTCTCGCCCGCGGCGGAGGGGCGCGGCTGCAGGTAGGGCGCCGTGGCGAACGGCTGCGCGATCAGCTCGGACCCGACCACGCGCCCTTGCTCGTCGGTGACGAGGCTGCCGCGCGCCCGGCCTGGAAACAGCGCGAGGGCCACGCCGGTGGTGAGCAGCGGGTACGCGACCCCGGTGAGGACCAGCGTGACCAGGGTGGCGCGGATGGCGACGAGCAGCTCCTTGCGAGGCATGCGGACCTCCTACACGAGACCGATCGCGGCCAGGGCCAGGTCGATTGCTTTGATGCCGACGAACGGCGCGATCACGCCGCCGACGCCGTAGACGAGCAGCGAGCGGCGCAGCAGGGCCGACGCGCCGAGGGGCCGGTACCGGACGCCCCGCAGCGCCAGCGGGATGAGCAGGATGATGATGATGGCGTTGAAGATGACCGCGGAGAGGATGGCGCTGTAGGGGGAGGCGAGCCGCATCACGTCGAGTGGCTTCAGCTCCGGGAATACTCCGACGAACAACGCCGGAAGGATGGCGAAGTACTTGGCCACGTCGTTCGCGATCGAGAACGTGGTCAAGGTGCCGCGCGTCATGAGGAGCTGCTTGCCGACCTCGACCACCTCGAGCAGCTTGGTCGGGTCGGAATCGAGGTCCACCATGTTGCCGGCTTCCTTCGCGGCCTGCGTCCCGGTGTTCATGGCCACGCCCACGTCGGCCTGCGCAAGGGCAGGGGCGTCGTTCGTTCCGTCGCCAGTCATGGCGACCAGCTTCCCTTTCGCTTGCTCCTCCCGGATGAGGCGCATCTTCGCCTCGGGCGTCGCCTCTGCCAGGTAGTCGTCGACTCCCGATTCCTTGGCGATGGCTGCCGCGGTGCGCGGGTTGTCGCCGGTGATCATCACCGTCCGGATGCCCATCGCGCGGAACCGGGCGAAGCGCTCCGCGATGCCCCCTTTGACCACGTCCTTGAGGTGGATCAGCCCCAGCACCCGGGCGCCGTCGGAAACCGCGAGCGGCGTGCCTCCCGCGTCGCCGATGCGCCAGGCCGCCTGCACCACCTCGTCGGGAGTCTTCCCGCCGCTCCGCTGGACGTGCGCAGCCACCGCGTCCACCGCGCCCTTGCGGATCACCCTGCCGGCCAGGTCGGCGCCGCTCATCCGCGTCTGCGCACTGAAGGCGATGAAGTGGGCGATGCCCTTGGTCTCCCGCCCCCGCAACCCGTACCGCTCCTTCAGCAGCACGACGATGGACCGGCCCTCCGGCGTCTCGTCGGCCAGGCTCGCGAGGTGCGCCGCGTCCGCCAACTCGGCGGCGCTGACGCCTGGGGCAGGGAGGATGTCGGTCGCCAGCCGGTTGCCGAGCGTGATGGTGCCGGTCTTGTCGAGCAGCAGCGTGTCCACGTCGCCGGCCGCCTCGACGGCTCTGCCACTCATGGCCAGCACGTTCTTGCGCAGGAGGCGGTCCATGCCGGCGATGCCGATGGCCGAGAGCAGCCCGCCGATGGTGGTGGGAATCAAGCAGACGAGGAGCGCGACCACGGCCGTCGCTCCCAGCCCGATGCCCGAGTAGAGGCCGAGCGGCACCAGGGTGACGCAAGCAAAGAGGAAGATGATGGTGAGCCCCACCAGGAGGATATGGAGCGCGATCTCGTTCGGCGTCTTCTGCCGCGCCGCCCCTTCGACCAGCGCGATCATGCGGTCGAGGAACGACTCGCCCGGGTTGGAAGTGATCCGCACCACGATCCGGTCGGAGAGCACCTTGGTGCCGCCCGTCACCGCCGAGCGATCGCCACCGCTCTCGCGGATGACGGGCGCCGACTCGCCGGTGATGGCCGACTCGTCGACCGAGGCGATGCCCTGGATCACCTCGCCGTCGCCGGGGATGAGCTGGTTCGTCTCGACGACCACCAGGTCGTCCTTCTTCAGCCGCGAGGCGGGAATCATTTCCTCGTTGGCGAGGGGGATGACGTCCTCCGGCGCCGGCCAGGTGCGCACCTTCCGCGCGACCGTCTCCTGGCGCATGCGGCGCAGCGCGTCCGCTTGCGCCTTGCCTCTCCCTTCGGCCACCGCCTCGGCGAAGTTGGCGAAGATCACCGTGAACCAGAGCCAGAGCGAGACGGCGAGCGTGAACCAGCGGGGCGCCGCTCCGGGCGGCGGAGCGGTCAGATCGCGCAGCCAGATGGCCGTGGTCAGCACGCTGCCGATCTCGACCACGAACATGACCGGGTTCTTCGCCACCCGCCGCGGCGCGAGCTTGCGCAGGCTGTCCAGCGCAGCGGACCAGACGATGCCACGGTCGAAGAGCGCCAGCTGTCTTGCTTTGGCGGCCATTTCAGAACAGCCTCCCGGCCCGTCCGGCGAAGTGCTCCACCAGCGGGCCCAGCGAAAGGGCAGGGAAGAACGTCAGCGCGCCGACGATCAACACCACCGCGACGAGCAGCGCGACGAACAGCGCGCCGTTGGTCGGGAAGGTGCCCGGCCCCGCCGGGATGACCTTCTTGTCCACCATCGACCCGGCGATGCCGAGCGCGGGAACGATCATCAGGAACCGCCCGATGAGCATGTCGGCGCCGAGCGCCAGGTTGTAAAAACGCGTGTTCGCGTTCAGCCCGGCGAATGCCGACCCGTTGTTCCCGGCTCCGCTGGAGAACGCGTAGAGGATCTCCGAGAGGCCGTGCGGGCCCGGGTTCGCGATGGAGGAGGTGCCGTACGGGACCACCGACGCCCAGGCGGAGAAGCTCAGGATGATGAGCGGGAAGATGAGCACGTAGAGCATCGCGAGCTTCATCTCGCGGGCCTCGATCTTCTTCCCGAGGTACTCGGGCGTGCGCCCGACCATCAGGCCGGCGATGAAGACGGTCAGCAGGACGAACACCAGCATGCCGTACAGGCCAGCCCCCACCCCGCCGAAGATCACCTCGCCGAGCTGGATGTTGACGAGCGGCACCAGCCCGCCGAGGGGCGTGAAGCTGTCGTGCATCGAGTTCACCGCGCCACAGGAGGCGTCGGTGGTGACGGTCGCGAACAGCGCCGACGCCGCCACCCCGAATCGGGTCTCCTTTCCTTCGAGGTTGGCCGCGCCCTGCTGCAGGCCGGCGATGTTCCGCAGCGCCGGGTTCGCTTGCGCCTCCGAGGCGTACGTGCCGAGCACACCGGCGAAGAACAGCACAGCCATTGCGGCGAGGATCGCCCAGCCCTGCCGCTGGCTCCGCGCCATCCGGCCGTACGTGTAGGTGAGCCCCGCCGGGATGGCGAAGATCGACACCAGCTGCACGAAATTGGTCAGCGGCGTCGGGTTCTCGAACGGGTGCGCGCTGTTCGCGTTGAAGAAACCGCCGCCGTTGGTGCCCAGCATCTTGATCGCCTCCTGCGAGGCGGTGGGTCCCATGGCGAGCACCTGCTTGGCGCCCTCGAGCGTGATCAGCTCCCGGTAGGGCGACAGGTTCTGCAACACGCCCTGAGAGGCCAGGAACAGCGCGTAAACGAACGAGATCGGCAGCAGGACGTAGACCGTGGCGCGCACCAGGTCGACCCAGAAGTTGCCGATGGTCTTGCCGCCGGCGGTCCCAGCCGTGCGCGTGAATCCGCGCGCGAGCGCCAGCGCGACGGCGATGCCGGCCGCGGCCGAGGTGAAGTTGTGCCAGGCGAGCCCGGCCATCTGGGTCAAGTAGCCCATGGTCGACTCGGGCGTGTACGCCTGCCAGTTCGTGTTGGTTGTGAAGCTCGCCGCGGTATTGAACGCGAGCGCCGGCTCGACCGGCCCGAGGTGCTGCGGGTTGAACGGAAGCAGGTGCTGCAGGCGCTCGATGCCGTACGTGCCGAGCAATCCGAACAGGCTGAAGGCGAGCAGCGAGAAGGCGTACACGGGCCAGGTCTGCTCGCGCGCCGGATCGACGCCGGAGAGGCGGTACAGGATCCGCTCGGCGCGGCCCAGCACGGCGGGGAGCGGCTGCCGAGTCCCTTCGAACACGCGGAACATGTACGCGCCCAGGGGGCGCGTCAGGGCGAGCACCACCAGGGAAAAAAGCGCGATCTGCATCCATCCGATGGCAGTCATGTCAGAACCGTTCCGGCCAGAGCAGCGCGTAGCCGAGGTAGATGGTCAGGAGCACGGCGAGCGCGAGCCCGATCCCGTATTCGAGGCTCACGGCGCACCTCCCAGCCGAGCGCAGAAACGCACGTACGCCCATGAGCCCGCGAAGAACGCGACGCTGGCCAGCACGAGCAGCAGATCGATCATGCCGCGGTGCAGTGCATCCGCCATGCCGGAGACGGCTCCGCCGCCTGTGCGGCTCTGGCGACGGTTGCTGCGTGCGCGCCGTGCGAAATGCAAGCCGCGGCGACGCGGATGGTTGCAAGTGGCAGGGTCGGAAGATGGCGACGGCGCTGGAAATCGGACATCGCAGGGCCGATGTCAGGTGAAATGGCGCGGAAAGCATCCGTCTTTTGCGGGACGGAAGTGCCCTCGCTTGCCTGCCGGCGGTCCACTGCTATCTTTGCAGACCAGCGAAGGAGCACACCGGTGATGAAAGCGATCGCGATGGCATCCGTGACGGCGTTGATGGCTTGCGCCGGGGGGTCCAAGCAGGCGAAGCCGCAGTCCTCGACGGCGCCCCAGTCCGCCGAGGCCAAGGCGGCGGCGGAGCAGGACAAGAAGGACGAAGCCAAGCTCGTCTGCGTGTGGGAGCGGCCCCCCGGCAGCAACATCCCGGAGAAGGTCTGCCGCTACCCGGAGCAGAGCGAGCAGGAGCGGGACGCGACCGAGCGGACCATCTATTCGCTGCCGCCCGTCGTGCAGACGAACAAGGGATAGCGCGCGGCCGCGGCCTCATCGACCAGCCATCTGCTTTGAAACAACTGCGCTTCCCGGGCGTAAGGGCCCTGCCGCGCTCCAGATCTGCCCGCACGCCTGGAGCGAGGGCGCTCTTCGGCCATCATGGCTCGCTTTTTTCCGGGAGGAGATGATGCGCTACGGGATCGGGCTGCTTCTCGCAGGAGCTCTCCTCGAGGCGGGCGCAGCGCGCGCTTTGACCGTCGACGAGGTCGTCGCTCGCAATCTGCAGGCGCGGGGCGGCGCGGCGAAGCTCGCCGCCGTTCGATCGCTGCGGCTGACGGGGGCAGCCTCGTTCACCTTCGGCGACAACAAGATCGACGCCCGATGGGCGGCCCTGCAGAAGCGCCCCGGGATGGTGCGCACGGAGGTCTCTCTGCAGGGGCTCACCGCCGTGGACGCCTTCGACGGCCGCGACGGCTGGGAGGTGCAACCGTTCTCGGGACGGCGCGATGCGCACCGCACCTCCGCGGACGAGGCCAAGGACCTGCAGCGCAATGCCGAGATCGGCGGCCCCCTCGCGGCTGCCGCCGAGAAGGGGCACCGCATCGAGTACCTCGGCACCGACGACCTCGACGGGACGCCGGCGCACAAGCTGCGGGTCACGCGGAAGGACGGCGACGTGCAGTACGTCTTCCTCGACCCGGACTATTTCCTCGAGATCCGCATCGTGACCGAGAGCAAGGTCCGCGGCGTGGAGCGCATCAACGAGACGGATCTGGGAGCGTACGAGCAGGTCGCGGGGGTCTGGTTCCCGTTCTCCGTCGAGTCGGGCGAGAAAGGGAAGCCGCGCAACTTCCGTCTGACCATCGAGCGCGCCGAGCCGAACGTGGACGCTGACGACGCGCTCTTCCGCTTTCCCGCCGGGCCGGTCGGCCGCGCCGTGTTGGCGGGCCCCACGACCGCGCAGAAGGCGGCCGCCGTGCCGCCGGCCCCGGCCGCCCGCCGGGCGGAGGTCCTGGATTCCGGCGTCATCTCTGGTCTCAACTCTCGCAACATCGGCTCGGCGACGATGAGCGGCCGGATCGCCGCCGTCGCCGCGCGCAACGAGGAGGGCAGGACCACCATCTACGTGGGCGCCGCGAGCGGGGGCGTGTGGAAGTCGGGCGACGGAGGGACGACCTTCCGGCCCGTCTTCGACAAGGCGCCGGTGCAATCCATCGGCGCCGTCGAGATCGATCCGACCCATCCGCAGACGGTCTGGGTGGGCACCGGCGAATCGTGGACGCGCAACTCCGTCTCGGTCGGCGACGGCATCTACAAGTCGACCGACGGCGGCGAGACCTGGGCGAACATGGGCCTGCCCCGTTCGGAGCGGATCGCGCGCATCCTGGTGCACCCGAAGAACGGCAACGTCGTGTACGCGTGCGTCCCGGGAAAGCTGTGGAGCGACAGCCCCGACCGCGGGCTCTACAAGACGACCGACGGTGGCCGCACCTGGGACCTGATCCTGACCGGACACAACTACTCGACCGGATGCTCGGGCCTGTCGATGGATCCCAAGGATCCGAATGTGGTGTTCGCCGGCTTGTGGGATTTCCGCCGCAAGGGCTGGACGTTCCGGTCCGGCGGAGACGGCCCTGACGCGCCGAGCGGCAGCGGCCTGTATCGCTCGGCGGACGGCGGCGCGACCTGGACCGAGCTCGCCGCCGGCGGGCTTCCGCCCAAGCCGTGGGGACGCGTGGAAGTCGCCGTGGCTCCTTCGAACGGGAACGTGGTCTACGCGTTGGTCGAGTCCAAGGACTCCGCGCTGTACCGATCGGCCGACGGCGGCAAGACGTGGGAGGCGCGCGACAAGAGCCAGATGATGGTGTGGCGCCCGTTCTACTTCGCGCGCCTGGTGGTGGACCCGACCAACCCGGACCGCGTCTACAAGCCGGACCTCAACCTGATCGTCAGCGAGGACGGCGGGCGCAGCTTCGCCCAGAGCGGCGGCCGCTCACACGGCGATTGGCACGACGTGTGGGTCGATCCGGACAATCCCAAGCACGTGGTGGGCGGCGACGACGGGGGCCTGTGGATCTCGTACGACGGCGGCAGCCGCTGGTGGAAGGCGGCCAACCTGCCCGTCTCGCAGTTCTATCACGTGAGCGTCGACGACAAGGACCCGTACCAGGTGTACGGCGGACTGCAGGACAACAGCTCCTGGGTGGGCGACTCGGCATATCCGGGCGGGATCTCGAACAGCCGCTGGGAGAACGTCTACAACGGCGATGGGTTCTGGACCTGGCAGGACCCGGCCGACCCGAGCGCGATCTACGCCGAGTTCCAGGGCGGGTACATCGGACGCGTCGACCGCCGCACGCTCGCGAGCCGCGACATCCAGCCCAAGGCCGGATACCACGAGAAGCTGCGCTTCAACTGGAACACGCCGATCGCGGTGAGCCCGACGCAGAAGGGCACCCTCTACGTCGGCGCCCAGTTCCTCTTCCGGTCGCGCGACAAGGGCGACGACTGGGAGCGCATCTCGCCCGACCTGACCACCAACGACCCGGAAAAACAGAAGCAGGAGCAGTCAGGCGGCGTGACGGTGGACAACTCCGCCGCCGAGATGCACACGACCATCTACGCGGTCAGCGAGTCGCGCTTCGACCCCGACGTCGTCTGGGTGGGTACGGACGACGGCAACGTCCAGCTCACGCGCGACGGTGGAAAGTCGTGGAGCAACCTCACGCGCAACGTGCAGGGTCTGCCTCCCGGCTCCTGGGTGAGCTGGATCGAGGCGAGCCGCCACCACGCCGGCACCGCCTACGCCGCTTTCGACCGGCACAGCTTTGGGGACATGTCTCCGTGGGTCTATCGCACGGCCGATTACGGGAAGACCTGGGCGCGGATCGTCTCTCCGCAGCAGGGAGTGCGAGGCTACGCCCACGTGGTGAGGGAGGACGCGGTCCGGCCGCAGCTCCTGTTCCTGGGGACGGAGGTCGGCCTCTGGATCTCGCTCGACGGCGGCAAGCAGTGGGCCGAGTTCAAGGGAGGCGGTTTCCCGGCCGTGGCGGTGCGCGATCTGGCGCTCCAGCAGCGGGACGGGGATCTGGTGATGGCGACCCATGGGCGGGGCCTGTGGGTCATCGACGACTTGAGTCCGCTGCGGTCGCTGACTCCAGATCTGTTGTCGCGAGACGCCGCCTTCCTGCCCGGGCGCCACCCGCAGCAGCGGATGCCGGCGCAGGGCGGCTTCTCCGAGGGTGACGCGAGCTTCACGGGCGAGAACCCCGCCGGCGGCGCCGTGATCACCTACTACCAGCGCACGCGCCACCTCTTCGGACCCATCCGGCTCGAGGTGATCGACGCGCAGGGAAAGGTGGTCGACACGGTCCCTGCCACCAAGCGGCGGGGACTCAACCGCGTGTCGTGGACGATGCGCATGCCCGCCCCGCGAGTGCCGCGCGCCGCGCAGCTCGCCTTCAACGCCTCGCAAGGGCCGCGCGTGCCGCCCGGCACGTACACGGTCAGGCTCACCAAGGGCGCGCAGGTGCTCGAGACGAAGCTGGACATCGCCGTCGATCGGCGCGCGCCGTACGGCGTCGCGGAGCGCAGGGCGAACTTCGACGCGGGCATGCGCGTGCACGCGCTGTTCGGCGACATGAGCTCGCTGGCGGACCGCATCGACGGGGCGCGCGGCGCGATCGAGGCCCGGACGGGGGCGCTGCCGCAGGGCGACGAGCTGGGGCCGCGCCTGCGGGCGCTCTCCGGGCGCCTGCAAGAGGTGAAGAAGAAGATCGTCGCCACCAAGGAGGGCGGCGCGATCACCGGCGAGGAGCGCATCCGCGAGCACGCCGACCTCCTCTACGGAGCGTTCACGCAGTGGGAGGGCTCGCCGGCGAAGTACCAGCTGGACCGGATCGAAGTGCTCCGGCGCGAGCTGTCCGAGGTGGAGGCCGAATTCGAAAAGCTCTCCACCACCGAGGTCCGCTCGGTCGACGAGCAGCTCCGCCAGCGAAACCTGGCCCCCATCCCCACCACCCAGGCCTCCCTCGCTCTCCCCGCCGACAGCAACACGGCCACGGCATTGCTGCGCTGCGAAACGGGCCTGACCACCTGCATTCCCGCCGTACGGTCCTCAGCCGCCGAGCTGCGGTAAAAAAAACGGTTCACGCAGAGCTCGCAGAGGGCGCAGAGGTTTTTTTCTTTTTTTTGGATCTGATCCTCTGCGATCTCTGCGGGCTCTGCGTGAAACAGCTTTTCGTCCTCGTCGCGTCAGGG
>Ga0137397_10000664_pt1 | contig 23760 bp, 32 predicted proteins | sample czorhiz116metaG_FD_106658 | JGI IMG/M metagenome (GOLD analysis project Ga0137397, IMG submission 106658) | Vadose zone soil microbial communities from Angelo Coast Range Reserve, California, USA - czorhiz1.16 metaG | ecosystem: Environmental > Terrestrial > Soil > Vadose zone | place: USA... | reverse complement strand
CACTGCTGAGAAGTATCTCGGGATAGTGCTCCACGTCCTAAAGATAACCCAGTGAAGGCACGTTGATGAAACTTAGAATATGGACCATCATGATGTGTATGGTTTACGATATCAGAACTCCTGGGTCGACATGCCTTTACGGATCTTGCCGTCCCTCTTTTCGTCGCCTAGTAGGTTTTGCGGTGGAGCTGTCGTCGGCCTTCAGAGATCTGGGGTGCTTCCTTGTCCTTCACTATCCCCTCTTCTTACTCTCTCCATCACCAACATTTCATACTCGCGAACGGACTTGTCAGCGTCCTCCACGAAAGGCTCCTGTATCCAATTGTATCGCGACCCATTGAGTCGCTTCAATTAACGGGCCTTCACATAGTCCGAGTTGGGGCGAAGGGAGGGAGCTAACAGAGACGAAAGCGAGCGAACTTCTTGTATGCGGAGAGATCCATGTTCGACGTTTCAATTAACGAGGCCAAGATAGGATGCGGAGGGGTCCACAGGGAGGCTATGGTTATATTTGACGAGGTAAAGCTCGGCCCACCAGCACAGGCCGTTACCGGTCGTACTTGTCCAGCCATTGGATATTTTCACTGAGACGGTGAAAGGTCCACCGATTTCGGTGAATGGATTCGCATGCACGCTGGCATTGGCATTGTCATCAATGACAAAACTTTATGAAAGTCAGTTACACAGCTACAGCTTGATTTCCCGTACACCGTCCTTGTCAACAACCTTTACGATATAGTTCCCTGGCGCAACTACCAAACGCTGTGCGGTCTCATTTATCGCGCGTCGGAGGACCTCTAGCCCTTCTTCTAATGTACCATCGGGGTTGTGATATCTGGATTGTTATGTTCAGTTAGCCACCGATACAACTCTCGAGAGCGCACACTCGGATTGAGAGGATCATCCAGCGCGCAGAAAAAGGAATGCTTCAGGATATGGTTTACTCACCGGTCCAATAAACCGAGCGCAAAATAACTCCCGTATCCATGTGCCGCAAAAGGCACCGATGCCATAGTACCGAGATAGTCAACCCAGTACAAGTGTGGCACCTTGTCTTCCGAGTCGTATCCGCCAATCAATAGATTGACTGTATAAGGCGAGCGCGAGCGCAGCGATTCCGCCACCGAGCGACGGATCCACGATGCGGCAGACTGTGGACGGAGTGGATAGAGATTGCGGATGTGGTAAAGTCTGATGTTTCGCTCTATGTATTCTGCGAACTGGATGGTGTCACCTAACACAGATCGATGCAGACAGAAAGATCAAAATTCCAAAATCCTCGGAGTGTGGTGCGTGGACGAACCTGACTCTCCAGAGTAAGCCATCAGAAGGTGGGGGCTGAGAGTTTTGATCTTGTCCTCGTCTATTTTCATTTTCACGATAGAGCGCGCTGCTGTGGTGTCGGCGGCGATGAGAACATAGTCCTTTCCTGTAAGCGCGAATGAACATTCCATGGTGGTTATCGATGACCCGTTCTGACGACGCGTACGCACTGTCCTCCTGCAGCCTAGATTATGTAACACGCGTTAATCGTTACAGTAAAGAGTACTCGCGAACCGCCCTTCATCCGAGACTATCCTCCAATCAACGTGGGACACCGAATGCACTATGCCTGGAGTCTTAGACTCGTTACGCTAATTAAGGTGAACCTTAGACCCACGATGTGGCGGAGTCCTGTTATCGCCACATAGTGACCAGTGGACTTTGTTGTCCCCATGACTGTGGCTCATTCCTATTGGCTACAGGTATAACATACGGAAAACTGGCAGAGAAACCGAATCTCGTGCGCAGACAAGTTATAAAAGTTGACAAGAAAGTCCGCAAGGGCCTGGGGTAAAGGGTTTCAATGAGACGAAGCATATGTTGGCGTTGAGATGCCTAATCAAGTGGTCCCCGGTCCTCCACGGAACGCAGACATGCTTGAGAAGGCAGTCATACGGGTCACAGTTACTGAGTACTACGTGCTGTCTGGATGAGGGTTTGAGAGCTGCTTCCTGTGACAATGATAAGGGATCAGGGAGCCTGCGTGATAGCCGCCTGACTCATGCGTGAACCGTGATACGGTAGATTTTTCCCCAAATTACCATCATTCTCTATCAGTTCGACCGCAGACCATATGTTTCAGACGATGCCGTGGTGGCCAGTTCATGTCTACTCCAAAAAGGAAAAACCTCCATTTATTGCTGCATACATAAATATGCTCTCGTTCGTTCGTGCCGCGATCTACAGCCTCATCTTTTCTCATGAAGGGGGTAATAACTTGCTTAGGGGTACAAGGTACGCCTCACAAATTGCAGAGAAGTAGAATTCGTGTTCCGAATTGTGTGGATGAACGAGGTTGTGGGCAATCTCGTGCGCCAGCGTGAAATACCTAGAGAGACAGCATCAGCCAGAGGGCAAGCGACAAGCACAGGGAATGAGTACCAGGAGACCAAGGCCTTGCTGAAATTGCCTCCTTGGACATCGCGGTCGTCTAACAGCTCGACTAAGGTCAGATGCTGAAGGAGAAAAAAGTCGGGACGCACGCCAGGCTTCAAAATATCGTAGATTCATGAATAAACTCCCGCCCCTGTTAAAAGCAACGAGCTGACCCTCCTTGTCGGCGAAGACGTGCAAGCTCGTCTGCGGAATCTTGTAGATCGATACGAGGGGCAGGAGGACATGAAGAAAGCGGGCGAGTACGTCGCGTTTACGTTCCATGAGCGACTCGCGCTCAGGAAAATCTATAATTAAAGATTTCGGCGTTGAGTTTCTGAGGTCAATCGGGATAGAGGATCCCACCTTGCGTCGCGAAAACCTTCATACCGCCCATGCTACCTGCGGATTGGGCGCTGATAATGAGACAAAGAAAATCGCACGACAAAGTTGAACACATGCCAACAAAGTCCAAATCCCCTGCCCGACCAGAAACATCGCAGTATCCCTCGTCAAGTGACTCCCTCACCATTTGCATCGCCTCCCGGTTCCTGAGTAAATTGCTCCTCTCAGGGGCGCATGCCCTGATAGCCATGTCGATGTTATTGGCTAGGTAAAATGGGGCATGAGACGAAATTCCGAGATACCAAAGCTCGCGTAACATACCGATGTTGCTCAGGGGTGTGACGTTATGCCCTGGCTGAGGAGAACGGACGAGTGGTCTTGACGGCCCTGGGTTTGCCGACAAGGAGGCCGAAGCACCTCCAGGGATACTCGGTTGCTGTGGTGGAGAGACGTCTCTCCTGGAAGGGGCTGGATTGTATGGTGGTGGCATGTCTTCGCTTCTAGGGGGAGTAGCCGGTCGGGGTGAGGACGCATCTGCACGATTTGGGCGTAGAAGACGCCCGATCTCATTGATGGCTGACATGGGGCGTGGGCGTTTCGTGATTTGCTCGAGACCAGCATTTCCGGTGCTTGCTGGTGGCAGCGGAGCTGCTGTCGCTGTACCGGTTGGGGGCGATAGGATCTTCGTTTGGGCAGCCGGATTCTTCGCCTTTGTATCTTGCACCGTCATTTCCGATGAGTTCGAGATTAATGAAGCCCTTGTCTCAGCCCTCAATGCCTTCTCAGCTGCCTCGCGCTCCTTCTCAGCTGCCTCACGTTCAGCCTTCTGTTGTCGTAGGATCCTATCAACTAATGGGGAACGACGAGCGAGTCAGCCACCACCAGAAAAAAGGATCCGAAGTGGTAACAAGGAAGCACCATTATATCCCCGTCGTTTAAGGGCTTTCAGATCCGTCGAAAGAATAGTCATGAATAACAGAGCATCGTTGACCTTGGGTGACTCAAATATGAGGCGGCATAATGAGGTCGAAACGCTACGAGTCGTTAAACAATGAAAATGTTCGTCCACGAGCACACTCACTCATACATGTCCACTTGCGTGTTTCCAGCTAGCCAGAGTTCAATTGCACCCCTGCCTTCTCGTTTGGCGACTGCGGAGGCCTCGTTACTCTCAGAGAAGCGGTTATCTCCATGGTGCAAGGACTTGGTAACCAACAGTTTTCCAAATACTTTGACAATGAAGTTCCTGTCTTCATTCAGCCAATTGAACGAGACTTTGGTGCGTGATTGGGGGTGCTCGTGAAGGAAAAGAGGGAGGCGCTCTAGAATCAGATGTCTAGTTTCGGTGCCAATCTTCGAGTGAGAAACTTCGCCCGTCGTCCTGTAATCCTCCTTGACTAGGGAGCTCAGACGTGGTGAGCCAAGGAAGAGGTATAGTTCTAATAACAGATGAGCAACGCATAGAAGGCCAAAAGAAACGGAATAGGTACCTTCTAAGATATCTTCTTGCGGTGCGCAGAAGATGCGATCACCGAAAATTTGGTAGGCATTGGTATCATCTGCAATAGCCACTTTATTGGGCGGAAGCAGATCGTCTTGAATGTCCCAGTCATCTTCATCCCCTTCACCCGCAGTTTGATCACCCGTTTTCTTCAAGCGGCGTGATCCAAGAAGCACATTCGATCGTTTCATGCGGATAATCGTCCCCCTCGTAAGGAGTCGCCTATTCACTGCAAGATTACGAAGCTCGAAAAGGTAGCTGACAAAAGATCATTCGAAGACCAAGTATCAGAAGCTTGACCTGCACTCACTTCTCGCGGCCGTTTGCGAGCTCGTAGATTCGCCGTGGTTCAGCTAGCAAGGTCTGAGCAATCTCCTCCACGGATGGCTCTTGCTTGGTACCACAAGCTGCCAGGAATACATTGGCATGCGGGCCAAAATCCACGAAAGCAAAGAGCTTCGAATGCAGCTCTGAGCCACCAGTTCCTGAGAAGTAGCACTGAGTAGGCGGTAATCTTCGGATAATACCCTTATCTCCTTTCGAGACGACGGGCACGAAGGGCGTGTCTGAGAGCTTCCGTAGTTCAGGTGGAGAGAAATCTACAAGGCAGTGGTTGGATTTCAAAAGGGCTTCAAATAACTGTAGTATACGAAGCCTACCTGGAACACGACCGGATAAGACCTCGAACCACTGGCGCGCCGTTGCCTCATCTCCTGGTGGACGTCTCTCCAAGAGAGTAACGAGCTCTGAAATTGGAGGGTGACGGTTGAGCTTGAGTTTGTTTGCCGTCCCGTCAGAAAGCGACGGATCCACTACAGCGAAACCTAGTGCTGCCCACTCAACGGCAGCGTACAACTGCCAAGGATCGTCTGGATGGATGAAAACAGCAATAAGATTAGGTCTCTTACTTCGAGTGGTTTCGCCAACGCTTTCTCCGAACCCAGGACTGCGGGAACGAAAGCGAGATCGCGGAAATTATAAGGGTCGTAATCAGAGTACTTGACGGATACGTTATCCAGGAAGAACGAGAGAGCCCTCGTCCGCACAGCGAGATTGTCCGAGGCGGCGATACGAAGAATATCTGACAAGGGAGGAGCGCGCCTGAGACCGAGAGAGAAAACGAATTTGGCTGGTCGATTGGTAAGTCACTCAGGCCTATGGCAGCAGCTCATCAAGAACTTGCCTTCATCGGATGACGGTCTCCATCGGTTACCAACGCCCCAGTCAACAACAGGTAAGCCTAGCTCACGAAAGACGTCAAGCGGTTCATAGAGATCCATAGCTTTATGTCTCTGGACTTTCCGAACAGCCCCAGTAGCCGATTGCTCTTTACTCGTGCCCTCCTTTGGAAATGCTGATGTATGCCGCAAACGTTCAAATTCCTGGGGCGACAGAGTTGTTTGAATAGAAACCAGGTACTTGACAAGGTCGAAGGTCGTCCAGTCTCCCGTCTTTACCATTCTGATAAAGAATTTCAGCGAGTCGAACGCGAGAGAGGGACGAGGCAGACCTGTCGAAAACGATCTGCAGTTCTACGTGCTTGCGTACACCAAGTGATTGCAACACCCTCTCTAAAGGGCCCTTAACAAAGGCTCCAGACGGCATCGTAACAATGGGCAGGTCTCGGAACAAGTTTACGCTGGAAAAGTATGCTTGGTTTGGTTGCTTCAAACCGGTCGACGTTGGGACGCAAGCTTTGGAACTTAGCATCTTGACAACATCCTCTTGGGCGGTTTTAGCCAGTGACGGCCAAGCCCGGGAGAGCACAGACAAGACCCGCTCCGCCCAAGGGGCGGAGAGTGTGATGTCGAATTCGACGTTTGCAGCAGCCACCTTTGGGTCAGTCACATGGCCGAGCCAGTCAACGATGGTTAACGGCTTCCAAGGAAAAACGGATGCGAGGACGTCTGGGTCAAATGATCTAGAAATAGTCGTAGGAAGCAAAGTACTTGGTAAAGGACCGTCAGTTGGGATGATCGTTCCAGCAACTCTGGAACTCAGGAATGTCTGAGCGTCCGACAGCTTCATTATCTTCTCAGGAGGCCCAGTGATTGATACCACTAGCGCATCTAGGAGCTGCGATCTCCCTTGGAGAAGATTGGGGTTGTTTCCTTGCTTGGTGACACTGATCCACCACTTGAGACACGCAACCGTTTCGGTCTCAGAAAGAGGCCGCATGCGAAGTTCGTTAAGTACGTCCACGAACGTGACGTTTTTGATCATCCCTCGGGCACGGAGAGCAGCGATCATAATCTTTGCGCCGTTGACAATATCTTCGGAGATAACGGGCAGACGCTTGAGAAAACCGGAGAACTCGGGATCAGGGATATGGATTTGGCTGGCACTTCGTACCCCCTCAGAAGAGATGATGGAGAATGGATGGGTAGTCGCGCAAGCAAAAAATGCAGTTTCCATCGAGTTGGACACCACCGAAGATGGGGTAGAAGGGTGAAACGTAAAGAACTTGAGTGCGTGAAGAGCGCGTCCTCTTAGCCAGATCTGAACTTCCTCGTCAGGAAGTCCTCCTGGGCCGCTCGCCGCTGCAGCGCCTTCCCAGAGTTTCTTGATCAAATTCAGTTCGAGCTCATAGGCAGAGCGGGCGAGGAAACCTCCAACATAAAGCAGCTCCTTGTTCCAGACTACATTAGGAGATCAGGATTGATGCATGAGGAGAAGGAAGTCTCTGACCTGCCACGTTACGATCACTAGAGTAAAGGGGTTCATCCGTCAGTTCCGACATTAAAATGGGGAAAGGCGTACACCAGGTCTATCGATTCGCGTTCCACTGTTGGAATGAACCGCGTGGCCATATGTCCTCCGATACCAGTTGTTTGACCCGTCGAATGGCCCTACAAGAGTGAATTCTCCCATGGTACCGACGCAATAAACACTTACAATGAACACGCGAGCAGAACCAGTCCTATTCGAAGGGTTAATAATAATAAATGTTACTCTGAGTGAAGCGACGAACCCTTCTAGATCAGCCCTCAGCCCTTGAAACACGCTCCCGGTAGCATAAGCCGCTTTCTCCTCCGCCTTGACACTTGCGTCATATTCATCCTTCCCCGTCTGATCAAACGTGAGAACTGATTTGGGTCAGCCGTTTCGCAGCATATAAACTCACATATATCAACTCGTAGCGCAGCCGGCTGGGAGGGTTCTTCTTGGTGGAGCGTTGCAGCTCTGCTGTCATTTTCTTATTGAGCCGAACGTCGACATTTGCAACGAAGATAGTCAAGACAACGCTGGACGAATGTGCTTCTAAAAGGTTGATCTTGATCGACTCCTTAAGCACAACAGGCGCCGGTGTTGGCGTTCTCCGCGGCGTCGAGGAGCCGAACCCAGCGAAGAGTGACGAAAAGAATCCGCTGGCTTGGTGAGAAACCGTCTTTAGTGTATCGACCTTGGGTATAGCGGAAGGCTTTTCTGAGCCAACGGTGTACACCCATCTGACCACTTCCGCCTCGATGTGAAGAGCTGTCAAAGAAGGAATACAGATGAATTCTTCCGGGACTGCAAGAGGACTTACGCATGGTTTGGATTGATTTAACATTCATCATGCCCTCGGGACTTGTGGCCTTTAGCCCCCTCAACATTGGCACTTCTTTAGGCACACTGCCATCCTTGGACAACCTGACCAGCCGCTTATCATCAAAGTATACGCTAACCTCAGAAAGGTGCGTCATAAACGTAATAGAGGAAACTAGAAAGCGAGTGAAGTCAAAAGCAGGTGGTATAGGACCGGGTTCCCTGAGCGTCATTTGAAAAGTGGTCCATGGTTCAACAACTCCGTCTACGGAAGGGGGTACATTTCCGCGGCGGGCAAACAGCTGAGATAACTTGGTTGGCATGAGGTTTGAATGCAGATTACGAAGACGACCGACCTGATCCTTCTTGTCCTTCCAATAAAAGTTCATCCATTGGCCTGACAGACGTGAGAGGAACTGTAGTGCGTTTGTGAAAGCCGCATTGACGTACCTCCTGAAGTGACCCATGGTTCCTCAGTTACCGAGAACAAGCTGTAGAAGCCTATGGATACAGAGCGTAAGAAACCCGATGGTTTCGAGATGGGGCCTTGACCCACCTACGCCAAAGGCGCCGATCTTCTCCTCATCGGGATTACCCTCAGCTGAGGAATACATGAGGAGGTGACAGAGGTATCCGTGAAGCCCACGCACCGATCTTCTTCAGTCGATTCCAATCCTCATCATTGAATACTGTACCGTTATTCTTGAACGTCCATTGGCAGACCTGCGTTTGATCGGAAGCTACAATAAGAACGCATAGATCAACGACATTGAGAGAACTACATGCCACGGCTGTTTTCAGGTCTGGGAGATTCTCTTGCTTGGATTCATCTGACTGGAGGTCGTCTTTCTCTCGGGATAGATATCCTTCGGTTTCGAAACGAATCTCGACCGAACGCGCTCCTGCATCATCCGAGTTCTGCAGTAGCTCACGGAATACTGCATTCGATCAAGGTTATGTCCAAAATATTTACTCAAGGGACTCGGGAGAACGTAGACTGACCCGTGAATTCACCCGAATAGCGTGCTAGGACCTTGTCGATGAGGGCTCGCTGATTCACCTCCACCGTCTCATCGTGGCCCGTTGCCCACTACAAGGCAGTGGGGTAAACCATCAACGTGGGTTTCAATACATTCATGATGGCATCCACATACCAAGGCTTGCTTTGAAGAGGCCATCGGTTGAGAGGGGAGATACGCTAGTCACGAGGAGTTTAATCACTCTGCCGGATGCTACTGGTATTGCCGCTCACGAGTTATGGCACAGTCGAAGGATGTAATAGGCGCGGAGCCCAGAAAAGGAGTCCAGTGGGTGGAGACGGGTGGCCTGCGTCCGAGAAAACGCGAAGAGGATTGTGGATACGACGACTTGAGGTTTCAAATGCACAGTGAGTCCATTAGACGCGGTACAGCATTATGGCAACCCTCCGTCCCACGAGCGGGAGATGTGTGATCGGCCCGTGCTGTCCGGTTTTGCCGGAAATCTCAACCACGTGGCATCGTGTCCTATAAGTAGTACTGTATGTTACCGTACTGTACTGCAAGTGAGTACCGTCACTTTGGTTTATTACATTCCAAAGGAAGCATGGCTGAATGCGATGCGAAAGTTGCATAAATGATTGAGTAAATGATGGACAAAGTTGAACCAGGTCAGATCCGCGTTTTAGCAAGCGTCGCGTGGCCAACTTCAACCAAAAGTCATCCGACCCGCTTGTCGCTCTTTTTCTTTTCTTGTGTTGGCATTTCACGGTTGTGTTGTCCAGTCCCTCCCGCTCTTTGTACAACACATCGTGTACGATGCCACACACGTTGCTCGTCTCATTCTCTCTCCTGGCGCTGGTCGTTACCGCTCGTCCCATAGCTCCCGTTTCGTACGTGTTCTACGGTGACCAGTGTCGTTCACGACTTACACGCGTATGCGCCGCCCCTACAGTGATTATTTTCAACCCGCCGAGGTTCAAAACGCCATAAAAGCTATCTTCGAGGACCGCACCAAGTTCGTCCAAGTATTTCCATACACACTCGCCACCCTCATAAAATGTTTCAGGCAATCCGACATTGACCTTCTCGGCCTCACCCAGGGCGAAGTTGATGTTCGCTTGATTTCCGATGAACGACAGCAAGCTGTTCTCTCTCAGCTCGACGGTAGCGCGGTCAAAGCGCTCGTGCCTCTCGAAGGCGCCGAGAGCACGATGCCGCCAGAGGTCCAGAGGCTGCGTGAAATGTTGGGTAGCTCCAAACACCTCGACGACATCGAGGGCGCTGCCTTGGATGAAATCGAGGTCGAAACCCCTGCCCTTGCAGTGAAGGAGCCAGAACCTTGCGAATCGACCCCATCTCCCTGGGCGTCGGCACGTGCTTTAACTGGGCTCTCGCTCACATCCCTCCTCGCTGTCTACACTTTCATCAGCTTGGCTGCAGTGCTCTACGCCTTTTATCTCATCCGGGGATTACTCCCTCAGAGCCACGGTGACGAAGAAGAAAAGCAGCCACTACGTTCTAGGGACGTGGAATCGGGTTACGCTGATGAGAAAAGTACGACCATGCAGGAGAAGGCATCGGGTCTGGCCGGTGTCCGCGGTACGGGGACCCCTCAATCATCGCATCCACCCGTTGGTGTACTGGTAAATATCGACGAGGACATTATGATGGTAGACGACGAGTTCCACAATGCAACCGAGAAAAACCTCAGTCTATCAACGCCTCATCCTGCGCCGCCAGAAATTCCCGCCGTTGTTAAGCAGCCCTGGCTCATACCTCTTCCCCCGTCCCCGACCTCTTCTCCTCTTCAACAGACTATTCAACTCGACGAACATGCGCCCATGGAACAAGGCACGCAGGCCGCCTGGGCCCTGGTGGCCTCCGATGAGCGGCGTCCACCGGATGCTCGCACAGATGACACAGCTCCAGGGATCGACGTCGCTCTTGCGATGCAGCTGAGGACAGGCTTTGGAGCGACTGCAGATGCAGCGTTGTTGATGCGTTTCTTGATGGCCATATTTGGTTGGATCGCTGTATTTGTCGGCGGAGGGGAAAGACAGGCTACAAGAAGAAGGTTGCTCCAGTAGGCTGGTCGGTGTTAACCTCGATTTTTGCCTTGTGTCACGGTTTCATTCTTTCCATGCATTCTTTCATTTCATCGTCCGTCATCATGTGCATTTGTTTCACGCCAAGCCTGACACTCATCAGCATACCATGGACAAATAGTAGTGCACTGTCTCTGTCTCTGTCTCCGTCTTGAACAAAGGACAGTATCGTACCGTGCATTTTACACCTGAATGTGGTTAATACAATCCGTGTTACGTCATTTTACACCAGCGCCAACGCCAACGCCAACGCGACAAACGCGACAAGCAATAAATGAACTTAACACTTCCATCCCTGTCCTTCGCTAACCGACGTGATAACACAACATGACGGGCTTCGGTGCCCTCTCGGTGGCAGACGAGGCAGCGTCGGAGGGCTCTGCTCAATGGGCAGGTGTCGCTAAAGTCCTTGGACCCCGTTGGGCGCGCTTGCCGGCGCTCACCGTTGGGCTCGCGGGTGTGCAGGTTATGTGGTCCATTGAGATGGCCTATGGTGAGCTGATCGCAGCGAAAATGACACCCGATTCCTACGTGGTCTGACGCGCAAGTTGTACAGCTTCGCCATACCTTATCTCGCTTGGCCTCCCTAAAGCCCTAATGGCCCTCGTCTTCATTGCTGGTCCTCTTTCCGGCCTAGTCGTCCAGCCCCTCATCGGTCTGCTCAACTAATCTCCTTTCCGCCATTCCACCGCCAGTAGCTGATTGCCGGGCAGGTGTCATGGCCGACAACTCCAGATCTCGCTTTGGCCGACGGAGACCGTTTATCGCCGCGGGCGTAGCTCTCTGCTCGATGGCGCTCATTCTTCTTGGTTTCACTCGAAATATCGCCTCCATTATCACAACATGGGGATCGCCTGCTGTATCTATCACCTCTCACCCTCTCCCCCGACGCCCAATGCCAAACGCTTACGAGTGTTTCAGAACAACGTCCTAACCGTATGGCTCGCAATCGTGTCGATATACTGCATCGACTTTAGCATCAACGCTGGTAAGCTTTCTCGTGTCTCTTTCTTTATGTTCCCACGGGGAGAGCTAACAAGGCTACCAGTACAAGCTGTCGATCGTGCCCTTCTCGTGGATACTCTTCCTCGTGCTGAACAAGCAAAGGGAAATGCTTGGGCTGCAATCATGTTGGGTATAGGTAGCGTGGCCGGGTTTTTCTTGTGAGTGCCGCGTCCAATGTTTATTCGCACTTCTAAACGAAGATAGCGGCGGTATCAATATGCCGTCGTTTTTGCCATTTCTTGGACATACCGAATTGGAAGTCCTCTCCGTCATTGGTTCCATCACCCTTATTGGGACTCACCTCACTACCATCGCTGCTGTAAAGGAGCGCATTCTCCTCGCATCGGGGTGGGCTCACATTCTTTCGCCTCCGCCCACGCCCCGTAAACTGAACCATCTGTTGTCTCAGAAAAAATAAGAAATCTTTCCGGCAAGAAATAAAGGATCTTTGGGTCAACGCCCGGAATTTACCACCAGTAATCCGTCAGATCGTTCGTGTTACGTCGTTATTTGCAAATGAGCTGCTCATGAGAACCTTCCGTTGTCCGCAGTGTCTAATCCAATTTTTGTGCGCATACCACCACGTCTTATGAACGCGCCTCATGATCCATCATTTCAGTGCATGGACTTCATGGTTTCCTATTCTCTTCTACACTACGCTATACGTTAGCGACTTGTACAAGCGCTCGCTTCCTCCGTCCGCCTTTGAAGGAAACATCGAAGACATCGAGGCGGAAGGCACTCGCCTGGGCTCTCGAGCGCAACTACTCTCTGCCCTGCTCGCACTTACCACCAACTTCTTAGCCCCCCTTATTGTACGGAATGCTGCCTCTTCGTCGAGCCCCATGCACATGGCACCGCCAAAGCCATGGTGGCAACGTAAGGTGCACCTAGCAACCTTGTGGGCCGTGTCCCATCTGGTTTTCGCTTTCTGTATGTTCGGCACATTGTGAGTACCTTCCGAATGCGAGAGAATTTCATGCGGTCACCATGGCAGTTCTGTTAACGTTATACACCCTACCCAGCTTTACGAGCAGCGCCGCCGGCGCCACCATGCTTATAACTCTTCTCGGATTTCCTTGGGCAATCGCGCAATGGGCGCCGTTTTCATTGGTGCGTCGTCACATGGTGTTTGGTCCTACCCACTCACCAAAGAGTCTCAACAGCTTGCGGAAGCAATACACACGACACCAGATACCGCTGCTGGGGAACCAGACGTCGACGATACTCAATCAATCCTTCTCGCAGATACCAGCACACACAACCAATCGCAGCAGCACGATGAGTTGTTCGCGGTGGAAGGCAGTGATTCTGACGAAGAGGTGGGGGTCACTCATGATCGGGGAGAGCGCGATCAAGAAGACTCGGACGATGGGAACGATAATGAGTCGGAGCGTGATGGCGACCGACAAGGTCTCATGGGAAATGCCCATGCGCGTCGCAGCTGGATAGATCTTGCCGATCCCGGAGAGAATATGGTCCAGAATGGGGTTTCCAGGCCTGGTCAAGGGGGCCTGAGCGCGAAAGCAGGAATCATCTTGGTCCGTCGTCCTTGTCATCTCGTTTTAGGGAAACTCGCAGCCTCACGATCTTTCTGTGTGCGCGGTAGGGTATACACAACATCTTCGTCGTCGTTCCGCAGTTTCTCGTCACCGGCATGACTGCGATCATTTTCGCCATGCTGGAGCCGAATAAGTCTGTACTTCATGGAGATCACCCAGGAAAGACGCCACCCGTTCTGAATAGCACCTCCTCCATCGCCCAGAATGTCACTGCCGGACTGTCACTGGCGGCACCTCGCCAAGACGTCGAGATCAACGCAGGCCCGCCAAGTGGTCCGAATTCGGTGGCAATAATTTTCCGGTGAGATTTCCTGCGCTTATCCGATCCAAGTAGGACTTTGCTAATCGCTATGTTATTTAGGATCGGGTGTGTATGGGCCATGGTTGCCTTCGTCCTCTCGTGGAGACTGGCGAAAGATTTACGGCGCCAGTTTTGATCACGTGTTCCACGTGACGTAGTCCTCCCCCTGGTTCATGTGAGGCGAGGCCACTGTTATACACGTTTCGCACGGGACTTTTCAATTTGCATACTCCCCGCTTCCCCGCTGTTACACTAGAGCAAATGGGTATAAATGCTAGTGCGCCCTCATCCATGCACAGGGGCTAACTTTGGAAGTGCATACTTCTGATGTCACCTGCTCATCAAACGTCTGAACACAAGCGCCTGTCGCGCGAATTGCGAAACGTCTGCCTTGAGCATCCCCCAATACCGAGGCAACGTGCGTCTCTAAGTACCCGGTCACTAGTATGCCGTACCACTACATTCTTGTTCCGAACTTTGACTCGACGTTTCACATCCCTATGTGTCGTATACTGTTACACTCAGCTGCCACACGTTCTCATATCTGCCACGCCCTGTAGACGGGCCTCGCGCCATCCACGCACTGCTGCCGGAATCTCGGGACGGCTCAGCACTCAATAAGCCATTCAGAACTTAGAAACTCAGAATACAGTGCCGTCGCTGACAATCTCGATTGGCGGACCACCAGACTCTGGTCGCTTTTCCTTTGCGACCTCCCTACCTCCTTTCCAGGTCGCGCTTTCGAGTACCTGCGCGAGGGTGAGCTGTTCCTTCGACAGGTTGAGTTTGGCTCGTATCTGCTCCGCGATTCGGTCCCTGGCGGGGGTAGGAGGAACAATGGGAGGGGACGGGTGTTTCAGCGAGAGTTAGTGGACAAGGCCAGCCAGGAGAAGGAAAAAAGAACCGTTTGTTCAAGAACGAGTTGTGACTCACAGTTCTATTACCGTCATCGCGCGCCACTCCACTATGGCTGGGTGCGAAGGAGGAAGCCGGGGAATGTCGGAGGATGCAGAGGGGTAATAGGATGCGTCGATGACCAAAGGCTTGAGAGATAAGACGCCGAGATCCACAAGAAGACCACCTTTCGAATTTCATCACCAACGACCCACCACCCCGCACGCGCACGTGCACCACAGAATGAAAAGGTGACGAAGAGGGAAAAAAAGCATTAGCGAGCAGCTTGCTCCACAAAGCGGCAGCGGCACGAGGTGGTGGGCCACCGTGAGATGCACGCACCATTTCTATATTCAGGGAGTCCCGTCATGTCCTCGAGGCCCTCAAACTTCCACCCCAATACCTTCTCGATCGGCTCTATGAGGCTGTACGTTGTCCACCCGGTGAGCTTGTGGAACGGCACGAGCTCATCTCCCGGGCTCAGGCTCAAGCTCGTACTCTCCGCCGGCGTTTCTGCTTTTAGTGCTTCGCATGGCCAGACGTCGCCGAGGGGCACGCCACCAAGGGTCGTGCGGTCTTGGGGCCAGATAGGCCCGAGGCCCGAGACGAGGACGTGCCAGAGGGACGCGAGAGGGACGCGACGGGTCGGACCGTCTGCGATGGACTCGGATTCGAGGAAATCTGTTTAGTCGCGCTCTCGTGAGTCAGACGGGGTGGGGCGAGAGGACGGAGTTGGGCCAACGCAATGCATGGGTGCTAACCTATCATGTTTCCCGGCCTCCCCTCAGCTCCGAAAAACGTTGGGTTGCTCTTGAGGGCGTGGCTAAGGTTGACCAGGAGAGAAGCACGACCCTCGAGGCCGACCATCGGGTTGTCAGAGCTTACTTGCATGGCCTGTGCTGTCTTCTCCGCGGTTATTTGCTCGAGCCCCTTTGCTTTCGGTATCATGAACGATCAGTGGCGTTCATTCATATGCGATATGAACCCCTGAAACAGAAAAGAGGTCGTACGACCGACATACCGTCAACACGGTGAGGCTGACGAACGTCACTCGAGAAGAACCCCTCCTTGAACATGTTGAAACTGGCCACGCCTAGGCCCTCCGACCGACCGAACGACTTTTCCGAAAACTCATCGCGGTAATTCCAGTCGTTGCCAGCCCCGGCATCGAGGAGAACCGAGACTAGGAAGAGGTCGATCAGGCGCTTGGTATTCTCTTTGCGGTCGGGGGCTGGTTCCAAAGCGTCCCAGTGAGCGATAAGTGGCGAGACGCGAGGGACGCCGGCGTCGAGATGTCTCCACCGGCCGTGGGGGGGAATCTGAAAATGGTTAGGTTCCCCTGGCAATCCAGATTTGCGTGCCTGTGGTGGTAGCTTACTGTCGAGAAATCATCGCCGTAATCGCGCTGGTCGTCCGAGGAGTCGTCGTCAGAGAGAGGAAGGGCACAGCAACGAAAGAGGGTACGGACTCTGATGATCCTGATGCAATAATCGGTCACGATCTCTTCATTTTCGGGATGATAGTCGAAGTATTGCAGTTTGCCTTGCTTGGCGAGGTCATGAACTCGTCCACAGCGTTCGCGAATGGATGGGAGGGTGCGGAGGTATTCGATCATTTGCTCTCTCGATAAACTCGAAGTGCCAACGAGCATGATGATGATGTGAAGATATGAGAGGACGAGGCAAAACCTTATAGCTAGTTAACTCGTCCCGGTTTCGTGTCACACGACAGCTGAGATCGACGGTGAAGCACCCGAGTCGGCTTTGTCCTCATCCCACCCCACATCCAGGGCTCGACACGTTTGTACACCTATCGAGGCCTCATCGAGCTCTAACTTTTGTTTTTTCACTTAGTCATCCTTCCCCTCACGCTCGAATTGGAAACGAAGCAATAAATAATATGATGAACATTTGGCCACACGACCACAGGGTTCATAAAATAAATGCTTCATCAATGTTGACACCTAGGGCAAGGCCCAGTGCGAGGAACCTCCTCTACGGTCTCAGGGGGGTTCATCCTGCGGAAACTAATAAGTCAACAGATTATATGAAAGAAGGTGTGGGTCACCATTGAATGCAAATAGTAACACATTCATGAGGGCCTGGAAAGTGCGCTGCGCTGTACCTGCAATTGGGTTGGTTGCAGTCTGCAGGGGGCTGGGGCGCGTTAGAAGGGTCATGTACACTGAGTGACCAAGCAAACCTGTTCGACTGGCTCCTGATGTCGGCAATCGAACAGTTCGATGACCACTCTTCGGTGACACATTCAAAGCTCAATTGAGGGGTCACACGAGTGGGGGAGTTTGACAAGCGTGAATGGAGACTGACTGGGATGGGATAGGATTGCAAGACTTGGAACGCAAGCCTTTTTAAAAGGGGATCCCGAATTGCAATTTGTGCAAACCCAAAAGTAAAACAGAGACGGGGGAGAGGGAGGACAGTTTTTTTGAGCAAGCGTGTCCCACCTGCAGGACATACCGTCCATGAAAGTGCATAATCCATCGATCGCCTGCATTAATAGGAACCGGCGCTAGGGCTCGCGCTCGAGGAAACCCGGCGGGCAGCCACCACGCTGCAGCGTTTGTGAAGGGTATTGTAGGTCCGCACATGATGCCACAGACAGACAGATGATGAGGTACACCGGGTCAGCCTGAGGTCACGGAGAGACCGGGTGGGGGAAGCCTTGCTTCCGCTCCTCATAGATAAATGTCGCGGCCATACGTGGAATGAATGGTGGAAACCTGCCCATTGGCAACAGACCTACCGCTGAGGGAGGGTGGGTGTTGCATCCGGTCACGAGGTCAGATCTCTGATGACTGATGAGATCGGTAAAAAAAAGTTGTCCAGAGAGCCTGAGGGGACGCCTCGAGCTCATGGCAATGGCACCACGGCGCCATTTACTAGGCCTGGCGGAACTAAATGTGTGGAGACGGGATGGAGTGCGGGCGCAAGGATGGGATAAAAGTAGAACAAGGATGCCATGGGGCGCCGTGCGACGCGACGCGACTCTTGACTCGTGCTCGATGACAAGCAAGGCTCGGCCTCAAACCCTATTCCCCAAATGCAAAGCACAAGCACTGGCACCTAGGACCTGTCCAACAGAATCGCAACACTGTCAGGCTCGGCGAGGCATACGCGCACACTCCAACATGCGACCCATTTCGGGAAGCAAATGAACTCTCACATTCCAGTCATGTAATCTCTATATCCTATGCACCCCACGTGCACTACCGATCGCATTCGCGAAGCGCGGACCCTGGCAAGATTCGATTGCTTGTCAAAGTCAGACCCTTACCGAGAGGGCAACTCAGTATGGGGGCCTCGACAAAGTCATGAGAACGATGAAATTGAATTGGCAGATGACACGCAGCGAGGCGAGACGGGGGACGCTCGGACATACCCTCTTCAAGGGAAGAATGACAATTTCAGGGTGAGTCCGCTCGCGATACATGATATCGACTCAAAATGAAGCCAGATAGACCGTAGGGTTGTAGCGATAGCACGGTCATTAAACGTGGACGGCTGTGCCCTGGTGCAGGGGTGCACAGTAGAACGTATCTAGACAAAAGGCCACGTAATTCAGATAAGAAGTTGATGTTTCTATCTGTCGGCGCCCTCCATTCCGCGCTTCTCAGCTGATATGTTGGTCAATTGACCCAGAGAATATGAGCAGCGATAAAACGTAAATGATACAGTACTGTCAACAATTAAGGACAAGGGCCAACGTGGCGGCATGGCAATCATACTGATGCATGATGCCACTTGACTTCAACGTATTCGATATTAAACTTGAATTGCCACACTCTGGATTAAGAATGGAACATACCTTGATTTAGTTGTGCTTCGAGACGCAGAGACACGCAGGCAACTCGGGTCACTCGCAGCACACCTCACCGGGCGACTGGGAATACTCGAGGAGCGCCACGATCGCGTTATTTCTGCTATCTGTCTGCGCTGAACAGAAACGGGACCATGCCGAGATCGGACATCATGGAACATTTGACCACACGACCAAAGCAATAGGGGTCACACGAGCGGGCACAAGCCCTGGTCCAATCAACGCGCAACGGGACGCAAAAAAGGGAGCACACGACTTCGTAACTGAGATTAAATTTGCGCAGATTTTCTCGATAGAACGCCGGATGCCACGCCCAGCGGACGCAATAGTCAAAGGTTCTTCAGACAAGATTACTGGCCTTGCCCTTCGTCGGCCGATCACCCTGTGTAAGAGTGACTGTTTTCGCGGCGGTATACTATGGAAAGGAAGTCTGAGAAAGATCAAGCCGAGGTGCCAAGGTCCGTGGGCCAGGGGGTTAGACACTCGATATGTTGGCCGCAGAAAGATAACACGCGGTGCGGCTGACGTCATGAGAAAGGTGCGTGAGGGTGATCGCCAGGCGAGCCTTAGCGGTTGATAAAAATCAGAAAAGATCCGCAGAAAATAAAGAGTGGATGGTTCACATCGATAAGCCTCACCAGACAGAAACTGGGTGCACATGTACAGTAGGTCACCCAAGAAATATACCTAGAGACTAATGCGCTCCTTTTGGGAGGCAGAAACGGCCCCGATGACGTCTGTGCGCGTTTTTGAAGGGTACTTCGGATGAAACGTCGACGATAATGCGGCTTGCGATCGACCTTATTGGTTCATGAAGGCAAAATGCGGATTCTGAGCGGTAACTCGGAAGACAAGGTCGTGTTTCATATCAGCAGAAACTTTGAAATTCAATACCTCATAGATGTCAACGAAGTACCGCACTCACATAGCGTCTTCCCCATTTCATTTTCGCATCCAAAAATCGTGGTCCCACCAATTGCCGCTTACCCGCATTGGCGCCGTACTACGGCCACCAGCATTCTGATCGCGCGTGCGCTCTAGTGTCCATAGTTCTCGCACCCCGATGCGCAGGAGGTAGTCCCGCATCTTTTGGTAATTCAGGCCAACAGCGTGAGGGCCATGGCTATCGTCTGACAGGGCAAAGCGGCCACCGTGAAGCATTATTAACTGTGTATCGATAGGACGTCAGCGCGTTCGAGTACGGGACGTGAGTAGATCCACCTCGGCGACATCATCTCCCGGATACGCCGTGTTCCATCCCTTCCTGAAGGCAGCCGCATTGACCTCGAAAAGTGCTCCGTAAGCGACGGCAAACTTGATATTCCGCTCCAGCTTGGCCCATGAACGGGGGAAAGTACGCAGTTGAAGATCGGGCGAGTAAAGTCGGCATAAATCGATATGTCCAATTATTTCGGGATGGAATTTGTTCAACAATTCGAACTGGGCATCAAAGTACATGTCAAAGAAAACGACAAGGCGTTCACGTCCCTGGTCGGCCTCTGTCGAATCTGTTACATGAGCGGGAAGGGGAACGTTGTCAAGACAGCGTCGATAGGTGTCGAAGTCAAAATCAATCGGAATCCCATTGACATGGTGAATCGATCCCACGATATAGTCGATGCGACCCTTGTGGGCTTGCAAAAGCCTCGACAAGCCATCAAGATCGAGTGCAGAAATGTATTCGGTCTCGAGACCAACAAGGAGTTTGAGTGTCGTGGCATATTCATAGCGTAGGCGGTGAGCCTCGTTCAAGAAGGCCTCGAATTTTGTCATCAGGTCTTCCACGGAGATATCATTCTTCGAAAAAGTTAGTTTGTCATACATATATCCGACAGTGCGGTCTTATCACCTCCTCCGGGTAAAGGTCCGTGGCACGGTAACGCGGCGCATGTTCTGTAAGACCGTAGATCTCGAAACCCTGATTCAACGCCTCCTTTACGACGTCTTCTAACGAGCCAGTAGCATGTTTGCAAAATTGTCCGGAGTGAGAATGATGGCTGTGAGGCATTGACGAAAGCGATGGGAACGAAACGACACCAGCATCAGCGGGAACCGTGCGGGCCGAAGCGGAGTCTTCCCACAATGGCCTCTTACAGAAAGCGTCCGTATCATGGACTCGGATTCACACTGGCACTGGCAAATACTCGAATTAACCTCGGAAAAGAATCAGCGCACGAATAGCCAGCACGAAGACCTGATATGCTTTATAGGTCTTCTTTGGGGTGTCTGAGAGTAGAGTTCATCGGTGTTGGATATAAGAAGTCCCATGTACGTTATCTTCATGATTTTGATTCAGTTCGTATGTGAATTTAGCACCAGGCACACCTTCTCAAGGAAAGTCACAGGGGCATCCCTCGCTTTTCCACATATACAATTGATGCGCCATATTCGAATTCGGGACGGATATCTTTTCAGTCCCACCGTTCGCACCCCAGAGAGGACGCTTGTTGCCCGGTTAAGATAGATTAGCGACGTTTTGGCGTTGTTTGGGAAATTTCTGCTTCGCTCAAGTTCTGAGATACCTACACCGTGGTACATTGCAGACGTGTCAAGATCAGATAACGGCATCCCTCAATATCTGGGAGGGACTCTTCTGCGCACGGCGACGTCCCAGGGCACGGTAAAAAGGCCTAGAATCCTGGATCGCGTCTGGACTTGCGGATAGAGCGTTGCGTCGAAATAAACGCATGGCGCCATTCGGTCTGTGCCCATGGACCATGGTCGGCGAGAAAGGGTCGCAAGTCGCGGAGGTGCCCTCGCGAATAATTACGACAAAGCCATCCATGGCCGTTGATTAATTTGATTAATCATTGCCTTACTCGGATCAAGTTGTCGGCACGCATCACACGCCAGTTTGTATGTATTTCTCGATGAGAATATTGGGGGGCCATGTGCGTGTTGGAAATGTTACTGTGCCAAAGATCGGTGGGTAGTTAATAGGGGCACGAGTAGTGTACGCAGGTCGAAGAAACAATAGACGATCAACTTCCATGTTCAGGCGGCGACGCCGCGGCTGCGGTGTGGGCGGAGCAACCGATCCCTTTTCGTGCACACGACCAACAACTCCAGAACTTTGGCACACCCAACCTCGGTTAAACCCTACAGGACATGGAGCCTCGGATCCAATCCTCATGTTGGCGACCGTGGAGTGTGTCCCACACTGCGGTTTCCAGCAGGAATACTGCCCTCTTGACTCGGCAGTCATCATCATGTCAATGTCGTGTGCGCGGTGTCAATGAGGGGTGGGGGCACACTCAGGCTCCCAAGGATGCCTGGTGCTGCGGTTGACGCCACCAGACACAGCTCGCTTTCCGTGGTCCTGGTATGCCTTTATTCGATCGTTGTTCTCATTTGCACTTGGCTCACTTTAGGGGGGACAGGTGCATAATCTATGAGCCCCGAGTAGGGCCTCGAGTGGGTGGGAGGGGAACATCCGTATCCAAGCCTGCAGGTTCTTACGGTAGACCGAGGCTCTAGACTCGGTTGAGAAGGGAAGAAGATAGGCCAGAAGGTGCGGTCGTACGTTTGATCATGCTACCCCAAAAAGCTGCTCTGCACAATCTCACCGTTCGCTTTCTATTACGAGCACAATCCGTTGAACGTCTAACATACAGCAATCCCCCGACATCGATTGCTTTCACAAACCCTATCCTGCGGTGACCGCAAAGACGGGTCCTCATCCTCATTGCAGGTAGGGGGGCTGTGACTTCTCTGGCAGGCTTTCATCGAGGATTTACGATCGAGGGGTCTGGAGTTGGTGTAGAGACTAGCGGCAGAGGGGTTAGGCAGACACGGGGTTGTGGAAAGTGCACGTTGAGGGTGTTGCACTTCTGCTTCTTGAAAATAAAATTACCACACAGGTTTGACTACCCTTGCCCCCAACGGTCGCTACCCTACCGCTTGCGTGTGCACAAAATTCTTTCTATTCCCAAGCTGGCCATAACAGAGTATGCGAGGCGTAGTGACCTATCGGAGGTGTGGCGGGCGTGTGGGGCTAAGTGACAGCTAGGATGGGAATGAGATGAGGAGGTGGGGAGCAGAGGAAGGGAAAAACGAACTATATTTTGGACCTCCGCTGCCTTCTGGCACAGTCCATTGGATATCTTGAGTCGGAACTTTAACATCACAGAGTTTACAGTGGATGCAGTTCTAGACGACGACCGGTTAGCGCCCAGTTCCATGGGAGGGGAAACTGTTCACCTGAGCGTTGATCACAAGTTTCTTCCCCCCCCACCCATCCTTCCCTGCTGACCCGCCCTCGTCGTCCACATACTCATACACACCCGCAGGGCATGCCCTCCCTAATAGCCCCGCATATTCCTCCACATTGACCCGTACATGCTCTCTGCGGCATTCTGAACTCTCGACTGCGCCGTCCTCTTCCGTCTTCACACGAAGATGCGGGGGTTGATCCTCAGCGTGATTTGTCCCTGTAAGAGTGAGTGCGGTCATAAGGTCCGTCGACAACGGAGGCTGCGGGGGTGGATATTCGATCGGGGTGCATTGGGATGCTCGACGTGTGTGGGCTGCGTCGGTCACACGAGAGTTGCGGAATGTCCACGGCGTCCGGCCCTTAAGTAGGAGGGTATCTATGCCAGAATACATAATACCACCGAATATGCCGAGAGGTGTGTTGAAGGATGGCCGTAGATTTCGCACCTCATACAAATCCGAATAGACCCAACTCTCCTTGAAGGCCTTCTCATAGGCACCCATATCGACGGGGGCGCTATTGTCGGCCGAAAGAGCGTCAAAGGCGGCTTCGGCCGCCAGCATGCCTGTTTTCATCGCGTTATGCGTCCCTTTAATCTTGGCGATGTTCACAAACCCGGCGGAGCACCCAATTAGGGCACCGCCAGGGAAGTGTAACTTCGGTACCGATTGAAGGCCACCCTCGTTCAACGTGCGCGCACCGTACGCTATGCGGGCGGAGTCTCCTGAGAGAAGCTTGGCAAAGTACGGATGATGTTTCATACGCTATCCGGGCGTCAGAAAAGGAGGAGAGCCAGTCAACCATTAATGCTTGCCTGGAGTTCCCGGTATGGACTCAAGTAGGGGTTGGCGTAGTCGAGCCCAATAACGAGACCAAGGCTAACGAGCCCATCGGCCATATGATATACCCATCCACCTCCGTAGGTATGCGTGTCGAGGGGCCAACCCATGGTGTGAACAACTTCGCCAGGGCGATACTGGCTCGGGTCTACGCGCCAAACCTCCTTGACTCCAAAGCCGTACGTCTGTGGGTCGGAATCTTTCTGAAGCTCGAAGCGGCGGAGCGCAGTCTTTG
>Ga0137397_10000663_pt1 | contig 23766 bp, 15 predicted proteins | sample czorhiz116metaG_FD_106658 | JGI IMG/M metagenome (GOLD analysis project Ga0137397, IMG submission 106658) | Vadose zone soil microbial communities from Angelo Coast Range Reserve, California, USA - czorhiz1.16 metaG | ecosystem: Environmental > Terrestrial > Soil > Vadose zone | place: USA... | reverse complement strand
CGCTCGGCCGTGGTCAAAGGGATCACGGCCGCCGCGGGGATCCCGGCCGGTCTTGCCTATCTCGAGCAGGTCGCCTTCGAGTGGTGGCCTCTCCTTTTGATCCTGCCGTGGATCGCCTACAACACCCGGCGGCTTCTGCCCTTCCTCGCCCCCGCGATGCTGTGGGCCGTCCTGGTCACGCTGCGTGGGGGAGACTGGATGCCGGGCGGGCGCTATCTCCTGCCGCTCGCCATCCTTTTGATCGGCTCCGCTGCGGCCGCGGCCGGGGACAGCGCCGCCACCGCATCGCCGTCCTTCGCGCATCGTGTGGCGCGAAGCGCCGTCTTCATCTCGATCGCCTGGGGTCTCCTGCTCCTGGCGCCGCTCGAGAGGCCGTCGGCTCTCCCCCTCGGCCGCTCCTGGCGCGCCATGGCCGAGCACCGCGTGCAGTCGCGCTGGTGGGAGGCCCTGGGGGCGTGGCTCAAGAGTGTCGCTCCCCCCGGCGTCCGGCTGGCCTCCGGACCGATCGGGGCCGTGCCGTACGCTTCACGTCTGCCCACCTTCGACATGTACGGATTGTGCTCGAAGGTCACGCACACGCGGGACGGGGACGCCGGACACCGCCTCTGGGGTCTGAGCGAGGCGGTGGAGGCGGGCAGCGACGCCGTCTATCCGGGGCAGGGCGTTCCGCAGGGGGAGGACTGGGACGCGGTCCTCGAGGCGGCGCGTCTGCAGATCAGGGACGTGCCGGACTTCGAGACGCGCTTCCGGCCGCTCGGCATCGACCATTCCGCCGAATATCACCTCGACATCCTGCGGGACGTGATCTGGATCGGACCCGGTGCCGTCCGCCCCTGATCTCTGGTAAAGTTAAGGGATCGAACCTGGTCCTCATCGTGAAATGCACCGGCTCGCCCGGGAAGGGAGACGCGTCATGACCGATCTCAAGATGATCATCGATGGCAAGGAAGTGGAGGCCGCGTCGCGGCAGCGCGCGGACGTGATCAACCCGGCGACCGAGAAGTCGGTCGGCAGCGTGCCGAAAGGGGGCGCCGAGGACGTCGACCGGGCGGTGAAGGCGGCCCGCAAGGCGTTCGGCAAGTGGTCGCGCACGACACCGGGCGAGCGCAGCGCCCACCTCCTGAAGCTGGCGGATCAGCTCGACAAGGATCTGCAGAGACTGGGGGAGATGGAGACGAGCCAGACCGGCAAGCCGTTGAAGCTGTCGATCAACTCCGACCTGCCGTTCGCCAACGACAACATCCGTTTCATGGCGGCTCAGGCGCGCATCCTGGACGGCACGGCGGCCGGCGAGTACGCGGCCGGGTACACCAGCTTCCTGCGCAGGGAGCCGGTCGGCGTGGTCGGCTCGATCGCCCCCTGGAACTACCCGTACCTGATGGCGGCCTGGAAGATCGGCCCGGCGCTGGCGGCGGGGAACACCGTGGTCCTGAAGCCGGCGTCGAACACGCCGTTCACGGCGATCGAGATCGCCAAGGCGGCGCTGCAGGCCGGTCTCCCGGAAGGGGTGCTCAACGTCGTGACCGGTCCGGGGGCGGAGGTGGGCGGTGCCATCTGCAAGCACGACGACATCAACATGATCTCGCTGACGGGCGACACGGCGACCGGCAAGAAGATCATGGAGCAGGCGGCGTCGACGGTGAAGCGGCTGCACCTCGAGCTGGGGGGGAAGGCGCCGTTCATCGTGTTCGAGGATGCGAATCTCGACGCCGCGGTGCAGGGGGCGGTGGTCGCCGGGTTCGTGAACACCGGACAGGACTGCACCGCCGCGACCCGCGTCTACGTCCAGAAGTCGAAGTACGACTCGTTCGTCGAGCAATTCGTGTCGCACGTCAAGAAGATCCGCGTCGGCGACCCGCTCAAGACGACCACCGACATCGGCCCGCTCATCTCGAAGGAGCAGCGCGAGCGCGTGGCCGGCTTCGTGGACCGCGCCCGCAAGGCCGGTCTCGACATTCTCACCGGCGGGCGCGCGCTCGACGGTCCCGGCTTCTTCTACCAGCCGACGGTCGTGGCGAAGGCGAAGCACGAGGACGAGGTCGTGCAGCGCGAGATCTTCGGCCCGGTGGTCGTGATCATGTCGTTCGAGAGCGAGGACGAGATCATCAGGAAGGCGAACGGCGTCGAGTACGGCCTGGCCTCTTCGGTCTGGACGCGCGACGTGACCCGCGCCCTGCGGGTGTCGCGCGATCTGGAGTACGGCGAGGTCTGGATCAACGACCACCTGCCGCTCGCCTCGGAGATGCCGCACGGCGGCGTCAAGCGGTCCGGTTTCGGCTCGGACCTGTCGCGCTACTCGTTCGAGGAGTACACGAACGTCAAGCACGTCATGGCCGACCTGAGCGGCGAGGCGCGCAAGGGTTGGCACTTCACCGTCTACGGCGACCAGCCGTAGGGCTCGACTCGACCGGTCCTGGGTAAGTCCACGTAGAGCGCCAGCCGTCGCTCCGGCAGCGAGGCGGCGACCAGCGGCGAAACATTGACAGTCCCTCCCGGCGCCCCTATGTTCTGGCGGGGCTATACCTATGACTGGCTGGCTGGCGGGCGGACTCCTGGTGCTCGCCGTCCTTTGGTTTCTGCTACGCGAAGTGCTCCGGCGGGGGCGCGTCGAGACCTCGCTGCGCCTTTCGGAAGCCCGGCATAGGCTCCTCCTGCAATCGATAGGCGAAGGGATCTGCGGCATCGACGTCAAGGGCCGCGGCACCTTCATCAACCGGGCGGCGGTCGAGCTGCTCGGCTTCGCCCCGGAGGAATTCCTGGGCCGGAGGGTCCACGATCTCATCCACCACCACCGCGGGGACGGCAAGCCGTACCCGGTGGAGGAGTGTCCCAGCGCGCAGGCGTTCCATAACGGACGCCCCAGCCGCAGCGAGGACGAGATCCTGTGGCGCAAGGACGGCACCTCGTTCCAGGCGGAGTACTCCGTGCATCCGGTCGTCGACGACACCGGGGTGATCGGCGCGGTGGTCTGCTTCAGGGACGTCGCGGAGCGCAAGAAGCTCCAAGGCGACCTTCTGCGCGCCAAGGAGGAGGCGGAAGCGGCGAGCCGCTCGAAGAGCGAGTTCGTCGCCAACATGAGCCACGAGGTCCGGACCCCCCTGAACGGCATCGTGGGCATGCTCGAGCTGGCCCTCGACACCGATCTGAGCGTCGAGCAGGCGCGCTTCCTGATGACGGCGCGATCGGCGGCCGACTCCCTCATGGAAGTGATCAACGACATCCTCGATTTCTCCAAGATCGAGGCCGGGCGCCTGGACATCGAGCCGATCGACTTCAGGATGCGCGACTGCGTGGCCCATACCGTGCGCACCCTCGCCCTGGCGGCGAACCGCAAGGGGATCGAGCTGGCCTCGCAGGTGGCGCCGGACATCCCGCAGCTGCTGGTGGGGGATCCCGGCCGGATCCGGCAGATCCTGATGAACCTGGTCAGCAACGCGATCAAGTTCACGGACAAGGGGGAGGTCGTCGTACGGGTCCGCACCGAGTCGACGGAGCCGGGGGCCGTCGTGGTACGGCTGTCGGTGTCCGACACCGGCATCGGGATACCCGAGGAGAAGCAGACGCAGATCTTCAGGGCGTTCACGCAGGCCGACGGCTCGACGACACGGCGCTACGGCGGCACGGGACTGGGGCTGACCATCGCCGCCGAGCTGGCCCGGATGATGGGAGGGGCGATCCGGGTCGAGAGCCGGCCGGGCGAGGGGAGCGTCTTCCACGTCACGCTGCGGCTGGGGATGCCGGAGAGGCCGGTGGTCGGAACGGCGGAGCGGCACCCGGTGGACGTGCGCGACCTGCGTGTCCTCATCGTGGACGACAACGCCACGAATCGGCAGGTTCTTGAGGAGATGACGGCGGCCTGGGACATGCGGCCCCTGGCCGTGTCCTCGCCCGCGACCGCGATCGCGGCGCTGCAGCAGGCGGCGGGAGCGGGGGCGCCGTTCCCCCTGGCCCTGATCGACGCGCAGATGCCGGACGTGGACGGGTTCGAGCTGGCCCGGCGCATCCGGAAGGAGGCGGGGGTCGAGGGGACTCTCATGGTGATGATGACTTCGGCGGGGCAGCGCGGCGACGCCGCGCGCTGCCGCCAGGTCGGAATCTCCGCCTACCTGCCGAAACCGGTGACGGCGTCCGAGCTGCTCGAGACGATCATCGCGACCCTGCGCGAGAAGCAGCACCGGCCCAATTCTCCGGTGCTCGTCACCCGGCATTCGTTGCGCGAGGGGCGCAGGAGGCTGCGCATCCTCCTGGCCGAGGACAATGCCTTCAACGAGATGGTGGCGGTCAACCTCCTGGAGAGACGCGGCCATTCGGTGAAGGTGGTCAACAACGGGCAGGCGGCCCTGGACGCGCTCGGGAAGGGGACCTTCGACCTGGTGCTGATGGACGTGCAGATGCCGGAGATGGACGGCCTTCAGGCCACGGCCGCCATCCGCGAGCGCGAGGCGGCGGCGGGTGGGCACGTGCCGATCATCGCGATGACCGCCCGCGCCATGAAGGGGGACCGGGAGATGTGCCTGCAGGCCGGGATGGACGCGTACGTCTCGAAGCCGCTGCGCGCCGCCAACCTCTTCGAGGCGATCGATTCGCTGGGTCTCGGGATCTCGCTGGAGAACGTCGTCGTACCCCCGCCGGAACCCGCGGACGCCATGGTGCTCGATCACCGGGCCATCCTGGACGAGGCCGGCGGAGACGTCATGGTGGTGCGGCGGCTGGCGGCCCTGTTCAAGAAGGAGTCCGACCGGCTCCTGCTCGAGCTGAAGCGCGCGGTCGAGCGCAAGGATCGCGAGGCGATCCAGTTCGCGGCCCACGCCCTGAAGAGCTCGGTCGGCCACTGGGGGCAGGGGGAGGCGTTCCAGGAGGCGCGCACTCTGGAGGAGATGGCGCGCGCCGGCAAGATCGCCGGCGCGCAGCGGGGATGCGCCAGCCTGACGGAACACGTCGTCAGGCTGCAGAAGGAAGTGACGGCCCTGACCAGGAAGGGTGGTCCCTGGTCCGCGGCCCGGGCCTAGAAGCGGGCCGGCGCGGGACCCGCGGCCTTCATGTAGAGCAGCTTCGTCAGCCCCCAGCCGATCGCCACCAGGACGATCAGCGTGATCCAGCCGTGATCGCTTCCGTACACCGTCGCGTAGTGGTTGCTGATCATGCTGAGGACGAGCGGGACCGACATGTAGGTGTTGTGCTTCGACCGCAGGCCGGCCATTCCGGCGATCGCCGCGTCGGGCGGCGTGCCGGCCTTGGTCGCCGCGATGATCTTCTTCTGGGCGGGCCAGATCCGCATCCAGACGTTCATCGCCATGATCGTGCCGAACAGCATCCCCACGTGGATGAAGACCGCCCGCGGCGCGAACATCTGCCACATCCCCAGGATCAGGACCGCCACCAGGATGAACGACACGATGACGCCCGCCTGCTCGTTCTTGGCCATCGCCTTCCACAGCGCGTCGTAGACGAAGAAGACGGCGACGATGAGAAGCAGCGACAGGCCCACCCCGGCGCCCTTGCCCAGCGTCGAGTCGGGCGGCAGGAGGTTCTCGCTGTCGTAGTACACCATGCCCGCGAGAAGAAATCCGCTGACCCAGGTGTAGGCCGCGCCCCAGCGGAACCAGTAGAGGGCGCGCGGCATCAGCTCGGGTACGACCTTCTTCTTCGAATCCGCGTCGTAGGTCTTGACGACCTGGCTGTTCACGAAATTGAAGAAGTACAGGTGTCCGATCCACGCGATACCGGCCACGACGTGGATCCAGCGGAAGATCATTTCAAGACAGGCCCGGATGTTCAGATCCAACTGAGACCTCCTTCCCCGCGCCGTGCGGGCGCGGAAGCGACAGACTAGCAGGAACTCACGGTGTGCGTCACTTGGTCCGGCCCGCCACGAGCGCCAGGCTGAAGGCGGCGGTGCAGAACAGCGCGGCGATCGGCGGCGGGGAGGGCTCGACCTCACGCCGTGTCCGGGCCGGGAGCTTCGGAAGCTTCAGGCGGGACAGGAGGGTCGGCGGTGCCATGTGCCGCGTCTGCAGCCAGAGATCCTGCATCTCCACGAACAGCCGGCCGTAGGCGCGCAGCTGTGTCCAGACCTCCGGGGCGCGGCGGCGCAGGTGGGCGAGACGCCCTTCGACGGCGAAGCCGCGCCGGCGCTGCGTGCGGTCCTTGAGCCTGAGAAAGCCGGTGATCATCGGATGCGCGTCCTCGATCATGGCGGCGCGGTACCAGAGGTAGTTCTTCAGCAGACCCCAGTAGGTGCGGTGGTTCGATCGCAGCAGGGCGCGACGCATGGCGTCGAACGAGTAGAAATCGCGCCAGGCGCGGCGGTAGGCCTGCAGCCATTCGGCCCCGGTCATGCGCGGGTGGCGCATCACCGGGTGGAACGAGTCGTAGTTCCCCGGGTCGGCGTCGACCGGCACCTTGTTGCGCACCATCTCGAGGTGGTCCTGCGATCCCGGTATCGGGGTCAGCATGAAGAACGACGCCTGGTCGACCAGAAGGACCTCGAGCAGGTCGCGCACGTCCTCGGCGATCGTCTGCGGCGTGTCGTCGGGGAAGCCGAGGATATAGCCGACGTGGCACGCGATGCCGGCCCGGTGCCATGTCTCGATCATCGTTCGATACTCGGCCGCCTTGTTCTGCGTCTTGCCCGCCGCCTTCAGGTTGGCCGGCCGGATCGACTCCATGCCGAGGAAGACCTGGCTGCTGCCGGCGCGCGCCGCCTTCTCGATGAAGCGCGGGATCTTCCACGCCAGGGCGTCCACCTGCATCATGAAATCGATCCGCACCCCCTCCTCCTCGCGCAGCCGGATCAGGGCGTCGAACACCGCCTCCCAGCACGGATTGCGCGAGAAGTTGTCGTCGGTGAAGAAGTAGTAGTCGATGCCCCGCTTCCAGTTCTCGCGCACCGTGCGTTCGATAGCGGCCGGGTCGCGGTAGCGCATCTTCTTCCCCTGCACGTTGATGATCGAGCAGAACGAGCAGTTGAACGGACAGCCGCGTCCCACGTCCACGGTCGCCATGTGCGGGTAGGCGAAGCGCCTCATGTAGTGGTCGGGGATGCGCGGCAGGGGCGCGTCCTGGAGCCCGGGCCGCTCGTGGATGTCGTAGCGCGGCGCCAGGCGTCCCGAGAGGGCGTCCTTCAGGATCCCCCCCCAGGTCTCCTCGATCTCGCCGTGCACGAGCGTGACGCCGGCATCGAGGAGCTCCTGGAGCTCGGGGGTCGGGTCCGGAAACAGCTCGAGCACTCCGCTGACGTGGAACCCCCCCACCAGAACCGGAAGCCCGCGCCTGCGGAACTCGAGCGCCAGGTCGGCCGCCCGCGGCCACTGGTTCGTCTGCACGGCCACCAGGGCGATCACCGTGAGGTCGCCGGGGCGAAGCGCCCGGTGCCGGCGGGCGATCGCCCCCGGATCGACGGTGTGCACCGTCTCATCGTAGGCGTCGAGGCTCACGGCCACGCCGTCGCCCAGTTCGCCCGAAGACCCGACCTGCTCGGTGAGGGAATACATCGCGGCGAGCGTGTTGCTCGGCAGGACTCCGCGCCAGTGGCGTACCACGTAGCCGTCGTCGTCGTAGCGCGACGGCTTGATCAGGACGAGGCGGAGCGTGCGCGAGGAGAGAGTCGTGGACATGGGGATCTCCTCAGTTTCCGAACTCGAGCGCGTCGTCGCCGACGATCGACGTGACGCGGTAGATCGTAGCGGCAACCATACCTCAATCCGTCCTTCCGGGCGCCTTCTTTCCGCGGCGCACGGCCCGGGGCCGGGTCACTCGGACTTGGCCGCGTGGAAGACGATATCGAGTTTCGCGGTCTGGCCGTCGGCGACGGTGACGGTCCGGTCCTGGGTTCCGAGTCTTTCCTGCCAGGCCTCCACGGTGTAGGTGCCCGCGGGCAGGCCGCGCAGGGAGAACGCTCCGTCGTCCGCGGTCACCGCGTGGAACGGGTGACCGTCGACGGCGATGAAGGCGCTCATCCAGGCGTGGATGTCGCAGCGGATCTTGACGATTTCGGGGACGGTGAAATAGCGGCGCACCGTCTTCCCCTTGCCCGGCATCGAGACGTTGAACACGCGGTTCTTCTCGCCGATGGCGCGCACGTTGTGCACGATCGGGTCGCTGTTCCCGAACTCGATCATCTGGTCCGCCTGGACGTCGAGCACGTGCGGCACGAACGCGCAGCCGGCCTGGTCCATGACCACGGGGGACGAGGGGGGCGCGAATACGCGGTCGCCCAGCCCCGAGACGACGTGGACGTAGACGTTCTTGAGCGCTCCATCGGGCGAGACGATGACGTCCTCGCTCAGCGGCTCGACGCCGGGACGATGGCAGGACGCCTCGCTCGACATCCGGATGGTGCGCCGCGGCGGAGGGGCGCCCTCGAACCGGGCGCGGCCTTCGATCGCGGAGGTGCCGATCGACTGGCCCGCCGGAATCGCGCCGGGTGGAGGAGGCGGTGGTGCCGTCGGTTCGGGGGAGCAGGCGGCCGCCGCGATCACGCACCACGCGAACACGGCCGCCGCGGCGACACGGCGCGCGCGTCGGCCGCGATGGGACGCCCCGTTCAATCTGTCCGATCGCCGCAAGGCGCCCACACTAGTCAACTCCCCCGGGCCTGTCAATACGGCCTCCGCCGAAGGCTCGCACCGCGGGGAGTTCAGGGCCGTACCCGGGCGACGCCGCGGTACATCTGGCGGAGGACACGCAGCGGCAGGCGCGACTCGTAGCGCTCGAGCGACTCGATCTGGAAGCCGGCCGAGCGGACGACGCTCTCCATGTCGAGGTCGAGACGGCAGCCGTCGGCCAGCACCTGCTGGACGGGCGTGAGCAGGCGCTGCCAGCGGGCCAGGCGCGGCTCCGAGGCGAGCCCGTGCTCGAGAAACAGGAAGCGGCCCTCTCCCGCCAGGACGCGACGGATCTCGCGCAGGGCGTCGGGCAGGCGGCCGAGGGTGCAGAGCGTCCAGTTGGAGACGACCGTGTCGAACGTCCGCGGCAGGAACGGCATCGTTTCGGCGACACCGCGCACGAGGCGGACGGGGAACGGGGCGCGGGCGATCCGGCCGCTCGCCCGCCGCAGCATGCCCGGGTTCGGCTCGAGGGCGATCAGCTCGCGGACCCGCGCCGGCTTGTACTCCAGGATCGTGCCGCCGAAGCCGAACCCGATCTCGAGCACGCGCCCCTCCGCCCGACAGAGGAGGGCCCGTCTCTGCTCGGCGTAGATCGGCCGGCTGAGGATCGTCTCGATCAGCCAGGGGAGGATCCGTTCCGTATAGGCTCTCACGTGGCGTTCCCGCGTTATGATCGCTCCATCGGGGTATCCGTGGAGGAGACACGCTCATGTCCGAGCCGAAGACCGTCGCGAAGTCGATGTCCGAGATCCAACCCGGGCTGTATCACTCCAAGATCGATGACGAGCGGATCAAGTCGCAGAGCGACGCCTACGCCGTGGTCGCGAACGGCCGGGTCGTGCTGATCGATCCCATCCCTCTCGATCCGGGGCAGCTTCGCCGGCTCGGCACGGTCGAGGCGATCGTCCTCGGCACGCCGAGCCACCAGCGCTCGGCCTGGAGCTATAGGCGCGCGCACAAGGCGAAGGTGTATGTGCCCGACGGGTGGACCGGTCTCGAGGAGAAGCCCGACGCCACGTTCAAGGCGGGGGACTCCCTGCCTCTCGGCGTGAGGCCGCTGCACGCCCCCGGCCCGGCCGCCGCGCATCACGTGTTCCACATCGAGGGCAGGCCGGGTGTCCTGCTGTGCACCGATCTCTGGCACGTGGGGTCCAGAGGGGTGGAGTTCCTGCCGGACAAGTACATGAACGATCCCGGAAAAGCCCGCGAGTCGGCGCGGCGTCTTCTGGAGGTCGACTTCGACGTCCTGTGCTTCGGTCACGGCGATCCCATCAGGACGGACGCCCGCAGGACGATCGCCGACGTCGTCAGGAAAGACGCGGAGAGCCGGGGGGAGAAGCCGTAGGAGGCTGCTACAGCGACGGCGTCCGGCCGTCGAGGAATGCAGGCAGCTCCCGCGCCGAGAACTGCAGTCCGACGTAGAAGGGTCCGAACTCCGCGTAATCGGCGCTCGCCTCGTCGAAGCGCATCTCGTAGATGAGCTTCTTGAAGACGACCGGGTCGTCCGCGAACAGGTCGACGCCCCACTCCCAATCGTCCAGACCGATCGATCCGGAGATGATCTGGGTGACCTGGCCCGAGTAGGCGCGTCCGATGAAGCCGTGCTCGCGCATCATCGCGGCGCGCTTCTCGAACGGCACGGTGAACCAGTTCTTGATCTCCCCGCGCCGCTTGTTCATCGGGTAGAAGCAGACCTGCCGGCGCCGCGGGATCTCGGTGTAGAGACGCCCGATCATGCGCTCGCGCTGCCTGGCCATCTCCTCGTCGAAGGCCTTCTCGAACTCGTCCGTGCCGGTCTTCAGACCGCGCGACCCGAGGTCGTCGTGGATCTTGGCGGTCATCTCGTACAGCCCCAGCTCGACGATCGAGACGTAGGAGGTGGCGGGCTCGAGATGGTCGAAGAGCCCGAGCCGGGTCACCTGCATCTCGGTCTGGCCCAGCTCGTCGAATGTCTTCCGGAAATGGATCAGCATCAGGTCTGCCTTGTGCCCGAGCACCTGCACCAGGCCGGTGGGTCCTTCCTTGCTTCCCTCGAGCGGCGCCAGGAGGGCCGTCGCCTCCTCGGCCAGCCTCTTCCGGCGGTCGGCGGGAAGGCCCTTCAGCGAATCCCACCGTACGCGGAACATCTGATGCAGCACGCTCCATCCTTCGAGAGTCTCCGGGACCTGGGGATTATGCATCGCGCGCCCAGTGTAGCGTGTCGGCACTCCCCCCACAACCCCGAGCGCGGCCTCCGACTCTCCGGCGCCGGGGCGTGGCGATTTCGAGCCGCGCCATGCGCGCGACCAGAGCATCCAATACTCCGCGCGAGCGAGCATGAGCCACGCCCCTGCGCCGCCCCGCCGTCCCGAAGAGGGATAGCTCAAGGCAGCATCAGGGCAGGCGCAGGCGCCCGGAGCGCGTATCATGTCGGGAAGGCAGAACATGTCGAGTCAATCCCTGCAGGGCTTCATCATCCATCCGACCTACAGGCTCGAGAACGGACGACCGGTCGTCCACCTGTTCGGCCGGCTCGCGGACGGCCGGTCGTTCCTCGTGCGCGACCGCGGCCTCGTCCCGTACTTCTTCGTGCGGACGGCGGACGGGGAGACCGCCCGGGCGCACGGCGCGGCCCGCCAGTCGCCGACCTCGTTGAAGACCATGCGCGGAGAGCCGGTGGTGCGCGTCGAGGTCGATGCCCCCGATCGCATGCCGCCCCTGCGCGACGCGCTCGTGAAGGCCGGGCTGCCGGTGTTCGAGGCGGACGTACGCTTCGCCATGCGCTACCTCATCGACCACGGCATCCGCGGCGCACTTGAGATCGACCCTGAACGCAACGGAAGCGCTCCTGGAGGCGGCCCGACGGCCACGGCGCGCGGCGTGGACGTGGGCTTCGACGAACCTGCCGTGCGTCCGGCGGAGCTCCGCCCGGAGGCGGAACGGCTCAGGCTCGTGTCGATCGACCTGGAGACCGACCCGCGCGCCGCGCGGATCTACTCCGCGGCCGTCGCAGGGCCCGGTGTGGAGGAGGTCCTTCTCGCCCTCACCGACGAGGAGGTCAGGAAGGGCCTGGGGAAGGCGGCGGCTCCGTGCCGGATCGTGCCGTGCGGCGACGAGCGCGCCTTGCTGAAGAACCTGTTCGCCCGTCTGCGGGAGATCGATTTCGACGTCCTGACCGGGTGGAACGTGATCGATTTCGATCTCGACGTTCTTCTGGCGCGCTCCCGCGCCCTGGGAATCCCGTTCGAGATCGGCCGGGTGCCCGGGGCGGCCCGCGTGATCCGGGAGCGGACCTTCTGGGGGAGATCGCGCGCCGACATCACCGGCCGCGTCGTCCTCGACGGCATCGATCTCATGCGCTCGTCGTTCATGAAGCTGGATGACTACCGCCTCGACACCGCGGCGCGCGCCGTCCTGGGGGAAGGGAAGGTCGAGCTCGGCGACGCGCACGACGGGATGTCGGGGCGCGAGCGGGCCCAGGCGATCGAACGCACCTTCCGCGACAACCTGCCGCTGTTCATCGAGTACAACCTCGCAGACGCGCGCCTGGTCCTGTCGATCCTGGACAAGGCGCGCCTCCTGGACCTGGCGATCCGGCGAAGCCTGCTGACCGGCATGCCCCTCGATCGGGTCGGAGCGAGCATCGCGTCGTTCGATTTTCTCTATCTGCACGAGCTGAGACGGCGCGGTCACGTGGCGCCGAGCGTTGGCGCGGCACAGGCCGCCCCGGAAGACGTGGTCCTGGGGGGCGCGGTCCTCGAGCCGGTCCCCGGTCTGTTCGAGAACGTCCTGGCGTTCGACTTCAAGAGCCTGTACCCGAGTCTCATCCGCACCTTCAACATCGATCCCCTCGGCCACGTCCCCGAGCCCCGGCCTGAGGAGCGTCCCTCCCTCATCCGCGCCCCCAACGGCGCCTTCTTCCGCCGCGAGCCGGGCATCCTGCCGGAGATCCTGGAGCGCCTCTTCCCGCAGCGCGACGAGGCGAAGAGACGCGGGGACGCGATCGGCTCGCACGCCCTGAAGATCCTCATGAACTCGTTCTACGGTGTCCTGGCGGCACCCGCCTGCCGTTTCTTCTCCCTCCCGGTCGCGAACGCTATCACGCACTTCGGGCAGTGGGTGCTGCGCTGGACGCGCGACCGGGTCGAGGCGCTCGGACACCGTGTCCTGTACGGCGACACCGACTCGCTGTTCGTCGCCAGCGCCATCACCGGACCCGGGGCCGCGGACGAGGCCCTGCGTCTGGGCGCCGGGCTGCGCGACAGGATCAATGCCGAGCTGCGCGACGAGATCCGGGCCGGCTGGGACGTGGAGAGCCGCCTGGAGCTGGAGTTCGAAACGCTCTTCCTGAAGTTCTTCCTCCCCTCGATGCGGCACGGCACGGCCGGCGCGCGCAAGCGCTACGCGGGGCTGGTGCGGGAGGACGTGCCGGGGAAGGGGGACACGGTCGTGTTCGTCGGCATGGAGGTGGTGCGCCGCGACTGGACCGAGCTCAGCAAGATCTACCAGCGCGGCCTGTTCGAGAGGCTGTTCCGGGTCGCCGGCGGCGAGGAGGTCCTGTCGTACACGCGCGAGTTCGTGCGCGATCTCAAGGAGGGACGTCACGACGCCCACCTCGTCTACCGCAAGGCGCTGCGCAAGGGGCTGGACGAATACACGTCGACCACCCCTCCGCACGTCAAGGCCGCGCGGCTGGTCGAGGGGCCTGTGGAGGGTCTGGTCGAGTACGTGATGACGACGTCCGGCCCGCAGCCGGCCGCGGGGCGGACGGCGCCGATCGACTACGTCCATTACATCGACAAGCAGCTCCGTCCGATCGCCGAGCAGGTCTTCCCCCACCTCGGGCTTTCGTTCGACCAGGCCCTCGGGGAGGCGAGCCAGATGCGGCTCTTCTAGATATAATCACTCTGGAGAAGGATCATGCACCTCATCGACAGCACCCCCGAGTACGTCCTCTCGATCTACGAGCAGATGGAGCGGCGCCTGGCGACCGTGCGGCGCCGTCTGAACAGGCCGCTCACCCTGTCCGAGAAGATCATGCTGGGCCACCTGGACGATCCGGGGTGCAAGGATCTCGAGCCGGGCCGCAGCTATCTGATGCTGCGCCCCGACCGGGTGGCGATGCAGGACGCCACGGCGCAGATGGCGCTGCTGCAGTTCGTCCAGGCGGGACGCAAGCGGGTCGCGGTCCCCACGACGGTGCACTGCGACCACCTCATCCAGGCGCGCGCCGGTGCCTCGTCGGATCTGACTGCGGCCTTGCAGGAAAACCGGGAGGTGTTCGAGTTCCTGCGCTCCGCCAGCGCCAAGTTCGGGATCGGTTTCTGGCAGCCGGGGGCCGGCATCATCCACCAGGTCGTGCTGGAGAACTACGCCTTCCCGGGCGGTCTCATGCTCGGCACCGACTCGCACACCCCGAACGCCGGCGGTCTCGCGATGGCGGCGGTCGGCGTGGGCGGGGCGGACGCGGTCGACGTCATGGCCGGCTTCCCCTGGGAAGTGCTCTACCCGACGATCGTCGGCGTGCATCTCAAGGGGGAGTTGTCCGGCTGGACCGCCCCGAAGGACGTCATCCTGAAGGTGCTCGGCATCCTGACCGTCAAGGGGGGGACGAACCGGATCATCGAGTACTTCGGCCCCGGCGCCCGCGCCATCTCCTGCACCGGCAAGGGGACGATCACCAACATGGGGGCCGAGCTGGGGGCCACGACCTCGGTCTTCCCCTTCGACGCGAAGATGGACGCGTACCTGCGGGCCACCGACCGCGCGGCGCTCGCCGACCTGGCGAAGGCCCGCCCGCACCTGGTGGCGGCCGACCCGGAGGTCGAAGCGAATCCGGAGCGCTTCTTCGAGAAGGTGATCGAGATGGACCTGTCGCGGCTGGAGCCGCACCTGGTCGGACCGCACACCCCCGACCTGGCGCGTCCGGTCTCCGAGATGGCCGGGGCGGTGTCCGAGCACGACTACCCCGACGCGATCTCGGTGGCCCTCGTCGGATCGTGCACCAACTCGTCCTACGAGGACATCTCGCGCGCCGCGGACGTGGCGCTGCAGGCCACAGAACACGGGGCGAAGATGGCCGTGCCGCTCCTGGTGACCCCCGGAAGCAACCAGATCTTCGAGACCATCAAGCGGGACCGGCAGATGGCGGCGCTCGAGTCGGTCGGCGCCACGGTCCTGGCGAACGCCTGCGGTCCGTGCATCGGACAGTGGCGGCGCGACGAGATCAAGAAGGGGCAGCGCAACACCATCGTCACGTCGTTCAACCGCAACTTCCCGGGGAGGAACGACGCCAACCCCGAGACCCTCGCCTTCATGGGGAGTCCGGAGATCACCATGGCGTACGGACTGTCGGGGCGGCTGTCGTTCAACCCGCTGGCCGATACGCTCCCCGGCAAGGACGGACCGTGGACGCTGCGGCCGCCGAAGAAGGCGCCGGAAATCCCCGAGAGCGGGTTCGTCCGCTCGCGCGAGGGGTTCGTGCCGCCGTCGGACGATCCCGACCGCATCGAGCTGAAGGTCACGAAGGACAGCGAGCGGCTGCAGCTGCTGCAGGCGTTCGACCCGATGGTGGACGCGGATTTCGTCGAGATGCCGCTCCTTTTCAAGACCAAGGGAAAGACGACCACCGACCACATCTCTCCGGCCGGGTTCTGGCTGCGCTTCCGCGGCCACCTCGACCGGATCAGCGACAACATGTTCCTGGGGGCGGTGAACGCCTTCACCGGCGAGCGCGGCCGGACGACGAACCTGCTCACCGGCGAGCGCGGTGTCGAAGTCCCGAAGGTCGCCCGCGCCTACAAGGCGGCGGGGAAGAAGTGGGTCGTCGTCGGGGACGAGAACTACGGCGAGGGGTCGAGCCGCGAGCACGCCGCGATGTCGCCGCGTTATCTGGGCTGCGCGGCGATCCTGGCGCGCTCGTTCGCGCGCATCCATGAAAGCAATCTGAAGAAGCAGGGCGTCCTGCCGCTGGTCTTCGCCGACCCGGCCGACTACGACAGGGTGCGTGACGGCGACCGGATCACCCTGTCCAACCTGCGCGACCTCGCTCCCGGCGTGCCGGTTACGTCCATCCTGCACCACGCGGACGGTTCGGTCGAGACGATCACCCTGAAGCACACCCTCAATAACGAGCAGATCGCCTGGTTCCGGGCCGGCTCCGCCCTCAACCTGCTGCGCCGGCAGGATGGGGCGGCCCCGGGAACCTCTCCGCCTCCCGCCTAGACTTCTACGACATTCTTGGCGTGACCACCGGGCGCAGGACCAGCTGGCCGCTCGAGGTGGCGTTCACCTGCACCGACGCGGCGGCATCGAAGTCCAGGACGATTGCGGAGTCCGCGCCCGCCCTCACCTCGAAGCCGATCGGCACGTCCACTTTGTTCGAATCGATCTGCAGATCGGCCAACGTGCCGTCCTTGTAGGTGATCGCCGCGGATGAGATCTCCAGACGGATGCGCCGGTAGAAGCCGGCCGGGACCTCTCCCGAGGCGAGGAGGGCCGTGGCGCCCCCGGTCAGGGTCAGAAGGTCGAAGGACGCCGGATGAGCGGTCACGACGATGGGGGTGGCCGTGTCGTTGTCCATCCCCTCGACGCCCGGATAGACCAGGACGTCGGTGATCGTCACGGTGATGTTCGAGACCGTGGAGAGATCGATCGGAGCGTCGGTGAGACGGATGTCCAGCCGGCCGGTAGCCCCGCCGACCGAGGTCGAGCCGGAGGCGTTGCAGGCGCCGAGAAGAGTCAGCGACAGGACGAGGAGTACTGCGGAGGTCGAAGCGGTCCGTGTCTTCATGGTCCACCTCCTTCAACGATTCTAACCCCCTGGATGCGCGCCGGCCAGCCGGAGGCGAATGCAGGTAAGATCGGCGTACCCGAGGGACAGTCGATGCCCGAGCTGCCGGAAATCGAGACGATCCGCCGCGGACTGGGTCCGCTTCTCGTCGGCCGCCGCGTCCTCCATGTCCTGGTGCGCGAGCGCCGGCTCCGGGAGCCTCTCGCCCCCCGCGGGCTGGCGCGGCTGCGCGGGGCCACGGTCACCGGCATCAGGCGTCGCAGCAAGTACCTGCTGCTCGACACCGACTCGGGGCTGACGCTCCTCATCCATCTCGGCATGACGGGCCAGCTCTGGGTCGCCGATCGGGGGAAGCCGCGCCGCCCGCACGAGCACGTCGTCATCTCGCTCGACGACGGTCGTGACCTGCGCTACGCCGACATCAGGCGCTTCGGCCTGATGCACGTGGTGAGAAGCGATCGTCTCGACATGCACCCCCGGCTGAAGGGGCTCGGACCCGAGCCGCTCGACGGGGAGGTCACGGGCGAGACGCTGTTCCGCGCCACCCGCGGACTGAAGAAACCGGTGAAGAACTTCCTCATGGACACGCGCGCCATCGCGGGCGTGGGGAACATCTACGCCTGCGAGGCGCTGTACCGCGCGGGGATCAGCCCGCGACGCTCCGTCGGACGGCTGGGGCGGGCCCTCTGGGAAGGGCTCATGGTCTCGCTGCGGGCGGTGCTGGGCGAAGCGATCACCGCCGGGGGCACGACGCTGCGCGACTTCCTGAACGCCGAGGGGGAGGTCGGCTACTTCGCCGTCTCGCTGCGGGTGTACGACCGGAAGGGGAAGCCGTGCGGCCGGTGCGGCACGACGATCCGCCGGATCGTCCAGGCCGGCCGGAGTACGTTCTACTGCCCGCGCTGCCAGCGCTGAGACGTTCCGCGGCTCAGCCGGCTTTTCTCTTCCGGGTCTTTCCCGCGCGCTCGGTCTCGAGAGCGCCGCACACGAGATCGAACTCCTTCTCCACGCGGACGAGGAGTGCCTCGGCACCGGCGAGAGACTCGCCGCGCCCGAGGGTCTCGAGGTCGCCGCACGCGGCCGCCATCGTCAATGCCCCGAGCGCCCCGGCGCTCCCCTTGAGGGCGTGCGCCGCCTTCACCACGACGGCGGAGTCGGCCCGGGCCACGGCATCCCGCAGCGCCAGGATCCGCGTCGGCGCTTCCTGCAGATACTTCTGGATCAGACCGGCGAGAAACCCGTCGCCCCCCGCGCGGTCGGCCTCGCGGAGCTGGCCGAAGATCTCGGAATCGAGTGGACTCGTCTCCGAAGGAGACGCCACTCCGGACGCCTTGGCCGTCCTGGGCTTTGGGCCGGCAACGACGCGGGAGACCGTGCGCCGGGCCTTTCCTGCAGTCTCCCCCTTCTTGATCCATCGCTTCAGGGCCTGGTCCAGATCCACGACCTTGACCGGCTTCGGCAGGTAGTCGTCCATGCCGGCCTGCAGGCACTTCTCGCGGTCTCCGCGCATGGCGTTGGCGGTCATGGCGATGATCGGCACGTGCCGTCCGGACGCCGCCTCCGCGGCGCGGATCGCGCGTGTCGCCTCGTAGCCGTCCATCTCCGGCATCTGGCAATCCATCAGGATGGCGTCGAACGGGATCTTCTTCAGCGCTTCGATCACCTCGAGACCGTTCGCGGCCACCTCCGATCGGCAGCCGAGGCGGCGCAGCATCTGCACGGCGACCATCTGGTTGGTCTCGTTGTCGTCCGCCACAAGAATCCGCGACTGCGAGCGCGATTTCTGTTCCTTGATCGTGTGACGCGTGACCAGCGGGAGTCTGGCGGCCGCCTGGGTGTCGCCGCCCATCACGGTCGCCAGACAGTCGTACAGCTGCGACTGGCCGACCGGCTTGGTCAAGAATGCGGAGAATCCGGCCCTGCGCGACTCCTCGGCCATCCCGCGCAGACCGACCGACGTCAGCATGACGAGCCTGGTCCCCGCGAGGAGAGCATCGCGGTGGATCGCGCGCCCCAGCTCGAGCCCGTCCATGCCGGGCATCTGCATGTCCAGGATCGCCAGGTCGTACCGGCCTCCCCGCGCGGCGGCGGCGCGCAGCCGCTCGAGCGCCCCGGCTCCATCCGCGGCGTCCTGCACTTCCATCTTCCAGGAGCGCGCCTGCTCGGTCAGGATCGCACGGTTGGTCAGGTTGTCGTCCACGACCAGCACCCGCAACCCCCGGAGGTTCTCGCGCGGCCTGGGCCGGGCGCGCACCCCCTCCGGCTGGGTCAGGAGGCGTGTGGTGAACCAGAACGTGCTTCCCCGGTCCTCCTCGCTCTCGACGCCGATCCGTCCCCCCATCAGCTCGACCAGCTGGCGGGAGATCGCCAGCCCGAGGCCGGTGCCGCCGAACTTCCTGGCGGTGGATCCGTCCGCCTGCGTGAACGGGCTGAACAGACGAGCCCGATCCTCCGCGGCGATGCCGATGCCGGTGTCCGTCACTTCGAATCGCACGACGACCGCCCCCTCCTGCTTCTCCTCCAGGCGGGCGCGCAGCACGACCTCCCCCTTTTCCGTGAACTTGATCGCGTTGCCGACCAGGTTCAGGAGAATCTGCCGCAGGCGGCCCGGATCGCCGCGCAGGGCCCCCGGGACCTCGTGGTGGACCAGGCAGGCCAGCTCGAGCTTCTTGCCGTGCGCCTTCTCGGCGAGGAGCGACATGACCTCCTCGACGATCGGGTGAAGATCGAAATCGAGCGCTTCCAGCTCCAGCTTGCCGGCCTCGATCTTCGAGAAGTCGAGGAGGTCGTTGATGATCGTCAGGAGCGCCTCGCCCGAAGCGCGCAGCATGCCGACGAACTGTCGCTGCTCGGGGCTCAGATTGGTCTCGAGGAGGAGACCCGTCATGCCGATGACCCCGTTCATCGGTGTGCGGATCTCGTGGCTCATGTTGGCCAGGAACTCCGACTTGGAGCGTGTGGCGAGCTCGGCCTCGTCCTTCGCACTTCGGAGGTCCTCCTCGGCGTGCCTGTGGAGCGTGACGTCCTCGACGGTCCCCACGAACTCCGTGATCTGCCCGTCGGGCCCGCGCACGATCGCCGACCGGGCATGGACCCAGAGCGTCTCCCCCTGCGGCGTCAGATAGCGGTGCTCGTCGTCATAGGGCCGCCCCTCCGCGGCGCAGGCGCCCCATTTCGCCAGGACGCGGACGCGATCTTCCGGATGGAGAGCCCGGCTCCAGCCCATTCCCAGGCTTTCCTCCAGCGACTGGCCGGTCAGCGTCTGCCAGCGGGCGTTGGTGTACAGGCACAGCCCCGCCGAATCGGTCTGGAAGATGCCGACAGGGGAGGAGTCGCTGAGCTTGCGGAAGCGCTCCTCGCTGCTGGCCAGCTCGGAGGTGCGCGCCTGGACCTGCTGCTCGATCGCGGCGTTCGTGGCTTCGAGCTCCGCCCGGCGCGCGGCGATCCTCCGCATCTCGGTGATCCCCTGACGGCAGGCCGCGATCAGGAAGACGTTCTCGAACCCCACCCACCAGGTGTGCTCGACCGTGCGCCAGACGCTCGCCTCGAGCACGCCGTAGACCGACTGCGGCCAGAACATCCCGCGCAGCAGATGATCGACCACCACGACCACGGTGGCCGAGATCAGGACGCGCCAGTCGCGGTAGAAGGCGAGAAAGGCCAGCGAGCCGAACACGATGAAGTGCGTCTCGATGCGGCCGCCGGTGAGGTGGATGAGGAACGCCGCGAACATCATCTGGGCGACGGCGATGATGTGACGGGTCAGGACCTCCCCCGGGCGCTGCAGGGCGAGAAAGATCGGAAGGCTGCCGATCAATCCGCCCAGCACCAGGGCGGCCCACACGTGCAGGTGCACCTGGCTGTACGATCCGGCCCAGGTCCTGGGGGAGACAATCAAGGCGACCGCGATCGCCCCGAGCCACTCGATCCCCAGGAGGGACGCGAACAGGCGGTCGGTGCGCCGGATGATCCTGTCGCGGTGGTCCCTGAACAGCTGTTCCGCGCGCTCCTTCACCTGCGGCGCGCCGGGACGGGTGGGATCTAACGATTCCATGTTCCCTCCGCACCGGTCCTGACCGCCGCCCAGTCGTTCAACGCGCACCCGAAGACTGGTGTCTGCCGCCTCACGTTCGTGTCACCGCGAACCAGCGCCTCGATGGCGGCGAGCCCGGCATTGTCGCCGGCGTGCCCGCGGGCCACCGTGATCCCGCCGTTGAACTCGAGTCGTCCATTCCCGTCGTACAGCAAGACGTCGCCGGAGGTCTCCGCGTGAAACCGGTGCGACTCGGCGGCGTCCCGGTCCAGGACATCCACGACGCCGGGGATCGCCGCGGCGCTCGTCCAGAGATCGGTCTTCCACCAGTCCTCGGCGGCGTCTGCCGGCGCGTAGAAAACGACGCGAGCGTCGAGCCGACCGAGAGAATCGGCCATGAGACGACCCAGCTCCTCCAGACTCGCCCGCGTGCACGGACAGCGCGGGTGGGCCATCATGACGAGGACCGGCCTGCCCGCGGGCGGCGGGATCGTGCTGTCGGCGGGCCAGGTGGACGGCGGCCGACCCGGGTCGCCCGGAGTCGAGGCGTATTCCAGGAGAACACCCATTCCGGCGCAGACCCCGACCAGCCAGAGCCCGGCGCAGGCGTGAAGGAGCCACGGACGCTGTGCGATGGCGCGGATCATGCGCCCGCCGCCCGGCGCGAGCGCGCCCTGCCCAGGATCGCCTTCACGCGCGCGGCCAGACGCTTCGGCTCGACCGGCTTGACTAGATAGTCGTCGACGCCCACCTCGAGGCCACGCGCCTCGCTGTCGGCGCTCCCCTCGGACGTCAGCATGAGGATCGCCATCCCGCGGGTCCGCGGGTCGTCGCGCAGCGCCTTGGTGAGGGCCAGTCCGTCCATCCCCGGCATGTTGAGGTCGCTGACGACGAGGTCCGGGACGTCGCTCCGGGCCATCTCCAGGCCCGTCAGGCCGTCCTCGGCCACCAGGACTTCGAACCCCTCGAGCTCGAGGAAGTACTTCACGACGGTCACGACCGTCGGGCTGTCCTCGACGATCAGGACGCGGCCCCTGTCGCCGTTCTGCCCCGAAGCGACGGCCGCCGACGGTGTCGCGGGCTCCGCGGCCTCGCGACGTCCGGCGGGCGCCACGGCGGCCAGCGGCCGGGTGTGGGAGGTCGCGGGGCGGTTCTCGTCCGGCGGCGCGACGCGCAGCACTTCCTCCAGCGTCGTCAGGCCCCGGGCCGCCTTGACGACGCCGTCCTGCGTCAGGGAGCGCATGCCCGCGCGACGCGACGCCTCCCGCACCTGGTGCTCGGCCGCGCGGCGCGAGATCAGGTCGCGTATCTCATCCGTGACCATGAGCAGCTCGTGGATGGCCAGCCGGCCCTTGTACCCCGACTGGCCGCACTCTTCGCAGCCGGTCCCGGACATCCAGCGCGCGTCCGCCGGCAGCTGCGCCGCGCCACCGAATCTCTCCAGCGTGAGGGCCGCCGCGTCGCGCTCCTTGCCGCACGCCGGGCACACCCGCCTCAGCAGGCGCTGGGCCAGGATGCCGATGACCGACGACGCCACCATGAACGGCTCGACCCCGAGGTCGATGAGCCGGGTGATCGAGGAGGGGGCGTCGTTGGTGTGCAGGGTGGTCAGGATGAGGTGGCCGGTCTGCGCCGCCTCCAGCGCGATACCGGCCGTCTCCTGGTCGCGGATCTCGCCGACCAGGACGATGTTCGGGTCCTGACGCAGGATCGATCGCAGCCCGGCGGCGAAGGTCACGCCGGCGCGGGTGTTGATCTGGACCTGGTTGATCCCCTCGAGCTGGTACTCGATCGGGTCCTCGACCGTGATGATGTTCTTCACAGGCGACTTGATCCAGTTGAGGGACGCGTACAGGGTCGAGGTCTTGCCGCTGCCGGTCGGACCGGTGACCAGGATCATCCCCTGGGGGCGCGACAGGAGCCCCTGGAACTCCTTCAGGAGCTCGGGAGTGAATCCCAGCTGGGCCATGTCGGTCCGCGCCCCCGCGCTTTCGAGGAGCCGGATCACCACCTTCTCGCCGTAATTGGTCGGCAGGGTCGAGACGCGCAGGTCGATCCGTCTCTGCTGCACGCGCAGGCGGCTGCGGCCGTCCTGCGGCTTGCGCCGCTCGGCGATGTCCATTCCCGAGATGATCTTCAGGCGGGACACGACGGACGCCTGCAGGTGCCTGGGGATCTTCTGCACGTCCCGCAGCATCCCGTCGACGCGCTGCCGGACCTGCATGGACGCTTCCTGCGGCTCCATGTGGATGTCGCTGGCCCCCGCCTTGGCGGCGTCCGTCAGGATGACGTTGACCAGGCGCACGATCGGCGGCAGCTTGATGTCCTTCGCCAGCTCGGCCGGGTCGACGACTTCGTAGTCTTCCTCGCCGCTCCCCTCCAGCTCCCCTTCGGGGGGCGCGGCCGGGAGCAGGTCCTCCGGGATGCCGGTCTGCTCCAGCTCGGGATAGAGGCGTTTCAATATCCTGAAAATTGCCGACTCGGCCGCCACCACGGCGATCGCCCGCTTGCTGGTGCGGAACTCGACGTCCTGGAGCGTGCTCAGATCGAGAGGATCCGCCATGGCCAGCCGCACGGCGCGGTCCTTGACGCCGAGCGGGAGGACGCGCCGCTGACGGCAGAAATCCGGCGGGAGGCAGAGGTCGGCCTCTGCAGGCAGCTCGATCTCGTCCAGGTTCACGTAGTCCAGGCCGAGTCCGGAGGCGATGACGTTCGCCACGGCGTCCTCCGCGCACAGGCCCAGGTCCGCGATGATCCGCCCGAGCGATCCGCCGTCGAGCGCCTGGATCTCGAGCGCACGTTCGAGACCGGGGGCGTCCACGATTCCGGACCGCGCGAGAATTTCCTGAACGACTGGCTGTTTCATAGGCTCGCTTTACCGCGCGCGCCGGCCGGGGCGGAACCGCCCCGATTCGCATCGCGCCGGCTGGTTCAGAGAAGAGGACGCGTGAACGGCAGGTCCGCGGTCAATATAGGTCCGCGGGTCGGAACGTCCAATCGCGGGCGAGGAGAGACGCGAAGCCCGGGAGGCGCGCGAGGAGAGGAATTACGGTTTGGTGGTTGCGAATCCGCCGGGGACCCAGAGTACGTCGGCGCGCCCGCCCTCGTTGGCGCGGCGCGCCATCACGAAGAGAAGATCCGAGAGGCGGTTCAGGTAGACGACGGACTGGGGGTTGAGCGTCTCCTTGCGTCCCAGCGCGACGACATGGCGTTCGGCCCGCCGGCACACGGTGCGCGCCAGGTGCAGCCAGGCCGAGGCGGCCGTTCCGCCCGGAAGAACGAAGCTGGTCAGGGGATCGAGCGCGGCGTTGAAGCGATCGATCGCCTGCTCGAGCGGCCGGACGTGATCTTCG
>Ga0137397_10000661_pt1 | contig 23801 bp, 20 predicted proteins | sample czorhiz116metaG_FD_106658 | JGI IMG/M metagenome (GOLD analysis project Ga0137397, IMG submission 106658) | Vadose zone soil microbial communities from Angelo Coast Range Reserve, California, USA - czorhiz1.16 metaG | ecosystem: Environmental > Terrestrial > Soil > Vadose zone | place: USA... | reverse complement strand
GCCGACGGCAAAGGCGCGCCCGAACGTGATGGTCCCACCGCCAATGTTTTCGCGATAGGAGCGGATGCCGAAGAACACCAGCATGAACGACAAGACCATCGTCGTATAGCCGATGAACATGCTATGCGATTGCAGCCAAGCCGAATCCGTGAAAGGGAGGGTGCCGAACATCAGGGCCGCCATGATGACGCCCGAGATGAGCCCGAAAGTTAACACAGTCTTTTTCATCGTTTGATTCTCCTGATAAGTTTTCAAATTCCGGGCGTAAACATAGCCGGGGCGGCTCGGCTTGTCGTCATACTTTCGGGTGAATTAGCGCTGGAGGAGTCGAAATCATACTTTCAGCTCCCAAAGCAGATAGGCCACTGAGTCACAGAGACACTCAGAATCACAGCGAACTTCATATCTCTGCAAGCATTCTGGTTTTCTCAGCGACTCTGTGTCTCTGTGGCGAAACCAGCTATGGAATCAATCCAAATTCTTTCCCCAGTTGCACGGCCTGCGTTCTACGTTTCGCGCTCAGCTTGTCGAACAGCCGGCTGGAGTGGGTCTTCACGGTGTTCTCGCTGACAAAGAGCTTTTCGGCAATCTCGCGATTGCTCAAACCCGCCGCTATTAATTCAAGGATTTCGAGCTCGCGGGGAGTAATACCGAGTTCGCGTAATTTCCCCTCGTTCAAAGTGAAAGAGTCTGGAGCCGGAAGCAGAACTTCCTTAACGATAACGGTTTCTTTGGGCTTGGTGAGTTTGAGCCCCAGCCAGATCCCCGTGGACGCGAACAGGAGCGCGACGAGCCCGCCATAGATTTCGATTGAATGTTCGACGACGAGGAAACGATATTCAAACAGCTTGAGCAGAACGATCAGCGCTCCGCCGCAGAGACCGTAAATGAGGATGTGCTTCTTCATCCTGAGATCTCGTGGGAGCTACCTGAGCACCAGAGCTACCACTCGGCTTTGGCGATGTATTTCAGAACGTGTTTGATGGATGTAACGCTGTACGAGCCGTCGGCTTTTCGCAGCGGGATGTGACGATAGCGACCCATCGACATTTTGTTTAGGGCGGCAGCCACGGAATCGGTTTCCTGGAGGGTCTCCGGATTTGCGCTCATCAACTCCTTCACCGCGGCGTCGCGAGGACTGGCCTTTTTTCCGGTCAACTTGTTCAGTAGATCGCGCTCGGTAAAAATCCCAACCAGCTTTCCCTTATCCAACACCAGCGCGCATCCCACCCGCGCCTCTTTCATTTTGTCGATCACTTCGGTAACGGTTGTGTCGGGAGAGACGCCTAGGAATTCCTGATCGAGGTGGCTCAGATTGTCTTCCATCACGGAGCGCGCGAGTCCCGCGGTGTTGGCTCGTGGAGTGTCGAGATTGAAGAGCGGCGTCAGGCACTCTTCGCACCGGTCGACGCCTCCGATATTGTCATGACCACAGGAAGGACAAATCATTCGTCGCTTCGCTCCTCATGAAAAGAAAAAGTAAAAAGGTAAAAGGAAAAAGGAACAACCCTAGCCAATGAAGCTGCGAGGCAATAGCTGGTTCTCGACCAGTCTTTACTTTGGCCTTTTTGCTTTTACCTTTTTCCGTTCCAACTATTCCACCGTCCACATATCGCCGCTGTAGATTAGCTTTTCCAGACTGCCCGGCCCGGATTTGGCGATCGCGGATTCAATTTGATCGGTCAGCATCTTTTCATAACTCGGCCGTTCAACGGCGCGAAAGACGCCAACCGGTTGCGGAAAGTCCGGCTGTTCCATCCGCGCCAGCATGAAGGCGACCGACGGATCCTGGAGATTGATATCGTGCACCAGAATATCCGTTTCGCTAATTCCATCCTCGCCTATCGTCACGACTTCCGGATGGGCGCCGTTCATGCGGATGCCACGGTTTCGATCCTTGCCGAAAATCATTGGCTTGCCATCTTCCAGATAGAGAACGTTGTCCTGTCGCACACTGCGCTCGGCAAAATAATCAAACGCGCCGTCGTTGAAGATATTGCAATTTTGATAGACCTCAAGGAAAGATACGCCCTTGTGTTTGGCGGCGGCTTCGACCATCGCGCCAAGATGCTTCACGTCGATATCGATCGAGCGCGCGACGAAGGTGGCCTCGCTGGCGATGGCGAGCGACAAGGGATTCACCGGATAGTCGATCACGCCCATCGGCGTCGACTTAGTTCGTTGGCCAAAGACCGAAGTCGGACTGTACTGGCCCTTGGTCAAACCGTAGATGCGGTTATTGAAAAGAATGTAGTTAATGTCCAGATTGCGCCGCAGCACGTGCATAAAGTGATTGCCGCCGATCGAAAGGGCGTCGCCGTCGCCGGTGATTACCCAGACACTGAGTTCGGGATTCGCGGATTTGATTCCCGTCGCAATTGCCGGCGCGCGGCCGTGAATGCTGTGAAAGCCATAGGTGTTCATGTAATAAGGAAATCGCGAGGAACAACCGATGCCGGATACGAAGACTATCTTTTCGCGCGGGATGCCGAGTTCGGGCATGACCTTTTGCACGTTATTAAGAATGGCGTAGTCGCCACAGCCGGGACACCAGCGCACTTCCTGATTGGAAACGAAATCCTTCTTCGTTAATTGCTCGGGTGGTGGAGCCGCCGCAAAGATCGACGCGCCGCTTTCGCTTTCGGCCGATACCGAAGCATCTACGTGCGTCTTGTGTCCACTGCCGTTTGAACCGTTACCTTGTGTGCTCATAATTGCTCCTCGGTATGATTGCTCCTGCCGCGTTCGACAGCTTCGAGTAACTCCAGATACTTTTCACGAACATAGGGATCAAGTTTCTCTGCAAAGTCGCTTGAGAGCCCGCGTGTTTTGATCAGTTCCTGCACGTCCGCGAGATCTTTCAGGCGATCCGGGGCCGTCATGCCTGACGCCAGCTTCAGTTCCACCAGCTTCTCTAGCGTTGGAAACTTAACTCCATCAATCTCAAACGACGTTTCTGATGGATTAGGAAAACTAACCGGTTTTGGCTTTCCGTCGCCGGGATAGTCTCCCGATGCGATGACCTCAATAGGAGTCTCGTCCCTTGTTGCGCGCAGTCTTTTTTTCGCCCCTGTAAAGGCCGGCGAGTAACCAAGCCCCACGAGTTCCCGATGAAACTTATCGAGTCCTTCGGGAGTCAAAATCAGATCGATATCTTCAGTGAAACGCGGATAACCGTAAGCTAACAGAGCCAATGCACCGATTACCATGTAGTCGATGTCATGCTCTTTTAAATCCGCCACAAGCTGCGTCAGTGCACTATTGAGTCTTCCTTCACCCATGAAATAACGCTGACCTTCGGCGTAGATCTCCGTAACTGATCGTGAATCTAAGCTCACAGGTACTCTTCGACCTTTCCTACGATCTCGCGAATCTGGAAAGGCCGGCCTTTCACCTTGGAGAAGGGAACTGCGTCGATCAGATACTTCGCGCGAATCATCGTGCACAATTGGCCGAGATTCATCTCTGGAATAATCACAGTTTCAAATCCGGCTAATATTTCGCCCAGATTCTTCGGGAACGGATTTAGGTGTCTCGGGGGGGCCCGGGACACTGAAAAACATACCCGCTGCATTTTTTACACGGCCGAAGTGATCGAGCCGTAGGTTGATCCCCAACCGAGGACCAGGACTTTTCCGCTCCGCTCGCCAAAAACTTCGACCAGCGGAATATCGTTAGCCGCGCGGTCGACCTTCTCCTGGCGCAGCTTCACCATCAGGTGATGGTTTTCGGGATCATAGTTGACGTTGCCGGTGATGTGCTGCTTCTCGATACCGCCGATGCGATGTTCCAATCCTGGAGTTCCCGGCAAAGCATAAGGCCGTGCCAGAGTCGCCTCGTCGCGCGCGTAAGGCATGAAGTTCGTAGGATCGGTGGCAAACTTAACCGGGATTTGCGGTAGCTCATCAATCGCCGGGACCGCCCAGGGTTCGGCGCCGTTGGCAAGATACCCGTCTGAGAGATAAAAAACCGGCACCATGTATTTGAACGCCAGCCGGACTGATTCGATTGCCATGTCGAAACAGTCAGCGGGTGTCGATGGCGCTACCACGATCGCCGGGCACTCGCCGTTGCGTCCCCAGACGGCCTGGAAAAGATCAGCCTGCTCAGTTTTCGTCGGCAAACCAGTCGATGGCCCGCCGCGCTGGACATTGATGATGACCAAAGGTAACTCGGTCATCACCGCCAGACCGATCGCTTCCTGTTTCAGGGCCACCCCCGGACCTGAGGTTCCCGTCAATCCGACATGACCGGCAAAACTGGCGCCGATAGCGGCGCAGACAGCGGCGATTTCGTCTTCAGCTTGAAATGTCTTGACGCCGTAATTCTTATGCCGCGCCAGCTCGTGCAGGATGTCTGAAGCCGGCGTAATCGGATACGAGCCATAGAACAACGGCCGCCCGGCCAACTGCGCGGCCACCACGAATCCAATTGCAGTCGCCTCGTTCCCGGTGATCTTGCGGTAACGCCCGGGAGCGATGACGGCTTTCTTCACCGTGTAGTGAGTCGTGAAAACTTCAGTCGTCTCGGCAAAGTTGTAACCCGTCTTCAACGCGACTTCGTTGGCTTTCACCAATTCCGGATGCTTACCAAACTTCGCACTGATCCATTTCAAAGTCGGATCCAGCGGACGGTCGTAGAGCCAGTACAAAACGCCGAGAGCAAAAAAGTTTTTGCTGCGGTCGATCTCTTTACGCGATAGCTGCACGGCGCCTTTCAAGGCGTTGCGATTGAGCGTTGAGATCGGCAACTGATGCAGGCGATAGCCGGCCAGGGAACCATCTTCGAGCGGATTGGATTTATAGGCTGCATGCTCGAGATTGTCTTTGGTGAACTCGTCGGTGTTGATGATCAGCGTGCCGCCTTCTTCCAGGTCCGGCAGGTTAACTTTCAATGCCGCCGGGTTCATCGCCACCAAAACATTCGGCTGATCGCCGGGCGTGCGAATGTCGTGATTGGAAAAATTCAACTGGAAACCGCTGACACCGGGCAAGCTGCCCGCCGGGGCGCGAATCTCGGCCGGAAAATCCGGCAGGGTTGAGATGTCGTTGCCCATGATGGCCGACGTGTTGGTGAACTGGGTACCGGTCAACTGCATGCCGTCGCCGGAATCTCCGGCGAAGCGAATCGTGACGGTGTCCAGCTCTTCAAGATGTTTGTCGAAGGTTTCGACAGGAGGTTCTATGACTGCGCTCATAATTATTCGCTCAAACCTTTTTCGCTACTTAATTGCCAATTGCCCATTTCCAATTGCCGATTGAAACGACCACCCTGCTCAAATCGGCAATTGGAAATCGAAAATCCGCAACGACCTCATCCTCCGTCTACCGTGTCCATCACTTGCCCCGACGGCGGTAGATTCATGGTTTCTTTGGGGTAACTCTCAGCCAGATACGTGATGATATCGAACACGGAAATCGAGCCAACCAATTCGCCCTTCTTGACCAGAGGTATGTTGCGAAAACTTCTCTCGTTCATCAGGCGCACGGCATCGCCCACGGTGGCGTCTGGTGAAAGTGTCTCAACCGCCGGCTGCATCCACTGGCTGATCGGAGACTCCATGTCAATATTCTGACCGATCACTCTGGTAAGCAGATCGCGCTCAGTAAAAATGCCTGCGACTCGTCCGTCGTCCGAGACGATCACGCAACCTCCTTCGTCGTTCTTCATGGCCTCGATTGCCTGAGAAAGAGGAGTGTAGGGCGAGACGGCAACATAATCGTCAGTGGGCAGGACCCGAACGCGCTGCTCGCAGGCTCGACGCGATGGGCTGAGGTTACCGGCCCGCTGGCGCAAGTCGAACTCTTCAGTCTTGTAATCGTCGGACATGGCAGGCTTATTGTAACTCAAGCGATGCGCGGCAAGCATGCATTCTACCACAAGGAGTTTTTGCATGCCTGTGTCGACCAAGTGAGAAACAGTTGCTCAGCGAGGCCAGAAGATTACTTCAGTGGCCAACCATTTCAATGGCCATCAGGGTGAGATCGTCCGACACCGGCCGTCCGGAAGAAAACTTTCGCATGTCATCCAGCACTCGTTGAATCAAAGCAGTGGCAGGCAATTGGCGCGATTCGCTCAGCAGCGATTGTAAGCGGGCCTCGCCGTACTCAGCGTCAAGCGAATTTCGAGCTTCTGACAAACCATCTGTGTAAAGCACAAGCCGATCGCCGTTTCCGACTTTCACCAGCGTCGAGGTATAGCCTTCCTGGCAAAACATTCCCACCGGTAAGCCGGTCGCCGTAATCGACTTGACTCCGCCGCTGTAAATCAGCAGAGGAGCCGGATGGCCGGCGTTACAAATCTCGACTACGCCGCTCGGTGCTGCTTTTCCGCACACCAGAGTCGCGTAATACGGGCTCATAGTCTTGTCGGCAAACAGATGATTCGCGCGCTCGACCAATTCACTCACCCCCATGCCGACCTCGATCAAGCTGCGAAAGATGGCGTGGAGTCGGCTCATCAACAACGAGGCAGCGACGCCCTTGCCGGAAACATCGCCAATCAGGAAATATAGATCTCCGGTGTTGGTGCTGACCAAATCGCAGTAGTCGCCACTGACGCGGCCTGCCGGCTCGTAGTGATAAGAAACCTCCCAGCCGTTGAACTTCAGATTCTGCTTTGGCAACAACTCGCCCTGGATCAGCCAGGCGCGCTCGAGGTCATCGTCCAACTCCGACAGTTGCTCCGGTGTGAGACACGACAGGCAGGTTCGCGCCAGCGGATCCGCCCTCATTGCGGCCGCGCCTATTTCGTCATGACAAACCTGGCAGATTCCGTACGAATCCTTCTGGTTTAGCCGTTCGATCGCGGCCGCGACCTCACGTAAAAGATTGTTCCATTCAACGCTGTTCGCAGATTCCCTGGCGGTAGATTCAAGACGTTCCCGCCAGTCAATCAGTTCAGAACGAAGATCGGGAAGTTTGGTTTGAATAGCAGCACTCATCGTTTTCACTCCTGGTTGGTCGGACACGTCTTCCGGCGAAGAAATCCAATTAAATGGCTCAAGTACAGCTTATTAATCATACGATCCGGCAGCACCGTCGGTTCTAAAAAGATTCGACTATTTTACCTCTGAAACGCTCGGTAATCTATCCGGTTTTGGAGACTAAATCAGGCCCAAAACAGCCGCCGGGAGACGATAGTAAAGAGTTGCCGGCTTGTCGAAGCGAAATCGTCAGGATTTCCCCAGATGGTTAAGAATTTTGGCAAGAACTTTGAGCGTATGGTCGACATCTTCTTCAGTGTTGTAGCGCCCAAGCGAAAAGCGAATCGCGCCGCGCGCGACTTCGTAAGGGACTTTCATGGCACGTAACACACCCGACGTCTCCCGCGATTCGGCATTGCAAGCCGATCCGGTTGAGACGCAAACGCCGGCCTGATCCAACTTTGCCAAAATCGTAGGGCCGTCCAAACCTTCGAAAGAGATATTGGTGGTATTAGGCAGGCGTTTTGTTCGATCGGCGGCGCCATTGAGATGGACCCTGGCAAAGCCGGTGAGGATTTGGTCTTCCAGACGATCTCTTAAGGCGCGAATCTGCTCGTGGCCGCAGAACTCTTTGGCGAGTTGGCAGGCGCGACCAAGCGCGACAATATTCGGGACGGCTTCAGTTCCCGAGCGCCGGCCATTTTCCTGGCCACCGCCGATGATGAATGGCGGAAGTTTCAGGCCGCTACGGATGTACAGGGCGCCGATTCCTTTGGGCGCATGAAACTTATGTCCTGACAACGAAAACAGATCGACCGGCCACTCGCGCAGGTTGATCGGAATCTTGCCTACTGCCTGCACCCCATCAACGTGAAAGACTGCGTCTGAGTTTTCACGCACGATGCGGCCAATCTCTTCAATGGGAAACAACACGCCGGTTTCGTTGTTGGCCAGCATCACTGAGACAATTCCGGTCTCGCGCCGCAAAGCCTTCCGTAAATCGTCCAGATCCAACTCGCCGTTACGATCGACTTCCAGCCAGGTTACTTCGCAATCAATCTCGGCCAGATGTTCGCAAAGATTCCGCACTGCCTCATGCTCGACGCGCGTCGTGATGATATGACGCCGCGTTGGGTTCTGCTCGAGAAAACCGCCAATCGCCCAGTTGTCGGATTCTGAGCCACCGGAAGTGAAAACTAGCTCGCTGGAGTCGCCGACTCCCAACAGTTCAGCAACTTGTGCCCGTGCGTGATCAACCGCGGCGCGCATGCGGCGGCCAAACTCATGAGCTGATGACGGGTTGCCGTAAAGCTCTGTTAGGAAGGGACGCATCGCGTCGAAAACTTCCGGAGCAACCTGAGTGGTGGCGTTGTTGTCGAGATAAATCATCAGGGTTGGTAAGGGAGCGGGTCAAATGATCGGTAGAGTATGTACTCGCCACTTCGCCTGATCACCTGGCAGTTACCGCAGTTTGCTTCAGAACCAATTACCAGAGTGCCCATCGGCGGCCGAATCCCTTCCTCCATATGGATAAGGTCCGCGCGGTTTCGGCCTTCAACTGTCGCGTACCAGTAAGCGTGTACGTACCCGGGGGAAGTTCCATCGACCAGGTAGATTGGCCGGTCCGGCAAGGCCATCGCCGCGTCAAAGACTTCTTTGTAAGCGGCGTCAAAGACATAACCTCGCTGCGATCCCTCGCGACGGAAGACCGACTGAAAATACATTGCTTGCATAACCGTTGCGAGCAGCAGCATGGAAAGAATGGCCCCGCGAGCGAACCCGGACATCGCCTTCGGCGCAGGGTGAACGTCTGTGACCTCGGCAAAAGTTTGCGGCTTGGTTGGTCGCGCGATCAGAAATTGCAGGGCCGGTACCGTGAGTAGCAACAAAAAAATCGGGTAAGCTATCAGGCGCAGAGAATGAAACTGATCCTGAGTGAGCGCGCCGGGCACCACCGAGACCAGTGTGCCAAACAGAACGAAGCGCCACCATGGATCGCGCCAATGCCGCGCGAGCACTATTACCACTCCGATGACTGCCAGGACGAAGACGCCAGCCAGAAAACTCCCGAGCGATCCGGGCATGTGATGGCGCGGATTGCCGTCGCCGTCAATCAGCAGATTGATCAGACTAAAGTCTTCCAAATAGCGCCGGATGAACTTGGGCACAATCTCGCGCCACGGTGATTCGGGTTTGATGTACGAGATTAGATAGAACCGCTGCGTCAATGCCTCCGGATGACGTAGTTTGAAAACCAGTATTGGGATCAGCGTGATGCCAAACAAGAGCCAGGTTTTGGCGAGGCCGATCAGGCGTTCCCTGCTCGTCGCGAACAGCACCAGACCAAATGCCAACAGCGGGCCCAGCAAACGTCCGATGGTGTACGTGTAAGTCAGCAGCATCAAGGTCGCCGCCAGCGTTCCGATTGTCAGCCAACTCCAGCTTTGTTTCCGCTGCGCGTAGTGAACCGCAACCAGGAAAAGTACGAGGGCCATCGGATAGAAGTATGTCTCGAACACTAAACGGCTCACTTCAAAAAGCCACGGCGTCAGCAGCGCCAACAGCGTTACGATTGCGCCGATCCTGCGCCGGCCGGAAATCTGTCTGGCCAGAAAACCGAGCAGCAAACATGCCGCAAACATCCAACTCGCGCTGTAGACTCTGGCTAACCAGATACTCGGCTTGAAGATGAGGAAGGGAATTGCCAGCAGGTAAATCTGGGTCGGATTCGCCCATTGGGTCCAGCCGCTCGTGTAGAACTGAAAAAAAAGTGGAAAACGCCCGCCGAACTCGCCGGCGCCGGTATGCGAAAGCAAATAGGCGTTGTAAGCGATGCCGGATTCGTCAACATAAAAGCCCGGTGGATTAGTTGACAAGCCGTCGACGTATAGAAAGAACAATAAGATGACCACCACGGGCACGAACACAATCCGGTACCGGCGAAGAAAGTTAGCTACGCCCCCTGAAGCAGGGCGATGGTCGATGTGTTCAGGTTCGTTCGGTAGATTCATTCAACCGGAGCCCAGCCAACGATTGCTCCGCGCGAGAGTATATTTGACTTCAAGTCTGAGTCAACGGCGGTTTAGCGGTGTCGGAAGCCCGACCGTAAGGGAGGGCAAGATTCGGGAATACTCATTATGAAGAGAACAGTTTCGGGTTACGACGATAGCTGACGACGCGAGAGTTGCCCTTGCTGACCCGCGGCCTTCTGTCAGTAGTTCGACAAACATCTTATGCTTTCGGCATAATTCAAACATGTCTCAGTTAAGTGAAGGCGTGGTGCTTGACGCACTGCGCCAGATAAAAGATCCCGATCTCCATAAAGATATCGTTACGCTCGGCTTTATCAAAGATCTGAAAATTGATGGCGGCGACGTTTCGTTCCGCATCGTGTTAACCACGCCTGCGTGTCCGGTGCGAGAAGAAATGGAGAGCGCGGCCCGTGAACTGGTCAGTGCCATCCCTGGGGTGGGTTCGGTTTCGGTGACTATGGACGCTGAAGTACCCAAAGGCCGCGGCATCGGCGACAAGGTTTCAGTTCCCGGCGTCAAAAATATTATCGCGGTTTCGTCAGGCAAAGGCGGCGTCGGCAAATCAACCGTCGCGGTCAACCTCGCGGTGGCGCTGGCGCTTGATGGCGCGCGAGTTGGCTTGATGGATGCTGACGTGTACGGACCGAACGTGCCGATTATGATGGGCGCCGGCCAGACCCGGCCAGAGATCGAAGGCAATAAACTAATTCCGGTTGAAGCTTACGGCGTCAAACTAATTTCGATGGCGGTGCTGCAACCGGGTGACAAACCGCTGATTGTGCGCGGCCCGATTTTGCATGGACTGGTGAAGCAGTTTCTTTCAGACGTGAAATGGGGCGAACTCGATTACCTGATCGTGGACATGCCGCCGGGAACGGGCGACGTGCAGCTAAGCTTAGCTCAGCTTGTGCCCGTGCAGGGGGCGGTGCTGGTGACCACACCTCAGGAAGTTGCGCTCATCGACGTCCGCCGCGCGCTGCGCATGTTCGAAACGGTCGCGGTGCCCGTGCTCGGCGTGATTGAAAACATGAGCTATTTCATCGCGCCCGACACCGGTAATCGCTACAACATTTTTGGTGAGGGCGGTGGAGAACAGCTCGCCGGCGAGTATGGTGTACCCTTTCTCGGCTCGGTGCCGATGGGCATCGAAGTACGCGAAGGAGGCGATACAGGCGTGCCCGTCGTAGTGGGCCGGCCAGAGTCGCCGCAGGCCCAAGCCTTTCGAAAAGTGGCTGAAGAAGTCGCTCGGCAAGTCTCGATCGAGGCGATGAAACCAGAGCTTGTCGTTTTACGGAAATCTCAGTAAGATGACTGCGGGAACATTAATCCAGTAACCGCAATTTTTGAAGATTGAAAACAGGAGTTAACTAAATATGTCAGCGAATCCAGCAACTACCACCCCTACCGCAACCGGGGCCCCCGCGGCACCGGCCGTCGCCTTGAACGTGACTGAGCCTGCGGCAGCCGAAATCAAAAAGTTTATGACGAGTGAAGAGGGCCTGCCCGAAACCGCGGGTCTGCGCGTGCGCGTGGTCCCGGGCGGCTGTTCGGGATTTCAATACAGCCTGAACATCGAAGAGGAATCGCGCCAGGGCGATTTTGTCCTCGACGAAAAAGGCGTGCGCCTGTTCGTGGACATGTTCAGCGCGCAGTATCTGAACGGCGTCCAAATCGATTACGTCACGAACGTGATGGGTTCGGGTTTCACGTTCACGAATCCGAACGCGACCGGAAGCTGCGGCTGTGGCTCGTCGTTCACAGCCTAGAGAACGTTTTTAGAAAAGAACGCGCATGGCGCGCTTAAGCAACAAGGCTCGGCCGATTTTCAGTCTTGACTGAAGGCCGAGCCAGCTTTTTTGCTTACCGGTTGTGTCGGAAGCCCGACCGTCAGGGAGGGCAAGATTGCCTGCCACACACTTTGAGCAGGGTTGGTTGCCCTCCCTGACGGTCGGGCTTCCGACACGTAACTGCGAGATGAACCTGATCCAAACTGATACGTCAGACCATATTGAACAGGCCCGGGAACTCTTCAACGAATACGCTGCGTCGCTGGGAATCGATCTCTGCTTTCAAAGCTTCGATAAAGAATTGGCAAACCTTCCCGGTGATTACGCGCCGCCCTACGGACGACTGCTTTTGGCCATGGAAGACGATCGGTTAGCGGGTTGTATCGCCTTGCGAAAAATAGGCGACGGCATCGGCGAGATGAAACGACTGTTTGTGCGATCAGAGTTTCGCTGCCAAGGCCTGGGCCGAAAACTTGTGGAGGCGATTATTTCTGAAGCAAGAAAAATTGGTTATGAACGGATGCGCCTGGATACTCTACCCGGGAAGATGGACGAGGCAATCGCCCTCTATCGCTCGCTCGGCTTCACTGAGGTCGAACCTTACTATCAAAACCCCGTGCCGGGCGCGAAATTCATGGAATTGGCGTTGGTGTCAGAAGCCCGACCGTAAGGAAGGGCAACAATAACGTCCATTCATCGAGGGCAGAGGTGATTACATCAATTCTCAAGGCGACTTATGAGAGAGTTGCCCTCCCTCACGGTCGGGCTTCTGACACTGAGCGCGCTCCCATCCACCCGTAGCCTATCCAATCCCGCCGGCTTATTTACGTTCTTAATGATCATCGATTATTATCTGCGCCACACTTTTCCAATCCAAAGGAGAATCCAAATGCGACGCGGAACCATCGTTCAGATTCTAATCCTTCTCTGCCTTGCAGTGACGAGCCCCCAGATCTTCGCCCAACGCGATCGTCTCTCAATCGAACAGTTCCTCGATTGGGAGCATGTCGCTTCGCCGCAGATTTCGCCGGACGGCAAACAGATTGTCTATACCAAGCACTGGCCGGACAAGGTCAACGACAAATACGAAGACGAGATCTGGATCATGGACGCGGATGGTGGGCACAATCGTTTTTTGGTGAAAGGATCACAGGGCCGTTGGGCGCCCGACAGCAAGCGGCTCGCATACGTGGCGCAGGGCCAGCCTACCGGCGCGCAGATCTTTTTGAAGTGGATCGACCTGCCGGGAGAGACACAACTGACGCGGTTGGAACGAGGCCCTGCGAATCTTTCATGGTCGCCGGACGGTAAGCACATCGCCTTTACCATGAACGTTCCCGATACATCGGGATTTACGGTAAAGATGCCGGCGCGTCCGCAGGGCGCTAAATGGATCGATCCGCCGCGCGTAGTCGACCGCTTGAACTATCGGAACGATGGTTCGGGATGGCGACCTGAGGGATTCACTCATATCTTCGTGATCTCAGACCAGGGCGGAACCCCGCGGCAGCTCACGAACGGAGACTATCAACACGGCGCGCCCGAGTGGTTGCCGGATTCGCGCACGATTGTCTTTAGCGGTGTGCGCAAAGACAACGCCGAATATCTTCGCTTCGGCTCAGAGATTTATTCCATGTCGCTTCTCGGAGGCGCCATTCGCGCGCTCACCGATCGGGAAGGTCCCGATAACAATCCGGAAGTCTCGCCGGATGGGCGCCTGATCGCTTACACCGGATTTGACGGGAACGACAATACTTACAACGTGACTAAGCTCTATCTGATGAACGCGGATGGCGGCGGCAAGAGAGTCTTAACCACCGACTTTGACCGCTCGCCCGGCGGAATGTTTTGGGCGGAAGATAACAGCGGTGTCTATTTTACCACCGAAGATAAAGGCAGTAATAACCTTTGGTTTGAATCAGTCAGAGGCGGAGCGCCGAGGCAAGTCACTAGCGGCACGCAGATCCTCAACACTTCTACGGCTAGTAACAACGGAATTGCGGTGGGGATACGTTCGACGCCGAAAGAGCCCGGCGATGTAGTCAGTTTTGATTTGAAGAAACCGAAGGACATTCGCCGGCTTACTTCCGTGAACGCCAGCCTGCTTGAAGGCCGCAAGCTCGGTGACGTGGAAGAAATCTGGTACGACTCAGTCGGAGGCATGAAAGTTCAGGGCTGGATCGTCAAACCGCCGGACTTTGATGCGCAGAAAAAGTATCCGCTGATCCTCTACATTCATGGCGGGCCGCACACGATGTACGGCGTGGGATTCAACTTTGAATTTCAAAACCACGCGGCCAACGGTTATGTCGTGCTGTACACGAATCCGCGCGGCTCGACCGGCTATGGCCAGACGTTCGGCAACGCCATCAACAATAATTACCCCGGCGAAGACTATGATGACCTGATGCGTGGAGTCGACGAAGTAATCAAGCGCGGCTACATCGACGAACGTAACTTGTTCGTCACTGGCGGTTCAGGCGGCGGTGTCCTGTCATCGTGGATTATCGGCCACACCGATCGCTTTGCGGCCGCGGTAGTGATGAAACCCGTGACGAACTGGTATTCATTCGTGGGTACGACCGACGGCGCCGACTGGTACTACAACTTTAAGAAGCTGCCCTGGGAAGATCCTTCCGAGCACCTGCGGCGCTCGCCGATTACATATGTCGGGAACGTTAAGACACCGACGATGCTGATCGATGGCGAGCTGGATCTCCGCACGCCGATTGAAGAGACCGAGCAGTATTATCGCGCGCTCAAGTTCCGAAAGGTCGACACCGCCATGGTGCGGCTGGCCGACGAGTACCACGGGTTCAATGCCGACTTTACCCTTCGGCATCCATCGAATCGCCTGTCGCAGATATTGTACCTGCGCGGCTGGTTTGAGAAATATAAAAGGAAATGAGTGTCAGAAGCCCGACCGTCAGGGGGGCAAGATTCGTGAGCGGCAACTATCGTGTCGGGACCTCCGGAGGCAAGGTTCAACGTAATATATCTGTAGGTTGAGTGGGGATGCCCGTTGCCCTCCCTGACGGTCGGGCTTCTGACACGCCGGGATTTAACGGCGCAGGAGCTTCCACCCTGACGGCAACACGGCCGCGGCGAGGAGGATCTTAACGATGTCGCCGGGAATAAACGGCGCGACCGTCACTTTGAGCGCATTGATTATGCCGGTTTGGCCCACCACGCTGAACCAGATACAGCCACACACGATGATGATGATCGACCCAATCGCCATCGCTGCGGCGGCACTGAAAAAGCGACGATCCCAACCATGTTCAGCGAAAGCGCCAGTGATGAAGGCCGCCGCGGGGAAGGCAACCAGATAGCCGCCAGTGGGTCCCATCAAATGAACCAAACCGAAATGGCCGCCGGCAAAAAATGGTAACCCGCTGGCTCCCTCGATCAGATAGGCGATCATCGCCATCGCGCCCAGACGCGGTCCCAACAGTGCGCCTGTCAACAGTACGGCGAATGTCTGACCCGTAATGGGCACCGGGCCAATCGGAATCACCACTTGTGCAGCCAGGGCGGTGAGCAAGCTAAACCCAATCACCAAACCGACCTGACGCACCAGATCAAGGGGCGCCAGGGCTACCTCCAGGAGTGTCTCATTCTTTGCGAATGTCGCGTTCATTTAGACCTCTGATTACTGATCTCTGACTTCTTGAGATTATGGCCGGACGCACAGTACCGGGCAGGGCGCGTTGCGAATGATGAACTCAGCCGTGTCGGTCAATTTCGTATCACCACCAGAGCCGAGTCCGGTCGTAATAGCCACCAGATCGGCCTTGTGCCGCCCGGCGTATTCGACTACGGCTTCGGCCATCCCGCCGTGCAGCCGTCTAATTCTGCCCAGCGAATCGGACGCATCGGCTTCCGCGAAAAACTTTTCCAGCGTGGCCTGGCCACCGTCGGCCGGCTCTTCGTCGCCTTCATTGAAGACACAGAGCGCTTCCAGTTTCGCTTTCGTCCGGCGCGTGATCGACGAGACCACCGGCAGGATGTGCTTTGAGTGCTCTGCCAGATCCGTCACATACAAAACGGTCTTGAAACGATCGATAGGGCGCGTGGTGCGGCGTGGACCATATAAACGCGCGATGACTGTCGGGATTCTTGAGTCGCGCGCGACCTGTTCTGCCACGCTGCGGCCCAGGAAAAACTGCGCGACATCCGAACGTCCGTGCGAGGCCATGACGATCAAGTCACAGCCGCGCTCACCGGCGTGACGCATGATTACCTGCGCCGGGTCGTCGTCGCCTTTGGGAATGATTGTCTCGATCACTCGCACGGTCGAGGATCCCGTTGCCACGGCGGGGAACTCATATCGCGACGTTTCGGTTATGTGCGGATCGCCGCCGTGAGCGATGTGAACCGAATGCACGATTGCATCGAACTGTGCCGCGAGGGCCACCGCCAGCGGAAACGCGCTGTTGGCGACGGCCGAAAAATCTGTCGGAAACAGTATCGAACGAATCATGGCTCAGTATAGGGCGAATCGATATGGGTCGTATAGGGCGAATAGTCCTATAGTCCTTTTCTTAGTTATCCACACCGATGCGCATCTTGTGAAACGACCGCCAGACAAAAACCAGCGAAATCAGAAAGAAAGCGCCGGCCAGAATATGGCTCACCAGTGGGCCGCTCTTTCCGAACTGACCGTTTTCGCTGCCGACACTAACTGCCAACTCAACCGCCAGCAAACCAAACAGCGTCGTGAACTTGATCACCGGGTTCATCGCTACCGATGAAGTGTCCTTGAACGGATCTCCGACCGTGTCGCCGACGACGGTAGCATCGTGCAGCGGCGTGCCTTTCTGTTTCAGTTCGACTTCCACGACCTTCTTGGCGTTGTCCCAGGCGCCGCCGGCATTGGCCATAAAAATCGCCTGATAGAGACCGAACACGGCGATTGAGATCAAGTAGCCGATAAAGAAGAACGGCTCGACGAACGCGAAAGCAAGCGTGGAGAAAAAGACGCCCAGGAAGATATTGAACATACCTTTCTGTGCGTATTGGGTGCAGATTTGCACCACCTTCTTGCTGTCCTCCACGGACGCCTTTTCGACGCCTTCAAGTTTGATGTTGGCTTTGATGAACTCGACCGCCCGATAGGCGCCAGTGGTGACCGCTTGAATCGAGGCTCCAGTGAACCAATAAATTATCGCGCCGCCCGTAATCAAACCCAGGACAAAGGGCGCGTGCAAGAGCGAAAGGCTCTCAGTGTTTTTGGTGAGCCCTTCCGTCAAGGTCATGATGATCGAAAAGATCATCGTGGTGGCGCCGACTACGGCCGTGCCGATGAGCACAGGTTTAGCTGTCGCTTTGAAGGTATTGCCGGCCCCGTCGTTTTCTTCCAACAGATGCTTGGCCCGTTCGAACGTGACCGTCATGTTGTAATCTTTCTTGATCTCTTCGGCGATGTTAGGGAGATGTTCGATCAAGGAGAGTTCATAAACCGATTGCGCATTGTCGGTCACCGGACCGTACGAGTCGACGGCGATGGTCACCGGGCCCATGCCCAGAAAACCAAACGCGACCAATCCGAAGGCGAACACCGCCGGGGCCGCCATCAGAATGGCCAATCCCATCGTGCTGAAGATAAAGGCTACGGACATCAGAATCACGATGCTGATGCCCAGCCAGTAAGCCGAATAATTGCCGGCCACCAGACCAGAAAGGATGTTAAGCGAAGCGCCACCTTCCCTGGTCGACTTTACGACTTCCTGCACGTGTCGCGATCCGGTGGAAGTGAACACCTTGACCAGTTCGGGAATGACCGCGCCGGCCAGTGTGCCGCACGAAATGATCGTCGCGAGTTTCCACCAGAGCGTGCCGTCGCCGCCCAGCACCGGAACGATCAAATACGAGACGATATAGGTGAGCACGATCGATACGATCGACGTGAGCCACACCAGTGAAGTTAACGGCGCTTCAAAGTTCATGTCGCCGGCGTTGCCATAGCGGGCCTTGGCGATCGCTGCGTTAATAAAATATGACGCGGCGCTGGAAACCAGCATCATGATGCGCATCACAAATATCCAAACCAGCAACTGAATCTGAATCCGCGTATTCGGGACAGCCAGCAGGATAAAGGTGATCAGCGCCACACCGGTGACGCCGTAAGTCTCAAAGCCGTCCGCGCTGGGCCCGACCGAGTCTCCAGCGTTATCGCCGGTACAGTCGGCAATCACGCCGGGGTTGCGCGCATCGTCTTCCTTGATCTTAAAAACGATCTTCATCAGGTCGGAACCGATATCCGCAATCTTGGTGAAGATGCCACCGGCGATTCGCAGCGCCGCCGCGCCCAGCGATTCTCCAATCGCAAACCCAATAAAGCAGGGGCCGGCATACTCGCCGGGAATGAACAACAGAATGAAGAGCATGATCAGCAACTCGACGCTGATTAAGAGCATGCCGATGCTCATGCCGGCTTTCAGCGGTATCGCAGATATCGGATAGGGCTTGCCCTCCAGACTGGCGAACGCCGTGCGCGAATTCGCGAACGTATTGACGCGAATTCCGAACCAGGCCACGCCATAGCTGCCCGCGATGCCGACTAAACTGAACAGCAGAATCATTGGCAGCGTCACCAATATCGAATGTCCCGGCACTGGTCGCAGGACACCGAAGTACGCCACCACGATCGCTGCAATGAACACCCAGAGGACCATGATAAATTTGCCCTGGGTGATCAAATAGGTTTTGCAGGTTTCGTAGATAAGCTCCGAGATTTCCCGCATTGCTTTGTGGACGGGCAGGTTCTTTAACTGGATGTAAATCGCCAGCCCGAACATCAGGCCGAGAAAACAAAAGAGCAAACCCACGAGCAGCAGACGGTGGCCATCGACACCGAGGAAGGTAACTTCAGAAAGATCAGGTAGTTTAAGAGCAGCCTCGCCGCCCTCGCGGGGAGACGCCAGAATGGCCGGCGTGCCCATCGTGATAGCAAAGATTGCGAATAAAAAAGTAATTAGCCGGCGGCCGAGCGCTCTGGCAAAGTTCGACGTTGGATACACTAGTAAGAGAATCCTTTCATTTATGCTTAAGCGATGGGGATAAAATGCCCGGTTGAAAAGCCGAGTATTATTGCCGATCTATGAGGGAACTGTCCAACGGCGGCCGCGCACGTAGTGTCTTGCGCCTTTGGATCCCACTCCGCGGCTTTGCGTGAAATTATCCTGAGCCCGAGCTTTAGATTCCTCAAAGAGGCAAAGAAAAAGTGGCGGCGCTAAGAAAACCAAATCAAAACACTAGCGACGAGCAAATGACTCTTGATTAATTGTTTTAGGCCTCTGCCAGTGCTGATTCCGCAGGAATCTCAGGTTGCTGGCGACCGCCAATCCATCTGCGCACCGAATCGATCAGGACGATCACGGCTGCCGTCATGATCAGGGCAGTCAGCGACGTGTTGATGTATCCCTGGGTCGCAGTTAGAGGATTCTGGGCCTGTGGCCAGAAGATATCGCGGATCGATTGATAGCCCGCCACCAGCGTTGTCGTGCCGACGAATGATAGCGGCACAAGCGTCACCCAACTGTAGCGGGCCTTGCCCATGTTGATGATGGTGCTCGTCGCCACGCACAGGGCTACCGAGGCCAGCAGTTGGTTGGCGATGCCGAACATGGGCCAGATCGTCGAGATCGATCCGCTCCAGATGAAGGCGGTCCAGGCAGCCACAATAGCGGCGCTGGTCAAAATCGATCCCGGTAGCCAGTTCGGTTCTTCCAGCTTGCGATAGAAACGCCCGCCGAACTCTCCCAGCAAAAACCGGGCGACCCGCGTGCCGGTGTCGATAGTGGTGAGGATGAATAAGGCTTCGAACATGATGGCGAAGTGATACCAGTACTTCATCAGACCACTCAGACCAGGAATGCCGTCAAAGATCTTGGCAATGCCGAGCGCCAGGGTTACAGCGCCGCCGGTTCGTTCGCGGACTTTTTCGCCCGTCTGAGCTTCCAATCGATCGAGTTCCTTTGGTCGCAAATCAAATCCTTTTGCGCTTTGTTCTTCGACCATGTGTGAGTAGCGCGCGCTTTCCACCTGACGTACCTCTACGGGCTTATCCGGATTCAGTCCCTGAAGTGTGTTCGCCGCAAAATAGTCGCCGGGAAAGAGTGAAGTCGCGGCAATCAAAGCTACTACGCCCACGACCCCTTCCATCAACATGCTGCCATAACCGATCATGCGCGCGTCGAATTCTTTGGCAATCATTTTTGGCGTTGTGCCTGACGCCACCAGAGCGTGAAACCCGCTAATGGCGCCGCACGCGATGGTGATGAAGACGAAGGGATAGACCTTGCCAGCAACCACCGGACCGCCGCCGGAAACGAACGGCGTAAGGGCCGGCATGTTCAGGTTAGGATGAACCAGAATCACGCCAATGATCAGAAACGCAATCGTGCCAATCTTCAGATACGATGAAAGGTAGTCCCTGGGACACAGCAGCATCCAGACCGGCAAGACCGAGGCGATGAATCCATATGCGGCCATCAGCAGCGTGACCTTATGCGCCGACAGCGTCAGTGCCGGCGCCATTGACGAGTCGGCAAAACGGCCACCGAGGTAAACCGCCAACAGCAACCCCACAACACCGATGACGCTCGCTTCGACCGTCTTTCCTTTGCGAAAACGATACATGTAGAGTCCGATGAAGAGAGCCAGCGGAATTGTCAGTCCTACCGTAAACGTTCCCCAGGGCGAGTGAGCCAGCGCATTCACTACCGCCAGACCAAGCCCGGCGAGCGCAATGACGACGATAAACAGAATCGCAATCCCGGCGACGAGGCCCGAGAGCGGACTGATTTCGGTGCGCGCGATTTCGGCCAGAGACTTTCCTTTGCGCCTGATGCTGGCGACGAGAATCATGAAGTCATGCACCGCGCCGCCTAAACAAACTCCAATCACCAGCCAGAGAAGCCCCGGCAGAAAACCAAATTGCGCGGCCAGCACCGGACCGATCAAAGGACCGGCGCCGGAAATCGCCGCGAAGTGGTGCCCGAACAGGACCCATTTGTTGGTCGGATAATAGTTGTGGCCGTCGTACATCGTCTGGGACGGGACGGGCCGCGAGTCGTCAAGGGCCAACACCTTGGCCGCTATGAAAGCCGAGTAATAGCGATAGGCGATGGCAATGACACACAGCGCGCCGACGATGATAGGTAAAGCGTTCATCTGTTCTTTCAGCGGCGATATGATAGCCGCGTCTGCCGGAATTGCGAAAGGAAAGTTTGCACTCGCGGGTCAGAAGCCCGACCGTCAGGGAGGGCCAGACACGCCTGCACTCTTCGTCAAGGGAAATCGAAGACCGCGCTAGCCCTTGCTCACGCGCGAGCTTGCGGAGACGGCGATGGCTGATTGAGGTCCCGGCTACCTTCTTACAAAACTCAACCCAGTTCTCTTTGACTTATCGTTCACTCCTGCACTAGAGTTACCGGCGCTCTATAGTTCAATTCTGTAGACGACCACGATAAATCGAGTTAACTTCTTGCCGATCCTACTGCACGAATTAACTCCATCGCGGATAATCTCAAATACATTTTTCGTTCAGGAGGATCGATGAAAAAATTTCTATTGCTTGCGAGCGTTCTGGCTTTGATCGCGGCCGCCTGCGCCCAGAAACCGGCCGCCAATACCGCAAACACTTCGCCCGCAACCAGCGGATCGCCCAAAGCGTCCGCACCAAAGGCAAATGAAAAGAAGCCACCCGCCACCAATCCGGTTCCCTCGGACTGGGTCAGGATGTTCAACGACACTAAGGGATATGAGTTCTACGTACCGGCGGGAACGAAGGATGAGAGTCAGAACATAGACGGCGTTGATGTTTACCTGGCCAACGTTCCGGCGCCTTACGATATCGGCATCATCGTAGTCGCATTCAAAGACAAGTCCCTAACCAAAGAGGACTTGCTAAAACGGACTGAAAATATTCTTACCAGCATGGGAGAGAAAGATATCAAGATCACCGATACCAAATCGCTGAGTGATGATTACAGCCTCGCTAATATCTCTTCCGTGGATAAGGACGGCAAGACGACCAAAGGCAAGGTCCTGGTGGGAACCGACGTAACCGACAATTACATCATGCTGGTCGGAACCGACGCCGCCAAGTTCGCTGCCAATGAGAAGACGATCGACGAGATCTGGGGCAGCTTCGGAATGTACAGCGGCGGCGCCAGCGGTAACAGCTAGGCTATTTTTTCTGATGACGTGAACGAGGCTGCCGAGTAAATCAGGTGGCCTCGTTTGCTTTTCCAGTGTGCGCGTTTTGGCACACGATTCCTGAGAGGGGTTTTCCGATGAAGTCGGCGAAGCTAATAATATTAATTGCGCTTCTGGCTTTTGGCGCCAGCAGTTCTCTGGAAGTTCGCGGGCAATCGCGCACAGCCAATCGTACTTCTCCCGATGCCCTGGTAAAGGATCTCTATTGGCAGCACAACCACAAACACAGCCCGTTCTTTCAAAGGCGCAGCCGCGCTTTGCTCTACAAGTATTTTGAGAAGAGTCTCGCCGACCTGATTTGGAAAGATGCCGTTGGATCCAAGGGTGAAGTGGGCGCCATCGACGGTGATCCACTCTATGATGCGCAGGACATGGAGATCAGGAAATTCGCCATCGGCAAACCAAAGTACGAAGACATGAAAGCCAGGGTCGAAGTCTCGTTCGAAAACTTTGGCAAGAAAAAGACAATCGTCTTTGTTCTGGTTGAGGGAAAAACGGGTTGGAGAATAAGCGACATCGATTATGGCGAGAGTGGAACGCTCCGTGGATGGCTAAAGTCCTCAGCTTTACCCACCATCCGAACTTCGGCAGTAGCCTGGTCTGAGCTTACCGTTTGCGCCTTCGTGAGTCAGTGAAAGACGATCCACGAAATAAAACGAATTCCTCCAAAAGAGACCCGGTGTTGTTTAGTGTGATTTAGTGGATCGAGTGCTGTCTCGTAAATTAGCCTACCTCTCAACTTTCGGTAGTGGTACACTTTTTGAAAATGTACCACTACCCAACTTTCTCAAATCTTTACTTTGACTGGTCTCAAAGCCTATAGTACGGCCGGAATTTCGTAGCTGGCTGGGCCGCTCTCGCGCCCAGACGTCTTCCCGACGGCAGCACCAAAAGAGGTCAACCGATGAACAGTTTTTGCAAACGGCAGATTATCGTCGCTACGCTCTGTTTATGTCTGCTGCTCTCTGTGTGCGGCCGGCCGGCAATGGCCTCACGAACGATTCGCTTGAAGCAGCAGGAGGCGCCCCAGAATCCTCAGGTCCCGCAGCCAACGGAAGAGTTCAAATTCACCAAAGTCGACTTGGAGCTGCTTGATCAGGTGAATCTACTCGACCGCCGATTCGAGCGAGAGGGTCTGATACTTGAAGATGAAGCGACCAATGCGTATCTGAAACGTGTGGGCGAAGTGCTCCTGCCGCGTGGTTTGAAGCTCGAGCATGTCTTATGGAAGTTTCGCGCGTTGCGAGATCCCGTGCCAAACGCTTTTGCGCTGCCGAATGGGTCGATTTATGTCACCACTGGGTTGCTCGCTTTGATGGACAACGAATCCCAGGTCGCTGCCGTAATCGCTCATGAAATGACTCACGTTCTCCGACGGCACACATACCTGCAAAATCGCAGTAACCGCAAAAAGTTTCTCACGATGAATATCATGGCCGCCGTCGGCGCATATGCTCCCGGAGGAGTCGCGGGTGCGGTCATCACGATTGTCACCGCGGTTGCGCCTTTTATCGTTTTGGCCACGATGTTTGGTTATAGCCGTGATCTGGAACGCGAGGCGGATCTGAAAGGCTTCGACATGATGATTGCTGCTGAGTATCCGCCTGAAGAGATGGTGAAAACGATGAAGGTCCTCAACCAGGACATCGAAGGGGAGGAGATCAGATATTTTTATAACGACCACCCTGCGCTACAGGAGCGAATCAACTATTTAAGCTCTTATCTCGGCGCGCGCGCCGACAAAGTGACGCCACAGATGGAGTTGAACCGTGAAAGAGCGGCTTACTTCACGAAAACTGAATCCATCATGCGCCACGACATTCAGTTGGCGAT
>Ga0137397_10000660_pt1 | contig 23801 bp, 20 predicted proteins | sample czorhiz116metaG_FD_106658 | JGI IMG/M metagenome (GOLD analysis project Ga0137397, IMG submission 106658) | Vadose zone soil microbial communities from Angelo Coast Range Reserve, California, USA - czorhiz1.16 metaG | ecosystem: Environmental > Terrestrial > Soil > Vadose zone | place: USA... | reverse complement strand
TACCGAGCACTATGTCTCTCCGATGGAGGCGCGCGCCCTCGCGCTGTCTCACGTGGACACGGAGTACGTGTGCTTCGTCGACAATGACGTGCTCGTCACGCCGGGGTGGCTCGACCGTCTCGTCCAGTGCGCCGATGAGACCGGCGCGTGGGCGGTGGGGCCGCTCTATTGCAACGAGGAGCCCGCGCGCGGGCTCATCCACATGGCGGGCGGGGAGGCGCACATCCTCGGGGAGAACGGGCAACGGGCGTTCTTCGAGGAGCACCGGTTTCCGCGACGCCTGATTCGCGAGGTGCAGGGGCAGCTGCGTCGCGAACCCACGGAGCTGGTCGAATTCCACTGCAAGCTGCTCCGGACCGAGACTTTCGACAAGTTCGGCCTGCAAGATCCGCGGTACCTGAGCTGCGGAGAGAGCCTGGACCTCTGCCTGCAGCTGCGGGAGGCGGGGTACCCGGTCTATCTGGAGCCGTCCGCCATCGTGTCGAACCAGCAGCCGCCGCCCTTCCTCTGGTCGGGTCTGCCCTTCTATCTCCTCCGCTGGAGCGACGCATGGAACCGGATCAGCCTCCGGTGCTTCCGGGAGCGCTGGGATCTCCCCGCCGACGATTGGTGGATCGGCGACCACTACCGATGGCTCACCCATCATCGTGAGCTCGCCATGGAGTGGGTCGCGGAGAGGACGAGGAAGATTCTGGGTTGGCGCCGTGGCAATCGCGTGGCGAGCCTCGTCGTCGAGGCTCTCCATCGCCGAGTGGTCCGGGCGGATCTCCAGCGCCGGCCGGAGCTTCGGGAGTACGAGCGGACCGCGCCCGGGCCGAAGTTCCCGGCCCCCAAGCCATGAACGCCGGCCTTGCTTCGGAGCGCTCCATCGCGGTCACCGTGCTCATCGCCACGCACAACCGCGCCTCCCAGCTCCGCGAGACGCTCGAGGCCCTGCTCGCGCAGCAGACCCCGGCGGGCCTGGGCTGGGAAGTCCTCGTCGCGGACAATGGCTCCACCGACGACACCCTCGAAGTCTTCCGGACCATGGCGATGCGGGCGGGAGGACGCCTCCGCTACGTGTTCGAGCCGCGGCTGGGCAAGAGCCGCGCCCTCAATGCCGGCATCGCCGTGGCGCGCGGCGCGGTGATCGCGCTGACGGACGACGACGTGTCTCCGGCGGTCGACTGGGTCGCGACGGCCGCCGTCGTGCTGGACAAATGGGGGGTTGCCGGCGCGGGGGGGCGTATCCGGCCCCGGTGGGAGGCCGAGCCTCCATCGTGGCTGCTCGAGAGTCCGAGACTGCGCGACTACCTGGCCATCATGGAGTATGACAGGCCGGCCATGATGCCGATCCCTGCGGGGAAGTATCCTCAGGTCTGGGGAGCGAACATGGTGTACCGGCGCGCGGCCCTCCAGGCGCTGGGAGGATTCGACGTCAACCTCGGGCCGGTCGGCGGCAGACGCTTCTGCAACGAGGACGTGGATACCGTGCGACGCATGCTTCAATCCGGCCGCGCCGTCGCCTACGATCCCGGGCTGACCGTCTTCCACCGCATCCCGCGGGCACGACTGCGGCGCGCCTACTTCCGCCAGGTGATGTGGGACATGGGCGAAGGCGAGGCGCGTGCGGCGGCGGAGCCGCCCGGCGGCCCTCGAATTCTCGGCATCCCGCGCTGGCGGATTCGTTTCTTGGCGCGCATGGCCGTTCATTCGACTGTCCGCACTCTTGTCCGGCGGCCCGGCGCCTTCTACGAGATGCTCGACTGCGTCCACGCGGCGGGGCTGGCCTGGGGCCAGCTGAAGCGTACTGTCCGCGAGCGCCGAGCGCGCGGTCTGCTCGTGGCGCGGCGCCCGGGCGGCGCCGCTCGCGCCGTGCGCGCGCCGCGATAGCCGGCGGGTCCGAACCGGCCGTCAACGTCGCCGCTGGCGCAGTCGACTGACGTACCATGCCCTGACCGCCGCCGCGCGCTCCACCTTCTGGGCAAGCCCGCTTCGGACATACGCGTCGCGCGCTCGAGCGGCGAGCTGCGCGGTCACCCGTAGCGGCGTCGGGGTCAGCCCTCGAATGCCCTCGAGGGCGCCGATGAGCTGGGCTTCGACCACGGCCGCTTCCCACCGGAGGCGCACGTGCGATCGCCCGCCCTGGCTCAAGTCTCGATGGAGCTCGCCGTCGGTGCAGAGGCGTACCACGGCCTCTGCGAACGCCGACGGCGAATCGGCGATGAGCGCGGCCTTCCCATCCTCCAGGTGCATCCCTTCGGCGCCCACGCGGGTCGTCACCACGGGGAGGCCCGCCGCCAGCGCTTGCCCCACCTTCCCCTTCATGCCCGCACCGAAGCGCAGCGGTGCGATGGCCACGCAATGTGAGTCGAGGTACGGCGTCATCTCCGGCACCCAGCCGGCGATGACGACGCCATCGCCGGCGAGATCCAGGATCTCCAGCGGCGGCCGGTCACCGATGATGGTGACCTCGACCCGCCCGAGCGCCCGCTTCACCATGGGCAGGATGTCGCGGCAGAAGAAGAGCACCGCGTCTCCATTCGGCGGATGGGCGAACCCGCCGACGAACAGCAGCGAATTGCGCCGGCGCTCTTCGAATCCCGGGACGTCTTCTCGCGCCTGGTGAATATTGGGCACGATAGCGACGCGGGCCTTCGGAAGCTCATGGAGAATGTGGGCGCGGTCGCTGTCGGTGACGGTCAGGACGAGATCCGCGCCCCGGTAGACCCTGAGCTCCCGCCTCATCGTCCGTCGGGCCTTGTCGGTCGCGAGGCGTGGCCTTCTCGCATACGGGACTCCCCGCATCTCGCGGAGGAAGTGCACGTCTACCGAATCGATCACGACGGGAAGGTCCGGCCGCTGTAATCTGACTCGCCCGAGCACCCACTCGGCACTGGTGAAGAATTCGAAGAGCACGCAGAGGCGAACCCGTCCGAGAATGGCAGTGACGCCGTCGACCACGTCCGCCTGGGACACCAAGACCTGTACAGTGAGTCCAGCGTCGGCGAGTGCCTTGACATAACGCGTTGATCGCGGGTCTCCCGCATCCGTCCATCCCAGGAGCATCACGCGGTATCTCCGGGCCAGCATCTGCAGCATCTGATAGAAGCGCAGAGACCCCGAGGCCCGATCGAAATCGGGAATGGGCGCCACCACCAGCACGTCAATCGCACCGGGATCGCCTTGGGGCATCAACGTCGGGATCACGGGGCGTTCATCACGGGAGCCAATCGAGGCCTCGGCCTGGAGACGGCGCGAAAAGGGGATTCGTTGCCGCAACGAGCGGCCACGGGCCGGGTCGCGTCCAGCCGCGCTTATGCGGGGTTGCCCGCGGTCGCGAGATCGAGCGTCTCGCGGACGCGTTGGACGAGAGCGGCAGGCGTGAAGGGTTTCTGCAGGAACGCGGTGCCCGCGCCGAGCACGCCGTGGCGGATGACCGCGTCGTCGGTGTAACCCGACATGTAGAGCACGCTGAGATCGGGCCGGAGCGGCCCCAGGCGCTCGGCCAGCTCGCGGCCGCTCATCCGGGGCATGACCACGTCCGTGAGGAGGAGATCGAGCCGGCCCTGGTGCCGCTCGCAGAGCAGCAGCGCCTCGTTGCCGTTGCGCGCCTCGAGCACGGTGTACCCGCTGGCCCGGAGGATGTCGCGCGCCAGCTCGCGCACGCCCTCCTCGTCCTCCACGAGCAGGATGGTCTCGGTGCCGCCCGCGGCCGCGGTCGACCGCGTGCTTCGATCCACGGTGGTGGCCGCCGCGTCGAGCCGGGGCAGGTAGATCCGGAACGTCGTACCCTGGTCCGATTCGCTGTTCACTTCGACATACCCGCCGCTCTGCTTGACGATGCCGTAGACGGTGGCCAGACCCAGTCCGGTGCCCTTCCCCTGCTCTTTGGTCGTGAAGAACGGTTCGAAAATATGCGCCTGGATCTCGCGCGGGATCCCGGTGCCCGTATCGGAGACGGCGAGCATGACATGAGGACCGGGCCGCGCCCCGACGTGTCGGCGCACGAACTCGTCGTCGAGCTCCACGTTCGCGGTCTCGAGGATGAGGCGGCCGCCCTGGGGCATGGCGTCGCGCGCGTTGACGGCCAGGTTCATGATCACCTGCTCGATCTGCCCGCGGTCGGCCTTCACGCGGCCGAGCTCCGGGGTCGGCGTGGTCAGGAGCGCGATGTCCTCACCGATCAGCCGCCCCAGCATGTCCTTCAGGTCCATGGTCACCACGCTCAGACCGAGGACGACTGGCTCGAGCACCTGCTTGCGGCCGAAGGCGAGGAGCTGACGCGTGAGGTCCGCGGCGCGGCCGGCCGTGCGCTGGATCAGCTCGAGCCCGCGGTGCATGGAATCCCCGGGTTTCAGCTGGCGCAGCAGGATGTCGGCGCGCTCGAGGATGACCGTCAGGAGGTTGTTGAAGTCGTGGGCGACGCCGCCCGCGAGCCGGCCGATGGCATCCATCTTCTGAATCTGCTCGAGCTGGCCCTGGGTCTCGGCCAGCTCGTCGTAGGCGCGGCGGGACTCGAGCAGCAATCGGCGGTTCTCGACCGTGATCGCCGCGTGGGAGGCGAAGGCGGTGGCGATGGCCATATCCTCCGGTGAGAATCCCTCCTCCCGCCTGGTCTGGAAGCTGAGGACGCCGACCACTCGGTCTCCGATCTTGGCGGGTACCCCCAGGAATCCGCGGGAGCCGAAGCGGCGCACCTCCTTCGCGTCCTCGGGGAGCATGCGGGGATCATTGGCGGGATCGCGCACCAAGAGTGGGCGCCCGGAGGCGGCCACGGTGCCGGCCAGGCCACTGCCGATCCTCAGACGCTGCGTCACCATGAAGTCACTGTGCTCCAGTGTTCCGGCGAGGACCAGCTCCTCGCCGTCCACGAGGCGGAAGCCCGCCCAGTCGGTATTGACAAGCCGCCCGCACGCCTCCGCGATGCGCCCGAGGAGGGAGTCGAGCTCCTCCATCCGCGACAGGTCGCCGCTGATCTCGACGAGGCTTTCCAGCCGGGCCTCACGGGTGCGGGCCTCGTGCAGCGCCTGCTCGAGGCTGGCCGCCATCGAGTTGAAGGCGCGCACGGTGGGCGCCATCTCGCTGAGCCCGGTCTCCCGCATCCGGGCCGTGAGGTCTCCGCTGCCGAGCCGGGCCGCGCTCTCGGCGAGGGCGCGCACCGGTCGCAGGCCGACGAGAAGGATCACGTGGGTCAGGCCGAGCAGGGTCACGAGCAGCACGCCGGTCACCGCGATCATGGTCCGGATCTCGGCCCAGAGGTCGCTCTCCAGGCTCTGCACCGAAGGAGTCACCGCGAGCACGCCGTAGACGACGGGCGGCGCCGCGATCGCGACCCGGTGCTCCTCGAGGGTCACCGGGACCAGGTGCTTGACCCAGCGCGGGGCCCCCGACGGCTTCAGATTGTCGGGAGAGGCATCGAAGATGAGCCGACGGCCATCGCTCTCGTACAGGGTCACGCGGCTCCACACCGATTCCGCGTTCAGGCTCCGGAGCGTCTGCTCGGCCCGCGCCAGGTCACCGACCACCAGCGAGTCGAGGAGCAGGGGAGCCGCCGCCGATCCGAGCCGCTCCGTTTGCTCGCTCAGCCTCATCCGGGCCGCGGTGCTTCGATCGCGCAGGTTGACGGCGAGCCCGCCCAGCGTGACGGCGACGATCGCGACGCTCGAGACGCCCAGCAGAATCGCGCGGAGACTGGATTTCACTGGCCGACGAGGCGGTAGACGCGCCGGACGCCGTCGTAGTCTCGGTCGCCGGCCGCCTCGAACCCCTTGGACTTGGCGAGGGTCAGGACGGATGCCGCGCCCGGGTCACTGCTCATTCCGAGCAGGGCGCGGCGCACGCGCTCGACGGTGGCGGCGGGCACCCGGGGGTGCGCGATCACCGCCAGGTCGGGGAAGCCCTCGGACACGTAGATCTCGCGGAACTGTACGTGCTCGCGCTCTGCGTACTGGCTGAGAAAGCGGGAGTTGGCCGCACCCGCTTCGACGCGCCTGGCCTTGACCTGCGCCAGCGTGCCTTCTTGATTACCGCCGAACACCTGCTCCACGCGGACCCCCGCCCGCTTGAGCGCCACCAGCGGAACCGCGTAGGCCACGAAGGCATCGCGGGAGGGGAAGGACACGCGCTTACCTTCCAGCTGGTGCAGGTGTTGGATCGGGCTGTCCGCGGGCACCGCGATGACCGCCCGGATCGGCTCTCCCGCCCAGCGGGCGATCACCTTGAAGCCGAGGCTGTCGAACTCCGATTGAAAATTGTGGTTGGTGAACACGAAGTCGAATTCGCCGCGCGCCATCATAGAGTTGGTTTCCTGCACTGTGCGGCCCATCTTGAGCTGGAGCGGGACACCGCTCACCGTGCTCGCGTGGTGAAGGATCGGGTTCCACCGCTCCGCGGTGAGCGCCGGGCTCTGCTGGTTCAGCACGCCGAACGCCAGCGGCGGCTGCTGAGCAGCAGCGGTCCAGGGCTGCAGTAGCGCCGCCAGAAGGACAAGGAGCTTCGTCACGTGTCTCATGATTCTTGGAGGGCCCTATCCTTTCCAGTGGCGTGCCAAGTTGCGGTTCTTGTAAACGGCTGAAATGACAGCGGGAAATTTCGTATGGACGAGAAGGGCCCCGCCGACGGCCGAGGGGTGTCACAAGGAAGACGGGATTCGTCATGAACGGTGTCGATAGGGCCGAGAAGGGGCCAGTTTTTCGCGCCTTGGATCTTGGCCCGGCTCTTGCGGCGCCCTTGGGCAGCCATGGTCAAGATCAGGACGCTCGGGGGACTGCTGGCGCTGATGACGGTGAGCATCCTTGCGGCGCTCAAGGTTTCTTCGGGCGCAACTCCAGGATCATGGTCCGAGCCCATGGACATTTCCGTCACGATGAACCGGGTCGATTCGACCGAGCGGCCGGAACTCATGGTCTGTCTCGTCGACGCTTCCGGTCAGGTCCAGTGTCATCACAAGGCCGGTGTCCTGGTCTGGGGTGCGAGCGCCGAGGGTCGTGCGGTGTGCCCCGGCGCTGATGAGCGCATCCGCGCGCGGTGCGATGGGTCGTCCTCATGCAGGTTCGCGGGCGTGACGGCGCCGCGCGGATCCTTCGGGCTCCTCGTCCTCCGCCTCGTGCCTCCGGTGTTCGGTGCGCCGCGCCACGACGTGCTGGACGCCGCCGTCTTTATTCGCTCGAACGATGATGACGGGGCTCAGGAGAGCCGGCAGATTCAGGTCTCGCTCCAGGGGCTGGCCCGGTGCATCGCACCGTCGGGTGGCCGCTTCGCGGAGCTCCGGCCGGTTCCAATCCTCACGCGTCAGGCCTGCGAGCGCACCGCTTGCCGGCTGGGCGAGTCCAGCGTGACGCTGTCCCCCGGTCTATCGCGAACCGCTCAGCAGCCCTGACGGCAACCGGGCACCACCGCCCGATCTGACCCTCCGTTCGGCCCGGTCTCGTGCTATACGGAGTCGTTGGACACCCTCGTCTACTCCGGGCTGGTCCTGTTCCTGGCCTATTTTGTCCGGGGCATGGCGGGATTCGGTTCAGGCCTCATTGCCGTTCCGCTCCTGAGCTTCGTCTCGCCCGTCACCGCCGTTGTGCCGCTGGTCGTCTCGCTGGACTATCTCGGCTCGGCCAGCCAGGGGATCAAGAACCTACACCAGATCGCATGGAAGGAGCAGCTCGCCCTCGTCCCGTTCATGCTCGTGGGCGTGGGACTCGGGCTGTATCTGCTCCAGGCCGTCTCGACGGCGGCGCTGGCGCGCGCGCTCGGGGTGTTCGTGATCGTCTATGCGGTGTACCAGGTGCTTCCGTTCTCCGCGCTGCGCGGCTCGCGTCTCTTCGCGATCGGGTGCGGGCTGCTGGGCGGCCTCGTCGGGACGCTGTTCGGGAGCGGGGGGCCCTTCTATGTCATCTACCTGAACCTGCGGAACCTCGAGAAGACCACTTTCCGCGCGACCTTCGCGTCGAACTTCTTGATCGACGGCGGCATCCGGCTCGTCGCCTACGTCATCCTGGGCCTTTTCCGGTGGGAGACGCTCGTGTCCATGGCCGGCGCGCTTCCGATCGTGGCGGCTGGATTGTTCCTGGGTGGGCGCATGCAAGCCCGCTTCTCGCAGCGCGTCTTCGTCTGGCTGATCAGCGCGTTGCTCATCGCCAGTGGCGCGGGCCTGCTCTTCAAGGGCTGAGCCCGCGGCAAGGAGGCCGTGCCACCACCGCCGGATCGCCAAGCGCGTGGCGAAGACGGTGATGCGCTTGCTGCGGTTCGGCCGGCCTGGTCAGCGACAGGCGAGTCGCTCGGTGCCGCCGGCCGTCACGTCGCTCCACAGCGCCCCGCCGCGGATGACGCGTCCGAACCGACGTGCCTCGTGCATGACGCCGCCTGCCGTGATCGCTCCCTCCGCATCGATCGGACAACCGGCGACGGCGAGGGCTCGGGCCGTCCAGTTGTTGGAGTTGTCCTGGAGGCGGTACTGGCCGGTGGCCCGGTAGAAGGCGCTGTGGCCGTAGATACCGGGCGCCACCACGACGGGGCGGTCCGAGGCGTCCAGGACATAGGTCGCGTGGATGAAGCGGGCCAGATCCTCGAGGCCACGGCGCGACAGCGTGACCTCGATGATCTTCGATCTGCGGAAGAACTCGGGCGGCGCCGCGTCGAATGCGGCGACGTGGAGCACGCTCGCCTTCGAGCTGAACGCCGCCTTCAGAGCGAGCCCGATGGTGCCTTGGGCGGTTGGGTAGTAGTCGGCGTCTCCCCAACCGACCTCGAGGTACCGGAAGCCGCTGAAGTCCGCACTCTCCGGCCAGATCGCCGGTGACACTTCCCGCCGCGCCAGAGCGATGCCGACGTGCCAGCCGTGGCTGACCAGGTAGACGAACGGTCCCGATCGGTGAGTGTCCGGCGGCGGGGCGGGCGCCAGCGGCGCACACGCGGCAGTGAACGCGACCAGGAGCGGACCGGCCAGAACCCTCACGACCAACCGGAGACGATGCCACCACCGGCGAACACTACGTCCCGCCTCGTCGAGCCTCCTGAATGTCCCAGGCACCTCACGGTCAAATTGCGGTGTAGCCGCCGTCGATGAGCAGGTCGCTGCCTGTCATGAAGGCCGAGGCATCGCTCGCGAGGTAGACGGCGGCGCGGGCGATCTCCTCGGGCAGACCGAGCCGACCAAGAAGGTGCTTCGGCCCCATCATCTTGCGCGCCTCGTCCATGTCCTTCCAGCGCCGGAGCATGCGTCGTGTCTCGATCGCGCCCGGCGAGATCGTGTTGGACCGGATGCCTTGCGCGGCGTGGTCGGCGGCGAGCACCTTCGCGAGCTGGATCAGGGCGCCTTTGGTCGCGCAGTACGCCGGGCGTCCGGGTGAGGCGACCCGGCCGAGCTGCGAGGCGATGAGGATCACGCTACCGCCGCCGCGCGCGATCATCGCGGGAATCGCCGCCTTCACCATCAGGAACGCGCCCGTGAGATTGATCCTGATCACGCGATCCCAGGCCGCCTCGTCCATCTCCAGCACGGTGGCGGTCCGGTCGCTATCGGCCGCGCCGTAGAGCAGGACGTCGAGCCCGCCGAAGCGCTCGACGGTGGCGGCGACGGCGGCGCGGCAGCTGGCGCCGTCGGTCACGTCGAGAAGCACGGGCAGCGCGTGCCCGCCGCCCTTCTCGATCTCGGCCGCGGTGGTCTTGGCGCCCGGCTCCTCGATGTCGGCGCAGGCCACGCGGGCGCCCGCGGCCGCGAACGCGAGCGCGGTCGCGCGTCCGATCCCGTTGGCCGCGCCGACGACGATGGCGGTCTTCCTCTCGAGCGTGAACGCCGGGTCCATCATGGCGACCTCCTCTTGCCGGCACCTCTGCGCCGGCGCCACAGTGTACGCCAGTCGAGATCGTGGCAAAGCAAGGAGCGCTGCCGATCTTTATCTCGTTGTGCAAGACCTGAAACCGCCAGACAGCATCAGCGCTCCGCGAGGGCTTTGAAGTTCAGGAGCTGGCCCCGCATCATCACGAGATCACCCCAGGGAAGGCCCCAGCGCATGAGGGTGCCCTGGAGCCCGCGCGGGTACAGGGAAGGGGTATGGGCGGCTTGTTAGGGATTCAACCTGGAGCGGCGATTGACCATAGTCCGCTCGTATGCGTCTTACTCCCTTCAGCTCGATCAGCCACGGGCGCGGGACGCGTTCAGCGTCACGGCCGCGCGAATAAGAGCCTTCAATGCCTCCTCGTCAATTTTCTCGCCCTCGTGGAAGTCGATGGCACGCCTGGTGTTGCCATCGAGGCTGGAGTTGAAGAGGCCTGATGGGTCCTCAAGTGCGGCCCCCTTGGAAAAGGTCATCTTCACGACGCTCTTGTACGTCTCGCCGGTGCAGATCAATCCGTCGTGAGACCACACCGGAACCCCTCTCCACTTCCACTCCTCGACCACCTCGGGGTCGGCTTGCTTGATCAATGTGCGGAGCTGGGAGACCATCTTGCCCCGCCAGTCGCCCAGCTCCGTGATCCTCTCGTCTATCATCCGAGATGGAGACTTTCCTTTCTGAGACCCGCTCTTCCTCATGATGTTTCTTTCTTTCCGTTCCTTTTGTTTCTTGCGGCTCACGTTAGGCATCACAGGGCTCCGACAAATGGGGATCGAGGTAGCGGTCGCAGGGGAACGGCAGCCCCCGCTCGGCGGCGTCCGTCCCCCAGGTCTCGGCGACCGACATACGAGCTACTTCTTGCCCGTCAGCTCCTCGCGGGCGAGGACGGCGCCGGCGGCCAGCGCGCGCACCTTCTGGTTGCACATGTAGCGTGGCGACCAGCCGAAGCCGCAGTCGGGATTGACGGTGAGCTTCTCCGGCTTGCACACGGCGAGGACGCGCTTGATGCGCTTCGCCACGTCCTCGGGCGTCTCGGGGTAGAAGCCCTTGACGTCGATGACGCCCGCGCCGAGCTCGCGGTCTCCGCCGAACTCCTTCCAGACGTCGAGCTCGGAAAGCTCGCGTCCCGCGAACTCGAGGACGAGCTGGTCAGCGCGCGCCTTGAGGACTCCGGGGAAGTAGGGGCGGTACGTGCGATCGAAGCGCGAGCGGCCGAAGCGATTGCCGAAGCAGATGTGAAAGCCGAGCTTGGCCTTGACGCCCTCGGTGGCGAGGTTGAAGAGCCGGGCCATCTCCTCGCCCGGGACATTGCCGCGTGCCGGCTCGTCGATCTGGATGAGCTCGGCCCCGGCCGCGACCAGGCCCTTCAGCTCCTCGTTGATCACCTCGGCGAAGCGCTCGGCCACGTCCACCACGCCCTTGTACATCTTGCCGGGATGAATGCGCGAGCCGAAGGTGAGCGGGCCCGCGCAGGTCGCCTTGGTCGCCTTGGCCGTGTGCGCCTTGAGGTACTCGAACTCCTTGATGATGCCGAGGCCTCCCGCGGGCGCCTCGATGCGGCCGACGGCCTCGTAGCGCGTCTGCTGGTCGTAGCCCCAGGGCCCGGCCTGCCGGCGCACGGGCAGCGGCTCGATGCCCTTGATGACGGCGTAGTAGGAATCGACGTAGCCGTCCAGGCGCCGGACTTCGCCGTCGGTGATGATGTCGAGGCCGGCGCGCTCCATGTCACGGATGGCCGTGTCCGCGGCATCGTCGAACATCTCCTCGAGGTCGCCCGGGCCGAATTGGCCGGCCTCGAAGGCCTTGACGGCGGCGAACCACCACCCGGACTTGCCGTGGGATCCCACGACGGTGGAAGGAATGAGGGGCAGGGTCGGCATCAGGACGTTCCTCCTATCACACGGAGGACGGCCGGGTCCTTGTGGACATCGTCCGGTCGTCCCGCGAAGATGATCTCGCCGCGCTCGATCACGTACAAGCGCGTGGCGAATTCTGGCACGTGGTGGATATTGGACTCGGCCATGAGAATGGCATGGCCGCGCTGGGTGATCTCGGCGAGGCCTGCGGACACGGTGGGGATGATGGCGGGGGAGAGGCCCTCGAAGGGCTCGTCGAGCAGCAGCATGTCGGGATCCAGGGCGAGTGCCCGCGCGATCGAGAGCATCTTCCTCTCCCCGCCCGAGAGCTCCGGCCCCTTGCGCGCCACGTACTTGCGCAGGGCGGGGAAGACTTCGTAGGCTGCGGCCAGCCGCACGGCGGCCGGGCGACCGCCGGGACGCGTCCACGTGGAGATCTCGATGTTCTCCGCCACCGTCAGGTCGGGAAAGATGCCGCTCTCCTCGGGGGCGAAACCCAGCCCCAGCCGTGCGATCTCGTGGGTGCGTCGCTCGTGGATCGGCACGTCGTTGAAGCGCACGCCGCCGCCCCGGGGGCGATGGTAGCCCATGATGGTCCGGAGCGTCGTCGTCTTCCCCGCGCCGTTGCGCCCGACGAGGCAGACCACCTCACGCGCGTGCACCTCGAGGGAGACGCGCCTCAGGATATGGCTCTCCTGGATGAAGACGTCGATCTCCTGGACCGCGAGCATGCTAGTGGCGGCGCCTCCCGACGACCATGTCGACCACGCGGGAGTCGGCCTGGATGGCGGCGGGCGTGGCATCGGCCAGCACCTTGCCCTGGTGGAGGGCGATGATCCGGTCCGAGTAGCCGAAGACGATGTCCATGTCGTGCTCGACCTGGATGATGGCGCGAAGCCCGATCCGCTTCGCCGCCTTCACCAGGATGTCCATGACCACGTGCTTGTCCGCTGTGCTGACGCCGCTCGTGGGCTCGTCGAGCAGGATGATCTCCGGGCGCAGGGCGAAGGCCGAGGCCACGTCGAGCAGCTTCTTGTCTCCCTGGGGCAGCTCGCGGGCGAGAGCATGCGCCTTGTCGCCGAGACCGAAGAGCGTGGCGACTTCCAGGGCGTCGGCGTGGACCTCCCGGTCGGCGCCGAGCGAGGAGAGAAGGCGGGCGCCGCGGCCGAGCCGCGAGATGACGGCGGCCTGGAGGGTCTCGAGCACGGAGAGCTCCGGGAAGATCTGGACGAGCTGGAAGCTCCGCGCCATGCCGAGGCGCGTGAGGGCGACGGTGCCGATCCCGGCGATGTCTCGGCCCTTGAAGCGCACGGTGCCCCCGCTCGGTGGCAGCACGCCCGTCAGCACGTTGATGAGCGTGGACTTGCCCGCGCCGTTGGGACCGATGATGGAGACGAACTCACCCTCGCGGATCGACAGGCTCACGCTGTCCAGCGCCACGTAGGCGCCGTAGAGCTTGCGGATGTCGTGCGCTTCGAGAATCACGCGCGCGAGGTCTCGACGGGGCGACGCCGCGCGAAGAGTCCCATGAGACCGGACGGCGCGAAGATGACGATGAAGGCGAGCATGGCGCCAAAGACGAGGCGCCAGTAGGGAAAGACCGACATCACCGTGTCCTGGAGGAAGATGAAGGCGAAGGCGCCCAGGAGTGGGCCGAAGAAGGACGAGAACCCGCCCAGCAGCACCATGAAGACGACGTTGCCCGAGTGCGTCCAGTAGGCGAGCGTCGGGTCCACGTTGCCCGTCGGCGTGGCGAGGAGGGCGCCGCCTACCGCCGCGTAGACCGCGGAGATCATGAAGGCGTACCAGCGAAAGCGCGGCACGCTCACGCCGAGGCTCTCGGCCTTGAGCGGGTTATCGCGAATGGTCTTGAGACAGAGGCCGAAGGGCGAGCGCACGATGCGCCACATCAGAAGCGTGGCCAGGATCAGCACGGCCAGCGAGAAATAGTAGTAGGGCCCCACCAGGTAGGCCGTCTTGGAGAAGCCCTCCCAGCCGTTGCCGAGGAGATAGGGGCGGAGCATGCGCATGCCCTCGTCGCCGCCCGTCAGCTTGTAGAACTTGAGCAGGAACGTGTAGAAGACCATGCCGAAGGCCAGGGTCAGCATGCCGAAGTAGATCTTGACGTAGCGCACGCAGAGCGCGCCTACGGGCGCCGCCACGATCGCGGCAGCGAGCGCGGCGGCGGGCAGGATCAGCTCCATGTGCCGCACGTGGAGATGCGTGGTCAGCACGGCGCCCGTATACGCGCCGACGCCGATGAAGAGAGCGTGCCCGAACGAGACCAGCCCCGTGTAGCCGAAGAGCAGGTTCAGACCGAGCAGGACCACGCCATAGGCCATGAAGGGCAGCATCAGCGTGACGTAATAGGTCGGAGCGACGACGGGCAGCCCCAGCATGGCCAGGCCCACCAGGCTCAGGACGACGGCCGTCCTCACGCGGCCACGGCTCCGAAGAGGCCTCGCGGACGCCAGAGGAGCACGGCGATCACGATCAGGTAGATCAGGAGCATCTCGAGCTCGGGGTAGACGGAGATCGCGACCGATCGAAGGACTCCCACGACGAGCGCGCCTACGAAGGCGCCGCGCATGCTGCCGAGGCCTCCGATGACCACGACCGCGAAGGCCTCCACGATGAGCTCGATGCCCATCTCGCTCATGGCGGCCGTGGCCGGGATGACGAGGGCGCCGCCGAGCGTGCCCAGCATGGTGCCGAGCGTGAAGACGCGCACGTAGATCCACCGCATGTCCACGCCGAGCGCCTCGGCCATCTCGCGGTTGTCGGCGGAGGCACGAATGATGCGGCCGAAGGCCGTGCGCGCCAGAAGCCAGCCGATGGCGACGGCGATGGCGAGGCTGGCCGCAATGACGATGAGGTTGTACACGGGCACGATGGCGCCCAGCACGCGGGCCTGGCCATAGCTCAAATAGAGTCCGCCCGTGGAGACGGGCGCGGTGCCCCAGGTCATGCGGATCAGGTCTTCGAGCATGAGGACCAGCGCGAAGGTCAGCAGGAGCTGAAAGGTCTCATCGCGGTCGTACACGAAGCTGAGGAGACCGCGCTCGACCACGACGCCGATCAGGCCTACCGCCAGGCCCCCCAGCGCGAGCGGCAGGATGAAGAGCGCCGGCGGCCCTCCGTGCCCCGTGAAGTAGGCGACGGCCGACACACCCGTGTAGGCGCCCAGCGCGTAGAAGGAGCCGCAGGCCAGATTGAAGATCTTCTGGACACCGAAAACGACCTGCAAACCGGCGGCCACGAGGAAGAGGATGGCGGCGTGGAACACACCGCCCATCAGCACATTGACGAGGTTCGCGGTCATGCGTGGGCGCGGCCTGGAAGGAGCCCCTCACCCTGCCCTCTCCCCGGAGGGGAGAGGGATACATCTAGAAAACTCGCTCCACGGCGAGGAGCGAGCGCATACCTGACGAATCCCTCTCCCCCGTGAGAGGGAAAGGGTCGCAGTTCGAGCCGAGACGCTCGCTTCGAGCGACGAGGCGAGAGCTGAGTAGATAAGGGGGCGCCGCTGACGCCAGGCTTCAGATCTTCCAGCCGTTGATCCACTCGAGGAGCTTGGCGCCCGATGGCTTCATCGCGGTCTTGGTGGAGACGACCTCGATGGGATTGATCGTGACAAAGTCGTAGCTGTTCTTGTGGGTCGTGATGCCCTGGTAGAAGTTGCACATCTGGACGTGGTCCGGCCGCCACGAGCGCGCGCCGGAGAGCGACTGGGCCTCGATCCCCTCGAGGGCCTTGACCACCTCGGCTTTGGTTGGCCATTTCTTCGTGGCGGCATAGGCCTTCTCGACGGCGGCCTTGTACGACTCGATGTTGAAGTACGCGTGATCGCACTCGTAGGGCGGGTACTCGTTGTACTTGGCCTTGTACTCGCGCACGAACTGCTTGAGGAGCGCGCTGCCCGAAGGATCGTCGAAGTACATGGTGTTGTAGCCGAGCAGGAGCCCCTCGGGGGTGAACTCCTTCTTGAGCGAGTCGTGCACGCCGCCCGCGGTGGTGAAGACGCCCTTCATGGTCTTGAAGAGGCCGACGGCGGCGGCCTGCTTCATGATGATGGTCGCGTCGCCCGACCAGAAGGAGCACATGAGCAGGTCGGCCTTGGCCTGCTGGATGGCCGCGATGTGGGAGGTGAAGTCGGTGACGCCGAGCTTGGGGAAGAGCTCGAGGACGAACTTCACGTCCGGGATGTAGCGCTTCAGCACAGCCTGGTAGGTCTCCCAGCAATCATGACCATACGAGTAGTCGTTACCGATGCCGGCCACGGTCTTGACGCCCTTGAAGTACTTGGGGGTGAGGATGCCGGCCACGATGGCCTCGACCTCGTTGTCCACGCTCTTGAAGGCCCACTTGGGATTGGGCATCGTTTCCTCGACGCCCTTCTGAGTCGTGCCGTCCCATGAGAGCCACGGCACTTCCATCTCCTCCGCGACGGGGCCGAGGGCCAGCGTCACGCCCGTGGAGATGCCGCCGATGACGACCTCGACCTTGTCCTGCAGGATGAGCTTGCGATAGCGCTCCACCGTGTCCTTCGGCGTGGACTCTTCCTCGACGACGAGCTGCACCGGGCGCCCGAGGATGCCCCCCGCCTTGTTGACCCGCTCCGCCCACCACTCGGTGCCGCGAAGCCCGGCCGTGCCGACGGGCGCCGCGATGCCCGCGCGGATGGCGATGATGCCGATCTTCACCGGGTCCGAAGGCACGCCCGGCCGCGCCTGCGCCCGAGCCACCGCGGGGAATCCCAGCGCGCCCACTGCCGCGGCCGCTCCCGCCGTCTTGAGGAACTCGCGCCTGCTTGCCGCCATGTATGCCCTCCTCGTCATTGAGAGTTAGCCCTTCAGCTGCTTGCGCGCCAGCTCGGCACCCGCGGCGAGCCGCTTGAGCTTCTCGAAGGCCACCCAGCGCGGGACGGGAAAGAAGCCGCAGTCGGGCACCAAGGACAGCCGCTCGGCCGGGATGTGCTCGAGGCAGAGGCGGACCCGCTCCGCCACGTCCTCGGGAGTCTCCATGTAAAAGGACTTCACGTCAATCACCCCGCAGGCGACGTCACGGTCCACGCCGATCTCCTTCCACATCTCGATCTCGGCCATCTCGCGGTTGGCGTACTCGAAGACGAACTGCTGGCACTTGGTCTCGAGGAGCGCGGGGAACATCCACCGGTAGCTCCGCTTGCCGCGCGGGCGCGAGAGCAGGTTGCCGAAGCACACGTGGTAGCCGATCTTCGCCTTCACGCCCTCCACGCAGGCGTTGAACATCTTCACGTACTCGGGGGCCTGCCCCGGCACGATGGCCGCCGAGGGCTCGTTCACCTGGATCCACTCGGCGCCGGCGGCGGCCAGCGCCTTGAGCTCGGCGTTGACGGCGGGGACCAGGTCCCAGCAGAGGGCGAGGCGGTCGTTGTTGTAGGCGTCGCCCGGGCGGGTCTGCACGTGGATGGAGAGCGTCACCGGTCCCGGGCAGGTGGCCTTGACGGGCTTGTCGGTCTGGGTCTTGAGGTACTTGAACTCGTCCACGGTGCCGAGGCCCTTGGGCACGGTGATCTTTCCCGTGGGCCGGTAGCGGGGCACGCTGTCGTACGCGTAGAGACCCGTCTTCCGCAGGGGCTCCAGCGTCTCCAGCCCTTCCATCTTCCCGTAGAAGGTCTGGACGAAGAAGAAGCGGCGCATCTCGCCGTCGCAGATCACGTCGATGCCCGCGCGCTCCTGGTCGCGGATGGCGAGCTGGGTCGCGTCGTCGAAGGCTTCCCGCGCGTCCGTCTGCCCGTACTCCTCCGCCTTGATCTTGTCGAGGGCGGTCCAGAACCATCCCGGGAAGCCGTGGCTGCCCATCACGTGGGTGTAGAGAAGCGGAAGCTTGGCGGCCATTGCCTGTCCTTTCCTAGAAGAGATGCTTCTGAATCTTGCCGACCGACGTGCGAGGGAAGACGTCGCGGAACTCCACGCGCTCCGGCACCTTGAAGCCGGACAGCCGCGCCCGGCACCAGGTGATCAGCTCTTCGCTCGTGGCGCTCGCCCCGTCGTGCAGGATGACGTAGGCCTTGATGGCCTGGTCGCGCACGGGATCCGGGACGCCAACCACGGCGGCGTCGAACACGGCGGGGTGCTGCTTCAAGGCCTCCTCCACCTCCGAGGCGGACACGTTCTCGCCGGCGCGCTTGATCATATCCTTCTTCCGGTCCACGAAGAAGAAGCAGCCGTCCTCGTCCATGATCGCCTGATCACCGCTGTGCAGCCATCCATCTCTTAATGTCTGAGCCGTCGCTTCGGGGTTGTTGAAATAGCCCTTCATGAGGCTCACGCCGGGGATGCCGCTGACCACGAGCTCGCCCACCGTGCCCGGCGGCACTTCCTTGCCGCTCTCGTCTACCACCTTGCACTCGTAGCCGAGCACGGGCATGCCCATGGCGAGGGGCTTGCGCGGAAGGTCCAGCGGCTGCATGAGGGGCAGGCTCATGGTCTCCGTCATGCCCCAGATCTGCATGAGGGGGGCGCGGAAGCGCGCGTGCCACTCCTCGAACTGCTGCGGGGTAACGTTCTGAGCGTAGGAGATGGCTCGGAGGCGCGTACGCCCGTCGTCGCTCGAGCGCGGCTGGGCCAGGAGCATGCGGATGGGCGCGGCGAAGAGCGCGGCGAGGGTGGCCTCGTGGCGAATGGCCTGCTCGACGAAGCGCGTCGCGCTGAAGCGCTCCATGAGGGCGACGCTGCCTCCGCACAGCAGCATCGGTATGAACGCGTGCAGTTGGGCTCCCGCGTGGAAGAGGGGGAGCACGATGAGATGACGATCACCGGGGCCGACGCGCATGGCCTTGGCCATGACCTCGCCGCCGTAGATGTAGTTGGCGTGGGTGAGGAGCACGCCCTTGGGCTTGGAGGTGGTGCCCGAGGTGTACTGCATGGAGATGTCGTTGAGTGGCGCGACGGCCGTCTGGGGCTTGGCGGACGGGAGGCCGTCGAGGAGCGGGGAGAGCGGCCGCGCTTCGAGGACCCCGCCCAGCGCGGGACAGCGTCCGGCCACCGCGTGGATGGCCGCGGCGTACTGAGGCTCGGTCACGGTGAGACGAGCCTCGGAGTGAGTCAGGATGTACTCCATCTCGCCCGCGGTGGCGACGGGATTGGTCGGCACCATGACGGTACCCGTCCTGGCCGCGGCCATCCAGAAGAGGAGGAACTCGGGGCAGTTGCCGAGATGAAGGTTGAACTTGTCTCCGTGCCGGAGACCGCGCGCGAGCAAGAGATGGGCGACGCGGTTGACATCGGTGTCGAAGTCTCGCCAGGTCCAGCGCGCGATCGCCCCCGGCGCCTCTTCATAGATGAGGAAGGGCTCGTCGGGGAGGCGCCGCGCCTTGTCCTCGAGCGCGCTTCCCAGCGTCCGATTCCCCACGATCAGCATCGCCGACTCAGCCTCGCTTCTTCTTCGCGACGAAGGCGGCGATGCGCGCCCTCGCTTCCGGGTCGGCCCTCAGCGCCGCCGCGTAGGCCCGCGCCGCGTCTCCGCTGCGGCCCGCGCGGATATCGGCGACGATGGCCTTGGTGGCCGCGAGCCCGCCTCGCGGATGACGGGCCACGTCCGCGGCGAAGTCGGCTGCGGCGCGCTCGAGAGTGCCGTCGGGGACGACCCGCGTCACCAGGCCCATGCGCAGCGCCTCCGCGGCGTCGATGGTGCGGCCGGTGAGGAGCAGGTCCCGCGCGTGGCCGCCGCCCACGACATCCAGGAGCCTCGCGATACCGTAGCTCGGGTTGAAGCCGAGCGTGATCTCGGGCAGCCCGAACGTGGCTCCCGTCTCGGCAATCCGGAGATCCTGGGCCGCCGCGAGCATGCAGCCGCCGCCGAGGGCGTAGCCCAGCACGGCCGCGATGGTCACCTGGGGCAGGCGCGCGAAGCGGTCCATGATGTCCTGCCAGCGCTGTGACAACGCTTCAGCATCGGCGGGAGAAAGGGCCGGCATCTCGGCGATGTCGTTGCCGGCGCAGAACGCTCGGCCGCGCCCGCTCAGCACGACCACCGAGACGTCGCGTGCGCCTTCGAGTCGCCCGAGCGAGTCCTCGAGGGCCGCGGCGACGCCCCGGTTCAGCGCGTTGAGCGCCTCTGGCCGCTCGAGCGTGAGTCGCGCGATGGCGCCGTCCACGATCAGGCTGGCGCTCACAGGCCAAATCTCCGGCGCACGTCCGCAGGTAGCGCCGCCGCCTCCAGACGATCAGGGGCGCCGGTCACCTCGCCCGTCACCGCCGCGAGCTGGAGCGGGGAGAAGACCGGGTGATCCACGCCGACATCCGTGAACCAGTAGAGCGGGACGCCCTCGCCCACGAGACGTTGCTGGAATTCGCGTCGCAGCCGGGGATCCGCATGGACCGCCGCGGGGTCGTGTCCCGTCTCGAGCGCGAAGGCGGCGAGGGCACCGGCCGCCTCGCCCGCGTTCCACTCGATGGGATGGAGGCGATAGCACCCGTTGGTGATGTGCGTGGTGCCAAGGTTCTTGGCGCCGGCCAGAAGATTCCTCACTCTGACCGGGATGAGCGCCCCGAGAGGAATCTGGAATGGCCGGGTGCGGCAGGACACGCCGACGTCGTCAGGGCCGGAATTGTGTATGTCGATGGGATACCAGCCGAGGCCGACGGAGTCCTCGAAGGGCTGGGCCCGCGCTCCCCGCTGATACTCCGCTGAGACCTCTTGCTCGACGACGGTCTTGAGGGACCGAAGGCGCCGGCCCTCCCGTATGTAAGGATGCTTGCCGAGGGAATCGGCGGTGGCAAAGACGTCGGGGCGTGGCTTGAGCTCGGGGAATCCGGACGGGGCACCCGGCTGCGGCGCCTCGGTCTGAAGCCAGCGGAGGAAGCCGAGGCTCACGCGCTTGGCGTCCTGGAGCGCCTGCGCCTGCTCGAGCGGCGATCGATCGAGGATGCTCTGGTCGCGGTAGTCATTGCCCGGCCAGTTGATCATGCTGATGTCGTTGCCGTAGCCGATGCCGGAGGGAAAGAGGCTCGCGTCGATGAGGCGGCGGTAGGTCCAGAGCCCGCCCTTGGTCCCAGGGGCCTGCTCGAGCACCTGATACTCGAGCCATCTCGTCTCCTCACCGTAGATCTCGCCGCCGTGGACGTGGATGCGGAGCGAATAGGGCTGGCCGTCGCGGTAGTGCTCGTAGCGCTCGGGCCGCGGGATCACGTGAGAGTGGCCGGGACCGGTGTTCTCGAGGACGAAGGTATAGGTGAAGCTCTGGACGCAGTGGGGCTTGGGCTCGAGAGGCTGCGCGTGGGGCTCGCCCGTCTCGGCTTTGCTCTCGGCCCCGACCACGTATTCCGCGCCCGTCAGCGGCAAGAGATCGCCCAGCTCGGTGGCGTCGACAACGATGCGGGGCTGGATGCGAATCCAGCGGCGATCGTCCAGGTTGACGGCCAGCACGTTTTCGACCCTGTCCCGGAGGACTTCTGCGCGGGCGGCCTTGGTACGCGTCAGGATCTCCAGTCGCCTGGCGTCGACATGAGGGGCGGCCATGCCGGAGAGCGCCTCGACGGCCACGCGCGGCTCGAAAGCCAGGCGGGTGACCCAGCAGCTCCCCGGGTTCGGGCGCTTTGCCGACGCCAAGGCCGGCGAGAGGCGGCGGTAGTGATCGCGGATCGTCTCGCGAAGGGCGTAGTAGCTCCGGGTCCCCCCGAAGCTCTCGATGTGCTCGTGCTCATCGAGGGCGGAGACGCCCTGCGCTGTGAGCTGGCCACCTATCCAGTCCGTTTCCTCGAGGAGGCACACGCGGCACCCGGCACGCGCGGCGGCCAGGGCAGCCGCGATGCCGCCCGTCCCTCCCCCCACGACGAGGACGTCGCAGACCCGCACCCCGACACTCCCGCCCGGCTCGCCGCAGTCCACCAGCGACGCGCCAGGATCGCCCGTCACCCGCACTGCCATCACGTCGAGGAGCACCGTCATCGCGTCATCACGCTCCGAGATATAGCTTGCGGACCACGTCGGTCTTCTGCAGATCGGCGGCCGTCCCGTGCAGCGAGATGTGCCCCGACTCGAGCAGATAAGCACGGTCGGCCAGCTCGAGCGCCATGGCGGCGTTCTGCTCGACGAGCATGATGGTGAGCCCGCGGCTCGCCAGCTCGCGGATGGTCCGCGCGATCTCGCTGACCACGATGGGGGCGAGCCCGAGCGAGGGCTCGTCGAGGAGCAGGGACTTGGGCTGGGCCATGAGCCCGCGCCCGATGGCCAGCATCTGCTGCTCGCCGCCGGAGAGCGAGCCCCCGCGCTGGTCGCGGCGCTCGCGCAGTCGGGGGAAGAGCTCGTAGACGCTCTCGAGATCTCCCTCGATCGCGCCACGGTCCGGCCGCTGGTAGGCGCCCATGCGGAGATTGTCGAGCACGGTGAACTTCGGGAAGATCTGCCGCCCTTCAGGGACCAGCACCAGACCGCGCCGGACGCGCTCGAAGGGCAGGAGCCGCGTGATGTCCTCGCCCAGGTAGCGAATGCGTCCGGCCGATGGCTGCTTGAGCCCGGCCATGACCCGGAGGGTCGTGGTCTTGCCCGCGGCGTTGGGGCCGATCATCGACACGATCTCGCCGCGATTCACCACGAGGCTCACGCCGTGGAGGACATGCACCTTGGCATAGTGGCAGTCGATGCCCTCAAGCTCGAGCATGGCCCGCTCCGAGGTACGCCTCGATCACCGCCGGCTCGTTCAGGACCTGCTCGGGCGGCCCTTCCTCGATCTTCTGGCCATAGTTGAGCGCAATGACCCGGCCGGCCAGGCCGCGGAGAAAGCCGATCTTGTGGTCCACCAGGCACAGCGTGGTGCCGGCGGCGCGCACCTTGTCGAGGACGGCCTCCAGGTTGCGGATCTCGTCACGCCCGAGCCCGGTGGCCGGCTCGTCGAGGAGCAACAGCTCGGGCTCGCACATGAGGGCCATGGCGATGCCGAGCATCTTCTCCTCGCCGTAGGAGAGGTTGCCGGCGAACTGCCGGGTGGCTCCGCCCAGGTTGCAGAGGGCCAGCACCTCGGCCACCCGCTCGGCCAGCCGGCGCTCGACGTCCCGCGCGGCGCCCATGATCTCGAGCGCGCGGCGGAGGCCGAGCTCACGCTTGAGCCTCAGGTGGCTCGCCACGTGCACGTTCTCGAACACGCTCAGCTCCGCGAAGACCTGCGGGTTCTGGAAGGTCTTGACCACCCCTTGCCCGGCGATGATGTCCGGCCGCAGGCGCTGGATCTCCCGCCCCTTCCACAGCACACGGCCCGAGGTGGGAGACAGGAGCCCCGCCATCATGCTCAGCAGCGTGGTCTTGCCCGAGCCGTTCGGGCCGATGATGCCCACGATCTCGTTGGGCTCCACCGTGAAGGAGACGTCGGCGACCGCGATCAGGCCGACGAAGCGCTTCGTGAGCCCGCGCACCTCAAGAGACACGCCGGGACCTCCAGGCGCTGAGCGTGCCCACGATGCCTCGCGGCATCACGAGAATGGTGAAGATCAGGATCGCCCCGTAGAGCACGGCGCGCAGCTCGGCGCGGAGATCGATGGCATGCGGCAGGCCGGTGAGCACGAGGGAGCCCACGATGGGCCCGATGAGCGTGCCCTGGCCGCCCAGGAGGACCATGGCCAGCACCTCCATCGACTGGTTGATGCCGAGGTAACCCGGGTCGATGTACCCGGTGTAATAGCCGTAGAGCCCGCCGGCGAACGAGGCGAGGGCATTGCCGATGGCGAAGGAGAGGAGCTTGTAGCGGAACACGTTGATCCCGAGGGTGCGGGCGAGGTCTTCGTTGAGGCGGATGGCGCCGAAGCAGCGCCCCATCCACGACCGGAGACAGCGCGAGCAGATCAGCACCGTCACGGAGAGGCAGACGAGGGTGAGGTAGTACCAGGCGACGGGCCCTTTGATGGGGACCACGCCGCTCCCCGGCCAGTACATCGTCGGCTTGCCCGCCACCACGAGGCCCAGGGTGCCGTTGGTGACGCTGTTCCAGTTCATGACGACAAGCCGGATCATCTCCGAGAAGGCGAGCGTGACCACGGCGAAGTAGAAGGTCTTGAGCCGGAACTTGAAGCAGATGCTGCCCACGATCACCGCGAGCACGACGGAGGCAGCCGCCGAGGGCAGGGTGGCCGCCCAGAACGGCAGCCCCGCGTGGACGGCG
>Ga0137397_10000659_pt1 | contig 23812 bp, 19 predicted proteins | sample czorhiz116metaG_FD_106658 | JGI IMG/M metagenome (GOLD analysis project Ga0137397, IMG submission 106658) | Vadose zone soil microbial communities from Angelo Coast Range Reserve, California, USA - czorhiz1.16 metaG | ecosystem: Environmental > Terrestrial > Soil > Vadose zone | place: USA... | reverse complement strand
TCCAGAGGAGATCGCTTACCGTATGGGCTACATCGATCGATCACAACTGGAAACATTGGCGGCGCCGATCGCGAAAAGCAGCTACGGGCAATATCTTTTGGATTTGCTTAAGGAAACGATTTTCTGACTCCATACGCCCTCCCGGTACTGTAGTTGCACAAAGGAAGCTCCGACTGAGCACGCTCGTCGGATCCAAAACGGATCGACCAGTGCGTTCAGTTATGTTTGGAAATCGGTAACTGACGGAACTTCATAGAGTTAGCGTGATCTTACGGTCCGTCAGACTGCCGGAAAGCACGAAGCAAGGAGCGACTATGTCCAACACTCTGACCACAGACCTCGCTGGAAGCGCCATAGAGCCGTCAGACAGCGTCAAAGAACCGAATCAACCAAGATATCGAAGCAGGTTTGGCGGCTTCTGGCCCGACCTCAGCAACGGCATGGAGATCGTCAAAGCGAAGCTCGATCAGGGCGTGATCTCGGCAGTCGAGGCTCAGCAGTTGCATCACTGGATTACGAAAGGCTATGTGATCATCGAGAACGCGGTTCCACACGATGTGATCGATCGACTCCTCAGCGATACCGAACTCGCCTGGAAGGGCCACTACCCGTCGATTTTCGTGGAACACTTTGTCAACGGCCGAATCAAGTTTTCACCGGCCTGCCCCGAACTCAGGATGGCCCTGGGCAAGCTGCTGGATATCTACGCTGTATCTGAGGCTGCGCGCGAGACCATTTTCGCTCAACCAATCCACAGGTTCCTGGACCTTATATTTCAAGAACCGTCCATGGCATTCCAAAGTCTTTCGTTCATGGCAGGAAGCGGCCAGCCGATCCACCAGGACACAGCTTACGTCGTTGTGAGTTCGCCGATGCAATTCGCAGCTTCATGGATTGCCCTCGAAGACATCCAGCCCAATACGGGTGAGCTGGAGTATTACGAAGGGAGCCATGAGTTCGAGGAGTTTTTGTGGGAGGGTAAATACAAGAGCATGCCGCCGGGCAGTCCCGACCACGAGCGCTTTCTGGCATCCCTGCATGAACAAGCCGCCCGCATGGGCCTTGCACGGAAGAAATTCAGGCCGAAAAAAGGAGACGCCTTGATCTGGTCGGCAGATTTGGCTCATGGCGGCTCGAAGGAGCGAGATCCTGAAACGTCCCGTTTGAGTCTCGTCACCCACTATTGTCCGGCAAGGCTGGAACCCGGCTACTTCCAGTCGGGCCGGCACAGCGCCAAGCTGGCTCACGACAAGGACTCGTTTTACACCTACGCCATTCACCAGTAGTTCCGGCACGCGGCGGCGGTTATAGACCGCCGCTACAGACGCACCTCATTCGCAATCTCTTCAAGCAGTGATCCGTATTGATCGACGGTGTGGGGCCAGGAGAACGTGTTCTGGATCACGGCAGCGGCTGCTGACGTCAGCTTTGACACGAGACCTGGCTCGGCTTCAAGGTGCAGGATCTTTTCCGAAAGGGCGCCGGGGTCGGGGGCAGCAAGCAGGCCGGTCTCTCCATCTTGAATGAAATCCACAATTCCAAGCGCAGGTGTTGAGATTACCGGCACCCTCAGCGCCATGGCTTCCAGGGCGGAGAGCCCTAATCCCTCGTCTGCAGAAGCCGACACGAAACAACGCGATCGCTGTAGCAAAGGGTACGGATTCTCTACATGTCCAGTGGTTACCAGGCGCCTGGACACGCCGACCTCCTCGGCCCGCTCGCGGACTCTGTTTGCATAGCCCGGCTCGCCCTCACCCCCGATGAGCACCAGAGACCAGTCTTCAGGAAGCGCGGCCAACGTCTCTACGAGCAACAGTTGGCGCTTACGCGGCTCGAGACGGCCCAGGTAGCAAAAGTACTTCTTGTCAACGAGCCGATTCTCGCTCGGCAGACGCGCCTGAGTCTGAATTTCGTCGGAGTCGATGCCGAGGTAGATTGTGCTGCTGGTGTCCCGCCGCAAGCCTTGCCCAAGGAGATAATCGCGATAGCTCGAGGACACACATACCACACGGTTGCACCGGTTCAGCGCCCAAAGATCCATAGTGTTCATCCATGCGGGCCGCGCAGGGTTCCAACTATGCAGCGTGGCCAGAATCGGCAGATTGGAGCCCGCAATCGCGCCGAACGCGGCCACGCCGGAATGAGCGTGAATGACATCCGGACTGAAATCCGCCACCTCGTGCCGCAAGCGTTCGACGCTCGGCCAGAAAACCTCCGGAGCACGGTTGAAGAAATCGATCTGGGCATAAGGAATTTTGAGGGCCGTGAGTTGATCCACGTAACCAGGCCAATCACTGAAGCCCTTGCTTTGGCCGCTGGATACGACGTGCAGGCTATGACTCAATGACTGCAAGCCGCCGGCCAGGCGGACAATCGCTTTACCCGCGCCACTCCACATGAATGGGGTGACAACCAGAATTCTCATACGATTTCAGGAGAGCCGCTAGATCTTCAGCTGGCAATTGTATCGCGGTACTTCGTTTGCTCTAGAGAGGTACCTGATGTCTATTGAGCGACTGCAGATCATGCCCACCCGGTCCGGCCTACCCTCTGTCCAAGTGGATGGAGTGGTTTATCACAGCCTGTATAACCCCTTGCGGGAGGCTGAAAAGCTTTATTCCAGCTTGCGGCTCGAAGAAGCTGATGTTCTCTTACAGTTCGGCTGGGGGCTTGGATATTGTGGCGAAATCCTGCAAAAGCGGGCCAAGCCTGGCGCCCATATCGTTGTATTTGAGCCGAACGAAGAGCTTTTCAAGCTATCACTGACACAGCCGGCAAGCCGCAAGGCCTCCGAAGACCCGCGGTTTCAATTCGTCGTCGGGCCGAATGTAGGTCATTTTTTCGACAATTGGGGCCTGGCGGTCTGTCAAGAAACCGACCAAATCTTATGGATCGATTGGCCTGCCGCGCTCGAGCAGCACCAGGCGCTGGCGGAATCGATGCGGAGCCAGCTCAGGAAATACCTCCGGGACCGCGCAGCCAACCTTCTCACCCATTTCCGCAATGGCGAGACTTACTTTCTCAACGCGATCGCAAATTTCGAATATCAGAACGCCGCGGATGCGGGCCGTCTGTTCAGACGTTTTCGCAATGTGCCATTGGTAATTGTTTCGGCGGGGCCCTCGCTGGATCGCAATATTGGCGAGCTTATCCGGTTCGCGGATCGCTGTTTCATCCTCTCGGTAGACACCGCGCTGCGGCCATTGCTGGCGGCTGGAATCACGCCTCATGCGGTCGTTCTGGCTGATCCAACTGAATTGAACTCGAGGCACATTGCCGGCGCCATGCCCGAATCCTGCTATCTGATCGCGGAGCAGGCCGCGCATCCGGCCGCCCTGAAAGCGGCGAAGCAGCGGTTTCTTTTTGGGCTGGGCTTGTTTCCTGATTCGCTCTTTACGAAGTTCGGATTCGGAAAGACCCGTCTCGAGGCCTGGGGTTCTGTATCGACAACCGCCTTGGACCTGGCTTGCCGCATGGGCGCCAATCCAATCATCTTCGCCGGCCAGGATTTTGCGTACACCGGTAATCGCAACTATGCCAGCAACACGATCTTTCACGGCATTGAGTTCGCCATTGAGCTGGCGCGAAAGGTGACGATCACAGACATCCGGGGCAACGAGACATACACGACAGAAAATCTCATCGCGTATCGCGACTACTTTGTTCGCCGGCTGAAGCAGGCGCCTGGCGTTCGTTTCATCAATGCTACCGAGGGCGGCATTCTCGGTGAGGCAGTGGAGATTCTCTCGCTTCGTGAAGCCCTTAAACAGTCCACCGGCCACTCCACCGACGTGAGCGGCATGCTTCGAAGTTGCTACCGGCCGTCGCAAATTTCAGCCGATGCACTTCGACATCTCCAGCACCTCCTGAACTCTGGCCAGAAGAGCTGTGATTGTCTCGCCGAATTTCTTGAACTCACCGCAAAGGAGCATCTGCTCAGGGGGAATGATTCCGAGATTGAAAAGACGATCCTCCGGGGAGCAAAAGCCATCAACGATGTCCTGGGTGGCAATGATCATGCAAGGGTGACGCTGCACTAGCGGCATTCCGTACCGTCGGTACAAATATTTTGGAAAGGTTTGAGTCAATGTCTAATCCGAAGAAGAAGAAGGTCCTATACATCTCCCACGGCCATCCCAACTTCTCCCGCGGCGGCGGCGAGTTGGCAGCTTATTACATGTATCAGTCGATGAAAGATCACCCGGAATACGAGCCATACCTGCTCGCCCGATTGGACGATCCAAATCATCAGATCAGCCATCCTGGCTCGCGCCTGATGACGAGCGATAAGGATGACCATACACATTTCCTCATCAGCAACGGCACGTATCACGACTACTTCTTTCATTCCAAAATCGACGACGGTCTCCAGGAAGCGGACCTGTATCAGGCATTCCGGGAGTTTGTACTCGCGTTGCGGCCCGACGTCATCCACTTCCACCACTACTACCACCTGGGTGTCGATCTCATTTCGTTCGTGAAATCGCTCCTGCCCAATGTTCGAATACTGATGACGCTTCATGAATACGCAGCCATTTGCGCTCACGACGGTTCAATGATCAAAACGGACAAGAAGCAACTCTGCAATGAAGCCTCAATTGCCGATTGCTGCCGCTGCTTTCCGCAACGCTCGCCGGGACACTTCTTCCTTCGCGAAAAGTTGTTCAAATCGAATTTTGCGGTTGTCGACCACTTCCTCGCGCCAAGCCACTTTCTGCAGTCGCGTTACACGCAATGGGGAATCGAGCCGGAGCGCATCTCTTTCATGGACTACGGAAGGCCGATATGGAAGCGGCGGGAGCGGCCGGCCAAAACGAAAAAACAGCCGTTCCGTGTGGCGTTCTTCGGACAGATTGTTTACCACAAGGGTTGGGATGTGTACCTGAAAGCCGCTGTCGAGTATCTCCGGCTGAGAAATAAGCCGGCTTCGCGCGACACAGCATTTCCTGATATTCAATTCAGCATTCATGGAACTCGAAACTGGCTTTCACCGGAACTGAGCGACCGTCTGGATTCGCTCATCGGCCAGGCAGGAGAGGTTCTCTACGTTCATGGCCCTTACGATCCCAAACACATGCAGGATCTGATGGACCGCATCGATTGCATCGTCGTTCCTTCGATCTGGTGGGAGAACGCGCCGCTGGTGATCCAGGAAGCGTTCATGGCCGGGCTTCCGGTCATCTGCTCCAACATCGGCGGAATGGCCGAGAAGGTCACGGACCGGGTCAATGGACTACATTTCAAGGCCGGCGATCACTTCGATCTTCTCGATCGTATTATGGAGCTGGCCGATTCCCCTGAACTCTACTCGAATCTCGTCAAGGGTATTCCGTCAATCTATGCCGACCACGTGATGGCTGCCGATCTGCATGCGCTTTACGACGAGCTGATCGCAAAGAACGAAAATCAAATTCATGCCGCGACTTCGTCGCACTAGTACAGGAGAGTCAATGCCTAATCCATTCATCTTCGTGCCCCGTTGTGTGCCCTTAGATCTCTTCGAGCAGTACCTCAAAGTGATGTCTTCGAAATTTCCGAAACGCCGCATTGTCGTGTTCGAGTCGAATCCCGCAAATCTCAAGCGTTATGACTCGAATGTGAGCACCTTGCCATACCAGGGAAAACGTTTCCTGAGCGAGCAGATGCTTACGCAGGTTGCAGGTACAGTGGATTGGAGCGCTTGCGCTGCAATTCTCATCCCGCTGACCGGTAATACGACGCGAGGATTCGAACAGCTCGTTCAGTTCGCGGATCAAGCCGGCAGTGCCCCAATTTACCTGGTAACTCCGGACTATACGTTTACCCAGCTCGTCCGGAGTAAACAGTCGCGGGCGGGAAAGGCTGATTCCGCGGTCGCCGGCGCCCCGAAAGTGACGCTGGACACTCTCTCCGATTCGGCTCTGCTCGGCAAAATCAGCGGAAGACTGGACCGGTCGTATGTGGGCAGTGACAACTCCGTCTATGCTTTCGGCTGGCTGGACGATGGGGGTCAGTTTGCGCCCGGTGACCTTTTGGTGTTTGCAAACGAGGACGACAAACGTCCGTTGCCGGCCGTCATTTTGCGTTGCACTCACCCGGATCCTGCCGTTTCCATTCGCGGCGAGAATCTCGGAGTTGCCATTTTTGTCCGGCCGGGAAAGAAGCCAGTTTCGGCGTTGCGAGTCCGTTATCCGGGGGGTGGAGAAACAAGTTTTGCCCTTGAGCCCAAATCGCAAAAGCTTGAAAACCTACTGGCGGACATTGCGTCGGACGCGGGTTCCTGCCGGGGTCAAAGAGATCTGTCGGCCGCAGGCCGTAGCGAGATAGATGGCCTTTATTCAGGCCTGATGGAAGACATCAATGCCAGGTTAATCGAAGGCATAACGGTGGCCGAAGAGTTTCAGCTCGGTCCGGTTCCACGGGATCCGTCTATCAGTGTCGTGATTCCGATTCACAAATCCTACGAGTTGATACGCCACCAGTTCGCGCATTTCGCAGCCGATGATTTTCTCAAGCGGCAGGAAATCATCTTCCTGCTGACTTCGGTGAGCGGGGGCGCGGAAGAGATCGCGATGTTCAAATATCGGATGCGCCTGCTGTACATGTTATATGCCGTTCCATGCCGAGTGTTGATCGCGAATAAGAACGCCAGCTACAGTGTTGCCAACAACCTTGCAGCGGCCGCCTCGCGAGGCCGCTACCTCATGCTGCTCAACTCGGATGTTTTCCCGAAGTCACCGGGATGGCTTCAAAAGATGATGGCCACGTTGCAATCGGATCCAACGATCGGAATTGTCGGCGCGCGGCTACTTTATCCGGACGGTTCCATTCAGCATGTTTCCCTGGACTGGCGCCGTGAGCCGGCCTTCGACAATCTTCTGGTCAATATTCATCCTTACAAAGGTATGCACCCGTCTCTCGTGCCCGAGAAAGGTGTCGCCGAAGTCCGAGCGGTGACCGGCGCATGTATGTTGATCCGGCGGGAAGAATACATGCGGTTGGGAATGCTCGATACCGGCTTCATTCGCGGAGACTACGAAGATTCCGATTTCTGCCTCCGCGTGAGCGCAGCCGGTTACCGCATTGTTTGCGACAACACGGTGGAGTTGTATCACCTCGAAGGCGCCTCCTATAAGGGCGAAGCCCGCCGCCTGCTGTGGCACTACAACACGAAGCGCCAGGAGAAGCGATGGGCTGCGTTTATCTCAAAGACAGAAGAGTCGCAAGCCGAAGTCAACGTGTGAATTTGATGAGCGAAGAATACAAGAAGTATCAATACATTTCCAATTCTCCGGACTATCGACATCTCGACGATAAGGACCGTTACAAGGCTCTTTACGACGAGGTTGGGATCGTCGATGCAAATCGTGTGATTCGCTGGCGCGAGGAGTGGATGAAATACTTCCGGCCTCGCCCCGGAGCGACTGTTCTTGAATTGGGCGCGCACAATGGGCCGAATCTCCTGCACTACGCCCGTCAAGGACACACCATTAGCGGTGTGGAGCTCTCGACCAGTCTGATTGATACTTTCGAGACAGCATTGCGCCAGGAACCCAAAGAAGTACAAGAGCGCATCACTCTCCACCGAGGCTGGATTGAGGATTTTGTTCCTCCGATGCTATTCGACGAAGTGCTCTGCACCGAGATTCTCGAACATGTCATCGATCCCGTTGCGATCCTCAAAGTTGCGCGTGCGGCGTTGAAACCGGGGGGCCGCATCTACATTTCGAGTCCGGCGACGCACTGGGGAAACAATACGCACGTACGAGGCGTACCTGTAGCGGATTTACGGAACTGGCTCGAGACGGCAGGCCTACGCCCTGTCGAAATCTGGTGCGAGGATGATCGCACGTTTTGCGTCGCTCACCAGTCGGACGTTCGCGTCGTCGGGATGATTCGCGTCAGGAACGAGTCGGCCATCATCAAAGATACCCTGGATCACATGGCACGGTTCTGCAGCGGCGGAATCTATGTCTACGATGACGTTTCGACCGATGACACTGCAGCTCTTTGTGCTTCCCATCCCCTGGTTCGCCAGGTCGTCCACGGCGCGTACTGGGATTCCAATCGCGGCCGCGCCAACTATGAGAATCGCGCGGCTGTATTGGCCGCAGCGCAGAAAGAAGCCGATCCCCAGGACTGGTTCGTCTATCTCGACGCGGACGAACGGGTCGAATTCAACTGGTCCGATCTCTTTGATCTTCCCGAGGACGTAATCGCAGTACGGATGAGGTTGTTCGATTTCTACATCACTGCCGACGACGCGCATCAGGATTATCGCGCACGTCAGTGGATGGGGCCCGAATACCGCCCGATTATCATGGCGTATCGTAATCTGCCTACCTTGCGATTCCGCACTCTTTGCCAGCGGGAAGTGGAGCTGGGCACGGAAGGCCGAATCATCGAGAGCGGATTCGTGAAGCATTATGGCAAAGCTGTCTCGATCGAGCAGTGGGAGCAGACGTGCAATTATTACAGCACCTATTTTCCTGTCTGGGCGGCAAAGTGGAATGCCCGCAGGGGAAAAGCCATACACACTCGTTCCGATTTCGGATATGACCTGATCCGCTGGGAAGACAAAGAGGAAAAAGGAATACTACTCACCGCGGAGATCGAGGCACCCGCGCATCGCGAGAGTGGCGAACGGGCTCAAAAGCTGAGAATCCTCCTGGCCAACCATCACCTTCTGGACTTTACCGGATCCGAGCTTTTCACCTTCACGCTTGCGGACTTTTTGCAACGGCTGGGCCATGAGGTGACGGTCTACTCACCTTACGTCGATAAACTTCGGCAACGCTTCGACTCGATCCGCGTGCGTGTGGTCGAGGATCTGGATGAGATTCGCGATCACAACTTCGACCTGGCGCATGTGCATCACAACATTACCGCCACGGAAGTGCGTCACTGTTTTCCAAACCTGCCGATGGTATATCTGTCGCACGGCGTTCTTCCTTACCTCGAGCAGCCGCCCGCCGTCGACTTGCAGATCCATCGTTTTCTCGCTGTCAGCGAGGAAGTCCGGGGCTCGTTGATCGCGCAGGGCATTTCCGGGGACCGCATAAGCATCTTCCGGAATATCGTCGATTCGCACCGCTTTTCCCCATCCTCGAATATCGCGGCCACGCCGGCGAATGCTCTTGTGATTAGTGCCCGCATTGACGAACGGCGGGAAAAGATCATCAGTGAAGCTTGCGCGAAACTCGGCATTACGGCCAGATTCCTGGGCGGACGCTTCGGCGCAGTGGCACCTACCGAATTGCCTCTTCATATCAACAATGCCGATATTGTTTTTTCGCTGGGGCGCGGCGCGATTGAAGCAATGATGTGCGGCCGCATTCCCATCATTTTCGACTATCTCGGCGGCGACGGAATGGTCACTCCGGAAAATGTACGCGAATTGATGTCCTGCAACTTCTCCGGAAGGCGGTACGGCCGGGACTATACGGTTGATGACCTGGTATCGGAGATTCAAAAATACAGAAGCGGGAACGGACCCTCCCTGCGAGCTCTCTCGCTGGAACTCTTCGACGCACAGATCAACACCCCCAACCTGGTCGACATCTACCGCGATGCCGCCAAAACTCCAGTTGCGCCACCGCAACCGCGGGACGAAAAGCTGCTGCGGGCTATCGTCGAGACAATTTGCGAGACACGTGCCTACACCGAAAATCGCCTGGCGCGATCGAACGGCAGGGCTCCTCAGGAGAGCCAGTCTACCGATTGCATACCTTTCCCGGCCACCGGAAACGGGCCTGAGAACTGGCCGGACTCCATCCGTCATCTTGAAAGCCTGCTGTGGCTCAATGAAGAAGATCCGGCGGCGCACAATGAACTCGGCCGCCTGCATTACCACTCTGGAGATAAGGTACGGGCGCTCGGACATTTTCAACGCGCTGCCGCGCTGCTTCCGGCCGATGAAGGGATGGCGAGCAATCTCAGGATTCTCTATCCGGAACTCGTGACTCCGCTTGTGGCGGACCTGGGTGGAAAGACCGCACACATCCGAAATCTTGAGAACCTCGTGGAAGACCGTGAGACACATGTGAGAAACCTCGAGACGCATGCGCGAAACCTCGAGGCGGACGTGGAACGCCACAAAGTCCATGCGGGAAATGTTGAGAAACGTGCGCAAAATCTCGAGGCCGATTTGAGAAACCTCGAGACGCATGCGCGAAACCTCGAGACGCATGCGAGAAATCTCGAGACGCATGCGAGAAATCTCGAGACGCATGCTCGAAACCTCGAGGCGGATGTGGAACGGCACAAAAACCACGCCGGGAATGTTGAGAAACATGCGCAAAATCTCGAGGCACGTGTCGGAAACCTGGAAGCTCATACGAAACATGTCGAAGAGGAATCGCGGAGACTTCGCGATTCGTTCGAGGCTCAAGCTCGTCAGCTGGCACACTATCGTGTGCAAACTTTTGCGAGCAGGCTGACAAGTGTGATTTCGGAAATTCGGCGCGACGGAATCCGGGAAATCGTCGTGTACGGGGCGGGCGAAGCCGGTCAGGTTTTGATTGCTCTTTGCCGGGTCGGAAACATCCGTGTCCGGTGCGCCGTTGATAAAAAAGAATCTCTGTGGGGAACTGAAATCGAAGGCGTCCGCGTTGCTTCCCTTACGGAAGCACTGAAGGAAGGGGTCGATACTTTTGTGATCGCGTCCTTTAGTTTCGCAAGAGAAATCAGCCGCGAGATACGGGCGCGCTACCCCGAAACCGCAGGAACACTGCGAATCTACGCTCCGGTTCAGGAGTCACGGAACGCCACACCTACAGGCGCCCTGCTGCCGGCAGGGTCGGCAGGCTAGAATGATCAGCATCATTATTCTGGTTCACAACAAGCTGGAGCTTACGCAGCGTTGTTTATCGGCGCTGGCCGGCGCCGTCGGGAATATCGAACACGAAGTGCTGTGTATCGACCAGGCTTCAACTGAGAACGTAGACGCCCTGCAGGATGCTGCAAGCAAATTCCGCAGGTTTCGCTTCATTCGGAATCAACAGAATCTGAGCTTCTCCGCTGCCAACAACCGCGCTGCGGCCGCGAGCATCGGCGACAAGCTGCTCTTTCTCAATAACGATGTCATGGCCGCACGGGGAAGCGTTGAGGCCTTGCTGGCAACGCTCGCCGAAGATCCCCTCAATGGAATTGCCGGACCAAAACTCGTGTATCCATCCGGAAGAGTGCAGCATGCGGGCATCGCACAAATGCTGTGGGGATACGTCTCCAACTACGGCGTCGGCGGCGATGCTGCGGATAGCCGATTCCAGCAGACATGTGAGCGATTCGCAGTCACGGGAGCCATGGCATGCCTGCCACGGAATGTGTTCGAAAGAGTCGGCGGCTTTGACGAACGATACTCATGGGGATATGAGGACGTGGACCTTTCGCTTAAAGTACGGGCCGCCGGTTTTCGAGTGCTGTATGTTCCAAAGGCCGAAAGCATCCATGAGGAATCGGCCACTCTCAGCTCGCTTCGGAATCCAGGCGCCCTCGCACATAACTATCAGACATACCGCACCAGCTGGGATCACGAACTCACACAGCATGAGAATGCATACATCGACCGGCTTCAGGAAAGTGGCGTACGCCGCGTGGTAATGCTGGGAATGGGACAGGCGGCATTCGGTCTGGCGGGGATCCTGTCGAAGAACGGCATAGAAACCCAGGCTTTCACTTCCTGCCTCTCCGGAGGTCCCGACACCTACTGTGGCCGGCCGGCCGTACCCCTGGAATCCCTACGCGATATCCAATTCGACCGCCTGGTTGTTGCTTCTCAGTTTTTCTTTGAATTCGAGAAATCCATCCAACGGTATGATCCCGCCGGCGCTCCGATCTTCCCAGCAGTGGCCTGATCAGATAAAAATAAGGTATTACACACAGATCCTTGCGCGTTCGCAGGGGACCAAAGACGTTCTGAGTCCGAGTTTCAGCTATGCGGTCGTCAGTTCTCTCTGGGGCCTCGCGAGTGACACGTCGATGACACGACCATCATAAGTGTCGCCGTTAAACCGCAAGATGGCCTCAGCCGCTTCCTTTGAAGTTCCCATTTCGACGAAACCGAAACCCTTACTACGCCCCGTCTCGCAGTCTGTAATAATTTTGGCGGAACGGACGATGCCAACCTGCTCGAAGATATGTCGTAGCAAGTCAGACGTTGCAGAGAATGGAAGATTGCCTACGTAAAGTCTGGTCATGTAATCTGCGAAAAGCCTTTCTATTATTCGATTCCAATTCGAAGATGGTGCAATTACAGGTCCAATACAGCGGCCAATTTTTCGTTATCGTTTTGGGATGACTTCGTAGCAAGCTTTCAAGACCAAGTATTCTTCAGCCGGCAGAATTGGAAATGATGCTAAAACAACAACAGCATGTTAGCGTTTGCATTACTTTATCGGCCGATACTATAGCGGCAATTCACCGTCAGGTCCATGCGTGCGAGATCTGTTCGGATCAGGCGAGCCTGCCATTGGCCGAATTAGTTGTACGACTCACAGGCTACCACCAACCGTCCAGGGATTACGTCATTGCCGATGAGATCTATTGTCCGTCCTGCATAAGTCCGTTGGACACCGATACTCTCGTTGAGGTCCAACACGGAATCGGGCGCGCCGCCGCCATGCGCCTCTCTGCTTGAACGTGCCGGCCGTGACCAATAAGAATTAACCACAAAGGCACGAAGGCACAAAGCAAGACCGCAAAAGAAATCATTTGATGCGGCCTTCCTTTGTGCCTTCGTGCCTTTGTGGTTAATTCTTATCGGTCAGATCTCCAAGGTTCAAGGCTGAAGCTTAAAGGTTCAACGTCGAAGCTCCAAGGTTCAAGGCTGAAGCTTAAACGTTCGACATCGAAGCTCCAAGGTTCAAGGCTGAGGCTTAAAGGTTCAGCGACGCAGCTCAAAGGTGCAACGCTCGAGCTCAGAGGTTCGCGCTTGAAACTTTGTCCCAGAACTCGGCGAGTCCACTTCACGACTTCTGCAGCCGTTTCCAAGACTCACCCGGTGTGAGCACGGTCAAATCCCTTTCGCCCCGATACCGCAACAGGTGCTGGTCATTGGAAATCAGGGTGGCACCGGCAGCATGGGCGAGGGCTGCAAACTTGCGATCATCCGGGTCGGGAATAGAGGAGAACCATTCGGGATGGACTGCGGCCGTGAATCGATTAGCGGGGTGAAAGAGGTCCGCAACGGCCATGGCTCGCAGCGGTGGGATCTGGTGAAGGATGTGCTCGATCTCCCGGCGGGTCGCGTCATTCCATACCATCCGCAGCTTTCCTTGCTTCACCGCATCCACAATCCTGGCGGATGCGCTCCGGGGATTGAAGCCGGCAGCCACAAAAACATTCGTATCCAGGACGACTGCGGTCAACTTGGGTTCCCCAGTCCGATGAATCCTACTTTCATGCGTGTCTTCTTTCCGTCAAACTCAAAAGCGGACTTCGACTGATACTAGGTCAGGCCCTACATCTGTAAGGGAAGCACGCGCTGTGCCTTTGCGGGGCGTAGCGCGAAGCGCCAGGACCAGCAGGTTGGAGACTGAATGAGGTTCACCCCACCGACCAGCCAACAGGTCACGCAAGCCATCGGGCCATTGGACGAACTGCCCGAACCCATCCGCGCGGCATTCCAACCCGACGAAGACTTCGAACGCATTCCAACTCCCGGCCCGAACGACTGGCTCGCGAATCACCAGGAACCGGGCCAAACGTTTGAGGAATTCGTGAAGTCGCGGCCCAACAAACCCGACGCCGTTAGGAACAAGATTTATCTGCAGCAGCTTCTGACTCTCGCTGCAGTCCGCTTCGATGATGAGGCCGAATGGTTGGAAAGGCGCCCTCGCAGGATGGCCCCAAATGGAAAGTAGGGAAAATCGCGCCCACCGGGAAGTGCGCAAGTTGACTCTCTGACTACGTTGCGCCTAACATTCACTCAATTTTCAATTCACAACAGGAGAAACAAATGAAAGCGAGAATCATGGCGCTCGTTCTGACAATGCTTGTCGTTTCCATCGGCCTGCGGGCTGACGATAATCCGCTTATCGGAAAATGGAAAATCAACCTGGCAAAAACGAAATACAATGCAGGCACACCCCCCAAGAATCAGGTCATTACGTACGAGGTGGTGGGAGACGCATTAAAGTTGACTGCAGAGATTGACAATGTCCAGGGGCACCAGACGAACTCTTACACTGCCAAGTACGACGGAAAGGACTATCCGTTCAATTCAACGGCTCGCGACGCGGTTGCGGGGCAGACGGTTCGGCTAAAGCGCATCGACGCCAGCACAACGCAGCGCACCACCTACTTTAAAGGGAAACAGATCGGCACCGTGACCGAAGTGGTCTCGAAAGACGGCAAGACCCTGACGCGAACCCAAAAAGGCGTCAACGTGCAAGGCCAGCCTATTGATAACGTACAAGTCCTCGATAAGCAGTAACGTTGTCGCGCTGACTTCCGTTACCAGCGAATTGGTCAGCCTTTTTTGAGAGACATCGTATCGACTTCGTCGCCGCTTCAAGCGAACGGACTTCCCTGCTTGCTTCAGGACAGCAACCGCCGGCAGTTTTTCTTTCTCTGCCTCCCACACCCCGCTCAAACTGCTTATCCGACCTACGGGAGGCGGAATCCAAACTGCAACATTGGTAAATAAGAACTCAACAATTACCGAGAAACATTATGGCTTCCGATCTTTCCGGAATGAAGGTCGCGATACGACGTCGAAAGAGCGGACTCGAAGGTCGGACTACCAGCGAGACACTAATATCAGCGATACCCGCGGCATGTTTTGATTGGAAGCTCCGAAGTAACATAAGGTGCAATGCCGAATCCCGCGATATCGGCATGAGCTAAATAGTACGATGTCTTAAATGACGTGAATGTTACTCGGCCATCGGATCGTCTGTTTTGTCCCTGCAACGGAAGCAAACCCGAATGCACGGTACGGTGCACCTCAATTCCGGCTGAGAGTCTGGGCACCACAAAGATTGCCGCACTAACAGCCGTATCGGTTCCGTTTCCGAGCGTTCCCTGACCATCACTCAGCCAACCAAGGCCAACACCCGCGGAAAGCTCCACTCTTCTGAACTCTTCGGCTTGCGCACAGAGTAGCCCCGGAAAGCAGAGGAGAGCCACAAACAACAACAAGAACCCTTCACGGCGAATCCGAAGTGTCATGATCGTGTTTTCCTTGGTTTGGCTGTATTCAGCAAGCGACCCGCACTATTATTTCGCGACCCGCCAAGTTGGCCTTTCGTCACGTCTCTGCGTCGGGTAGCTCCCCTGCTTGCAGCAGTAGCCGTGCTTCTTCCGCCATACTGGCGGGAACGAGGAAAGCCACTGCTCGGTCACGGGAACTGAATACCGTCCCACGAAGAGCTCCCCGAAATGCGTCGTACTGGTCCTCACCCCGCGTGAGGTACGGTATGCCGGCGCTTTCAAGCAGGGACTTGATAATGGCGACCTCAGTCGGGTCTGCGGTCTCAAGGACAATTTCTAAGGATTCTTCATTCTGCATTGACGGTGAATATCATCTGACCAATTGCGTTGATGCATCGATTGCGGGCTAATAGACGCCCATCGGCTGAAACGTCCCATCCGGATTTCTCACACCATGGAACTTCTGGCCGCAAACGTTACATTGCCAGCGCTCTCTCCCTGGGAAGGTCTCAATTAGTCGGGTGTCGAAGGACTCGCATTTTGGAACTACGCATTGTAATGATTTGAGGGGCTCACGCTTTCTTTTCATCCCCCGATCATACATCTCAAACAGGGCCACCGGGGGTATGATGCTCCTTTTATGACTCCTGAACGCTGGCAGCACATCAAAGCACTGTTTCAAGCCGCTTTGGAAATAGAAGAAAGCCAGCGCAAAGCCTTCATTGATCGAGCGTGTAACGGCGATTCTTCTTTGCAGCAAGAAATAGAATCTCTGCTTCGTTCCTACAATCAAACTTCGCAATTTATGGAACCGCCATCGGCGGATGAAGAATATGGCCTGGCAGGTCAATCCATCGGTCGCAGGTCAATCCATCGGTCATTATGAGGTTCTCCGCCAGATCGGCCGTGGCGGTATGGGTGAGGTATATCTTGCGAAAGACAAGCGTCTGGGCCGTCACGTTGCATTGAAATTCCTGCCGGCTGCGCTCGAAAATGATTCCGATCGCCGCGCCCGACTATTGACCGAAGCACAGGCAGCGTCGTTGCTGCACTCCCCCGTACATTGCCGGTATCTACGATATCGGTGAGGACAATGGGCACTCCTACATCGTGATGGAGTACGTCGAGGGCGAACTGCTGTCGGTGAAGTTAAAAGCGGGGCCACTCGCTATAAACAGCGCCATCGAGTTCGCTATGCAAACGGCAGAGGCGCTCGATGAAGCGCACGTGAAGGGAATCGTCCATAGAGACATCAAGAGTCCCAACCTGATGATCACCCCGCGTGGTCATGTGAAAGTACTGGATTTCGGACTCGCCAAGATTGCGCAACCTCAGGGTGACGACGGTTCGGAGACCTTGAAACCCGGGAAAACGGCACCGGGAATAGTGATGGGGACGGTACATTACATGTCCCCCGAACAAGCGCGAGGTTTGGCCGTCGACAGCCGATCCGACCTGTTCAGCCTGGGTGTGGTTCTCTACGAAATGCTAACCGGGAGGCGTCCCTTCGAAGGGCCAACGAACAGCGACGTTCTCGCCGCAATTCTCGCCCGTGAGCCGGAGCCTGCGTCTCATCGAAGACCTGAAATCCCGGCTGGGCTGGAGGACATTCTTCGCCGCTGCCTGGCAAAGGATCGGGAGCGTCGCTACGGCGTCGCATCGCAATTGGTGGCCGATCTGAAGCGAGTACAAAACGGAGACTTCGTCGAAGCCGCCTTCGACAAAGTTCAACCTCAGCGCCGGAAGAGCGCGCTGCGTGCGTTGGCCGACGCGATTTACCTCCACATTGCGAAGCGACGGATAATCCGTTCGCTTGCAGTGCTGCCGTTCGCCAACGCGACTGCGGATCCGAATTTGGAATACCTCAGCGACGGCATAACCGAGAGTCTCATCAACATTTTTTCACAGTTGCCCGGATTACGGGTCACCGCGCGCACCACCGTCGTCCGGTACCGCTACAAGCGAGGTGAAATCGACCTGCAACAGATCCGGCGGGATCTGGCCGTGCGAGCAGTTCTGACAGGAAGGGTTACTCAACGTGAGGCTGAGCTCGTGATCCAGGCCGATTTGATTGACGTCCTGGACGGCTCGCAAATATGGGGGGAGCAGTTCAGCCGAAAGTCGTCAGAACCGCTCGTGGTGCAGGATGAAATCGTGCAGAACATCTCGCAAAAATTACGGTCGCGCCTGACCGGAGAGGAACAGCGTCGGATATCGAAGCCCACCACGAAAAACGTTGTCGCTTATCAGTTCTATCTGAAAGGCAGATATTACTGGGATAAACGTACCGCCGACAGTTTGCTGAAGGGCATCGAGCACTTTGACCAGGCCTGCCAAATCGATCCCGGCTACGCCCTCGCTCATGCCGGCCTGGCCGATTGCTACGCTTTGTTGGGCAGCTTTAGTGTTTTGTCGCCTCGGGACTCCTACCCAAAAGCAAAAATTGCGGCACAAAGAGCTCTCGAGTTGGACGACAAGCTCGCCGAGGCCCACACTTCCCTGGCATGGGTCAAAACCCAATATGACTGGGATTGGTCTGCGGCTGAAAGAGAATACAGGACAGCCATCGATCTCAATCCAAATTATGCAACGGCTCACTATTGGTACGCTCTGTTCCTCACGAGCCAAAGCCGGAATAGTGAAGCAATCCGTTCTGTGAGACGCGCTCAGGAGATGGAGCCTCTCTCGCTTGTCATTAACACCGTCGTTGGATTTGTATATTACTGGTCGGGCGAATACGACCGGGCCATCGAGCAAAGCAAAAAGACGATCGACCTCGACGCAAATTACTTTTTCTCGTATTGGGTCCTGGGATTAGCCCTCGAGCAACAGTCAAAATATGAAGATGCTATTGCCGCGTTTCGAAAGGGATCTGAGCTTTCCGGACAAGACACATTAGCCTTGTCCTCACTCGGACACGCCCTGGCCGTTTCGGGACGAGAAGAAGAAGCACGGAGCATACTCCATGATCTAAAGGAGTCCCGGAAGAGAAAGTACATTGCATCGTACTTTCTTTCACTCATCTGTGCCGGTCTTGGACTAAAGGATGAGGCTCTGGAATGGCTTCATCAGGCCCACCAGGAGCGTTCATGGGGACTGATATGGATCGGAGTCGACCCGACGTTGCGGGAGCTGCGCACAGACGCTCGCTGTCAGAAGCTAATTAGCGGAGCAAGCCTACGAAGAACGGTCTCGATCAAGAGTCTGTAAATTGTCATGCCGAAAAGAGGACTCGAACCTCCACCCCCTTGCGAGGACTAGAACCTGAATCTGACCGAAGAAAACGTGATTTGTTTAGTAACGTTTGGCGTATCGAAACGTACTAACTGAAGAACGGTGGTCGACCGGAATTTAGAGAACTCTTATCCGTCTTTGATCGGCCACACGAACGCTTAAATAAAGGAAAGTGGCCCCGGCTGGAGTCGAACCAGTACACCCTTGCGGGCACATGGACCTGAACCATGCGCGTCTGCCAATTCCGCCACGGGGCCTCGATAGTTACAATTTAGCTACAATCCAGTTCTGACCGATTTCATTCTACTGCGCAGGCGCTACTACCTGAATCTAGCGCGTCTGCCAATTCCGCCATTTCGGCTAAAGAAGTCAAATCTATGTTCTTCCGCTAGTGAAGTCAATAGACTGGAATCATGGGGGCGAAGAACTCTCGGGTGAGATCCGGGCGAAGGAAAGGTCGCCCGGAGCCGGACTTCAACAAAGAGGACCTCGTCCGATACATTCAGAAATCCGCCGACCGGGGAATGAATCTCCAGCGAATCCTCGAAGACTTTGAAGCGACGCCCGTCGCCCGAAAACAGATCAAAGACACCCTGAATCAGCTCGTTAAAGAAGGAAAGCTGGCCAAGCATCGGGGCAACCGGTACGAAGCGGCGGCGCGGAACCTGGTGGAAGGGACGATCATGGTCCATCGGGACGGCTATGGGTTTGTCATACCGAAGGAGAAGATTCCGGGAATCGACAGCGACATCTTTATACCTGCAGCCCTTACCGATTCAGCGATGAACGGCGACAAGGTCAAAGTCGAGATCACGATGCGCAAGCCCGGCGGCAGAGCCGAAGGACGTGTGGTCGCGGTCGAGAAGCGCGCGCGAAATACCATCGTCGGGCAACTGCGATATGACGGCCAGACGTTCTTCGTCGCACCGACCGACGAAAAGTTGCCTGCCAAAATCCTGATCACGAACGATGTGTCCGAACACAAAGACAAAATCGTCGAAGTGGAGATTACGAGGTTTCCCGGCGAGGGCCGCTGGCCTGCCGGAAAAGTGGTCTCCGTGATCGGCTTCATCGATGACCCGAATGTCGAGACGAATGTCATCATCAGGAAATTCGCACTGCCCACCGCCTTCCCGCCGGAAGTCGAAGAAGAAGCCGCGCACCTGCCGGATGCGCTTACGGAAAAAGACTTCGTTGGCCGCGACGATTTCAGGAAGCGCAACACAATCACAATCGATCCGCAGACCGCTCGCGATTTCGACGACGCCATCGACCTCGAGATCCTTGCGAACGGCACCTATCAACTCGGTGTGCACATCGCTGACGTCTCGCATTTTGTTCCGATAGACGCTGCGATGGACCTTGAAGCGCGATACCGCGGCACGTCCGTTTATTTTCCCGATCGCGTTCTGCCGATGCTGCCCGAAAAGGTCTCAAATCATCTCTGTTCTCTGAATCCCAAGGTCGATCGTCTCGCACTGAGCGTTATCATGCACCTCTCCCGCACGGGCGAAGTGCTCGACTACTCATTTCACAAGAGCGTCATTCACTCGAAAGAACGGATGGTCTATGAAGACGTGCAGACGCTCCTGGATGGCAACCTTGCGCTCGAGCGGCGCTACGAGGAAGTCCTCCCGCACATCCGGAACATTGCCCGGCTTGCACAGATCGTTCAGAAGCGACGCCGGCAGCGGGGCGCCATCGACTTCGATTTGCCCGAGCCATTGCTTACCTACAATGAAGCGGGACTCGTTTCCGGAATTACAAAATCGGTCCGGCTGTTCTCGCACCGCATCATCGAGGAGTTCATGATCCTCGCCAACGAGGTCGTGGCGGGACACCTGGAAGAGAACGATATTCCGGCCATCTACCGGGTTCACGAAGAACCCGACCCCATGAAAGTCGAGGAGTTTTCCGAGATCGTCAAAGGTTTCGGACTGAAGTTTGAACCGCGAGCGGTGGAGCCGGTCGAGTTTCAAAAATTCATCGCATCCATTGAAGGGCGGCCTGAGGAGCGGATGTTGTCCTATCTGATGCTGCGATCGTTCAAGCAGGCGAAGTATTCCGCGGAGAACATCGGACATTTCGGTCTGGCTTCGGATTCTTACACGCATTTCACGTCTCCCATCCGCCGATATCCGGATCTGGTCGTGCATCGAATCCTCAAAGGGGCGATGGCACGAAGAAGTCAGCCTGCCCTTTCCCTGGCGCAGCTGGAAGCCATCGCAAGTGAGTCCAGCGAACGGGAACGCCTTGCAGACCAGGCCGAGCGCGAACTGTTCGATTGGAAGAAGATGCTTCTGATGGAACAACATCTGGGCGACACGTTTGAAGCGATCATCATCGCGGTTTGGCGCGACGGGTTCGTGGTCGAGTTGATCGATTACTTCATTGAAGGTTTTGTCCCCGTTGCCGACATTCCGGACGACTATTACCAACTCGACCAGTCATCGCACGCTCTGGTCGGGCGCCGCTCGAAACAGCGCTTCCGTCTCGGTGATCGTCTAACTGTTCAGATAGCCCGTGTGGACAAGCTACTCCGCCGCGCCTATTTTGTCCCCGTGCTGGCACGCAAACGGAGTTCGCGCTAAAATCGGGGGTTTCCGCTGCGGAAAGGGCCGGAGTAGCTCAGGTGGTTAGAGCGAAGGTCTCATAATCCTTAGGTCGGCGGTTCGAGTCCGCCCTCCGGCATCATCGAAGACATTGAGGCAAATCCAGCACACTATCGAGAAGTACGGCATGCTCGATCGACAGGATCGTGTCCTGGCCGGAGTGTCGGGAGGCGCGGACTCGGTTTGTCTGCTTTTAGCCCTGCAAGAACTAGGGTACCAGCTGGCTATCGCGCACCTGAATCACGGATTGCGTGGCGCCGCCGCAGACGAAGACGAGGCATTTACAAAAAGTTTGTCCGAAAGGCTGGGGCTGGAATTTTTCGTCAGGCGTGTTTCGCTCTCGGGAAGTATCGAGGCCGCAGGCCGGGAGGCGCGGAAAGAGTTCTTTGCCGAGTTGACACACGGATATGGATTCACAAAGATTGCGCTGGCGCACACCCGGGACGACCGCGTTGAGACGTTTCTAATGAATCTGCTGCGGGGATCCGGTCCCGAAGGACTGGTTTCCATGGCTCCGGTTTCCGGAAACACAATCAGGCCGTTGATCGAGACCAGCCGCGCTGACATCGAAGCCTACCTGAAGGACCGAAATCAGATCTGGCGCACGGACGCCTCAAATTTCGATCTCAACTTTGCGCGGAATCGGCTGCGGCATGTTGTGATCCCGGGACTCGCTTCCGACTTCAATCCTCGGTTGATCGACGGCCTGTCCAGGACTGTCGAAATCCTGGAAGGCGAAGACGCCTGGGTCCGTTCGGCCACTGATCAGTGGCTGACTGAAAATGGAACAAAGAAGGACGACGATTTCGTAATCCGGATTGAATCGCTCGAATCCGCCCCGGTAGGCCTGGTTCGCCGAGTCCTTCGAGGCGCGCTTCGGCTAGCGGGTTCGGACCTTCGGGATGTCTCCTTCGATCATATCGAGGCGGCGAGAGGTCTTCTGGAGCCAGGAAAGAGCGGCAAGATGGTGGAGATCCCGGGTGGCCTGATTGTGGTCAGGGAATTCGGCCGGCTGGTTTTCAGGCGCCCCATCGCGGTGCTTCCCGACTACGAGTACGAACTGAAAATTCCCGGGCAGGTCCGTGTACCGGAATCAGGGCAGCTTTTCCGGGCGGAAATTACTGAAAAAGAAGGTAGCCAAGTCGACCTGCCGCGCGTATATCTAGATGCAGAATCGATCGGCCCGTATGTTAGAATCAGGAACTGGAGACCCGGGGATTATTACAGGCCGGTGGGTTGGCCCGCCGGTAAACTCAAGAAACTGTTCCAAAGAGCCCGGATTCCGAGAAGCCATCGAATGAGTTGGCCTGTTGTTGTCGCAGATTCGACCATTGTCTGGGTAACCTCCTTCCCCGTCTCCCGCGAATTCGTTCCAGGCGGACGTTCCCAGAGAATAGTGTCTATAGAAGCTGTGCCTGTCTAGCGGACTGGCATCGGCGACGGATACATGGCAAGATATTTGCATGGCGTAAGCGTCTAAGGGTTAGGTGACCTTGGACAGGGGGTTTTAATTGAATTCGACTGCAAAAACGATTTTGTTTTGGGTTGCACTGTTGCTGACGGCCGTGCTGCTCTACCAGGTGGTACAGCAGACCTCAAAAGGCCGGGAGCAGGTTTTCCCATTTAGCCGATTCCTGCAGGAAATCGAGCGCGGAAACGTCAAGGAAGTGACGATTTCCGATTCAGATATTAAGGGGAAACTCACATCCGGGGATTCCTTCAGGACCGTTCTGCCCATGGAGTATCCGCAATTGATCGAGATGCTCCGGGACAAGCAGGTCCAGATTACAGGTGAAAAGCCGACCCAAAGCCCCTGGCTCACGGCACTGGTTTCGTGGGCGCCCTTCCTTTTCATTATTGGTTTTTGGATTTTCTTCATGCGCCAGATGCAAAGCGGCGGCAACAAAGCCCTGTCATTCGGCAAGAGTCGGGCCCGGCTGCTGACGGCACATCAGAAGAAAGTCACCTTTAAGGATGTCGCCGGCGTTGAGGAAGCGAAGGAAGAGCTGCAGGAAATCATCGACTTCCTGAAAGAGCCACAGAAGTTTCAGAAGCTTGGCGGACGAATTCCAAAGGGCGTTCTGCTCGTCGGCCCCCCGGGAACCGGAAAGACGCTGCTTGCCCGCGCGATCGCCGGCGAGGCGAATGTACCGTTCTTCTCAATAAGCGGATCGGATTTCGTCGAGATGTTCGTCGGCGTGGGCGCGTCGCGCGTTCGCGACCTGTTCGAACAAGGTAAGAAGAACGCGCCTTGCATCATCTTTATCGATGAAATAGATGCCGTGGGACGTCACCGTGGCGCCGGCCTCGGAGGCGGACATGATGAGCGCGAACAGACACTGAATCAGCTGCTTGTCGAGATGGACGGCTTCGAATCCAACGAAGGCGTCATCCTGATTGCTGCCACCAACCGGCCCGATGTTCTCGATCCGGCGCTGCTCAGGCCTGGACGCTTCGACCGGCGCGTGGTTGTTGCCCGGCCCGATGTCAAAGGTCGCGAAGGCATCCTGGCGGTTCACGTCCGCAAGATCCCCCTGGCAGAAGATGTCGATATTTCCGTGGTCGCTCGAAGCACGCCGGGATTCTCCGGTGCCGACCTGGCCAACCTGGTGAACGAAGCGGCCCTGAATGCGGCCCGGATGAATCAAAAGACAGTTACGCATGAAGATTTCGAAAGCGCAAAGGACAAGGTTTTGATGGGCGTTGCGCGAAAGTCGCTGATCATCAGCGAGCACGAGAAGCGGGTTACGGCGTTCCATGAGGCGGGCCATGCCATGGTTGCGACGATGGTCGAAGGCGCGGATCCGTTGCACAAAGTGACAATCATTCCGCGG